>Ga0315273_10013521_pt1 | contig 10492 bp, 6 predicted proteins | sample YL17G02_0_MG_FD_205753 | JGI IMG/M metagenome (GOLD analysis project Ga0315273, IMG submission 205753) | Sediment microbial communities from Yellowstone Lake, YNP, Wyoming, USA - YL17G02_0 | ecosystem: Environmental > Aquatic > Freshwater > Lake > Sediment | place: USA: Wyoming | collected... | reverse complement strand
ACGTCGTTGTTGAAGCCGATGTAGTAGTCCAGATCGCATTTGGAGATCAGCCGGTCAAAAGCGACCACCTTGATTTTGGCCTGGTGGGCCTGCTCGATCACCGGGCAGGCAGCGTCCGCGTTCTGGGGCAGGATCACGATCATGTCCACACCCTGGGTGATCAAGTTCTCTGCCTGCTGGAGCTGGAGTTTTTCGTCCCCGTTGGCGTTCTGGAACACGATATCGAACCCCAGCCGCTTGGCCTCAGCCTCAAGATAGTCCTTTGCCTTTACGCGCCGTTCAACCTGGAGGAAATCCCACAAAACCCCGACCTTGTAGGGCTTGGCGGCGCCGGCGGCGGGAGCCGCTGTGGCTTGAGCAGGCTGTGCCTGGGCTTGAGCGGGGGCTTGTGTGGCTTGAGCAGGCTGTGTCTGGGGCTGAGCAGCTGGAGCGCATGCAGATACTATGGCCGCCAAGATCGCAAACACGGCCACAACCGACCATAAGCGATGCCGAGACATCTTTCTCCTCCTTGTTCTAGAGTGATAGGATTGTTCTTCCGGTACTTGCTGCTAGGAAATGCGTATCAATCATATGAGCATGTATTCACCTCCGGCCCTCATTCTGGGCTCAATAGGCACACTTGTGTGCTTCGTCCGCAAAAGCTTGTAACAGCTCAGAATCGGCGTCGAAGTAGTTGTCAGCAGTACAGAGGATATAGCCGCCGCAGGCCCCGGCTTCCTCAAAGCACCGGCGCACTTCAGCCCGGGTTAATTCCGGAGGGCAGTCCTTGAGGAAGTGGAACTGGTCGAAACCGCCGATCATGCACACTCGATCACCAATGCGCCGTTTAGCCTCCTTCAGGTCCGCATTGCCGCCCATGGCTGAGGGGGTAAAGGTTTCCATGGCATTCGGGCCCATATCGGCGATGCGTTCAAGGAAGCGCATCATCCCGCCACAAGTATGGTACGAAATGCGTTGACCGGCTTCGTGGGCCAGTCGGATCAGCTCGGAGTCGTATGGGGCTACAAACTGGTCGAACAGCTTGGGTGAGATCACACTGTCCGAGGCTGTGCCCCCACCCAGCTCGTGCACGTCATAATGAGCGCCTTTGAGCGAGCGGATGTAAGTCTTCTTGCGCTCACAGAGGATCTTCAGCAGCTCATGGACCCAGCCCGGGTCGTCAATGGCAGCCAGGATCATGCCTTCTGTGCCGAGCAGGCAGCAGGCATCTTGCCAGGTGCCCGGCTGTCCGAAGATATCAAAGCAGCAAATCCAGCCTCGAACGATACCGCGCTCGCCCCACTTCGCAGCCTGCTGATTAATATCCTCAGTGTCGCACTTGGGATGGGTCATGTACTTTCCAAGGATTTCGATATCCTTTTTCTCCTTGATGAGGTGCTCGGCAACCCAGGCGGTATAGTCATTCGACTGGAGCACCATCGATAGGGTTCCACCGGGGGTAATGAAGTTGTAGCGAGTGCTGGTAAACGTGGGGTCGGACAGGGGAATAGTTTCAATGCGCCAGTCATCGCTGGCGATGCGCCGGGACTCCAGAAAGCCGATCTCCGTCTGGCCCGGGTCGTAGTATTCTCCCTTGCCCGGATCGGGCCGATGAGAGATCGTCCACAAGATTGGATCCAGTCCCGTAATGGTCCAGAACTCGTCCTCGGAGATGCCGTCCATGTATTTGTCCAGAAAATAGGGCATCACGAAGTGGTTCGTAACAGGCAAACGATCGGGGGCTCTTCTCTCGAGAGCTGCCAACAGACGTTGTCTGGAGGTCATCGAGTCAGCCATGTCTGATTTCCTCGTTTGATGGATGGAAGTGGCAGGGAAGTGGTACGGAAGAGTATCATTCAATTTGATCCACTCAGCTGGGAATTTCCGCCAAGAGTGGATATTTTTCAGGAATCGCAGGGAAGTTGTCAGTTGAATCTTACATCAAGAAGTCGACTTTGTCAATACATGTGCATTGCGCTCTAATGGATCGTTCCGCACAGATCTGTGGTAGGATCCAGCTGCCAGTCTGGAGCGAACGATGCCTAAGAGTACCACCCCCATCCACGAATAGATTCCACATGCGGGACGTCCGGTATCTGGTGCGTGAGAAATGCCGGGTACGCCCGTCACCGGCCCGAGGAAACATGAGCAATGGTTTCGTCATATGACCAGCGAGATGACCTTCGGCACTGTGCAAAAGTGACTGGGTTCCGATAGGATAGGGTCAAGATCAAGTCGATCGAAATACCCATCCGTTACACAGTTGGAGGTCAAAGTGAATCGCAAATCTCGTATCTTCACCCTGCTTAGCCTGTTCGTCCTGGCCCTGTTCATCTTCGTCCCCGCGGCATCGGCCTACGATGGCCGCCAAGGCGACAGCGTGGTGATCGGCAAGGATCAGGTCATCAATGATGATCTGTTCGTTGGAGGAAACTCAGTCACCGTGGATGGCACGGTCAATGGTGATCTGGTCGCGGGGGGCAACGACGTGACCATCAATGGCAAGGTTACCGGCAACGTGATCGCGGCTGCCAGGAGCCTCGCCGTGAATGGTGAAGTGGGCCATGATGTCCTGGCCGCGGGCGCCGCAGTAACGTTTGGGCCCCAGGCACGGATCGGGCACAATGCTTATGCGACGGGGGCCAGCGTGGAAAGCCGGGCCGGCAGCCTGATCGGCGGCTCGCTGCTCCTCGGCGCCGGCCAGGGCCTGGTTTCCGGGAAGATTACCAACGATCTGCTCGCAGGCGCCAGTCGTCTGCGCCTTGAGAGTGCGGTCGGCAGAAATGCGAAGATCGCCGTTCGCACCTCGAAGGACGGTTCTTCGCCCAGATACATGTTCGGCAGTCGCACCTTTGGTCCGAACACTCCGCCGATGCCTGACGTCCAGCCCGGCCTGACCTTTGGCGATGAAGCGCACGTTGCCGGCAGCCTGGAGTATTTCAGCAGCCAGCCGGTCGCGGGCGCCGCCGGCATATCCTCTCAGGTCACGCATACCCTGCCGGCCCAGGATCAACAGTTGTCCCGGGAGCTCGCTCAGCCCCACCGCACCTCGTCCTACTTGTTCGACGCGCTGCGGCGCCTGATCGCCCTCCTGCTGATTGGCCTGCTCATCGCCTGGCTGGCACCTCGTTGGATCACTGTCCCTGCCGAGAAGCTGCTTTCACGGCCGCTGCCCAGCCTGGGGCTTGGTCTGCTTGGCCTGATCGCCGCTCCGATCGTCTGGCTGGTAGCACTGGTCGTGATCATCGTGAGCGCGCTGATCTTCGGACTGTTGAGCCTGGGCGCCCTGACGGTCCTGACCCTGCTGGCGGGCTTGCCCGTCCTGGGCCTGGCTCTCGTCGCCATGCTGTTCATCCTGGGCTACCTGTGCGAGGCGATCGTCGCTTACCTGGGTGGGCGCTGGATCCTCAGCCGAATCCGGCCGGAATGGAACCGGAAAATCTACGCACCGCTGGTGATTGGCCTGCTCATCCTGGGCCTGCTCGTCGCCGTGCCAGTTGCCGGTGGCCTGCTTGAATTCCTGATCGTCCTCGGTGGCCTGGGCGCCATCGCCCTGGTGGTCTTCCAGGGCCGCCCGGCGCCCCAGGCGCCTGCCGAAGTTCCGGCGGCCGTTCAGGCGTAATCCTGCAAAGTATTACAGCCAGGTGGCGGCTATAGTCGCCACCTGGCTGCATTCTGTGGTTTAATAGGTCTATGCAGCGCATCTCGCGTCTCGACCGGTTATCGATTGTCGCCTATCTCACCCTGGCCGGGCTTACTGCCGCCGGCTTGTGGCAGATGGACCGCATCCTGCTGCGCTGGCTCGCCCTGGGCCTCCTGGTAGGCTTCGGCTTGCTGCACAGCCGCCTGCCCGAACAAGATGGCTCGCCTCAATGCCAGCGCACCGCAAACCTGATCATCGCCCTGCAGACCGGGCTGGTAATTGTGCTGATCGAAGCCACCCGAACCGGTTTTCCATTTATCCTCCTGTTTCTTATACTGAGTGTGACGGTGATGCTTTACAACCCGCTGCGCCTGGGTCTGGTGTGGCTGGGCGGCTTCATCCTGCTCACCGGCTGGTTCTTCTTCGAGCAGGAAGGCCTGAGCGCTGCGTTGTGGGCGATGGCTATTTATGCAGGAGGCTATCTGTTCTTCGGCGTCGTCACCAACGCCCTGACGCAGGCACGCATGGCCGAACGCCAAAACGCCCTGCTGCTGGGCGAATTGCAGCACAAGAACCGCCAGCTTGAAGAATACGCCGCACGGGTTGAAACGCTTGCGGTGGTCGAGGAGCGCAACCGGCTGGCGCGGGAAATGCACGATAGCATCGGCCATCGGCTGACGACCGCGGCAGTCCAGCTGGAGGGGGCCCAGCGCCTGGCGGCCAGCGAGCCCGAGCGGGCCGCCGCGATGATCGGCGCCGGCCGCCAGCAAGTGCGCGAGGCGCTGCAAGACCTGCGCCGGACCGTCGGACGGCTGCGTGAGCCGGTTGAAATCGAGCTTTCGCTTCCGCAGGCGCTGCACCGCCTGGCGGCCAATTTTCAGGAAGCGACCGGCCTGCCCGTCCACCTGGAGCTGCCCGAAAATGCCTGCGCGGTTACCTCTTCCCAGCGCCTGGCCCTCTACCGCACCGCTCAGGAGGGTTTGACCAACATCCAGCGCCATGCCGCCGCCCACCAGGCCTGGCTGCACTTGGAATGCTCGCCCGACCGGATTTCCATGCAGGTGATGGATGACGGCTGCGGCTTGCTTGCCGGTAACCCCAGCACCGGCTTTGGCCTGCGCGGCCTGCGCGAGCGAGCGGCCCAGCTGGACGGCGCCATCACTCTTTCAGACCGGCCGGGCGGCGGCACGATCCTGGCGATCCAACTCCCCACGCCCACAGTGTCTCTGCCTGACCATACAGTGTCCTCTCCTGTTCAGGAGAACTAATCCATGGAACCTATCCGAATCTTGATCGTCGATGACCAGCGCCTGATGCGTGAAGGCCTGCGCACGCTGCTGGAGCTGGAAAGCGACCTGCAGATCGCAGCCGAGGCTGAGGATGGTCAGGCCGCCCTCGATCAGTACGAAGCGACCCACCCGGATGTCGTGCTGATGGACATTCGTATGCCCCGCCTGGATGGGGTGGAGGCCACCCGCCGCCTGTGCCAGCACTGGCCCGAGGCGCGGGTGATCATCCTGACTACCTTCGATGACGACGCGTATGTGTTCGATGGGCTGCGTGCCGGGGCGCTTGGCTACCTTCTCAAGGATGTCTCGGGCCACGAGCTGGCCGAAGCCGTCCGCAAGGTTGCCGCCGGTGGGGCGCTGATTGAGCCTTCGGTGGCGCGCAAGGTGCTGGCCGAGTTCTCGCGCCTGGCGGAGCCCACCCGTCTGGCCCTCGATCACCTCCCCGAGCCGCTGTCTGAACGCGAACAGGGGATTTTGCGCCTGCTGGCGTTGGGCGCCAACAACCGCCAGATCGCCAGCCAGCTCTTCCTGGCAGAAGGCACGGTTAAGAACTATGTCTCAACCATCCTGGATAAGCTGGGCGTGCAAGACCGCACCCAGGCCGCCTTGCGTGCCCGCGAGCTTGGGCTGCTGAATCCTGATCCGTAGACCACTGCATGCAGCGATCTGGACCAAACTCTCATATGAGAAGGCAAGATAAATGGAGCGGCTCGGAACGCGGGCGGATATCGAGATCGATTGGGTGGGCATGAAGCACGGCTGAATCCTTGTCTGAGCACCTGGGCTGTGCTAGACTGAGCGCCAGCACTAATCAGCGAAGGGCGTTCAAGGAGGAAGGAAACCCCACAGATCAGTCCGGATGGGATGGAGCGGATCCTGATCTGATATTTGGCGTATGAACACAAATCGCCCCTCAGGCACCGTCACCTTTCTCTTCACGGACATCGAAGGGAGCACCGCGCTCGCGCAGAAATATCCCGACGCGATGCCGGCTCTGCTCGCGCGGCACAATGCCATTTTGCATCAAGCCGCTCGCGCGCACCGGGGCTTTGTCTTTCAAATCATCGGGGATGCGTTTTGCGTGGCATTCCATAACGCGGGCGATGGGGTGAATGCCGCCTTGCGCGCGCAACGGCTATTGCGCGACGAAGGATGGTCGCCCGTGCCGATTAGAGTGCGGATGGGAATCCATACCGGCGCAGCGCAATTCAATGAGGCTTCAAAGGAAGCACCTTATGCCGGCTATGCCACCCTGGCGTTAACGCAACGCATCCTGTCCGCCGGACATGGCGGACAAATTCTGCTTTCGCAAAGCACATCCGATTTGACGCGCGACCAACTGCCCAAGGACGCACAGCTCGTCGACATGGGCGAACGCCGCTTGAAGGATATTCAGCGACCTGAACGGCTCTATCAATTAAGCGTTCCGGATTTACCTTCCGCTTTCGCGTCGCTCAAGACCTTGGAATCATTTCCGCATAACCTTCCCACTCAACTTACAGCCTTCATCGGACGTGAAAAAGAAATCGCCGAGATCAAAGCATTGCTCGGTTCATCACGTCTCGTGACTCTCACGGGTTCGGGCGGCACGGGCAAGACTCGTCTTTCGATTGAAGCCGGCGCACAGGAACTCGCAGGCTTTCCCGACGGCGTTTGGATGATCGAGCTTGCACCGCTCTCTGATCCTGCGCAGATCATCCCCGCGCTGGCACAAGCGTTTGGTTTGCAGGAATCGCCCTTCAGCCCGCTCGCCTCGCTCGTCGCTGATTATCTGCGGGGCAAAGAACTCCTGCTCATTCTTGATAACTGCGAACATCTCATCGCCGCCTGCGCGCGCCTTGCCGATGACCTCCTCCATCAATGCGCGAGGCTCAAGATCCTTGCCAGCAGTCGCGAAGCCCTGGGCATCGCCGGCGAGATGGCCTATCGCACCCCTTCGCTGGCGGATTCCGAATCGACGAGCCTTTTCGCGGAACGCGCCCGCGCCGCCAATCCACAATTTTCCCTGACTGATTCAAACGCTTCCTCCATCGCCCAAATCTGCGCCCGTCTCGATGGCATTCCCCTGGCGATTGAATTAGCCGCGGCACGGACGAAGCTGCTCTCCGTTGACCAGATCGCCGCGCGCCTCGACGACCGCTTCAAATTGCTGACGGGCGGTTCGCGCACCGCGTTACCCCGCCAACAGACTCTGCGCGCCTTGATCGATTGGAGTTACGACATGCTCAGCGAAGAGGAGCGCGCCCTCTTGCGCCGGCTTTCTGTCTTCGCGGGCGGCTGGACCTTTGAAGCCGCAGAGTTTGTCTATGCGAACTATGATGTCTTGGAACTGCTGACGCAACTTGTCAACAAATCCCTTGTCGTCGTCGACAACGATGGCAGCGAATCGACGCGTTATCATTTGCTTGAAACCATCCGCCAGTATGCGCGCGATAAGCTTTTCGACGCAGGCGAATCTTCTGAAGCGCGCTGCATTCACGGCAAGTATTTCTTACAGATGGCTGAAACTGCCGAGCCGCTACTTGATAGGGCCGATTCGCGGAAGTTGATAAGCTTGCTTGAAGATGAGCGCGGTAATGTTCGAGTTGCTCTCGAATGGACCACAGAGAAGGATATTGAATCTGCTCTGCGAATACTTTCTGCGCTCCAGTTCTTTTGGGTCAGGAATGGTCATCACGCACAAGCACGTATTCTGGCGGAGGCTGCGATTGCCGGCGCAGAAGCGCTCCCGCCCCTGGAAGGAGAAGCGGCTGTTCACCGCAAGTATTTGATTGCAAGAGTGCTAAGCACACTTACCGCAGTGGCAATGAGCCAGGGAGATCACCAATATGCCGGTGAAGTTTCGGCGAAATGTGAATCATACGCGCGTGCCATTGGCAATAATGGGTTGGTGGCGCGCGCGTTAGCCTTAAGGTGTGCAGGGCGTCTTGCGATTGGGGATACTGAGGGTGTTGAAGCCCGGTCTCGGGAAGCGCTTCAGTGTGCGCGCGAGAGTGATGATGCCTTTGCGCTGGGCTTGAGTCTGGGTGTCGCAAGCGAGTATTTGATGATTACCGGCAAGGACCCCGCAGTGGCGCGGGACTACGCAAGTCAGAGCACAAAGATATTAAAGGAACACGGCTACCAATGGGCCTATGCCCTGATTTTGCTCGTCATGGGCATGGTGGCCAAATACAAAGGCGACTTTAAGCTCTCTCGCGAAAGCTTAGGCAACGTTCTGCCGCTCTTTCGGGAGATGGGGGATATCCAACGCGTGACCATGATTCAAAGTGAATTTGGGCATATGGACAGATATGAAGGCCATATCGACAAGGCCGAGCAGGCCTATCGCGAGACAATCCCTGTATGGCAGAAGCTCGGGCATGGAGCCGCAGTGGCAAATCAATTGGAATTCCTGGCCTTTATCGCCATAGTACATGAACAGGTCGAACGCGCGGCCAGATTATTAGGCGCGGCCGAAGCGTTGCGCGAGAAGATCCACATACCAATGAGTCATTTTGAACGGATTGAATACGACAAACAGGTTACCGGGTTGCGCAATGGCATGGATGAAGAGGTGTTTTCAAATCTGTGGTCAGAGGGTCGCGTCATGACGATGGAGCAGGCGATTCAGTCTGCGTTGGAGTCATAGGAGGAATGTCGAATTGTCTGCTTCTGTGAAAACCGTTGGAACATCCTCCATGAGGAGTCTTCACTTCACGCAGCGGCGCGGTTTCCAAAAAGCGCTCAACGGGCGTATCAACGCCTATTTGCGCGACGAGAACATCCCCGCGCGCGACGTGCCGGCCATGTACCTCAAGACGGCGGTCGTGATGGCCTGGTGGCTGGGTACGTACCTGCTGTTGCTCCTCGGCCATTTCCCGCCGTTGGTCAACGCCGTCTTATACGTTGGGTGGGCGCTGGCCATCGGCGGGGTCGGCTTCAACGTCATGCACGACGCCAGCCACAGCGGCTACTCCGATCATCCGGTTGTCAACAGGCTGATGAGCTTCAGCGGCGAGATGCTGGGCATGAGCATATTTCGCTGGCGCACCAAGCACACCGTGTGGCATCACACCTACACCAACATCGCCGGCTTCGACGACGACGTCGAGACGTACGGCGTGATGCGCCTCACGCCCCACGCGCCGTGGAAGCCGCTGTTCCAGTTTCAGGCCTGGTACTTCCCGCTGGTATACAGCGGGATCGCATTCGACTTCATCTGGCGCGACTTCATGATGGCCTTGTTCGGCAAGTCCGACGCCAACCACGTCTACCCAAAGATGGGCGCGGCGGACAAGGCCACGTTTTGGGCCGGCAAGGTGTTCTTCTTCGTGACCATGTTCGCGCTGCCGCTGCTGGTCTTCCCATGGTGGCAGGTGCTGATTGGCTTCCTGACTGTGATGGTTACGGTCGGCTTGGCCTTCGGCGTGATCTTCCAGCTCGCGCACATCAATGGCGACGCCGCGTTCCCGGAGCCGGTGGGCAACCCGATGCACATCGACAACGAGTGGGCCGTACACGAGGTCGAGACGACCGTGGATTTCGCACCGCGCAACTGGCTGCTGAACCTGTACATCGGCGGGCTGAACTACCAGATCGAGCACCACCTGCTGCCGCACATCTGCCACCTGAACTACCCGCGTCTCGCGCCGGTCGTGCGCGCGACGTGTGAGGAGTTCGGCATCCGCTACACCTGCTACGCCACGTGGCGCGAGGCGTTCGCCAGCCACTGGCGCGAATTGCGCCTCCTCGGGCGACCCAATGCCTGACGCCAGCGCTCTCCCCGCGCCGCTCCGCTCTGCGGGGCAGGTGTGCAGAAGCGTTGCGCAAGCTCACGCCAACCCCTGCGAGCAGTTAGTGCAATGAGCCATTGGGGGAAGTTGAGTGTGGTCCATTCCTGAGCGATTGACATCAAGCTGAGCACGTCAAAATTCCGCACGCTGGAAGAGGTCGACGACTACTTCCGAAAGGAGTTGCCTTCCGGAGCCCTGCCTGGCAGGTTCAACGTAACACCTGGCTGGATCGCCCCGGACGGGCTCGGTATTGGCGAACCGCTCTTGTTCTCCTATCAAACCACCGTGTACTACACTGCTCAAACGGCTGAGCTCACCCGTTAGGCTGGCCGATGCTACACTGAGGGCAATCCAGAAGGATGACAGGGAGGGGACTCATAAAAGCGATCGTGTGCACAGGCTACGGGCCACCAGAAGTCCTTCAGCTCAAGGAAGTGGAAAGACCGATCCCGAAGGACAATGAGGTGCTGATAAGAATTCACGCGACAACAGTAACGGCGGCCGACTGCGAGATCCGAAGGTTCGACTTCCCAGGCTGGATCTGGCTCCCCCTGCGGATGTGGTTCGGCCTCAGCAGACCAAGAAGACCCGTGCTGGGCCAGGAGCTTGCCGGCGCCATCGAATCGGTAGGCAAAGATGTCAGGTCCTTCTCGAGAGGCGACCGAGTTTTCGCGGCTACCGGTGTTGGCCTGGGCGCTCATGCCGAATACATCTGCCTACGTGAACAACCCGAAGGAGGGGCGCTGGCAACGATGCCGGCCAATATGAGCTACGAGGAGGCTGCCGCCGTCCCCTATGGGGGA
>Ga0315273_10013520_pt1 | contig 10493 bp, 7 predicted proteins | sample YL17G02_0_MG_FD_205753 | JGI IMG/M metagenome (GOLD analysis project Ga0315273, IMG submission 205753) | Sediment microbial communities from Yellowstone Lake, YNP, Wyoming, USA - YL17G02_0 | ecosystem: Environmental > Aquatic > Freshwater > Lake > Sediment | place: USA: Wyoming | collected... | reverse complement strand
TTCGGGACCGGCGGCCGCCGCGGGCCGGTCGGCGTCGGGCCGAACCGGATCAACCCGCATACTATCTGCTTGTCGGTGCAGGGGCACTGTCGTTACCTGCGCGAGGCCGGCTTCACCGCGGAAGGCCCGAGCGTCGTGGTCGCGTACGACGTCCGCGTATTCTACGATCTGCGCGGCCGGTATCGCGGCGTGGACGGCGCCCTCACCGGACTCTCTTCTCGCGACCTCGCCCGCATGAGCGCCGAGGTGTACGCGGCGAACGGGATCCGCGCGATCGTGGTCGGCCCGCTCGCCGACGAGGGCGGCGGCGCGAAGGCGACCTCCCGCTTCCTCTCCACACCCGAGCTGTCGTTCCTCATCCGCGAGCTCGGCGCCGCGGGCGGCCTCAACGTCTCGGCGTCCCACAACCACCCGGACGACAACGGCGGCAAGTTCTACAACCGGGACGGCGGCCAAGAGGTGCCGCCGAACGACGAGCACCTCCTCTCCGCCGTCGAGGGCGTCGTCGAGATCCTCTCGATGCCGTACGCCGAGGCGCGGCGCCGCGAGCTGATCCGGTTCGTTCCGCCCGAGCTCCACGAGCGGTACCTCGCCGTGAACACCGCGCTGTGCCCGACGCCGTCGCGCTCTGCGCGAATCGCATACACGCCGCTGTGCGGCACCGGCATGACGACGGTCTACGAGGCGCTCGGACGCCTGGGCTTCGACGTGGCGCTCGTGCCGGAGCAGGCCGTGTACGACGGCTCGTTCGCGAGCGTGAGGTACAGGATCGGCAACCCGGAGGTGCCGGAGTCGATGGACAGGCTGGCGGAGGTGGCGCGCGCGAGCGGCTGCCACGTGGGGTTCGCGACCGATCCGGACGCGGATCGGCTGGGCATGATCATCCCGGACGGACACGGAGGATTCGAGTCCGTCGGCGGCAACGAGATCGGCCTACTCCTCATCGAGTCGATCCTCGCATCGAAGCGGCGCAAGGGGACGCTCACGGCGCGGCCGATCTTCATCAACACGCTCGTCAGCTCCAGCCTGCAGCGCGAGATCGCGCGGCGCTACGGGTGCCAGATCGTCGGCGACCTCATGGTCGGCTTCAAGTACATGGGCAACGTGCTCGGGAGCATCGAGAAGGCGGGGCGCTTCCCGCCGGGCGGCGCGGTCCCCGGCAAGGACTCGGTCGAGGGGACGCTCGACGATTTCGTCTTCACCACCGAGGAGAGCCACGGGTACCTGCTCACGCCGCGCGTCCGCGACAAGGACGCGTGCGGCGCGGCCGTTCACCTCGCCGGCATCGCGTCGGAGCTCCTCGACACGAGGCGCACGTTCCGCGGGTACCTGCGCGACATCTACCGCGTGTACGGCTACCAGCGGAACGCGCTGCGGTCGCTCGTGATGGAGGGGATCGTCGGCCTCGAACGGATCCGCCGCATCCAGGAGGTCCTGCGCGCGTCGCCGCCGAAGGCGATCGCCGGGCTCGCAGTGATGCGGTTCGTCGACAACCACGTCGTGGGCGGCCCGCTGGTGTGCTCGAGGGACGCGTCGAACCGCAACGTGCTCTTGTTCGCGCTCGAGGGGGTGGGGGGGGTGGGGATTCGGCTCGTGGTGCGGCCGTCGGGCACAGAGCCGAAGACGAAGATCTATGTCGAGGTGCCGTCGCGCACGTCCTTGAGCGGCGTGCTCGCGGACGCGTCGGCCAAGGATCTCGCGCGGATCGGCGACGCACAGCTCGACGCCATAATGGCCGAGGCCGACGCCGAGGCGGCGCGGATCGGAGACGCGTTCATCCGCTTCTGCCTCGGGCCCGAAGTGCTCGGCGACGCCTACCCGGCGATCCCGGACGCGGCGCTCAAGGTGTCGGATCTCGTCCCGGTCGACCACAAGATCCGCGTCGCGGTCGAGGTGCTGCCCGAGCTGGGTCGCCGTGCGGGCGCCGGCGAGGACGTCGCGGCGCTCGGCGCCTGGTTGGACGCCGCGCTCGAGTCGCTCGGCAAGGACGCCCGGGGTTTCGTGCGCCCCGCGGCGCTGGGCTGGATCGCGGCAGAGGCGCTCGCGGGCCGGCTCGACGTCGCGGCCGCGGATCGGCTGCGGCTACTTTTCGTCTGAAGGTGACTTTGGCGCGTGCCGCATCATGGCGGCGAGCGCGCCGCCGTTCACGACGCGCCAAGGCCAGCTGGCGGGACAGTCCGGTTTACTCCTCCGGTGCACGTTCCAGGAGGGCGCCAAAGAGCATTTCCGGTGGAATCACGAGCGCTGCGGTTGAGCGGTCCAGGCTCTCGGTACATGCGTTCGCTCCTTCGGCGAAGGAGGAGATCATGGCGTGGACGATGCGGCGGATTCTGCGGCTGGCTGCGTATCTCGCGGCGGCGGCGGCGGCGGTGACGGCGTGCGACCGCGGCGTCGTACCGATCCTGGGGCAGGGCGAAGACGGGTCCGAAATGCTCGAGCCCGCGGTGGACGGGGATCTGGACGCCGAGCGGCCGCTCGATCTGGAAGGCGTCTGGTCGCCGTTGGGCAAGTGGGGCGCCGACGGGGACATGGGCGGGGACGGGTACGGCGCGCAGGGCTGGGAGTGCCTGATCTGCGACGGCTCCGCGCCGGGGAGCTCCGCGGAAGCGCTGGTGGAGATGGCCGTGCAGCTCGTCGGGCAGGAGCCGGACGGCGACGGACGGCAACCGTACGCGGATCCCGCCCCGGAGGAGCTGTACGTCTCCGCGGACGATTCCAACTCTCAATCCTCGCCGGCCATCGCGCGTTCCCGGATCCAGAACGACGACATCGTCTGGCCGGATCTGCTGCGGGTCTGGGAGTTCCTGAACTACTACGATTTCGCCTACGAGGAGCCCCTGGGCGGCAAGGCGATCAGCGTCACGCCGCAGCTGCGGCCGTACGACGCGAGCGAAGGGATTTACGCGCTGCAGATCGGCGTTCAGGGAAAGCACGTCGACGAGGTGCGGCGCCAGCTGAACCTCACGTTCTGCGTGGACACCTCCGGCTCGATGACCGGGCAGTCGATCCTCCTCGTCCAGGAGGCGATGCGGGCCATGGCCGCGCACTTCCGCTCCGGGGACCGCGTCTCCATGGTGAGCTGGTCCACGGTGCAGAGCGTCCCCCTCGACTCCGTGGTCGTCAGCGGGCCCGACGATCCGGCGGTGCTCGCCGCCATCGATGCGCTCTCCGCCGAAGGCTCCACGGATCTCCACTCCGGGCTCGTCGCCGCGTACGCCCTGGCGAACGAGAACTTCATAGAGGATGCCATGAACCGGGTCGTGCTGCTGAGCGACGGCGGCGCGAACGTCGGGGTCACGGATGCGGATCTCATCGCCGAGGAGGCCGAGGGCGGCGAGGCGGATGCGGTCTACCTCGTCGGCGTGGGCGTCGGCGACTCCCTCACTTACAACGACGAGCTCATGGATTCGGTCACGGATCTCGGCAAGGGCGCCTCCGTGTTCATCGACTCGGTCGAAGAGGCGCACCACGTTTTCGAGGACCATTTTCTCGCGAACCTGGAGATGATCGCGCACGACGTGCAGATCCGGATCACGCTCCCGCCCGGCTTCGCGATGTACGAGTTCCTCGGCGAGGAGTACTCGGAAGACCCGGACGAGGTCGAGCCGCAGAACCTCGGCCCCAACGACGCGATGATCGTTCAGCAGCTCATAAAGACGGACGAGCCGGACGAGGTCCACGCGAACGACGAGCTCGAGGTCCGGGTCACGTGGACCGACGCGTTCACCGGGCTCGCTGACGACACGGAGGGGGTCTGGACCCTGCAGGATCTCGTCGACGCCGAGGCGGATCAGCTGCGAAAGGGAGACGCGATCGTCGTGTACGTGCAGACGCTCGGCCGGATCGCCGAGGCGATCTCCGGGGACTGGGACATGGACGCGGCGGCGGTGGAGTGCGCGTGGGGCGCCTCGGTGCTCGACGACGCGATCGCGGCGCTCGATGACCCGGATCTCGTGGAGGTGGCGACGCTGCTGGACGAGTACTGCGCGGAATTCGTGGAGTACTGATCCCCGGAACGTCGGATCAGCGCCTTCCTGTGAACCCCATCATGTTGCGGACCACGCCCTCGCTCTCCTCGGCGATCTCGGCCGCCTCGCGGAGGCGATCCGCGCAGTCCTCGCACAGCTTGACGCGTTTGCGCCCGACGAGGACCGTCACGAGGGCGTCCACCTCGTCGCCGCACTCCTTGCACACCGGCATCTCCCATCCTCCAGTGAAAATGACGCCCCGATCATAGCGCCAACCGGTGGCGATTGCGAGGCCGAGATCCGCGATCGGGAACCGAGCGCGCTCGTGGTAGGATGGCGGCCCATGATAGGATCGGTCTTTCATGGCCTTCGGCCGCTGGTCGCATTGATTTGGATCTCCGCGGCGGCCGCGTGCGCGGCATGTCACCCGAACCCGGGTCAGACGCGGATCGCGCTCCCGCCCGGCCCCGTGCTCGAGGTACGCGGCGCGCAGCCGTCGCTCCCGTCCGCGACGGCGCCCGGCCCCGCTCCTGCGGCGGACGCCGAGCTCAGCGCGAGCTGCGATGGTCCGAAGATCTTTCACGTCGTGGCGCGTGCGGCGAGCGTTTCAGATCCCGAGCACCAGGGTTTCACCGCCGACGGCGCGCTTCAGTGGCGCTTCCGCCTCGGGGAGATCGCAGCGCGCACCGTGGTGATCGCCTGCATCGAGCCTCTGCCGCAGGGGTGCGTGCAGACGCATCTGGCGGAGCTCGTGGACGAGCGATGGGTCGAGTCGACCGTGCCGACGACAGGCCTGCCGCCGCTGACCGTCGTCAATCTGCTCGCCGCCCCGGGCACGCCGTTCCGTGAGGCGTTCCACGAGGCGGGCCCGCCCTTCGAAGGAGATCGACAAGGCGTCTGCGACTACTACAACATGATGGAGGGAACCGTGGGCCTCGAGGGGCTGTACGGCGCTTGGCCGGACAACGCCTGGGCCAAGGTGACCTTTGCCGAGGACCACAGCGGCATTCCCTACGACGAGCTGTATCGATGGGACGGAAAGCGGTGGAAGCTCAGCCACGCTCCGAAACGGGTCGGCACGTACGTGGAGGAGGTGGTGCCCTGGCACGGGGGGCTGGCCGCGGTGGCGGTCGAGAACGCGGAGATCGAGCCGAAGCCCAAGCTGATCTTCCTCGGCGACGGGAATCGCGTCCTGATCCCCCGGAGCAGCGGCGATCTGCGCCTCGGGATCGTCGGCGACGCGCTCGTCGCCGTTTCGATCGAACACGGCTCCGCGGACACGGAGAAGATCCGGGGTCTCCGCTGGGTCTCGCCGCGCTCCCGGCCCAAGGCACAGACGCTGGACGTCCCCGCCGGAGGTTGGATCCTCGCGATCTCGTTCGGCGCACAGACGCTCGCGGTGCACCTCGGCCGGGACGGCGTCCGGGAGGACGACATCTGGGTATTTGATGAGCGCTGGGTGCTCAGTTCGCTACGCGAGCTCGGGCCGGAAGAAGAGAGCGGCGACGCGGAGGAGCTCGGCGATCCGTCCGAGTGCCGGGATCTTGCGCTCGCCGGGACCGGGACGCTCGACATCAGAACGGAGTGGCGGCGGGGAGACCGCATCTGGCTGGAGGTCGACGCGCCCGGCGGCGGCGAGACCTGGCTCCTCCGCGATGAGCCCACACGCGACGTCTGGAAGGTTCCTGCCGAGCCGCTGATCTGGCCGCCTCGGCCCCGGTGCCCTCCGGGAAAAATCCCGGAGGGGAGCATGGAGCGGCGCGGGGAGTGGTGACGCGGGTTCGACACCCTTCATCGGTTGGGACATTGCGACGGGGCTTTACCGGCCGCGCGGCGTGCCTACGTTGCCCTTTGCGAGGGAGAGGGCGCCGCGAGAGGCGCCCAGGACGAAAAGGAGGAAGCCATGTGGGGTCTTTTCAATCACCGTGGGCCGGGGTTCCCGGACGAGCTGCATCGACTCCAGCGCGAGATGGACCGGATGCTCGGCAGGGCGGCGGACGCGTACGGGTCGTGCTGCGTGTTCCCGCCCCTCAACATCTACGACGACGGCGAGTCGTACAGCATCCGCGCCGAGCTGCCGGGCGTGAAGCCCGCGGATCTCGACGTGCAGGCGACCGCGACGACCGTGACGATCAAGGGCGAGCGCCACAAGGACGCGCGCGACGAACGGCTGAGTGTCGAGCGGCGGGAGCGGGATCACGGGGTCTTCAACAGGACGGTGGAGCTCGCGACCGCGATCGACCCGGACAAGATCTCGGCGAAGCTCGAGGACGGCGTGCTCGTGATCGTCGCGCCCAAGGCGGCCGACTCGCGGCCGCGGCAGATCAAGATCGCTTGATGGAGCGAACGGGAGGTGTGCCATGACCGAGAACGAGAAGAAGGAGCTGACCCAGCGGGACAAGGAGCCGATCGCGAAGGGCGCAGGAGAACCCACGCGCGCCGGGCTCGTGTACTCGCCGGCGGTGGACATCCTGCGGACCGACGACGCGCTCACGCTCGTCGCGGATCTGCCGGGCGTCAAGAAGGCCGATCTGGAGATCGGGATCGAGGACGGCGTGCTCACGATCTCGGCGCCCGTGGCGGACGTCGAGGCGCGGCACAAACCGGTGTACAGGGAGTACGGCGTGGGCGGCTACGTGCGCCGCTTCACCTTAAGCGACAAGATCGACCAGGCGCGGATCAGCGCCGAGCTCGAGAACGGCGTGCTGACGGTGACGCTGCCCAAGGCGGAGCGCCTGAAGCCGCGCAAGATCGAGGTCGCCGCCGGCTGAAGCCGCGCGCCGACTAGAGGTTGCGCGCGCCGCCCGGTTCCTCCCGGACGACGAGCGCGAGGAGCTGCTCGAGCCGTTGCTGAACCCGATCGTTGATGCTCCCCGGCGTCCAGGTGCCGTCGGGCCGCACGCCGCCCGCCTCGACGCCGGTGAGCAGCTCGATCCCCTCGTCGATCGTCGAGACCGCGTAGACGTGAAACATCCCGGCGCGCACGGCGTCGATGACGTCGCGCCTGAGCATGAGGTTGCGGACGTTCGAAGCCGGGATCATCACGCCCTCGGCGCCCGTGAGCCCGCGGCTCGCCGCGACGCGGAACACCCCCTCGATCTTCTCGTTCACGCCGCCGATCGGCTGGAGCTCGCCGAGCTGGTTCACCGAGCCGGTGACCGCGATCCCCTGCTTGATCGGCACGTCGGACAGCGACGAAAGCAGCGCGTACAGCTCGGACGAGGACGCGGAGTCGCCGTCGATCTCGTCGTACGACTGTTCGAACGTGATCGACGCGGAGAAACCGAGCGAGTGGCGCTGCGCGTACCGCCCTCCCAGGTAGCCGATCAGGATCAGCGCGCCCTTGTCGTGCACGGCGCCGGACAGGTTCACCTCGCGGTCGATGTTCACGACGCCGCTCCTGCCGGCGTACGTGCGCGCCGTGATCCGGACCGGCACGCCGAACGTCGTCCCCGCGACGTCGTACAGCGCGATCCCGTTGATCTGCCCGACCGCCGCGCCCTCGGTGCGGATGATGATCGTCTCGGCCTGGATCTCCCGCACCACGGCGTCGACGAGCGAGCCGTTCCGCCGGTCGCCCTCGTCGAGCGCGGTCTCGACGTCGGCTGTGCGGATGGTGCGCGCCTTCTCGGCCCGCGCGAACATGTTCGCCTCGGCGAGCAGATCGAGCACCTCGGCCCACCGCGTGATCAGCCGCTCCTTGCTCTCGGCGCGGCGCGACGCGAACTCGATGATCCGCTCCATGCCGGAGCGGTGGAGCGGCAGGTACCCCTCCTCGCGGCACACCTGGCCGCAGAACTTCGCGAGCTTGACGACGTTCTCCTTGGTGCGCGGCATCGACGGCTCGAAGTCCGCGAGGATCTTGAAGAGGCGCTGGAACTCCTCGTCCTCGGTCTTCAGCGTGTAATACACCTCGTAGCCGCCGACGAGGATCACCTTGACGTTGAGCGGCACGGCGCCGGGCTTGAGCGCGCCGGCGAGCCGCGGCCTCGACTCGGTCGGCCCCATCCCCTCCTCGATGCGGATCTCCTTGTGCCGCAGCGCCCGCTTCAGGCTCTGCCACGCGTTCTCCTGCGTCAGGAGATCGATCGCCTGGATGAGCAGGTACCCGCCGTTCGCCTGGTGAAGCGCCCCGGCGCGGATCTGCGTGTGGTCCGTGACCAGGCCGCCCGGCGTCTCGCGGTACTCGAACACGCCGCACAGGTTGCCGGCGGCCGGCACGCGCTCGACCACCACAGGCGCGCCGCTCTCCGCGCTCCTGTCGACGACGACGTTCACGTGCAGGAGCAGGCGCGGATCCGGCTGCGGCGGCGGTCCCGGCATCTCGCACTCGATGGGCGCGCCGTTCGTCGGCTTCTCGTCCTTCTCCTCGTCCGGCGTGAACAGGCGGTGGTTCGCGAGCACGAACTCCTTGGCCTGCTCGAGGAACGTCGCGAGATCCTCGCCGTGCTTGCGGTAGCGCCAGGATATCTCGTGGAACAGCTCCTCGACGAGCGGCCCGACGGCGCGCGTCTCGGCGGCGAGCAGCCGGGTGTCGTGGCCGCGCTCGAGCTGGCGCCGGGCGTATGTGAACGCGTCGATGTGTTTGTGGAACTCGAGCATCCGCTTCTCGATCTGCCGGCGCGCCCGCGCCGGGAGGGCGAGGATCTCGGACTCGTCGATCGGCACGCCGTCGACGAGCGGCACCACGCGGAGCTGGTTCTCGGCCTCCTCGAGCTTCAAGCCCAGTCGCGCCGCGATCTCGGACGTGCGCCGCGTCACGTCGTCCATCCGGCGCCGCGTCTCGGCGATGATGCCGGCTCGGATGTGGCCGAACGCGCCCTCGGAGAGCACGCGCGGGATCAGGCGGCCGAGCTCGACGAAGATGCGGTCCATGTCCTTGGCGAGCGCGCGGCCCTGACCCGCCGGAAGTATCAGCGGTCGCGGGCGGTCCGGCGCGGCGAAGTTGTAGACGTAGCAGACGTCGCCGGGCAGCGGCTCGTTCGCGGCGCGCCGCTTCAGGAGCCGCTCGAGCGTGGAGGTCTTTCCGGATCCAGGCTCGCCGACCGCGAAGATGTTGTAGCCCCGCGTGCGGACCTTGAGGCCCACCTCCACGGCGGACATCGCCCGCTCCTGGCCGATCATGCCCAGGTGGCGATCGAGGTCGGCGGTGGTCGCGAAGTTGAGCCACCCCGCCGGGATCACGGCGGTCAATTGCGCGGGAGCGATTCGAATTCGGTTCTTGGAGCTCATTCGGACAAATCTTCCAGGTCGTCGCGCTGTTGGCAACCGGAGAATGAAGCGGACGAGCCAGTGCCTAGCGCAGCGCGGCGGGCGCCTCGAGCCAGACGCCGGGGCAGCAATACTTCTCGCCGTCCCCCGGCCAGCGCCAGCCCGAGTGGCTCCCGGACCAGACGTCGCCGCCGCGGCTCCTCGCGAGGGCGATCGTCTTCGGGACGCGCAGCCACTTGCTCGCGCAGCCGCGCAGCTCGGCCGGGTCGCCGTTTGCGGCGAACACGACCTCGTCGCACGTGAGATCGGCGATCGGGAACGTGATGGAGAAGCCGTTCTCCGCCCGCTCCATCCGGCAGGTGCGCAGCCTGGTCGTGGAGATGGCGCGGCAGCGGAAGCGGCTCGACGTCCAGGCGTCGCGTCGCCGCGCGGCGTCGTCCGTCGGCCCCGCGACGATCGTCTCGACGAGTTGCGGCGCGGGCGACACGAGGGGCACAGGACCGGCGCGTTCCGCGGGCCGCGTCGCCGGGCCGAAGAACGGCGCCGAGGGATCACCGTTTAAGTCCTGCGCATCGCCCGCGTCCGCACAAGCGACCGCGACGGCAGCGCAGAGGAGGAGCAGGGCGGCTTTTATCGAGGGAGTCATGGTGATCTGAATCATAGGGCCTATACATCCTATAGGACATGTAGGACCTATCGGGGCTATTTTTTCCTCACCGGTCTTTTTCCGGCAACTCCCGCGCGAACTGTCCGATACTGTGTGGGCGCCGCGGCTTGGCAGTTGACGGCGCGGCGGGTCGGTTCCTATATTTCCGAGACCAACGCGCGGCTCATCGCGGCGCGAGCGAGAGGAGAAGCGGCATGGCTGACGGCGTCAACAAGGTGATCCTCCTGGGCAACCTCGGCAAGGATCCGGAGGTGAGCTACACGCAGAGCGGGACCGCGCGGTGCCGCTTCCCCCTGGCCACGGGCGAGACGTTCGTCAACAACGCCGGCGAGCGCCAGGACAAGACCGAGTGGCACAACATCGTCGTGTGGGGCAAGCAGGGCGAGAACGTCGGCAAGTTTCTGGCCAAGGGCCGTCAGGTCTACATCGAGGGCAAGATCCAGACGCGTTCGTGGGACGACGAGAAGTCCGGGCAGAAGCGGTACATGACCGAGATCAACGCGCAGCGCGTGGTGTTCCTGGGCGGCGGCCGCGGCGAGGGCCCGCAGGGCGGGGGCGGCGGCGGCCGCGGCGAGGGCCCGCAGGGCGGGGGCGGCGGGGACGACGAGCACGGCGGCTACGACGGCGGGCCGGGCTTCGGCCCGAGC
>Ga0315273_10013519_pt1 | contig 10493 bp, 11 predicted proteins | sample YL17G02_0_MG_FD_205753 | JGI IMG/M metagenome (GOLD analysis project Ga0315273, IMG submission 205753) | Sediment microbial communities from Yellowstone Lake, YNP, Wyoming, USA - YL17G02_0 | ecosystem: Environmental > Aquatic > Freshwater > Lake > Sediment | place: USA: Wyoming | collected... | reverse complement strand
GCGAGCTGATCCTGCCCGCCGGAGCGGAGCCGGATGCCATGATACCCTGGATTTCCGGCTGGGACATCATGAATGATGAAGAGATTTTAGTTCCTGCCAATGCTGTTTTTCATCCGCTGCCCTCCGAATACAAACGCCTCTTTCGCACCAATACCAGTGGCCTGGCCTCGGGCAATGTGATCGAGGAGGCGATATTCCACGGCCTGGCCGAGGTCATAGAAAGAGATGCCTGGGCCCTGGTGGAGGTGACGAGGAGGACCGGCCCCTTGATATGCGACGTGGAGGACGGCCTGACAAAAGGCCTTCTGGATAAATTCGCGGCAGCCGGGGTGGATGTCTATTTGAGGGATATCACCAGCGACATTGGCGTTCCCACCTGTGCGGCCGCGGCCGATGATGTACGGCTGCGCGATCCGACTCTTCTCACTACGGGCATGGGCACGCACACCAGTGCCGTGGTGGCAGTGCTTCGCGCCCTCACCGAGGTGGCGCAAAGCCGTCTTACCCAGATCCACGGGGCGAGAGAGGATACAACGATTGCTGATTTTAGAAGGCAGATTGGCTACGACAGGACCAAGAGGCTCAACAAGCACTGGTTTGAGGCATCCGAGAAGAAGTGCTTTGCCGAAATTGAATCCTTTGAGAGCGACGACTTCCTGCTGGACATAAAATACATGCTAAAGAAACTGGAGGAGACGGGTCTCGATCGGGTAGTGGTAGTGGACTTGACTCGCGAGGAGATAGGCCTTCCTGTGGTCAGGGTGATTGTGCCAGGGCTGGAGATCGCGGCAGTGGACCCGGAAAGGTTGGGCAAGAGGTGCAAAAATGCCAGGAATCGTCGTCTTCCTAGGGCCAAGCCTCTCCAGGGCTAGGGCGGACCAGATCTTAGAGGCTGACTTCCGGCCTCCTGCCAAACGGGGCGATATTTACTTGGCTGCCAAGGAGGGGGCCGGGATCATTCTGCTTGTCGATGGCGTCTTCTTTCAGGAATGCTCCGTGGCTCACAAGGAGGTAATCTATGCCTTGGAGGCTGGGGCAAAGGTCTTGGGCGCCTCCAGCATGGGAGCTTTGCGTGCCTCTGAGCTGGACATTTACGGCATGGAGGGCATAGGCAAGATTTACCAGGCTTACAAGAGCGGTCATCTGGTCTCGGATGATGAAGTGGCTCTGATTTTCGATCCTTTCTCCTGGGAGCCCAGGTCCGAGCCATTGGTGAACATTCGCTTCAATTTGGATTTGGCCTGGCAGACGGGTGTAATTAGCGCTTCATGCAAAGATCGGCTCTTTCATTGTGCACAGGCCCGATACTTTCCCGATCGGACCTATGAGCGCATGCTTTCAGATGCAGAGGGCATGGTGGCGGAAAAAGAGTTGCAGCGTTTTCGCGAATTTTTGGCCAGGGAGAAGCGGGACTTCAAGATGGAGGATGCATTGCTGGCCTTGGAACGAGTCAGGAGAATGGCCGATGTTGGCTAATTTCAGATCTTTTGCCGGCTTTCGCCATGCCTCTTGTCCTTCCCTTCGCCCACTGTTATTTAGCGGCGAGGATTTGCGGGAGGACGTAAATGTTTTTTATGGAGGGCAAAATCATCTCCACCCTGCGAGGTTTGCAGACTTTCCTGGTCGAAGGGAGTGAAGTAGCCCTTTTTCCCGTGGCTATCGGCGGATGAGTGTGGGCTCATCCAATCAATATCTAAATCAATGCTACTTTAATTGAGGTGATAATATCAAGTTCACTTATTAAATAGGTTGAAATAATAGTTTCTCAGACAATGGGGCCAATTCTATGACTATGATAAAAGAGATTCTCGCGTTAAAAGGGGAACGCCAGGCGACCATTCTGGCCCATAACTACCAGATGCCCGAAGTGCAGGATGTAGCCGACTTGGTTGGCGACTCCCTGGAGCTCTCCCGCGCAGCAGCCCGCCTGGACTCGGAGGTCATTATCTTTTGCGGAGTGGACTTCATGGCTGAAACAGCCGCCATTCTCTCCCCGCAAAAAACGGTGGTATTGCCGGAGAAGGGTGCCTGGTGCCCCATGGCCCACATGATCAAGCCCGATCAGCTCTGCGATCTCAAAGCCCTCCATCCGGAAGCTGCCGTCGTTTGCTATGTAAACTCCACGGCAGAGATAAAAGCGGAGAGCGATGTTTGTTGCACTTCCGCTAATGGTGTGCAGGTAGTAGACTCACTGTCCGAGAAGGAGGTCATCTTTGTGCCTGACAGGAATCTGGCCGCCTACGTGGCCCGCCATACCGATAAGAAGATCATTCCCTGGAACGGCTACTGCTACGTGCACGATCACCTCACAGCGGAGGAGGTGCAGGCCGCCCGGGCGGAGCATCCGAACGCAGCGGTGCTGGTGCACCCGGAGTGCCGGCCGGAGGTCATCGATCAGGCCGATTTTGTCTACAGCACGGCCGGAATGGGCAGGCATGCCAAGGCCAGTGCTGCCAAAGAGTTTATCATTGGCACGGAGACGGGCATGATCTACCGGCTGAAGAAGGAAAATCCTGAAAAGCAGTTCTATCCGCTGAGCACGAACGCCATCTGCCAGAACATGAAGAAGACCGACCTGGCCCTGGTGTTGCAGGCGCTGCAAACGTTGCAGCCGCAGGTCACCGTGCCCGAGGAGATAGCGGTGAGGGCGCGCCAGTCGATTGAGAGGATGCTGACGGTAAAGAGCTGAGCGATTAGGCGGGAAGGTACTTGGTTTAGCCACCAGGACAGTATTTAAGCATCAAGGAAGTGCGTCACTATCGACACGGTCTCCTCTGGATGACTGATCCAAAAGATATGCCCTGCACCGTCAATCTCGCGTATTTGTGCGCCTGGAATTCTCTTGGCAATCAGGAAGCTATTTGGTGGCGGAATTAGCAGATCCTGATTCCCGATTATTACCATTGTCGGCACATGAATTGTATTCAAGCGCAAATCGACATCGAAAGCCATGAAGGCCTCAAGCTGGGCTTCGTAGGCCGCAAGCGTGCATGGAAAAGCAAGATTTGCCTGAATCTTCCTCTCCACAATATCCGGATGAGCATCAATGAACTCTTTGGAATAGCATACTGTTCCGGTCCACCATAAGTAATCATGAGCTGAAAGGTCCAGCCTGGGGAAGAAATACTTCTGGATTTCGGGAGGAGGAAAAATCCTGGATTTTCCTCCGGCAGAGGTGGCCCCAAGCACCAGCTTATTGACACGCTTTTGATGATCCAATGCCATTTGCAGGGCGATCATGCCTCCCATACTCCCTCCCAGGACATGGGCCCGATCAATTGCAAGGGCATCCATCAGGCCAACGGTATCCTTGGCCATCTGCTCGATGGTGAGTGGCCCTGGTGGCTGATCGCTCTGTCCAGCTCCGCGATTATCAAACAGAATTACCTTGTATCGATCCGCCAATTTTTGGGGCACGATCCCACCCCAATCAAGAGAGTGGCCTCCCAGGCCCATAATCAGGAGCAATGGCTCTCCCTGGCCGTAGACCTGGTAATACATCTCTATTTCGCCTACAGTGACTCTGCCTTCAGAACTAGGTTTGCGGTTCTTGTCGGCGGCAATAGTCTGAGCCAAAGAGACATCGATCGGAGGCATTAGAGTAACTTGATGGCTTTGCAGTTAAATTTTGTGATAATGGAGACTCGAATCTTATTTTGATGGTTGCAGAATCACTTAAACCCCCGTGCGCTTTGTGTCTGCTGTGGTAGTAGTTCGTAGTCGTTAGTTTTAGCCAAAGAATAACGAACGACTTTTCTAACCAGAGGGCACAGAGCAACATGGCAGTGAAACAAATAATAAGGATAAATTGATAATAGTATCTCTGTGACTGAAGACTTTGATCAGGTTATAGCTTACCACCAGAGGACAAAGCATCAGATTCATGCCATGGCCCCTGGCCCGGTAGGGCTGGACTATGCCAATCAGCCCGATCCCTTCCGAAGTTATGAAGCAGCAAGTCAAATCCAGCTAAAGCGACAGGGATTTTTTCCTCCTATGCAGGAGGGCGCAGGAGAGGGTACAGGAGAGGGCACACAAGAAAGCCTCATCCGGCATTCTCCTCTGAATATGGAAAGCCTCTCCCAGCTTTTCTTCGAGAGCCTTGCCATCTCCGGGCAAAAGAGCTTCATGGGCTCCAAGTGGTCTTTGCGTGTGAATCCCTCCAGCGGCAATTTGCATCCTACAGAATGCTATCTGATTGCCGGATCAATAGCAGGGCTGCAAGGCTTCCCGGGTGTATATCACTACGCGCCAAAGAGTCACGCTCTGGAGCTGCTGGCCAGGATAGAAAAGGAAAGCTGGCAGTCGCTGCACCTTCCAGAGGGAACGCTGCTTTTGGCCTTTTCCTCTATCTACTGGCGCGAATCCTGGAAGTACGGAGAGAGGGCCTTTCGTTACTCTATGCTCGATGTGGGCCATGCACTGGCGGCAGTCGCGGTGGCTGCGCATTGCCTGGGCTGGCAGGCGTCGCTGGAGGACGACCCCGGAACCGAGGATCTGGCCAGGCTGCTTGGCCTAGGGGGGCAAAACCGGTTTTCTCGGGATAGTTCGGAAGAGGAGCATGCGGATGTACTGTTGGCCCTCTTTACTGACGGCAGCATGCATCACCTCCCTTTGCATTCATCGGATCTTTCTCAATTGAAATTGTATCTTCAGCCGGCTCGTGCCAATATCTTAGGTTTGCAGCATGTCCTCTGGGCCTGGATTGATCTGGTCAGTGAGGCCACCAAAAAGCCGCCCACACATGACGTCTATTCCGCTACATATTCTTCGCTGGACAGAGAGCAGATTGATTTTGCCTCCAGGTACTGCCATCGGCTGCGCCGGCGCCGCAGCGCTCAGGTGATGGACGGCAGTAGCAGCATGCCCTTGCAGAGCTTCTTTACCATCTTGCAGGCCGCGATGCCAAGAGCGGCCCCTTTCGGCCTTCTGCCCTGGAGGCCTCGTGTCCATCCGGTATTTTTTGTGCATAGAGTGGAGGGGCTGGAAAAGGGGCTATACATTTGGCTTCGAGATGCTGCGCAAAAAGAGGAGCTCAAGGCAGCTATGCTTGAGCATTTCGTCTGGGAGAGACCCTCGCGCACGCCCCAGGATTTGGAGCTTTATCTGCTGACACAGGGCGATAGCCGCCTGTTTGCCAAAGAAGCATCCTGCCGCCAGAACATAGCTTCGGACGGATGCTTTGCCGCCGCCATGCTGGCTGCGTTTGAAGAGCCGCTGCAAAAATATGGGCCATGGTATTACAGCCGGCTTTTCTGGGAGTGTGGCATGATCGGCCAGGCCTTCTATCTGGCAGGCGAAGCGGCCGGTTTTCAGGGCTGCGGCATCGGCTGCTTTTTCGACGATATCGTGCATCGCGTGCTTGGCCTTTCGGGATGGAAGTATCAGGATCTGTATCACTTCACAATTGGAAGGGCTCTACCTGATCCAAGGTTGATAGATCTGCCTGCCTATTATTAGCGCCTGGCAGGTTTAGATAATATGGGATGAGAATGGTTTTCACCAAAAGGATGAAATGGATTCGGCAACAAAACCAGGCGGCAATGAAATCAGTGGCAAGAGTAATGTGTGCGGAATTAATCCTGCTCCTGGTGCTTTCCATGGCGGCGCCAGCCTTTGCGGCTTACGAATCCGGACCGGTTGGGCCCTATAATGTCTCTTTTGATATGAATACTACGATGAAGTACACAGTCATTGTTGAAGCGCGTTCTACCGGTGTCACCTCTCTGGGTGTGAATTTTGCCAGGTACAACCTTACCATAGACAGCGCCGATTACCTTGTCTGGCTAATCCTGACCCGTTATGACGAGCCCATGGTGGCTAATATTACCGCTAATGAATATATCGTGTACAACGCTCTTTTAAATGCGGGGGCGGATAAGCCCAATCTCTACCAGCCTTTGATAGACGCAAAGCCAGGAGTGCTGGGCAATTTCAGGTTTGAAAGACAGTTTTTGGGGCAGGGCCGATACCAGGAGGGCGATCTCGTCGTCGCTGCCAGCTACTCCCCTGATGCAAGAGTCTATGAGGATGGAGTCTATCGCGGAAGGACCGACTGCCGCGTCATATCCACCTTTCCCTGGGAGATCATCAGGGACCTGCTTTACACCCTGCATGTAGAAGTGCCCACAGAAGAAAGCGTGCCTATCGACCCAGTTAACCAATCGCCTTCCATCAATCAGTCATCTCTCATCAACCAGTCATAACACCATCAGTAAAAGCAAACCGGCCAAGAATGGATGCAAAGAGGGCCGGAACCTGGAAAAGAAGCCAGCAAATTCTTCAGGCGAAGATGTCGCGGGGTTCATAGGCTACGCGGGCCTCTTGCCGGGCAGAGATGCCCGAACAAGGAAAGAATGCATGCCGCCGCAAAGTCAGTGGTTTTTTTGATTTTTGGTCAGTAAAATCCAGTCTTTTCAAAGGGTTCTATCATTCTGGGATCTGAGAAATGCGTTTTCAGTATCTACTGCTGCATAGAGGATTCATATAGATATTAGGTGATCTCTACATAAAAATCACCTTTTAATATTAAGCAAATGAACAATGGTATTTGGAGGAATCTAAATTAACTCAATTAAACTGATGTTGTCAATCCTGGCGCTGGGAATGCTAATTGCAGTAGGCTCAGCCTTTGATGAACCTGGTAGTTACGAATCTGCATCTCATGGTGGCGATCATCGTGGTCATAATGATTTCGGCGGCCATGGATATAACGATTGGTTGAATCCTGGTGGGTATTATTCGTATAGCTATTGGTATCCTACCTACACATATTACTCGTATCCAACATATACATACACCTATCCGACCTATTATTACACAGAGCCTGTGGTTTATCCCACTTATCCATACTACGATCCGGTAGTCTATGACCCCTGGTATGGAGCCAATGTCTATGGATGGGGCGGAGCGACTTACTACTACTCTAATAGCTGGTCCTGGTCTCATCGTGGCGGATTCTTTTTCTAAAGATCCAGCCAAATGAGCAATGCAGCATCAGCTTCAGGAAAGGCGATTTCGAAGACGTCTGCCGAAAAGGGGGTTCTGGTGGCAGCGTCTCGTTTTTAAAATTGAATGGAAATCCTGAAGCTGAAATATAGGCTATCTTTTTATTTATCAAAAAAAAAGAAAGATTCAATGCCCTTTCAGGTCGGTGTTGTCTCCTCTGATTTCAGCTCTTCGGGTTCAGCTACTTCAGCTGCAGGCTCCTTTACCGGTGGAGAGATGAGCTCGGCCGTGACACGTTCGCCGGTGTGCTTCTCGATATAGTCTACCTCTTTCAGCCCCAGGTGCTGGATGATCATATCCGCCAGGCCGCGCCTGATCATGACCCACTCCTTGTAGTAGGAGAGCTCCCAAAGAACGGTAATTGTAGCCACATCATCCTTTATTTCTGCTTCAAGATCCATGTGGGCAAAGGTTTTGATAAGGGCTATGAGCTTCTCTTGCCGATCCTCGATGAACTCAATGATCTTGTACTCATAGACGATGGTCTTGCCGGCCATGGGATGGTTGAAGTCAACGCTCACCTTTCGTCCGAATACTCTGGTGACTGTTCCAACCTTATTCTCTACGCCGACGCGCATGCCGGGAACGGGCTTCTGCTCCTTAAACCGGTTTATAGGAACGATCTCAGCTTTCTTGGGATCACGCAGTCCAAAGGCGCCCTCAGGTGGTATCTCCACTCGGCCAAAGTAGCCGATCTCTTTTCCGATCAGATCTTCTTCGAAGCCCTTCACGAGCTGGCCTGCGCCAACTACTATGAGGTGCGGTCCATACTGGGCCTCATCATTAAATATTCCCTTTTCCGTTGCCACATCTTTATCGGTGGCAGCAATTACCTGCCCGTCAACGCTCTCTGTGTAATCAATTCTGATGAAATCGCCGTTTTTCACAGTCATCTTTTACTCCATCCTAACCTAAATGAACTTCATCTAATCTGGGGCAAGACAATGCCCCAAACCTGATTTATACTTTCGCATTGGTTTAGATTAAGTATTCTGCAATTCTATCGGTGAGGGGCTGCTCGCAATAGAGGCAGCGCAGCAAGACTGGGTTTTTGGTCTTGACAAGCATCCTCGATTTGATGGGCTCTAGGGTATTAGAGATGCAATTGGGATTCTGGCAGCGCACCACGTCCACGATCTCATCAGGCAGATCCACAGTTCGTTTTTCAATTACCTTGCCATCCCGTATGATATTGATGGACGCGGCCGGGGCAATAAGGGAGATCCTGTTCACCTCATCCTCTAACAGCTCGCGGTCCTCGACCTTGACAATGTCCTTTTTGCCAAGCTTCCTGCTTTCCACGTTCATGACCACAGAAACTGTGGCATTTGTGGTGCCGGAGATTCCCAGTATCTTGAGAACATTTAGCGCCTGGCCTCCTGCAATGTGGTCAATCACCGTTCCGTTGTTGATGGGCTTTACACGTAATCCCTTCGGCTCATCCATTGCTAAGCACCTCCGCCGATAAGCATTTTAAGAAGTGCCATGCGAACGGGGACGCCATAAAAGGACTGCTGGAAGTAGCGGGCGTGCGTCGTCTCATCCACGGAAGGAGCGATCTCGTCCACCCGAGGCAAAGGATGCATGATAATGAGGTCCTTCCTGGCCCCGGCCAGGAAATCGGGCGTGATCCTGTAGCTGCTGGCCACCTTTTTATACTCTACCGGGTCCGGGAACCTCTCGCGCTGAATGCGGGTCATGTAAAGCACATCCACATTGTTTATCACCTCTCCCAGGTCACAGGTCTCGCGAACGCGGGTGCCCTTGCTGGAGAGGTCAGACTTTATCGGATCGGGCATTCTCAGGCTTGAGGGAGAAACCAGAGTAATATCGGCTCCGAAGAGCGAGAGGGCATAGGCCAGAGAGTGAACGGTGCGGCCATACTTCAGATCGCCCACAAGAGCAATGCTCAGATTCTCCAGATGGCTCTCTTTTTTGATGGTGTAAAGATCCAATAGTGTCTGGGTAGGATGATGTCCGGCTCCATCCCCACCGTTGAGCACGGGCACAGGTGAGAACTGGGAGGCGAGGCGGGCCGAGCCCTCTTTGGGGTGACGGATGACCAGAGCATCAGCGTAGCCGCCAATGACGCGCACGGTGTCCGCCAGCGACTCGCCCTTGGAGATGGATGACCCCTCCGCGGGCCCCAGGTTGATGACGCTTCCGCCAAGGCGGTTCATGGCCGTCTCAAATGACATGCGCGTTCTAGTAGAAGGCTCAAAAAAAAGCAGAGCCAGGATTTTTCCCGCCAGCATATCGCTCTTCCGACCTCGCGCATAAGGCTCCAAGGATGCGGCCAGATCGAGGACGGAATCGATCTCCTCTCGGGAGAACTCTCGCATGGAGAGCACATGCCTCTTCATGAACATGCTTTACCATCTCAATTTCTGAGATAATAAGGCTTCCACCTGTATCTCCTTGCAGTCCTTGCCCCAGGGGTGGGGCGCGTGCGCGCGGGGGCCTCCCGCAGGCGCGGCCATCCTGGGCCAGCACCTGGGCATCCTTTTGTAAGGACTTTCTGCGATCGCCGGCGAGGGTGCGGTGCATGTGGATACAAGTAGTAAATGTACGGGTACTATTTATATACTAGTAGTTCCCTATGTAGTAAAAGGTGATCGCTATTGCCTCGAAAAGAATTTAAAGACCGCTATGCTACGGTATATTTTAATACCCCTGAGGAACTAGCCCGTTGGGAAGAAAAAGCAAAAAACGAATATGCATCGAGCCTATCCAGCCTGGCGCGAGAAGCCCTGAACAGGCTTGAAGATGTGGCCGAAGTTAGGCCGGATTTAATCAGGAAAGTCTCCGAACTTGAAGATGAAAATACAAGATTGAAGAGTGAACTTAAGCTTAAGTCCGAACTTCTCAGACGTTATGAGGCAGATATTTTCAGGCTGCAAAGCATTGCTTTCGCCACACCAGACCCAGACGATGGATCCAGACGATATTCGCGTGAACTCTTGGCCCTTCTCCAAGACGGCAAAGTTCACTCATCGCAAGAGATCTTTGATGCGGTAGGCATCGATTCCCAAGACCTGGAGGCAAGCAAATTTCTCCAGAACCAGCTTCTTGGCCTAGAGCGTCATGGACTTTTGGCCGAGACTGTAAAGGGCTGGAGGTGGCTAGGATGACCCTCAAGCTAATCCTTCGACCTGATAATGCGCGTTTTATAGAGGATTTCCGGAAGGACTGTGAACTGAGGAATATCACGACTCATAAGTTCTATGCTTGGGCCGCTGCCCGTTTTGTCATATGGACCGAAAAGCAGGGTTTAGATCCCCTGAAGATAGGAAAGAAGGAATTGAAGAATTATCTTTATCACCTGACGAATAATGGCGCTGTCTTCGCTACCCTGGAGATCACTTTTGCCCACCTAAACGCGTTTTATGATTTCCTTGAAGAAGAAGAATTGATTGAAGTTAATCCCGTTCCTGCTTTTCGGAAGCGGAATATTAGAGCCTATAAGAAGGGGGCAGATAGTCAGC
>Ga0315273_10013518_pt1 | contig 10494 bp, 9 predicted proteins | sample YL17G02_0_MG_FD_205753 | JGI IMG/M metagenome (GOLD analysis project Ga0315273, IMG submission 205753) | Sediment microbial communities from Yellowstone Lake, YNP, Wyoming, USA - YL17G02_0 | ecosystem: Environmental > Aquatic > Freshwater > Lake > Sediment | place: USA: Wyoming | collected... | reverse complement strand
AGCCACTGCCAGGGCCAGGGCTCAAAAGACCACTACTGCGCCCGCCACCCCGTACATATCTGCGGTCAATCCCGCAAACAGGGGGCCGATCACCACTCCAGACATGCGGGCGGTGTTGAAGAGACCGAAGATCTCTCCCCGCCTGGCTTCGCAGGTGGTGTCGGCGATGAGGGCTGCGGCGGCGGGGTTGCCTATGCCCAGGCCGGTGCCCAGCACAGCCAAGACAAGGGCAGTCTGGAGGAGCCCAGAGGCCGCGATCAGAAAAGAGAAAGAGACGGCTCCGGCCAGGCATCCTGCCGAGATCAATATCTTCCTTCGCCCTCTATCCGCCTGACCTCCGAAATATATGTTGGAAACGGCCGTAGTTCCTCCAAAGACGAGGTAAAGCACCCCCACCTGCAGAGTGGAGAGGCCCATCTGAGCGGCCAAGCTGGGGAGCATAGTGAAGTTGAAGCCGCCCACAACGCCTGCCCAGAGGACTACGCCGCAGCAGGCCAGAAAGGTGAGCCTGTAGCCCGGCTTAATGAGGCTTTCTTCTAACTTTTCAGAAGATACGACCAGTGGAGTCTCCCCGGGGGGCTCTGTGACCTTGAAGAAGACCAGGATCACCGATGCCGCTCCCAGGAGGGACCAGAAGTAGAAGGGCCCTCCCAATCCAAAGAGGTCATAGAGCACCCCACCCATGAAGGGGCCCAGAGCCAGAGCGGAGTAGAAGGCGGCATTGTACCATCCCAGGGCCCTTCCTCTCTCCCCCCGTCCTGCCTGGTCGACGATCATGGCCATGGCCAGAGGCCAGACTGCTGAGGCACCGATGCCTCCCAGGATTCTGATGGGAATCAGCACATAGGCGTTGGTGGCCCGGAGGTATAACAGGGGCATGACGGCAAAGGAGATGAGGCCCAGGAGGATCAGCCTCTTCCGGCCTGCTCTGTCAGAGAGGCGGCCTATGGGAACCTGGGTCAGGAGCTGCACGGCGCCGTAGATGGCGACCACTATGCCTAAGAGAGTGTAGGAGGCTCCCAGGTCCAGGACATAAATTGGAAAGATGGGAGCCACCAGAGAGAAGCCCAGGACGGCCACGAATACCGAGAGAAGTAGAGGTGCCAGAGGGCCTTTGGCGTGATTGCTTATTCCTGATCCCAGCTTTAGAACTTCAGCTCCATCCCCAAGATGGTTTGGGTGTAGGTTACGCCGCCAATCTCTCTGATGTTCAAAACGGCCCGGTTGAGGTCAGAGATGCTCTCCACATCGGCAATGGCTATGAAGTCCCTTTCGCCGTACACGGGAACCACCTCGCGGATGCCCTTAATGCTGGTCAGGGCATCGTGCACCGCCTTTTCAGTGCCCGGCTCGACATTGATCATGATGAATCCCTTCAACCAGACCACCTCTGTAGCGTCGTAGATCAGCTATGCAGCCATTCTATACATAAAGGTCACTGCAGCCCCCTGCAGGACGTGGAGGCCTAAAGGCGAGCTGTGTCAGGATGGCTTATTTTCGAGAGGGCTTACCTTTGGGGTCGATGCTGGCCGAGATGGCCATCTATTCCTGCGCCTCAGGAGGATTTAGTCCTCCTCCTCCGCAGCAGGCTTCTTCCGCCTCCCTCTGTACGATCATGCCTTTCAGGAGCTCTATCTCCTCCATGAACCTGTCCAGCGGCTGCATCTCCACCGCCTTGAATAGACACTGTAGCGCCTCCTCCAGCCTGCCCAGCCCCACAAGTACCGTGGCCGTGGCCTCAAAGTCCAGAGCCTCTCCTTCGGTCTTTAGAACGGAGTCATAGCACTGCAGGGCCTCCTCAAGCCTTCCGGAGGTTCTCAGCACAAAGCCCTTGTTCCTCAGAGCCTCCAGGTTTTCCGGACTTTGGGCCAGGGATTCATTGTAGCATTGAAGAGCCTCTTCAATATTGCCCAGGTGAAAGAGAGCCACGCCCTTATTGTTCCAGGCCTCAGGAAGTCTGGGATTGGCGGCCAGGACGCTGTCGAAGATCTCCATCGCTTCCTGGAACTGCTTCTGTCTAACTCGGTCCATGCCCTTGTGGATCAGAACCTTCTCCTTGGTGTTCATGGGCGCCCTCACATGTATCCTAGGATATGTGTGGACTTGCCGGCCTGAGAAGGTGCACCTGTTGCCTGTTCTCCGGGCTTCTTGATCTCGCCAAATACCTTCTCATAATCCTGGAGATGCGCGTTCAGCCATGTGGCCAGCTCTTTGGCGGCCAGAGGGGATAGGATGACCTCGATATCCATCTTCCTCTCCATCACTGTAATCTGCTTGCCTCCCTCAACCATTGCCTTGGGGGAGTCGTTGTAAAAGGCTATCCTGAAGTCATAGGGACTGTGGCCGCCTATGGCGCCGATGGAGTAGATCTGCCTGAACTCAGGAGCCCTGATGATCTCTAGCGACACTTCCATGGGCAATTGATAGATCTCCGGCTTAAAATAGATGGTGATCTTATGATGACCATCTCCCGGAACCACTGTCCGGCATCGAAATGTTTTTAGGTGACCTGGCGTCTTGTCATGGCGATACTATGATTGGGATCTTAGGGTTGGAGGATGGCACTCGGGTAAAGGGTGCCGGTTTTGGAGCCCCCGGCGTGGTCTCAGGGGAGCTGGTGTTTACCACCATCATGTCCGGCTACGAGGAGGCCCTGACCGATCCCTCTTATCATGGGCAGATGCTGATGTTCACATATCCTCTGCAGGGGAACTACGGCGTGAGCGGTGGCGACTTTCAATCTGATCGTATGTGGCCAGGGGCTATGGTGTGCAGGGAGGTGTGGAGCAGGCCCACACATCATCGTTCTGCCAGGAGCATAGGCCAATTCCTGGAGGATGAGGGCAAGCCTGGGATCTGCGGTATAGATACGCGGATGCTCACCCTGAAGGTCAGAAAAGATGGGGTAATGAGGGCTACTCTGGCTGCGGGATCAGAAGAGGAGCTCTCCGGACTGGATGTCGTTGGGATGGCCCGCGCCCAGCCCGACATCTCCACCCGGGACCTGCTGGGGGATGTAACCTGCAAGGGATACTACCGTATGCAGCAGCCGGGCCCCAGGATGGCTGTGATCGACCTGGGGATAAAGAGGAACATCCTGAAGAGCCTTTCTGCCAGGAGATTCGATCTCCATGTCCTTCCCGCTGATGCAAGCGTCTCCCAGATCGAGGCTGTGCGGCCGGAGGCCCTCTTTCTATCCAATGGACCCGGAGATCCGGAACGAGCTTTTGCAGCCATAGAGGCCGTCAAGCACTTCGCCGGCCAGATCCCCATCTTCGGGATATGTCTGGGCCATCAGATCATCTCCCTGGCTCTCGGCGCCAGGACCTTCAAGCTCAAGTTCGGCCACCATGGCGGCAACCAGCCGGTCAAAGATCTGGAGAGAAAGATGGTGTACATCACCTCGCAGAACCACAACTTCGCTACTGTGCCCGGCTCGGTAGAGGGCACGGACCTCGAGATAACGCAAGTAAACGCCAACGACGGGACAGTTGAGGGCTTGAAAAGCGAGAAGCTGGATATACTGGCCGTCCAGTACCACCCCGAGGCCCGCCCCGGGCCGTGGTGCACTGAGGACCCCTTCTTCGGTTCTGTTCTGAAGATCATGAAAAAGAAGGCAGCAGCAAGGGGGCCCTGAAGATGCCCAGGCGTCCCGAGATCAAGAAGGTCCTGCTCATAGGCTCGGGCCCCATCCAGATCGGACAGGCGGCAGAGTTCGACTTCTCCGGTTCCCAGGCCTGCAAGTCCCTTCGGGAAGAGGGCGTGCAGGTGGTCCTGGTGAACTCCAATCCGGCGACCATCATGACCGATCCCGATATGGCGGACAAGGTCTACATCGAGCCCCTGGTCCCGGAGATCGTTGCCAAGATCATAGAGAAGGAGCGCCCCGACGGAATCATCGCCGGCATTGGCGGCCAGACCGGCCTGAACATAACCAGCGAGCTGGCTGAGATGGGAGTCCTGGATAAGTTCAACGTGGAGGTCCTGGGCACATCGGTAAGAGCCATCCAGGAGGCTGAGGACAGGGATCTCTTCAAGAAAGCCATGCAGAGGGTGGGAGAGCCTGTGCCCCGCAGCCTGGCTGTGAACTCCCTGGATGAGGCGCTATCGGCAATAGAGGAGCTGGGACTGCCTCTGGTCGTCAGGCCAGCGTACACTTTAGGCGGATCGGGTGGCGGGATTGCCCACACCCTTGAAGAGCTGGTCAAGATCTGCGAGCTGGGGCTGAAGCGCTCCCGCATCCATCAGGTGCTGCTGGAGGAGAGCGTGGAGGGCTGGACGGAGGTGGAGTACGAGGTGATGAGGGACTCCCAGGACACCTGCATCACCATCTGCAACATGGAGAACATGGACCCCATGGGGATACACACGGGAGAGTCGATAGTTGTCACTCCCATACAGACCCTCTCCGACCAGGAGATCCAGATGCTGCGGAGTGCGGCTATCAACATCATCCGCGCCCTGCGCATTGAGGGCGGCTGTAACATCCAGTTCGCCGTTCGAGACGGCCTTTACCGGGTTATAGAGGTCAACCCCCGCGTCTCCCGCTCGTCCGCCCTGGCCTCCAAGGCCACGGGATATCCCATCGCCCGGGTTACAGCCAAGATTGCCATCGGAATGACTCTGGACGAGATCAGGAATGACGTGACCAAGGAGACTCCTGCCTCCTTCGAACCAGCTGTGGACTATGTAGTCATAAAGATACCCAGGTGGCCTTTCGACAAGTTCGTGCAGGCCGACAAGACTCTGACCACGGCCATGAAGTCCACCGGCGAGGTCATGGCCATTGGCAGGAGCTATGAGGAGGCGCTGATGAAGGCCGTACGCTCCCTGGATATCGATAAGGACCTGGGCTATTCGGGGAAGTACGCCGTCTGGAGCGACGCTGAGATAGTCGACCTCCTAAGGGTGCCGACAGACGAGAGGCTCTTCGCCATCTACCAGGCTCTGCGCAGGGGAATGTCTGCGGAAGAGATCGCTCGGCTAACGGCGATAGAGCCCTACTTCATCTACAGGATTGAGAACATAATTGCCGTGGAGGACGAGGTGGCTGCGGGTCTCAGCTCTGCAACCCTCGAAAAGGCCAAGCGCATGGGCTTATCCGACGAGCGCATTGCCAAGCTCGTGGGAAAGACCAGGGAGGAGATCGCCGATCTGCGGCTCGCCTCGGGCATCGTTGCCACCTACAAGATGGTGGACACCTGTGCCGCCGAGTTCGCGGCCAAGACCCCTTACTACTACTCTTCCTACGATACGGAATGCGAGCTCAAACCCAGCGGCAACAAGAAGGTTCTCATTCTGGGCTCGGGGCCCATCAGGATCGGCCAGGGGATCGAGTTCGACTACTCCACAGTGCACGCCGTAATGGCGTTACGGGAGCAGGGCATCGAGGCTCATATCGTGAACAACAATCCGGAGACGGTTTCCACAGACTATGACACCTCAGACAAGCTCTTCTTCGAGCCAGTCACTCTCGAGGACGTGATGAACATACTCGAGAAGGAGCAGCCCTATGGGGTGATGGTGCAGTTCGGAGGTCAGACCTCCGTCAACCTGGCGGTGCCTCTCGAGAATGAGATAAAGCGCCGCGGCCTGAAGACCCTGATACTGGGGACCACGCCGGACAGCATCGACATGGCGGAGGACAGGGAGAGGTTCAATATGCTAATGAGGGAACTGAACATCCCTCAGCCCGAGGCGGGAATCGCCTTCTCCCCGGAGGAGGCCAAGGCGGTGGCTGCCAGGATCGGCTATCCTGTTCTGGTGAGGCCCAGCTATGTCCTGGGCGGGCGGGCGATGGAGATTGTCTATGAGGAGGCGGGCCTCGATGTATACATGAGAGAGGCGGTGCGGGTCTCAAGAGAGCATCCCGTGCTGATAGATGATTTCCTGCAGAACGCCGTGGAGATAGACGTGGATGCTGTCTGCGACGGGACTGATGTCCTCATAGGTGCCATCATGGAGCACATTGAGGAGGCGGGAATACATTCCGGGGATAGCGCCTGCATTATTCCTCCCCAGACTCTGCCCAATGTCGTCCTGGAGGTGGTCCGCGACTATGTGAGGAGGATCGCTCTGGCTCTGAAGGTCATAGGGATTGTAAACATGCAGATGGCGTACAAGGACGGCACTGTTCATGTCCTGGAGGCCAATCCTCGCTCCAGCCGGACCATACCCTTCGTCTCCAAGGCAGTCGGGCTGCCGCTGGCCAAGATCGCCGCCAACGTCATGATCGGCAGGTCGCTGCAGGAGCAGGGATACACTGAGGAGCCGCGGACACCTTACGTATCCGTCAAGGAGGTCCTCCTGCCCTTCGACAAGCTTCCGGGGGCAGACGCCCTGCTGGGACCGGAGATGAGGTCTACCGGCGAGGTCATGGGCATAGACTACAATATGGGGCTGGCCTTCTTCAAGGCGGAGCTCAGTGCCGACAACCCCCTTCCTCTGGAGGGGGTGGTCTTCATCTCTGTGCGGGATGAGGACAAGGCTGCAGTATCTGTAGCCGCCAAGAAGCTCTCGGCGGCAGGCCTGAAGATCATCGCTACGAACGGCACAGCGGAGTACCTGAGACGCTCGGGGATACCTGTAGAGAAGGTGAATAAGATCTACAACGGCAGCCCCAACGTCCTGGACTACATGAGGAGTGGGGAGGTGAAGCTCATCATCAATACCCCCACCACCAGGCAGTCGGTCAGGGACGGCTATCAAATAAGACGCGGCGCCGTGGACAACGAAGTTCCCTATATAACGACGGTGCAGGCCGCCCAGGCGGCTTCAGATGCCATCCTCATGGCGAGGGGGGGCGAGATAACCATAAAGGCCCTTGATGAGTACCACAAAGAGGTGCGGTAGCTCGTAAAAAGGGCCGGAAGCGTCCTTCGGGCGGAAAATGGGTTGATTGGGCCGAAGGGTTCTTGCTCGGACCGAAGGGTTCTTGCTCGGACCGAAGGGTTCTTGCGGGACGGCTCAGTGGCCTCTCTCCTTCATTGGACCGAAGGGTTTATCTCGGAGGAGCCACTCTGAAAACCAATTGCGGGCTCGTGGTCTAGCTGGTTATGACGTCGCCTTGACATGGCGGAGATCATGCGTTCGAATCGCGTCGAGCCCACGCCCAAGTAGCTCAGTTGGGAGAGCGTCAGACTGAAGATCTGAATGTCCCCGGTTCGAGTCCGGGTTTGGGCATATATTTACTCAGTAATAATGGCTCTAGCACCATGTTTTGCCCGCAAAATTGTACTGGGAACGCCAAGACTTTAGGAATAGGAAGATGAGGGTTAACATTGCTGCACTAGCTTCATTAGCAATCCTTCTATGTACTGTCGTATTGGCTTCTGAAGAAGTTTATTCAGCAGATTATTGGTTCAATAAAGCTGATGAGCTTTACAACAGGGGATCTTATAACGAATCACTGCAATACGCTGAGAAAGCATTGGAGATTAATCAAAGTAATGGCCTAGCGTGGAATCTAAAGGGCCGCGTTCTCATTAAATTGGATGAATATAATGATTCAATTGCATGCTTTAATCGAGCCTTGGAAATTAATCCACATTATGCAAATGCATCCAGTAATATAGGCATAGCCTTAATTAATTTGGGAGATGAAGAGTCGGCAATAGCGTATTTTGATAACGCCATCGAAATAGATCCACTAAACAAACCTGCCTGGAAACTTGCCTGGGATTGGAAAGGAGGGGCTTTTTTGGGCCTTGGCAGGTATAATGATTCTATTGATTGCTTCGATCAGAGCATTAAAATAGATTCGACGGATGATTTTCCTTGGATTTTCAAAGGTCTAATTTATTCCCTTCTGCATAACAATAGTGCTGCAGTAAATTCCTTTGATCAAGCTTTGAAGATTAACTCAAAAGATGCAGGTGTGTGGATATCCCGGAGTGATGCACTCAACTCATTAGGACGATACGAAGAAGCTCTGCAATCCTATGAAAAAGCATCTGAAATAGATCCCGTAAATCAGAATGCTTGGAAGGGCAAGAGCATCGTTTGGAATAACAAAGGTAATCTCCGTTCCAATTCAGGTCAATATGCAGAAGCAGTGAGTTGCTTTGATAGAGCGATTGAGATCAATCCACAGTTTTCAGAAGCGTGGTTTAATAAGGGCAATTCTCTATCAAAATTAGGCCGATATGAAGAAGCAGTAAGTTGCTTCGATAAAGTCCTTGAGACGAATTCATCAGATCATGAAGCTTGGAGCCTTAAAGGATTCGTTCTTTATAAATTGGGCCGTTATGAAAATGCAATTCAATGTCTTGATAAGGCTCTTGAGATTGAGCCGCTAGATGTAAATTATTGGATTAATAAAGGCAATGCGATTGATGATCTAGGGCGACACGAAGAGGCCATAAAATGTTATGATAGGGCTCTTCAAATTGATCCATCGAATGCATATGCCTTGAAGAATAAGGAAATAGCTCTCGAACGGTCACAGCAATCATCGTCTGGTTCTACGCCGTTTGCGTCCCATCTATCTGGTCAGGGCATGTTTGTAGGATCAATTAACTCTAATGTATACCACTATCCGTCGTGCAGTTATGTCAAAAGGATACTTCCCATGAACGAGATATGGTTTTCAAGCTCAGAAGATGCCCGAGCGCAGGGGAAAGTGCCTTGTAGTGTCTGCCGCCCACCCTAGTAAAACTGCCTATTAGCATGCTTCACGCTATGCAGGATCTCATCGATGTAGGGCCCTTCTTTTTTCATCTCGGCCACCTTATCCTTGCTTCCTTCTGGCGATTCTTAATCTACGCGCAGGCTAACGACAAACTTTGCGAAAGCCGTCCTGGACATATCAGATCGCAGAAATATCAAAGTATATTCGTCGCGTACTAGCCATGCCCGATATTGGTGAATGATATTCCAAAAGATAGGGCAATCGCCGTAAACACTCTGTACGAACCAAGCAGGATTCTCAGAGGGAAGAATGTTCTTGTAGGCATCATTTGCTATGGGAGTGTCCCACTTTATGAATGAAATGTTTATTGACTCCCCTGTATTCTGGTCAACCAAATCTAAGTTACAATCGGTGCCGGTTATCCCCTTCCAGGTCTTGAAAGTCGTTGGACCAGATATATTTTCATCAAAATCCCGCACGCCCGGAAGGCTGAAGGATACATTATACGGGCCTACATGGTATAATTCATTTGTATTCGTTGGTTCGGCTACAGCCGATCCCAATGCTATAAGGGCAGCTATTAATATAAATAAATTCATGATTTTTCTTCATCTCCTTAACTCCTTTCATCCCTTTTCGAAATTTAGCCTTTCTATGTGTCACAGTCACAGTAGGCTCAAATTTCACAACAAGCCTCATTATTCTATTTCCTTACTGAAGGATCAAAGTAAAAAGCTTTACGTCTCTCCTCCCCACCTTCCGTGCCTGAGCTGACATATCCCACGCGATGCTCATGTGTGGCTCCCCCCTTTTTGCTCCTAACATCTCTGCGCTCATATGGAGACATCCTGATCCTCTGCAGCCCACCCTAGGAAGCTCTCTGAGCTTGATTAATAAATTCTTCGAACTTCGATAATTGCCGTTCTATTTCTTCTTTGCTGGGTGGTTCACGGATTGTGGCGATCGATCTTACTTGTTGAATTCGAAGAGTCTTAAGTAGTCTTTCTGTTGCGGGCCAGGACATCGAAGAACCTATATTACAGATCACGTAATCATCAATGGCCTGGGTTGAACTGAATCCAGAGAACATACTCCATCTAACAAACCAGATGCCGTAAATACCTTCTACCATTCCACTTGCATCATCGGGATTCGCAAGACTTTTAGCTACATCTTTCGCAACTGGCTTATCGTACTTAACAATCTGGAATTCTAATGACTCATTTGTAATTTTATCATTTAAATATAATACAAAACGAATGCTTGGTGATATTTTCACCTCAAATTTTTCAGGTGTCATTTGGATAGATTCAAGGTTCCTTACTCCAATCAAATCAAAAGATATATTATAGGGTCCGATTGCATGTGTTTGGTTTGAAGCAGCGGGTTCCGCGGAAGCACAATTCAGAAATAATATAAGAATTGATATTAATATAGTTGATTTCATGAGTTTGTGCTCATTCTGTCTTAAGAAATAGTTTTGGGTTGGAGTCGTCAGATGACTGGTACATACATCCCAGCCCGCCTCATAGATAGCTGGATTAACTTGACATTGTTAGATAGTGCTAATACTATTAGCATGTTATCCACCTACAACAAATTTTAAATAACAAAAATAAAATATTAGTAATTATTAATTACCTTCTACTTTATAGGGGAGTAGAAAGGGATGAAATTTAATCTTAAGAGAAAAGATCTTTATGTAGTATTATCTATATTTAGACTGATTAACATGAGTTTCAATGATGCGTTCTTGGTTCGCACACGAGATAGTAGCGACAAGGCTCGCCAATATCTTCAGGGTCTTTTGCTAAATCGAGGTCGCGGTAATTGCAGCAGATTCGCAAGGAAGGTACGTAACTGCT
>Ga0315273_10013517_pt1 | contig 10494 bp, 12 predicted proteins | sample YL17G02_0_MG_FD_205753 | JGI IMG/M metagenome (GOLD analysis project Ga0315273, IMG submission 205753) | Sediment microbial communities from Yellowstone Lake, YNP, Wyoming, USA - YL17G02_0 | ecosystem: Environmental > Aquatic > Freshwater > Lake > Sediment | place: USA: Wyoming | collected... | reverse complement strand
CAGAGCTTCGACGAGAGCTTCTAAGCACAAGGCTAGGTCGAACCGGCCCCCGGCGGCCAAGCTGCGAGTCGTCGAGGTAGAGATGCCCCCGACAGGAATTGAACCTGTGCACGCGGTTTAGGAAACCCGCGAAGCACCCTGCTCATGGCTGTTCTTGGCTCTCGTCGGTGCTCTTAGGTCTGCTCAGGCGGCCTCGATCTCCGCAGTTGGGGACTCGGTTCGGGACATGGTTCGCCCGAACCTACGGCCATACTCGGGATGCGATGAGCGACGAGCCACGAGATCCCATCCGCCACAAGATCGAAATGGCGGTCGAGCAAGACTCTGCTCTGTCAATCACTCCCCAGGTGACCCGTGCCCTGAACGAGATCCGGCTCGGCGTACTCGGGATCATCGTCGCGGTCGCACTCGGCGCTGCCGCTATCCCCGACCAGTGGTACAGCAAGCTCGTATCTGGCATCGGAGCCTTCGTGCTCGTCTGCGTTCTCGTGAAGATTCGCTCCACGCGCAACCGGCTGATGCAGTTCGCCCAGTGGCTCATCGACCTCTGAGTCGGGAGTCGCGGGTGGACCCGACGCGGACGCCACGAGCTTGGTGAGCCGGTCGGCCGCGTCCACCTGCGGGATGTGGTGCACGTAGATCATCGTCGTGGCGATGTCCGCGTGGCCCATGAACCCCTTCACGTCCGAGAGCGGGAACGCCTGCACCGCGAGCGTGCCGAACGTGTGCCGCAGGTCGTGAAGGCGCATCGGCTGTAGCCCAGCGGCGCGGAGTGCCACGACGAAGCGGCGGCGAAGCCGTGAATCGTCGAGATGGCCACCCGTCGAGTTCGGGAACACGAGGTCGTCGGCGGCGGCGAACCGCTCGCGGCGGCTGAGTGCGTTGAGAGCGCGCGCGGCCTGGTCGATCAGCGGCACGCTCCGGACCTTGCCGCTCTTTGGTGTCGTGAGAGTGCCGTAGGTGTAACTCCGGCGGACGTGGATAAGCGCGTTGCCGAAGTCAAGGTCGCCCCAGCGGAGCGCCCTCAACTCCCCGAGCCTCAAGCCTGTGAAGGCGGCGACTCGGAACAGCGTCGCGTCCTGCTCGTTCGTCGCGTTGCGGGCGAGCGCCTCGACCTCCGCCGGGGTCAGCACGAGGAAGTCACCCGAGCGACGTTCAGGCTGCCTATCGACCATGTCTGCGGCGTTGTCGCGCAGCCCGTACACGCGCTGTGCCCGCGCCAGGATTCCGTGTAGGACCACCAGCCGCTTGTTCACCGAGCGGGCCGTCAACCGGCCCTCCGCGACCAGCCGGGCGCGGTAGCGGTCAATCCGCTCCGGCGTTAGCGCCTCGACCGCAAGCGGCCCGAACTCGGGTACCAGTTCACCGTTCACAAGCCGCTTGTAGTCGATCACCGTCGAGACGCGCCGCTTCCGGTCGTGCTCGATGTATCGCAGCCACTCTCTTGCGGCGTCCTCGAACGTTGCGCCCGTGGCGAGCGCAGCCGGGAGTACGCCGCGCCGTGCGTCTGTGAGCAGGGCATCGAGCGCGGCCTGCGCGGTCCGGCGGGTGAAGTAGCCGAGCGGCGGTCGCCCCTTCTCACTCCATGCCGGGCCGAGCCGCTTCCGCACCTCGCGCGGCAGGCGTGCGCGGTAGTACCAGGACGCGCCTCGTACGCCCTTCTTCACGTAGACGTGGCCCGAGATCGGACCAGTGCGATGATCGTTCCGCATGGGAGCTAACTCCTCCTGTGCCGGGGGCGGGCCGTTGGCGCGGTGCCGCCCCATTTCTGGCTATCTGCCAGTAGACGAAGTGTAGCTCGCTTACGGCACCGTCCGGGACTCGGACGGGGACACGCTTCCGCCGACCCTTGTATCGATGCGGGATCGCGCGGCCTGCCCACGGATTGCCTATCCGCTGCGGTCATCTCGGCCCCCGCTTCACCGTCTCGATCCACGCGCGCAAGTCGGCCTCGTCGAACCTGACGTACTTGCCGAGCTTGACGTATGGGACAGCGTTCTTGCGGGCCTGCGCGAGCAGCCAGGAGGGCGGGACGCCAAGCAACTCGCCAGCCATCCGCGCGTCGAGCAACCGACTGCTCACGCGCTCCCTCCGTTCGGAGAGCACAGGCCGGGACGCGGATGACAGTCCCCGCAGATGATCTGGCCGTCGGAGGTCGTCCAGTCGAGGTCGCTCGTACACCGCGTCGAACGACGGCACGACGGCGACTTACATGAGTGCGGCTCGGGCCAGATGCCAGTCATGCCAGATGCGCCAGTGGGTCCGGTGAGTCCCTTCTTGTGTGCGCGCGCGAGAGGAGTTACTGAACCTCCTGCCCTGACCGGCACGTCCGACAAGCTCATCGGAGCCTCAGCCCCTGGTAGAAGCGTTGGCCCGCGTGTCGCTTCGCCGGGATGCCACGCTGCGCGAGTGCCTTGCCGAGCGCGGCTGCTGCCAGCGGCGTCTCTCCGAGTTCGTGGCAGAACTTGTCGTGTGCGTCGCGAAGGACGCCTGCCTCGACATCGCCTTCAAGCACGCACCGTTCCGCCAGAAACGCGCCGAGAATGTCCTCGCTCTCCCGGTACTCGGCAGTCGCTCGCGCCACGGCGGGAGGAAGCCCTAGTCCAGACTCCTGCCATTCCAGGCAGCCCTCAACCGCCCACGCCAGGATGCCGGGAAGTTCCTCGGTTAGCGTCTCGTCGAGGTTCCGATCTTCCCGCCCCTGGAAGCTCACATCGAAGGGCACGAGACGTAGGCGACGCCAGATCGCTTCGTCGTCACCCTCGACGCGCGGCACATGGTTCGTGAACAGCCACAGCTTGAACTCGGGGCGGAACTCGAAGTGCTCGCCATACAGGAAGCGCGCGGTGACGGTGTCCCCGCCGGTCAGCATCTTGACCATCGCCTCGTCCAGCCTCCTCCCCGCCCCCGACTCGGCGGCAGCAACCAACCGCGCCCGGTGGAGCCGGGCGATGTCGTTCCGAGCGCCTCGGTCACCCCTGCTGCGAAGGAACGAGTCGAACGAGGCGGTCTTGGCGAGGTTGCCGAGGACGCGGTTGATCGTCTCGTGAAAGGTCGTCTTGCCGTTGCAGCCCGAGCCGTGGCAGATGAACAGTGCGTGCTCCCGAATGTCGCCGGTCAGGGAGTAGCCGACCGCGCGCTTGACGAAGGACACAAGCTCCTCGTCGCCGTCGAAAACCTCGTCCAGGAAACGCCGCCAGCGAGGGCAGGCAGCGTCCCCATGGAAGAACACCTCGGTACCGAGCGAGATGAGGTCGGAGGGATCGTGGCGTCGGAGCGCCCCGGTGCGGAGGTCGAGCGTTCCGTTCGAGCACGCGAGCAGGTACGGCTCGGAGTTGAGCGCGTCTGCGGCAAGCGCGAACTCGGGTTCAGTCGCCGCCAGGGCTAGGATCGCCCGAAGTCGCGGCTCCTGCTGGGACGAGAGCGCGTGCTGTACGGCGCGCTTCTGCTCGCTCTCGTCCTCGATGTCGGCGGCTCGGCGGAGAAGCTCCCTGACCGTGTCCTTCGCCGCGCGTTCGGCCTCGCCGGTTGCGTCCCCTTGCCATCGGCCGTCGGACCAGACAAGCCAGGAGCGTCGCTCTTTCACGTAGCGGAACCGCTCGCCGTGGAGAATCGCGAAAAGCTCCGCGTTGCCGAGGTCGGTCATCGCAAGGCGGCGGCCGGTCATGCCCTGCGCCTTCGCGTGAAGCCACTCCATGCGACCGCCGCGTCGAGCAGTGCTGCTACCTGCTCGGCCCGCTCCCGGACCGAGGCGTCGAGATCGTCCGAGCCGAGCGACTCGCCCCCCTCACCGGCGAGGTTGGGGAACTCGACGCGACGGCGATTGCCGACCGAGACAGCCACGGTGACGAGACGCACGTCGTCTCCCGAGGTCGCGCGGAACACCAACTCGAAACGGTCACCGGTGGCGACCGATCCGCCGAGGAATACGAGGTTGAGATTCACCGAGGCCCGTCCTCGGGATAACGGCGAGCAACACGCCTAGCGGCCCGACCTAGTCGAGGTTCTGGGCCAGCCCCATCGTCACCCGGCCCGGCGCGGCCGGTTGGCCGCCTTGCGGTCCGGCGGACAACCCGCCGACGCGCCTGCGCCCGGCCGCGACTCGCCACGAGCCGTCGCGGAACGACAAGAAGGGCGTGGCGATCTGGATGGAGGGGAACAACGGGGTCGTCGCTGAGTAGCCAGTCGTGTGCATCGACCTGCCCACCGTGTCGTGCAACGCCGGACGACACCGAGCCGCCGCCGCGTCCGGCCGAGCAGACGACGAGCGTGAAGCCCGCGACCTCGACCTGTACGGCCCGACCCAATGCGCGCACCCGGAGCGCCCGCGCCTCCTCCGGCGCGAACTGGCAATGTCGCACCAGGTAGCGGACTAGTCGCCGCCGAAGCCGCCGCGTGTGATTGCCGCCCAGGGAGGTGAACCCATCCGGCCAGGCGGTGAGACGGACGACCCGCTCAAGCCCGGCCACCTCGCCCGGCCCGAATCCCCGTTGCGGGTTCCGCGCTACCCGATGCAGCGGCACGGGTACATGAGATTGAATGGCATAGCCCCAAGATCGGCTATCCGAACAGCAAAGTCAAGCGCAACTCATGGCAACTAGTTGCTGTTAGCTAACATCATGCGCTAACGCTAGCTAACGTCATGAGCTTAGCTGGAAATAGCGTATGAACATTTGGTGATCTATTTGCATCTTGCTTTGCGTAACCCTGTTAGAGTAGGTCCGTACTGAGAGTGAATGGCTGCACCCTGACGCCCCGCCCGCGCGGGGCGTCGGTGCGTCCGAGGACGGCTGCGGCGAGGGCGCTGGACAGGGTCGGTCGAACGACCCACGCGGCTAGCAGCGGGTGCTGATCGCGTCGATGATCTCGTCCGCCGCCTCGACCGGCACCTCGTACTTGTCGAACACCTCGACGATCACGTCCGCGAGGAACTGGTAGTCCAACTTGGCCCCGACATCGCGCAACTGGCGCGGGAGCAGGCCGGTCGCCTGCAACAGGTTGAACTGAGAATCCATCGCGGCCATCTGCGCCTTGAGCGCGCCGACCTTCGCGGCGCTGTTGTCGCCCGTCTCGGCAACCAACGCCAACGAGCCGATCACCGACTCAAAGCGGTCGAGCGCCTCGAACACCCACTCCACAGGGTCACGGCCGATGACCGAGTCCTTCTCCGCCTCGCGCCACGCAGAGCAGATGTTCCTGGCCTGTCGCTCGGAGATTCCGTGGCGCTGCGCGACCAGCGGCCAGGACAACCCCCTGTTGCGGTCGATCACGATTTCGCGGTCACGCACTACCTTCGCCGCTGAGGTCAGACGGGTAGTCGGCCTCCGCCGGGTGTCTCCCCCTCGCCTGGCAAGTGAGCTTCCAGTCACGGCCCCTATTATCGGTCGGCTATCGGCCCTGAACTACGTCATCCGCTTGTCTTGCCGAAGGGCGAGCCTGACGGCAGCAGTTGGAGAAGCGCGGAGCGACGAGATTCCTCCGATGCCCACCTGAGCCACGATTCGTCCTCGCCGCCACGATACGAGGTATGCAACTGCCGCTCCGGTTGCCGCACAAAGATGCGCCTCGTCCCCGATTCTCGCCCCGACTGATATCTCGCGGGAACCCGGGCAAGTGGCCTTGAGTAGCGACGCCTCCGCTCCCATCGACGCCACCCGCAGGCTGTCGGTCAGATACACGTTCGGATCGGCCTTGCGGTCCCTGCTGAACCAGTTGTGCCGGTGATCCCACACCGTGCCCGGCGGCAAACCGAGGTCCTTCTCGACCTGATGGGCGACCTCCTCCGGGTCCAGCGGACGGAACGCACCCGTCTCCTGGGCGAGCGCCAAGCCCCTGCTCGACGTGCCGTGATACATGCGGACGGTGCCCTCCCTCGCGGGCGGCAGATCGCTCGGGAGGCGCACGTAGCCGGGGTGGGGGGCCTCCCCCCCACCTGGGGATTGAGTCACCGGGTTCACCCGATGGATTTCCTTCACCCGGTCGGCTGTGAGCACCACGATCTGCCCAGGGTTCAGGCTGTTCTCGGTGGTGCGCGCCTCGATCAGGAAGCTCTCCTGGGCCGGACGTTCCCGCGCGGGGAACAACCCTCGGTCAATCGGCTGCACCCGGATGATCACCGCCTCGCTCAACTCCCCCGTCCAGGCGGTTGTTGTAGAGGATCGTGTCGCCGGGGCTGTCCACTGAGCCTCGATCAGCGGCGTGCTCGGCAGCCGTTGGCTGCGGCGCAGCTACCCTGCCTTCATGGGCGCGAACCTAGAGGAGATCGCGAAGGCGCTCGGTGGGGCGACCATCAACCAGAAGCATGGCGTGACGATCCTCGCCGGTGCGCCCAAGCTCGCGGCGGGCGTCAAGGACAAGGCCACGCGGAAGGGCAAGCCCAAGACTTGACCTGAGCCAAGCCGCCCACCGAGGGTGGTGGCTACCTGACCTTCTTCCCGCGAGCGTCCGGCAGAGAGGTGACCCCTATTGACCGTGGTTCGATTTCGACCCTGGGTGGGTGACCAGTACGGGCGGCTCAGCCGCTGGGAACTCTCGGTCCTTCTCCTCGGTGAGTCCCACTACGACGAAGGCTTCGGGCAGGGCGAACACCTAACCGAGTTCGTCGTCAGGCGACACGTTCGGCGCGAAGGGAAGCAGTACCCGTTCTGGACGAAGATCGCGAAAACGTTCGTCGGGCCGATGTACGAGAGCGCCGCTGATCGCAGATCGTTCTGGCAGTCCGTCGCCTTCTACAACTACGTCCAGGAGTTCGCCGGGACGGGACCACGCCAGCGCCCGACCCCGCGACAGTTCCGGTCGGCATGGCTTCCTTTCTCCGAGGTCGTCGGTGAACTGCGGCCGGATGTAGTCGTCGTCCTCGGCTTCGGGCTGTGGGATGCGCTTGATCCCCTCTTGGCGTCCCGCTCGGCTCTGGACGTTCCTGCCTACGGGGGTCGCTCCGGGACCTTTGCCACGCTTCCTCAGGCTCATCCTGGGGTTGGAGTGACCGGATTCATCAAGCACCCGAGTGCGGCTTTTCGGCCTGATGACTGGCGATCTTGGGTTAGCGCGCTGATGGGTGAAGCCCGAAAGCACGTCGAGTAGGCTGGGGACACCCCCGGCTGCTCGTGCCGTGGAACATCCTGACGGTGCCCGGCCTCGGGGGCGGCAGTTCCGTCGTCAGACGGGCGTAGCCGGGGTGGGCTGCCGCCGCTACCCCCTCCCCCCCTGTGCGAAACTGAGTTTCGCTATCCGAACCACGGATTTCCTTCACCCGTCGGCCGTTAGCACCACGATCTGGCCCGACGTGTCGTGGTACCTGATGATCGTGCCCGGCTTCGCGGGCGGCAGGTCCTTCGGTGCGCGCTCCAATCCGGGATGGGGCACCCCCCCCTCATCTGCAAGTTGAGTTTGCAGGCTCACACGGTGGATTTCCTTCACCCCGTCGCTGGTCAACACGGCGATGGCCCCTGGATTTCAGAGAGTTCTCGGTCGCGCGCGCCTCGATCAGGAAGCGGTCCTAGGCGGGCAGGATCGCGGCCGCCACCACCGTCACCGCGATCATCTGCTACTACCGCAGGCTCCTCGTCAGCCCACTTCCTCACCGGGCACTATCAACAGCCACCTTGCGGCCTTTGTCCGTCGCTCGTGGAAACAGGGCCTGCGAGGCAGGCAGTAGACCTTTCAGGAGAGCGAGCGTCCCGGCTTCGTATTCCGTTATCGCCCGATCAAACCGAGTCCGTGGGGCTACGCGAGCGCGCTCAGTGTCGAACAGGCGGCACAGGCGGTTGAAGTACGTTTCATACCGCCGCGTGCGTTCGAAGGCTGGGAGGGCCGCGAAGTCCGCGACCACGTCCAAGCAGGTCGTCTGCATCCTTACTCGAAGCTTCACCTCTTGCCGCTCTAGGCACCCCTCGTTGTCTCGCGCATAGACGCCCCAGCCTGGCGACGACCCATGCCGCGCGATGTAGTCCTCCTTCGCAGCGCGTTCCCAGTTGAACTTGGCCACGCCTCTCATCTCCCTCGCGTAGTCATCCTTCCGCCTACGGCAAGGCCGACGGCGCGGGGCCGCGACTTCTAGGCGAATCCGACAAGCATCAAGCTACGGCTACGGGCAGTCGCCCGCCTTGTAGGTGGCGATGTCCTCCGGGGCAAGAACTGCCGCCCACCTGGTACCTGTCCAGACGGCGTGCATGGTGTCGTTCACCGTTTTGGTCTTGCCATTCATACGGAACGACACCCTCACCGTTACGGCGACCGACGTGTGCTGCGGGACGCCCGCGGCGTGGATCGGGTCGCGGTACTTGTCCAGTACCTTGAAGCTGACGAGGTCAAAGCTCGGGGAGTTCGCCTGCTGGCAGCCCACGAACTTGTCCCGGCTGACGAGCTTCTGCTGTCCGGGATGGAGCAGATCCCAGGCGCGACCGTACTGGCCGAGGCTGTCGTAGGTGAGGAGCTGCTTGATCATGCTCTCCGGCTTCGGCGTACTTGCCGAACCTGCGAGACCTGCCGCGGGGACGAGCATCGCCGCCACCAAGATTCCGAGTAGTACGAACTTCTTCACGGTGTCACCTTCCGAGTTGGATCGTGCAGCACTAGCGGTTGTACGGCTGCGCACGTTCAACGGAGCCGGAGCCGCACGCCTACACGGAGGCGGCGACCACATTTACGCTATCGACGGTCGCGTACCCGTGTCGTCCGACAATCCACCCATCTCGGTGCGGCCTTGTACGGATCGGCGCATGACGCACTAAGCTCACGTCGTGAGCGAGGCGGACGAAGGTCTGGCGGGATCAGACCCTGGCGAGGGCGGGTTCGCAGCGTCCATCGAGGAAGCGCCTGCGCCCGCCCCGAGCGGCTCACCCGCGATCCAGAACCACGCCGCGTTCATCTGGTCGGTCGCTGACCTGCTGCGGGGTGACTACAAGCAGTCCGAGTACGGGAAGGTGATCCTGCCGATGGTGGTGCTCCGCCGCCTCGACTGTGTCTTGGAGCCGACGAAGGAGGCGGTGCTCGCCCGCAACGAGGCGTTGAAGGGCACAGGGATCGAGAACGTCGAGCCGGTCCTGTGCGCCGTGTCGGGCGAGCAGTTCTACAACACCTCGAAGCTCGACCTACCGAAGCTGCTCGACGACCCCGCGAACATCGCCCCCAACTTGCACGCCTACATCCAGGGCTTCTCTCTGGGCGCGCGCGAGGTGCTCGACCGCTTCGACTTCGCCGTCCAGATCGACCGCCTGAGCAAGTCGAACCTGCTCTATCTCGTCGTCGCCCGTTTCTGCGAGATCGACCTCCACCCGGACGCCGTCTCCAACTTGGAGATGGGCTACCTGTACGAGGAACTCATTCGCCGCTTCTCCGAACTCTCGAACGAGACGGCGGGCGAGCACTTCACCCCGCGCGAGGTGATCCGCCTCATGGTGAACCTCATCTTCATCGAGGACGACGACGCGCTCGCCAAGCCCGGCGTCGTGCGCACCCTCTACGACCCCGCCTGCGGGACGGGGGGGATGCTCTCAATCGGGGAGGACCACCTTCGCGCCCTGAACCCTGGGGCGCGGCTTGAGGTGTTCGGGCAGGAGTTGAACGCTGAGACGTATGCGATCTGCCGCTCCGACATGATGTTGAAGGGTCAGGACGCCTCCCACATCCACTTCGGCAACTCCTTCACCGAGGACGGCGAGAAGAACCGGACGTTCGACTACATGCTCGCCAACCCTCCGTTCGGGGTGGAGTGGAAGAAGGTCGAGGACGAGATCAAGACCGAAGCGGAGACGCTCGGCTTCGGCGGGCGCTTCGGTGCGGGTCTGCCCCGGATCAACGACGGCTCGTTCTTGTTCTTGCAGCACATGCTCTCGAAGATGAAGCCGGTCGAGGAAGGCGGCTCGCGGCTCGCCATCGTGTTCAACGGCTCCCCCCTGTTCACGGGCGCGGCAGGCAGCGGCGAGAGCGAAATCCGCAGGTGGATCATCGAGAACGACTGGCTCGAAGCTGTCGTCGCGCTTCCCGACCAACTGTTCTACAACACCGGAATCTCCACCTACTTCTGGGTACTCACTAACCGCAAGCGACCCGAACGGCGAGGCATGGTGCAGCTAGTCGATGCGCGCGAGTTCTTCACGAAGATGCGCAAGAGCCTCGGGGAGAAACGCAAGGAGATCGGCGCGGCACAGATCGACGAGATCACGCGCCTATACGGGGCCTACGAGGAGAACGACAAGGTCAAGGTGTTCCGCAACACGGAGTTCGGCTACCAGCGGATCACCGTCGAGCGCCCGCTCCGCGTTCGCTACGCAGTCGATGACGAGACGGCCAAGCGACTCACAGACAGCAAGAGCTACACGAAGCTGAGCGCGGCCGACCAGGAGCGCCTCAAGGACACCCTGGCCAGCCTCCACGGCCTCTCCACAACGGACGGCAAGGAGGCGCTCGCGGCGTTCGCAGGTGCGCTCGGGAAGCTCGGCAAGGACGCTGAGAAGGCCATCCTCGACGCCATCACCGTGCACGACCCCGACG
>Ga0315273_10013516_pt1 | contig 10494 bp, 8 predicted proteins | sample YL17G02_0_MG_FD_205753 | JGI IMG/M metagenome (GOLD analysis project Ga0315273, IMG submission 205753) | Sediment microbial communities from Yellowstone Lake, YNP, Wyoming, USA - YL17G02_0 | ecosystem: Environmental > Aquatic > Freshwater > Lake > Sediment | place: USA: Wyoming | collected... | reverse complement strand
CTGTTGTTTCCTCTGTCTTTGCCATATCCTGCTATCTTTCCGAAAACAGTTATCTCGTGCCGCCCGGCGAATCCTAACTTTTCGCGGCGGCAATCTTTAATTCTTCTGGTTTCTGCGCCTTGTACTCGTGCTCAGGCCCGCGGACTACCTTGAGCCGAAGAATCATATGCCTGCCAAGCTTGTTCTTCGGCAGCATCCGCTTCACCGCCATCTCAATCACCTTTTCCGGCCGGGCCGCAAACATATTCGAAAACGATGTGTACCTGTGTCCGCCGGGATAATGCGTGTAGTAGTCGTATTCGCGCTGCTCGGCCTTTTTGCCGGTAACGCGAACCTTTTCGGCATTTATGACGACTACACAATCGCCGCCGTCAATGTATGGCGTATATGTCGGCCTGTTCTTGCCCATCAGTATCCGGGCCAACCTGGTCGCCATTCGACCAAGAACCAACCCGTCGGCATCAACAAGCCACCATTTACGCTGAATATCCGCAGTTTTCATCAAAAACGTCTTCATACAAACTCCATAGAATCATTCAAAGCCCTTTATTTTAATGAATTTCGCCTATATGTCAAATGCTGAATTGGCAAATTTTTAAGATTTTTTCCACTTCCCCGCCGTAGGGCAGGTTTAGCCGCCGCCGGCACGACGACGCATTTTCCCCTCTTTGTAGGACGGGGTAATGGGAAATGACTGGACAGACGCCCCTGCGGGGGATATTCTCACTTTGACACGGGAATACCAATAAAAAGCCATTTTTTTTTAAGGAGAAGCGGATTATGAAGTCAATCAGAGCAATTGTGGCAGGCGCGATACTTGCGGTCGTTTTGTCGGCATCGGTTGTGATAGCGGCAGAGTCGCAAATCGCCGGCGAATGGAATTTCACAAGCAAGTTCGAGGCCATGACCTCGGACGCGACTATGACGATTACCAAAAACGCGGAAGGCAAATACACCGGCACATGGTCAGCGCAATGGGGGGAAAGCACACTATCGGATATTACGGCAGAGGCCGGCAAAGTGAAATTTGTCCAGACCAGCAACTTCGGCGGCCAGGATATGAAGACATCTTACGAAGGCACTCTTGAAGGCGGAAAACTCAAAGGCGCTGCCAAAGGCCCGTGGGGTGAGTTTACTTTTGAAGGAACTCGCGGAGAAACAAAAGACAAGGCGGACCCGATTGTCGGCGAGTGGCAGATGAATATTATGATACCGGCCAGAGAAATCGTTGAGAAGATGACTATTACCCAAAACCCAGATGGGACGCTGGCGGGTAAATGGGAAGGGATGAGAGGCGGAGAAAATACAATCGAGAATTTGAAATTCGCGGAGGGCAAGCTGACGTTTACGCGCACCAGCAAAATGGGCGGCAACGATTTTTCAATGACGTTCCAGGGCACGGTTACAGGCGACACGATAAAGGGTTCTTTCAGCAGTGACTTCGGCGATAGGGAAATAACCGCCTCTCGCGCCGCCGCCAAACCGGAAACGCCAAAGGCAGAACCAAATAAACCCCCTACTGAAAAAAAATAGTATTCGCGCGATTTACTTCAACATTGGTTATTTACCCGCCGTGCTCTGTGGCGGACCGGCGGTATCTGTATCCCGAAATCATCAATCATAAATCTTGAAATCCCTTTGTGTCTTTGTCCGTCCGTGTTTTTATGGTAGAATCCCCCCTATGCAGAACAAAATCGAATTAAAACCTAATGACAAGGTTCTTTTCATCGGCGACAGCATTACCGACGCCGACAGGAACCACCCGTCCCACAAGCCCTTCGGCTTCGGCTACATCCACTTCGTCGCCAAGTTTCTCCTTGGCAAATACCCGACATACAACCTTGATATCATCAACACCGGAATCTCCGGCAACACCATTACGGACCTCAAAGACCGTTGGCAAAAGGATTGCCTCGACCACAACCCCGATATCCTCAGCATCCTCATCGGCGTTAACGACGTCTGGAGGCAGTTCGCCACCGAAGACGAATTGCCCTACGCCGTCCTGCTCGACGAATACGAAACCACTTACAGGCAGCTCCTTACGCTCGCGACGCAGAAATGTAACAGCCGACTTGTGATATGCGAGCCGTTTATGTTCTGCGATGACTTTAACAACCCCATGTTCGTTCATCTTCGCACGTTTATCGAAGTCGTTCACCGCATCGCCGATGACTTCAACGCTTGTTTAGTGCCCCTGCAAAAGGCAATCGATGGACGCATAAAGGAAGTTCCGCCGCAAAACTGGTCGCAAGATTCGGTCCATCCTGAAATTTGGGCGCACGCCTGGATTGCGCAACAATGGCTCCTCGCCACCGGCCTCTCGTCTCTTTGAAAACCTGTTTTGCGTTTTCTGTTTTCCCCAACTCAAAACTAAAAACTTTCTTCGTGTCTTTGTGTCTTTGTGGCAAAAAAATGAAAAATTTTTCGTTCATAGATTTCGCAGCCATAACGAGATATGGCGCGAGCGAAAAAAAATGATGAGAAAATCGTTAATTTGCCCTTTACACCTTCTCAGTTTGCCGTTAACTTGCCGATACTAATTTCGCGGGCGTTACACTATATATGGTATTATTTTGCCCGCCTTTACTATCTGTAGTATAAATCGTTTTTCGCATGGAGGCGCTAAGATGGCCGAGACATTCAGCCCTGAGAACCCTTTCAAAACCGCCCAAACACAGGGGGCAGCCGTTTCTGGTCCGTTCAAGAATCATCGAGGCCTGAAGGTTGAACAGTGTTTTTCCACCCCGGGCACTCACCCCTTCGACGAGCTTAAGTGGGAAACCCGCTCCGCAAAGATTGCCAGCGACACCGGCGAGGTCGTCTTCGAGCAGAATAACCTCGAAATCCCCGCGAACTGGAGCCAGTTGGCAACCAAGGTCGTCGCCAGCAAGTATTTCTACGGTGACATTTCGACCGGCCAGCGCGAAAACTCCGTCAAGCAGCTCGTCCATCGCGTCTGCCGGACGATTGCCGACCGAGGCAAACGCGACGGCTACTTCGCCACCGACGCCGACGCGGAAATATTTTATAACGAGCTTACCTGGCTTTGCGTCAACCAGGTTGGTGCGTTCAACTCCCCCGTCTGGTTCAACGTGGGCCTTTTCGATATCTACAACATCGCGGGCAGCAAACACAACTATCGCTGGGACCTCAAACGCAACGAGGCCGTCCCCTGCGACAACTCCTACGAATACCCGCAGGCCTCCGCCTGCTTCATCCAGTCCGTCAAGGACTCAATGGAAGACATAATGCGCCTCGCCACAAGCGAAGCGATGCTCTTCAAACAGGGTTCAGGCACAGGGACAGACCTTTCAACGCTTCGCAGCAGCAAGGAAAAGCTCTCCGGCGGCGGAAAACCGTCCGGCCCTCTCAGCTTTATGCGAGTTTACGACCAGATTGCAGCGGTAATCAAATCGGGCGGCAAAACACGCCGCGCCGCCAAAATGCAGTCAATCAAAGTTACTCATCCTGATATCAAAGAATTTATCACCTGCAAGACCGAGGAGGAGAAAAAGGCCTGGGCGCTCATCGAGGCCGGCTACACGGGCGACCACAACGCCGAGGCGTACAACAGCGTAATGTTCCAGAACTCCAACTTCTCTGTCCGTGTAACCGACGAATTTATGATGGCGGTCGAAAAGGACGACAAATGGTCCACTTACGCCGTTACCAATGGCCAGAAAATCGGCGAACACTCCGCACGCGAGCTTATGAACCTTATCGCCGAAGGAACCCGCCTTTGCGGCGACCCCGGCGTCCAGTACGACAGCACCATTAACCGCTGGCATACCTGCCCGGCCTCCGGACGGATTAACGCCTCGAATCCGTGCAGCGAGTATATGTTCGTCGATGATTCCGCCTGCAACCTCGCCTCCCTCAACCTGATGAAGTTCCTCAAAGACGACGGCACATTCGACGTCGCGGGTTTCAAAAAGGCCGCCCGAATCTTCATCATCGCTCAGGAAATACTCGTCGATAACGGCAGCTACCCCGATAAGGCAATCGCCGTCAACAGTCATCTTTTCAGACCCCTTGGCCTGGGTTATGCCAATCTTGGCTCCCTGATTATGGCCCTGGCGTTTGCTTACGACTCAGACCAGGCAAGGGCCTTTGCCGCGGCCATTAGCGCAATCCTCACGGGCGCCGCCTATACCGTCAGCGCGGAAATCGCCTCGGTCAAGGGCGCATTCGACGAATTTACCAAAAACGCAGAATCAATGCTCAAAGTCATAAATATGCACCGCCAGCATGCCTGCGACATCCCGGAAACACATTGCCCGGCCTATCTCCGCAATGCCGCAAAAGACGTCTGGGATGAGGCCTTCGACGCCGGCTCCAAATCCGGCTTCCGAAACGCTCAAGTCACCGTCCTCGCCCCCACCGGCACCATCGGCTTCCTGATGGACTGCGCCACCACCGGCATCGAACCGGATATCGCGCTTGTAAAATACAAACTCTTAGCCGGCGGCGGTATGCTGAAATTAGTCAACAAAACCGTCCCAATGGCGCTCGAACGTCTGGGCTACAGCGCGGATGAAATCAAGGGCATCACCGATTTCATCGATGAGCGAGAGACCATCGAGGGAGCGGAAAAGCTCAATCCTGAGCATTTGTCCATTTTTGATTGTGCGTTCAAGCCCCGCAACGGCAAACGATACATCCATTATCTCGCCCATATTAAAATGATGGCCGCCGTCCAGCCCTTTATCACCGGCGCAATCAGCAAGACCATAAATATGCCAAAAGAGGCCACGACCGAGGAAATCGCCTCGGCTTATACGCAGGGCTGGAAACTGGGTCTCAAGGCCGTCGCCATTTACCGCGATGGCTCAAAAATGCTCCAGCCGGTCTCCACGAAAAAACACAGGGGTGCGAAAGACAAAACGCAGACAGCCGTTGCCGCCAAACCTTTCAGACGCCGGCTACCCGATACTCGCCACAGCTTGACGCACAAATTCTCCGTTACTGGCCACGAGGGCTACCTAACGGTCGGTTTATACGAAGATGGGCAGCCCGGCGAACTCTTCATCACTATGGCCAAGGAAGGCAGCACCGTCGGAGGCCTTATGGACGTCATTGGTACTTGCACTTCGATGGCGCTGCAGTATGGTGTGCCGTTAATAACGCTCGTTGATAAGTTCCGCCACGCGCGCTTTGAGCCGGCGGGAATGACGTCGAACAGGGATATCCCGTTTGCCAAAAGTTTGATTGACTATATCTTCTGCTGGCTGGGCTGCCAGTTCATCCCCGGCTACGCCGAGGCCAATACCCCCGACAGGACAGGCAGCGCCGCCGAGAATAAAAACATCACAACCGCCCGTCAGGTTGTCGAAAAGACCCGTGACCTCGCGCAGAAAATCGCACAGGCAAGGGCGGAAGTGAAGGTTGGCGAGCAGGCAAAGGCCGACGACGACGATGAAGATGACGGCTGCGAAGACACAATAAAGCCCTCTCGCATTGTCGAGATACCCGCGAAGCCCGCCAACAGGTTGACTGGTTTGACTGGTTCGACCCCCGACAACAACATTCGAGGGCAGGCAGGCGACAGGTCAGGTGCACTGGTAACGGCGGGTATGCCTGAAAAGACCGACGGCGAGACGCAATCCGACGCGGCTGTTATGCAGCAGTTCAATTCTCAGTTCCAGCACTTCCAGGACGATGCCCCCGCCTGCGATATCTGCGGCTCAATCACCGTCCGCAACGGAACCTGCTACAAGTGCTTTAACTGCGGTAATTCGATGGGCTGTAGTTAGTATTTCGTCGATCGGATTTCGTAGTTAGGAGTTCGGAGTTCGCCCGCCGAAGTTCGGCGGGCTGTGCTCTTTTGAATCGTAGAATTTGGCGGAAAGGAGGCCGCCGAGGCGAAAAATGGTTTTTTAGCCACAGAGAACACAGATTGCACAGAGTTTTCGGCCAGATTTGTGTTCTCGACATAGCCAATTCTCCAAACGTGGTTTGTGCGATTGGCGTATGTCTTCGCCCACAAGGCCAATTGCATTGTCCTTATTTAAACTGGCCGAAAAAACACTGAATTAAGCCGAGCAAAACACACTGTCCGCTATACGCTACACGCTGAACGCTGATTATTCGTTTGACACCTCGTTTGTGAAAATCTATAGTTGGTTTGGCGAAAAACAGTTTTTTATGGCCACCCCCGCACTTTTCTTTGAAAAGGAAATGCGGGGGCTACGAAAGAGATTCGCACCTTTGCCTGTCCTCGAGGTATGCTTCTTTATAGGAAATAACGGACTATGTGTCAGGTGACTCCAGAGTTAAAGAGGAAGGCAAAGGGATTAGCTGAATGGTTCAGTGCATTCTGCACGAACATACAGGTGAAAGATAGTGATGTCATATCTACACGATACAAAGCTATTACCCAGCGGCTAAACACAGATTATTGGTCAACGACCTCTGATACCGCCCATAGTCTCTACGTAGGCTCATATGGAAGGAACACCGCAATACAAGGCTTCAGTGACCTTGATATGCTTTTCCAACTCCCTTACTCAGTCTATGAACAATACAATAGTTACTTTGGAAACGGACAGTCCGCTCTTCTCCAAGCAGCAAAGGCTTCTATAGAAAAAACCTATTCAAAGACAAGCATTCGGGGAGATGGCCAGGTGATTCTAGTTCCTTTCACCGATGGAATTATTTTTGAAGTTGTACCTGCCTTCATAAAGGATGATATCTATACCTTTCCGGATGCCAACGATGGTGGGAGATGGCGAACAACAAATCCTAAACCTGAGATTGAAGCGATTCGCACAAGAAACAACATTTGTAATGGGAATCTAGTCCGCCTTTGCAGGATGATGCGATCATGGAAAAGGAAGTGGGAAGTGCCGATTGGTGGCCTGCTTGTTGATACATTGGCTTATCAGTTTATTGAGAGTTATGAATACCGGGACAAATCGTATCTCTACTACGATTGCATGTGCCGAGACTTCTTCAAATGGATGGCTGAGCAGGATGAGAAACAGGAATTTTGGAAAGCCCCAGGGAGTGGCCAATATGTAAATGGAAGGGGCTTGTTTCAGTATAAGGCAAAAAGGTGCTACAACCTCTCACTAGAGGCAATAGCGCACGAGACCGCCACTCCAAAAAAGGAGTGGTCGGCCAAGCAGGAATGGAGAGATATCTTTGGAACAGCATTCCCAGACTGATGATACGAATGAGTCCAGACGCATTCTAGAAGGACAATTACGTGAGTGCTACGGGCGGGTAGTGTACTCTCATAAGACCCATGAGAAATGTGCAGACATCTTATTGTCTCGGCTGAGCAACATCAAACTGTGGCAGATCATCCTCTCAACAATTACAACGGCTGGTTTTATATCAATGGTATTTGGTGCGGGAAGAGTGGGAGCTGCTATTGGCGTGATCGTCTCTACCGCGTTGTTGGTTCTCAACGCATATACGAAGGACTACGATCTGGGGGAACTGGCGCAGAAACACAAGCAAGCAGCGAACGACCTCTGGCTCGTGAGGGAAAAGTACTTGTCTTTGCTAGTAGACATGAGGATGAAAGAAAAACCTCTCGAATCATTGCAGAAGCAACGCGATGAGTTGGTCGAGCAGCTTCACTCTGTGTACAGCGGAGCGCCAAGCACAACATTCCAAGCATATAAGAAGGCCCAAGAGGCCTTGAAGAAGCTTGAAGACATGACGTTTACCGATGCCGAGATTGACGCGTTCCTTCCGCAGGAATTGAAGAGGGGAAATCCGGGGACATCATAACTAATTTCCTGACGGCGAACAGCCGTTGCCAAAGTGGTTTTGTTTTTTCCGCCTAATTTTTTTTCGTAGCGCAGTTTACCTGCCGTTTGGGTAGAATTGGGGGGAAACAAAAAGGCAAAAACGGTAGACGATGGGAAAGGCCATATACCATGAATAATGCGATGAAAGAGCACTGGGATAAAGTGTACTCATCAAATGATACCAGAAAATTGGGCTGGTATGAAGAAACGCCAACGCCTTCTATAAAATTGTTATCTAAATGTAACATTAGTAAAGATGCGGCGATATTAGATGTGGGAGCGGGTGCGACAACGCTGATTGATTATCTTGTAAATAACGGATATACGAATATTACTGTTGCGGATATAAGTGAAGAAGCCATCGAGAAACTAAAGGGACGATTGGGAAAAGAAAAAAGCGTATCAGTCAAATGGATAGTAGATGATCTCACTGGGCCGGAGCACATTAATCAATTGAGGGATGTTGCTTTGTGGCATGACAGGGCAGTATTGCATTTTTTGTTGGAGGAAAGCTGGCAGCAGACCTATTTTTCAACACTAAAAAAAGTTGTTAAAAAAGATGGTTATGTGATTATCGCTGCTTTTTCTATAGGAGGAGCAAAAAAATGCAGTGGTTTGGATGTTGTAAACTATGACCGTAATATGTTATCTGAAAAATTAGGCGACGATTTTGAATTAATAGAGGCCTTTGATTATATCTACCATATGCCTTCAGGTAGTACCAGGCCATACATATATACTCTATTTAAAAGAAAGCGTTGATGAATAATGGGGACAGCAGTTTTTCGCAGCGCAGTTTACCCGCCTACAGAATTGTTGCCAATAAAACCGATGGCAACTAATGGCAAGTTGCGTTTTTCGCTTAAAAACCAACTTGCCCCTAACACCCATACACAAAAAGGTGGGGCAACAAGGGGCAAGTAGGGGCAACTAAAAAATTCCTTATAACAGTATTAGTATTCATTACGCTCGCCTCCGGCGTTTTCCGCATTAAATAGAACGGCCTGGATTCCTGCTTCCGCAGGAATGACAATGGGATTACAATGAATCGCGATATGAGTGAATTCAACGCAATAAAGGAAAAGATACAGGGCTTTCCGAATGGGCCGGGGTTGTATTTTATGAAAGGGGCCAAGGATGAGGTCCTGTATATCGGCAAGGCGAAAAACCTGCGGTCGCGGGTAGCGAGTTACTTCCAAGCGAGCAGCGACATAATGGAGACGCGCGGGCCAAAGATAGTCGAGATGCTCAATAAGGTCGAGACGGTCGATTATATCGAGACGGAAACCGAAGTTGACGCGATGCTCAAGGAAGCGCGCCTCGTAAAAGACATACGGCCCCCCTACAATACAGACCTCATCGATGACAAGACGTTTCCGTACTTAGAGATTACGACGGGCGATGATTTTGCGGGCGTGTATATAACGCGCAAGCCACGGGCGAAGGGAAATCGCCTCTTTGGGCCATTCGCGAGCGCGAAGGATTTGCGGGCGGTATTCGTTGAGCTGCAAAAGATATTCAAATTCAGAAGCTGTAAACTTGAAATCGAAGCCAGGAATGAGAAACGCAGGTTTTTCAGGCCTTGTATTCTTCACAGCATAAACCAGTGCGTCGCACCCTGCGGGGCGAGAATCGAGAAGGCGGAATACAAAGCAATTATCAGGGATTTAATTAAATTTCTGCAATCGAAACGAGCGACGGTGCTGCGGCAGCTTAAAAATGAAATGGAAGAGGCATCGGCGGGGATGGATTACGAAAAGGCGGGGATGCTGCGCGACCGGATTCGGCTGATTGGGAAATTGGACGAGCGAGGTGAGCCGGATGAGGACGTTCAGCCAGAGGTGTTTGCGGCGGAGCCGACCGAGGCATTGGTAAAACTGCAAAAGATTTTAGATGCGCCAAACCCAATAAGAATCATCGAAGGGATTGATATCGCGAACATCGGCGGCAAGGAGGCGGTGGGGTCATTGGTGAAATTTATCGACGGCAGGCCATTCAAGGCGGGGTATCGGCGATTCAAAATCAAGACGGTCGAGGGTAGCGACGATTACGCGATGATTGCGGAGGTGGTAAGGCGAAGATACAAATACGCGCTTGTTGGCGAGGAGCTTTGGCCTGATTTGATATTGATTGACGGAGGATTAGGACAGTTACACGCCGCGGAAAACGCGCTGCGAGAGTTATTTGCCACAGAGGTAATTAGCCACAGAGAGCACAGAGGACACAGAGAACTTACAAACAACATCAAACTGGCGGGGATAGCAAAAAAGGAAGAGGAATTATATCTTCAGAAAAGCACAAGGCCTTTGAGATTACCGAGGAATTCGCCGGCGTTAAAGCTGCTGCAATACGTCCGTGACGAGGCACACCGGTTCGCGCAGCATTACCACCATCTCTTTCGCAGTAAAAAACTGCTGGAATGACTGTAAATTACACAAACCTTGCGGCGAGGCGCATAAGGAGGCGTTTGAGGGGCGGTTTGGTCCAGGAGGTAGCGATGAGGGTTTGTTTGATTGCAAGATTCGCGCCTTGCGAAAAGCCGTGCAGCATTGTGTTGGCGACGTTTGCGGATTCGTTGATTTTGTATTCGTAGCCGCGGATTATAGCGACGGGGATACCCGCTCCGGTCTGGCCGAAAACGAGCGCGGAGGCGGAGCACAATTCGTGGCCTATCAGGTCGATGCCGCCGAATTTTGGTTTGTCGAAAATGTCTTTTTGGCCGAATTGCTTC
>Ga0315273_10013515_pt1 | contig 10494 bp, 9 predicted proteins | sample YL17G02_0_MG_FD_205753 | JGI IMG/M metagenome (GOLD analysis project Ga0315273, IMG submission 205753) | Sediment microbial communities from Yellowstone Lake, YNP, Wyoming, USA - YL17G02_0 | ecosystem: Environmental > Aquatic > Freshwater > Lake > Sediment | place: USA: Wyoming | collected... | reverse complement strand
GCGCGTAAAATCGCAAAAAGCGCGCAAATTCGTCTTAGCTATCTTAACATTTTCGAGGGTCACAGGCCCTGGCGCTAGCGCCAAGGCCGTTTTGTGGAAAACTTCGGGCCAAAAAGGGGGGGCTGGGGGGGGGCGAAAGACGTAAGTCGCGTTTTTGCAGGATCACTTACGTGCAATCAAGAAGGAAAAAACGGCAGCTCACGCAAAGACGCAAAGGAAGGCAAGGACTCCTCTTTTCCAAGAGAAAGCCGTGCTTGGCGTCTTTGCGTGAGCCCGCCGTTGCCGCTGCCTTGCCGTTTGCGGATTGAGGGGCAAAGGCAAAGACCTGAACCGCAAAGGACGCCCGCCGCGGCGGGTAGACTCCGAACGCAAAGGATGGCAGAGGCTGGTTCTTTGGAAAGAAAAGGCTTCGTCTTTCTCTGTGTGCTCTGTGCCCTCCGTGGTGAGCGCCGTTGCCTTTCAATCAGGTAATGCGCGCCGTCCCGCTCGGAAAACCGATTGCCTTCGCCGCCCCCCGCGTGTTTAATGCCATCATGAATATCGAGTTGGCCTATGGGCGCACGGGCGCCCACATCGAGGTGCCCGACAAGAACCTCGTGGCCGTCGTGCAACCCGACTGGCCCGCGGTCCTGCCCGAGCCCGAGGAGGCCGTGGCCGAGGCGCTCGAGCGCCCCGTGGGCGGGCCGCCCTTCTCGCAGGTCCTGGCCGAGCGCATCGGCCCCCGCGCCCTCTCTGCCGAAACGCCCGAGGGGCGCCGCCAGTGGCACACCTTCCGCGTGATCATCATCGTCAGCGACACCACCCGCCCGTGCCCGAACCGCGAGGTGCTCGTGCCGATCCTCCGGGCGGTGCGCGAGGCCCAGGTGCCCGCCGAGTGCGTCACGATCCTCATCGGCACCGGCCTCCATGCCCCCGTGACGGGCGCCGCCGTCCGGAAACTCATCGGCCACGAGGTGGTGAACGCCTATCGCGTGATCAACCACCTGGGGCACCGCCCCGTGACGCTCGCGCGGCTTGGCGAGACGCCGGCGGGCACGCCGGTGGTCCTGGCGCGCGAGTGGGTCGAGGCCGACCTGCGGATCGCCACGGGGGTCATCGAGCCGCACATGATGGCGGGGTTCTCCGGCGGGCGCAAGGCCATCTGCCCCGGCATCGCCGGCGACGAGACCGTCCGGGCCTGGCACGCGCCGCGATTCCTCGAACACGAGCGGACGCTGCCCGGCATCCTCGACGGCAACCCCGAGCACGAGGAGGCCGTGGCGGTGGCGGCCTTCGCCCCGCCGCACTTCACCGTCAACGTGACGGTCGACCGGCAGGAGCGCCTGACGGGCGTCTTCGCGGGCGAGATGGGGGCGGTCCACGGGGCCGGCGTCGCCTTCCTCCGCCGCCACGTGGCGCGCCCGGTGCGCGAGCCGTGCGACATCCTCGTCACGACCAACGGCGGCTGGCCGCTTGACGGCACCTATTACCAGTGCCAGAAGGGCCTGCTGACGGGCGTGCCGATCCTGAAGCGCGGCGGCACGTTCGTCTTTGCGGCTGCCTGCGAGGGGGGCATCGGGCAGCGCGAGTTCACGGACCTCGTGCAGCGCTACCGCACGCTGGAGGAGTTCATGGGCGCCATCACCGCCCCCGGCGCCGAGGTCATCAAGGACCAGTGGGGCCTGGAGAACCTGGCCAAGGCCGCCCGCCACGCCGAGATCGCCTTCTGGTCCGACCTGCTGCCGCGCGACCTCCAGCAGACGATGTTCGTGACGCCCGTCAAGACGCTCGAGGACGGCCTGCGCTGGGGCTTCGAGAAACACGGCCCCGACGCCCGCGTCTCCGTCATGCCGCACGGGCCGTACGTCTTGCCGTATGTTGATGCGAAGTGACGGAGTGACGAAGTGACGGAGTGACTTTGTCACTTCGTCACTGTCGTCGCATGATTGCCTCCCGCCCGGAAACCGGCTATACTCGCGGCCATGGCCGAGCCGCGCTTCGCCTATCCGATCATGCTGAACCTCGCGGGCCGCCGGGTCCTGGTGGTGGGCGGGGGGAACGTCGCCCTGCGGAAGGCCCGGACGCTGGCCGACGCCGGGGCGGCGGTGCGCGCCGTCAGCCCGGAGTTCCTCCCCGAGTTCTCCGCCGACGCCCGCGTCGAGTGCCTGCGCGAGCCGTACGACGCCCGGCACGTGGCGGGGGCGGCCCTGGTCGTCGCCTCGACCGATGATGAGGCGGTGAACGCCCGCGTGGCCGCCGACTGCCGCGCGGCCGGGGTCCTCGTCAACGTGGTCGACCGGCCGGCCCTGTGCGACTTCATCGTCCCCTCGGTGGTCGAGCGCGGGGCGCTCGTCATCGCCGTCTCGACCGGCGGGGCGGCGCCGAGCCTCGCCCGGCGGCTGCGCGAGCAGCTCGAAGAGGAGTTCGGCCCTGAGTATGAAACGTATCTCGACGTAATGCGCCAGGTCCGCGCCGAGGTCCAGGCGCGCCGCCTTCCGCCCGACGTGCGCCGCCGCCTCTTCGAGCGCCTCTCCGAGAACGACATCCTCGACGCCGCCGAGGGCGGCCCCGAGGCCTGCCGCCGCGCGATGGACGCGGCCGTGGCGGCCGTCCTCTCCGCCGATCCGCCGCCGGCCCCCTCATCCTCGCGGTGATGGGCCTCGGCGCGACTGGATGGGCGGCCCGGCGGTGGGCCGCTGGCGCAGAGCCGGCGCGCAAGGCGGAATGAAGGAAGGCTGGAGGCCGCAGGGACGGCGAGTGCGGAGCGCGGAATGCGGAGTGCGGAGTGACCGGGTGCCGCGGCCGGGCATGGGCGGCTACCGCACACATGGCCGGTTCCCGCCTTTGCAGTTGACCACGCGGTCGCCTTCGGCTCCCCGCTAAACGGTGAGACAGGCGCTTGTACGCGTACCAGGCGACTGGCGCCTTTCATTCCGCATTTCGCCCTTCGCATTTCGCATTGTCGTTGTCCCTTCGTCCCTCCGCCTCCTCGTGGTATACTGGCAGTCAGCGTTGGAGAATCTGTTCCACGGAATCCAAACTGGAAAGGTGGCTCCCATGTCAAGCCGCGCCGTGCTCGTGGCCCTGCTCGCCTTCGCCCTGGCGGCCTGTGCCGCCGGTTGCGCCAGCAAGGTCAGCCAATCGAATTACGACAAGATTCAGCCGGGCATGACCGTGGCCGAAGTCGAGGGCATCCTCGGCAAGGGCGAAGTCGCCGCCAGCGCCGGCCTGGCCATCGGTAACGTGGACCTCTCCACCAAGACGATCGTGTGGAAGGACGGGCAGAAGCAGATCACGGTCATCTTCGGGGGCGACAAGGTGGTCTCGAAGACGCAGACGGGACTGTGAACGGCGAGCACGGAATGCGGAGTGCGGAGTGCGGAGTAAGAGACAAGAGACCCGCGGGCGGTAAGTGTCTTGCCGTTTACTCCGCACTCCGCACTTCGCATTCCGTGCTGCTTTACCTGCAGCCTCCTTTCAGGAGCCGACCATGACCGGCCGCGCGGTTGCCGCAAGCTGCCTCGCCTTCCTCCTGGTGGCGTGTGTCGCAGGATGTGCGAGCAGGATCAACGAGGCCAACTACAACAAGATCGAGACCGGCATGACCGTCGGCGAGGTCGAGGACCTCCTCGGCATGGGCCAGATCGAGGAGAGCGGCAGCCTGGCCCAGCCCGGCTACAACCTCTCGGCCAAGGTCATGGTCTGGCGGTCCGGCTCCAAGTGGATCCGGATCACCTTCGAGGACGAGAAGGTGGTGACGAAGAGCCAGATGGGCCTGTGACGACGAAGTCCAACGTCCAAGGGTCAGCGGCGACTGGCTGGGGGCGGCGGCCGCAAAAAATGTGGTTCACAAGCCCCCGGCACCGCCGGGGGAATGGCGCCGCCAAGGGGTTGTCCCCACGCGGTGCGTGGGGCTTGTGAACCATGCCCCCAAGAAGACACCTGCGGGTGGCCCCCCCGAACCACCCACAGGTCTCAGGCAAGAAAGGGCCGGCCCGCCGGAGGCGATCCCAGACCCTTGCCGCACAACACCCACTCCGCGCCATTTATACGGCGGGCCCAGGCGCTTCCGCGGGGAAAACGCGGCGGCGAGGTCACCTCGGCTGTGCTAAGAGTTCCTGGTGTGCTCCAGAACGATGTCATTCCGAGCGAGGTCGCCCCGGCGACCGAGTCGAGGAATCTCGCCGTGGTCTTTGCCGTTCGCGGATTCCCACAGCGAGACCCCTCGACTCGCTTCGCTCGCTCGGGGTGACAATGGGGAAGAAACAGAGCTGTGACCGTAAGGGAGCGGCGTTGTTGGCCTTGGCGCTTCACGGCACCGCTCCCTTACGGTCGCGGCTCGGAAAAACGTTCCGTCACGCCCCTGTAACTGACCGATCACGTCCTTCGCCGTTTTGCTCTTGACCCCCGCCCCATCTGCCGATAACCTTGCATATCATGAAACCGAGCGAGAACCCGGCCCTGGACCTTATGGAGTAGTTCCGGGGCCTCCTGCGCGCTCGAACGGGAAGACAGCGGCCTCGGACGAAAGCCGAGGCTTTTTTCATTTTCGATTTGAAGGGTGAACGGCCGCGGTCTAAGACACCGGTCAGCCCGGTTACCACTACAACGCCACTTGGACCTTTGCGCGGCGGGTCTCCGTATGCGTTTAGCGTTGTCATTCCGAGCGAGGTCGCCGCGGCGACCTCGCTCGGGGTGACAGCATGAAGGGAACACGCTATACACGTACGGGTCCCTTGACCCACCGCGCAAGAAGTGGCGCGCACTTGCCAGATTACGCACGCGCGGCGGGTCAGGAGACCCGCCGCGCAACGTGGCGTTGTAGTATCAGTCACCTGACAGGGCTGACGGCTCACGGCGGGGCGGAGAGGACAACCCATGCACCAATACAACCCGAAACAAGTGGAAGAAAAGTGGCAGCAGTGGTGGGAAGAGAACCGCACCTTCGAGGTCGGCGGCACGGCCGCCCGCTCGAGCAAGTTCTACTGCCTGACCATGTTCCCGTACCCCTCCGGCACGCTGCACGTGGGCCACGGGCGCAACTACATCATGGGCGACGTGGTGTCGCGCTACAAGATGATGCGCGGATGCGAGGTGCTCTCGCCCATGGGGTGGGACGCCTTCGGCCTGCCCGCCGAGAATGCGGCCATCAAGAAGGGGGTGCTGCCGGCCACGTGGGTGGCCGAGAACATCGCGTCCATGAAGACGCAGTTCCGCCGGTGGGGCGTCGGCTACGACTGGCGGCGCGAGGTCAACACCAGCGCCGCCGACTACTACAAGTGGACGCAGTGGATCTTCCTGGTCATGTACGAGCGCGGCCTGGCGTACCAGCGCAAGGCCCCCGTCAACTGGTGCCCGTCGTGCCAGACGGGCCTGGCGAACGAGGAGGTCGTCGACGGCAAGTGCGAGCGGTGCGGCACGGAGGCCGTCAAGCGCGACCTCGACCAGTGGTTCTTCCGCATCACCGAGTACGCCCAGCGGCTCCTGGACGATCTTGGGGAGCTGGGCGAGTGGCCCGAGACCGTCCGCACGATGCAGGCCAACTGGATCGGCCGCAGCGAGGGCGCGCGGATCGATTTCCGCCTCGAGGACGGCACGGTGCTGCCGTGCTTCACCACGCGGCCCGACACGCTCTGGGGCGTCACGTTCATGAGCCTGGCGCCCGAGCACCCGATCATCCGCCGGCTGGTGCACGGCATGCCGCGAGAGAAGGAGGTGCTGGAGTTCTGCGAGCGGGCGGTCCTCCAGGGCGCGGCCGCGCGCGGCGACGTGGCGGTCGAGAAGGAGGGCGTCTTCACCGGCGCCACCGTCGTCAACCCGGTGAACGGCGAGCGCGTGCCGCTGTGGGTGGCCAACTACGCCCTCATGGAGTACGGCACGGGCGCGGTCATGGCCGTGCCGGCCCATGACCAGCGCGACTTTGAGTTCGCGAAGAAGTACGGCCTGCCGATCCGCGTGGTCATCCAGCCCGAGCCCGACGCGGGAGCGTCGGGAGGCTCTCCCGCTGCTTCCGCAGCGGGCTCGTGGTCAAGTGCGCCCCTTGGCGCCGAGACGATGACCGCGGCGTACATCGACGCGGGGCGGATGGTCGATTCCGGCCCGATGAGCGGCACGCCCTCGCCCGAGGGCATCCCGCAGGTCATCGCGTACCTGGAGCGCGAGGAGAAGGGCGAGCGGACGGTGCACTACCGCATCCGCGACTGGCTCATCAGCCGCCAGCGGTACTGGGGCGCGCCGATCCCGGTCGTGCACTGCCCGTCGTGCGGCATCGTGCCGGTGCCGGTCGAAGAACTGCCGGTGGAGCTTCCGCCGGAGACCGAGGTCGAGTTTCCGCCGCGCGGCGAAAGCCCGCTGGCGAAGGTCGCCTCGTGGGTCAATACGAAGTGCCCGAAGTGCGGCCGGCCTGCCCGGCGCGAGACCGACACCCTGGCCCAGTGGCTCTGCTCGTGCTGGTACTTCCTGCGCTACACGCTCACGGACAAGGAGCGGCAGCCGAACGACAAGCCGTTCGATCGCCGCCAGGTCGATCACTGGATGCCGGTGGACCAGTACATCGGCGGCATCGAGCACGCCGTGCTGCACCTCCTGTACACGCGGTTCGTGTGCAAGGTGCTGCACGACGCGGGGCACGTGGGTTTCAACGAGCCGTTCAAGGCCCTGTTCACGCAGGGGATGATCTGCAAGGTGTCGAGCATCACGGGCAAGCTCGAGAAGATGTCGAAGTCGAAGGGCAACGTCGTGAGCCCCGACGCTGTGATCGAGGAGTACGGCGCCGACACGCAGCGGCTGTACACGCTCTTCGTGGGCCCGCCGCAGAAAGACGCCGAGTGGCAGGACGACGCGGTGGTCGGCGCCCGGCGGTTCCTGAACCGCGTGTGGCAGCAGGTATCGGACTCGCTCGGGACCATCGCCGGCGCTGCACCGTACGCCGGCGACGGGAGCGACCTCGAAGCCGCCGCCAAGCGCCTGTGGCGCAAGACCCACCAGACCGTCCGCAAGGTGACGGATGACATCGAGCACTCGTGGCAATTCAACACGGCCATCGCCGCGGTGATGGAGCTGTTGAACACGTACGCCGAGACGCCGAAGACGCCGGCCGCCTCGCCGGCCCTGCGGCTGGCCCTGGAGTCGATGGTCCGCCTGCTCCATCCGTTCGTGCCGCACTTCTCCGAGGAGCTCTGGGCGGCGCTCGGGCACCATCCGTCGGTCATGGCGGCCGGGTGGCCGGAGTGTAGCGAGGCCGCCTGTCTGGAGGACGTGCTCACGATCCCCGTGCAGGTGAACGGCAAGCTCCGCGGCCACGTCACGGTTGCCGCCGACGCGCCGGAAGACCGGGTGCGGGCGGCGGCCCTGGCGGTCGAGAAGGTCAAGGAGCACATCGGCGCCGCCACGGTCCGCAAGGTGATCGTCATCCCCGGCCGCCTGGTGAACATCGTGGCGAAGTAGCCGGCTATCCGGAGCAACACGCTAAACACGTACGGGTCAGGAGACCCACCGCGCACGAGGTTAAGTGGCGTTGTAATACTCCGGGTGCCTGCATACGCCGCCCCTTCCGCAGACTTTCTGTCAGAATCCATTTGACAGGCGCCGTTGGCGAGCTAGAATAATAACACGCTTGTCATTAAAACGTCACGGAGGTCCCCATGCAGGCCTTCAACATCAAGGTCGCCGGCCGCGTCGCCGGCGCGACGGAGCGCGAGCTGCGGCACTGGGACGCCAAGGGGATCGTCAAACCCTCGATCTCCCAGGCCTCGGGCCGGGGTTCCCGGCGGCTGTACTCCTTCCTGGATCTGATCCAGGCGCGGGCCGCGAAGCAACTCCGGGCCAGCGGACTCAGCCTCCAGAGGCTGCGAAAGGCGCTCCAGGTTCTCAGGGAACACCCCGAAGAGGTTCGCCATCCCCTGGCCGAACTCTGCCTGGTGACGGACGGAAAGACCGTTTTCCGTGTCACTGACGACCCGAAGGTCTGGGAGGAAATCCGCAAGACCGGCCAGCTGGTTTCGGCCCTGGCCATCAAGCCTCTGCGCGACTACGTCCGCGACCATCTGGCCGAGAGGGTACGCCAGGTCAAGGAAACCGTGGAAGTGGCGGGCAGGAAGTACGCAGTAGTTGTCCAGGCGGACGTTGTGGACGGCGGGTTCATCGCCGAGTGTCCCGCGCTCCGCGGGTGCGTTACGGACGGCGAAACGCCCGAGGAGGCGCTCCGCAACATCCGCGACGCCATCGAGGATTGGCGCCACGCCGGCCGGAGCCGACACCTTGCCAAGGCTCAGTAGCCTCCCAACCTCCAAGGTCATCAAGGCGTTCGAGCGGGCCGGCTGGGTCCCTCGCGAGGGCGGCAGGCACACCGTCCTTGTCAAGCCGGGCTATCCTGCAAGGCTCGTCATCCCGCGGCACCGGACCGTGAAGTACGGCCTGCTCGTCCGCCAGATCAAGAACGCCGGCCTCACGCAGAACGAGTTTCTCGACCTGTACCGGTAAGTGCCGGGCTGGGGTTCGGCGGGCGGCCTGCTATAATGGGGTGAAATGGCGATCGAGAAAATCGGCGAGCCGCACTCGTGGGTGGCGGACCTCGTGTTCGAGCAGACGGGCCCCTTGCGCCGCGCGCTCAAGAAGGCCGTCATCCATCCGTTCGGCAACTACTTTCCCGCGCCGCTCATCAAGGCGGCGCTGTGGGCGCTCGGGAGCGAGTTGGCCGCCGCCAACTGGCAGGATCCCGGCGGCTGGGAGAGCATGGTCATCACCTACGCCCGCCGCCGCAGGCGCCTCGCCGACAAGGTCCTCTGCACGCTCGGCACGATCCCGATGGCCCTGCGGAACCGCCGCAAGCTGGCGGCCCGCGTCATCGCCCGCCTGATCGACGCCGCCGACCACGAGCCCGTGCACGTCCTGTGCCTGGGGGCGGGGCCGGGGCAGATCATCGCCGACGCCATGCTCGAGTGCCGCCGCCAGGCCTGCGCCACGCTCGTGGACCTGAGCGCCGAGGCCTTCGACTACGGCCGCCGCCTGGCGGCCGAGTGCGGCATCGAGGACCGCGTCTGCTTCATCCAGGGCGACGTGCGCGAGATGCACGGCAAGGTCGACCGCCCGGCCGACGTCGTCAAGATGCTCGGCATCTGCGAGTACCTGACCGACCGCGAAGTGACCGAGATGGCCCGCGCCGCCGCCGGCAACATGGCGCCCGGCGCGGCCATCGTCTTCAACAGCCTCTCGGTGGAGCACGGGACGGAGCGGTTCTTCCGGCGCGTCTTCGGCCTGCGGATGATCCACCGCACGCCGCGCGAGCTTGAGGCCCTGATGCGGGCGGCCGGCTTCTCGCACTTCACGGCCCTGCCGGAGCCGCTGAAGGTGTACCACGTGATCATCGGCCGCAAGGCGACATAGGGCGCGGCGACTGTGACCGCGGCCATCTCTTGGCCGCGGCCGCTACGGCCGCGTTTGCGCGGCCTGACGAGAATCTCCATGGCCTGCATCATCCGAGAAGCCACGCGTGAAGACGCGGCGCTCCTGCTGAGGTTGATCCGCGAGTCCTTCGAGACCGTCTATCAGCGATTCGACCTGCGGCCCGAAAAGTGGCCCGGCCATGCCGCGAACAAGACGCCGGCGTGGATCCTCGAGGCCATGGACAAGGCTCAGCGATTCTTCATTCTCGAGGAGTCCGGCGAGCCCTGCGGCTGCGTGGCCCTGGAAGTCGGCGAGGGCGGCACGGCCCACCTTCGCCGGCTCGCGGTGCTTCCGGCGTTTCGCCGGCGGGGCTTCGGCCGGCGCCTGGTCGGCCACGTCCTGGCCCAGGCCCGGCGCCTCGCCGCCCGCCGGGTGGTGCTCGGCATCGTCGCGGCCAATATGGAACTCCAGCAGTGGTACGAGCGCCAGGGCTTTGCGGTCACCGACCGGAAACGCTATGATGAGGTGCCGTTCGAGGTCACGCACATGGCGCTTGAGATCGTCCAGCCGCAACCGCATGCGGCCCCGATTGTTGTTCGTCGCCGTACCGGCGACGGCTAAACGGGCACGGCGCAAAGCAACGCACGTTAGCATGGAGGAGCCCCGATGATTACCGGCCTCATCTTCGCCCTCGTCGTCGCCCTGGCGGCGCCGACGCCGCCCGCCGAGAAGCCCGCCTACGAGCCGACGACCCGCTACACGGTCCGCGACATCGAGGGCTGGAAGGTCTACGTCAACAATCGCCTCCTGGGCGAGAAGAAGGCCCTCGGCGACGAGACGCTGAAGCTCCTCGCCGTGCACCTCTACGACATCAACCGCATGGTGCCCAAGCCCGCCCTCGACGTGCTGCACACGGTGCCGATCTGGGTCGAGGCCGAGAGCAAGGAAGTCAAGTGCATGTGCTACCACCCGTCGAAGGAGTGGCTCGAAGGGCACGGCTTCAACCCCCAGAAGGCCAAGTCGATTGAGCTCGGCAACCCCGTGGCGTTCCTCGACTGGACGCACCACCAGCGGGCGATGGTCCTGCACGAGCTGGCCCATGGCTACCACCACCGCATCGGCTACGACAAC
>Ga0315273_10013514_pt1 | contig 10495 bp, 8 predicted proteins | sample YL17G02_0_MG_FD_205753 | JGI IMG/M metagenome (GOLD analysis project Ga0315273, IMG submission 205753) | Sediment microbial communities from Yellowstone Lake, YNP, Wyoming, USA - YL17G02_0 | ecosystem: Environmental > Aquatic > Freshwater > Lake > Sediment | place: USA: Wyoming | collected... | reverse complement strand
CTCGTCGGGGTGCTGGGGATCGTAGGGTAAGCCCCAGAAAGCGTTGCCTCCGAAGGCCAGGTGAGCCATGAAATGTGCATGCAGGTCGGCGAAGCCCCAGAGGGGAGCATCGGGCTCGGCCTGCCAGTAGTCGCCGCCCAGCGGGACACGCGGGGCGCCATCTCTCGGCAAGGGCTGGTTCATCCACTACCTCCTCAGGAAAGTCACGGGAGTGCGCGGGTTCCCCGAGCTGAGCGTCAGGGTGTCGGGAGTGACGGACGCACCGATGCCGGCAGCCTGGAGTGCGCCCGCCACGGAATGGTACCACATCACGGCTTGCCCGGCACATTCTGGGATCTCGGCTACACGCTCGCCTGCCCTGGTCTGGCAGGCCACCTCACAGTCGCACTCCGACAGGGTGTTCGCAGATGGGCTGGTGATCGGGTGACTCGTTCTGGCTTCCGCGCACGGATTGACGCTTGCCGGCATTCGAGCATACTGAGCGGGCCAGCCCTTGCGTCATACACATGTCCCCATCTCCCAGTTCGAAGAGGAACTGCCATGTCTTATAAGGTCTTCCTCGTCGAGGACGAAATCGTGACCCGGGAGGGCATTCGCGATAATGTGGACTGGAAAGCGCGCGGTTTTGAGTTCTGCGGCGAAGCCCCGGACGGCGAGCTGGCATTTCCCCTCCTGCAAACAGTTCAACCGGACGTCCTGATTACCGACATCAAGATGCCATTCATGGATGGCCTGCAACTTAGCCAGATCGTTCGGGACCGCTTGCCTGCGACCAAGATTGTCATCCTCAGCGGTCATGACGAATTCGAATACGCCCAGAAAGCCATCAACCTCGGCGTTTCCGAGTACCTGTTGAAGCCTGTCTCTGTGCAGGACCTTCACAATGTCCTCGAAAAGGTCGCCTCAGAACTGAATCGGGAGAGGGGCGAACAACAGGCTGTGCAGAGGTTGCGTGACCAGGTCGAAGAAAGCCGGGCGGCGCTCAGAGAGAGGTTCCTGCTCAAGCTGGTTACTGGGGCTGCGGCTTCGGCGGAGACGATTGAGCGAAGCCAATTGCTGGGCATCGATCTCGTCGCCAGGTTCTACCTTGTCGTAGTCGTCAGAGCCGAGCCCTCAGATGGTTCGGAGCAGTTCGACTATCGGAGGTGCCAACTTGTCCATCAGATCGTGGCGAGTCAAGTTCAGACCAACCCCGACGTCTTTCTGCTAAGGAAGGACGTGGACGAAATCGTCCTGGTGCTGAAAGGGAGTTCGCCGGAGTACCTGCGTGAGGAACGAGACCTCCTTCTGGACCAGATCAGGCGTGTACTGAATCACATGCAGTGCAGCCTGGCCGTCGGGTCCGGGTCGCCGCAGACGCACATCATCGATATCTGCCGGTCTTTTTCCGAGGCACTGGACGCTATACAGACTGCGACGAAGGGGCGGCGCGCAACGCTCCACTACGGATTCGACAAGGCCGAATTACTCAAAGTGGACCGGTCGGCGACCGAAGATTACCTCCGGTTTGGGACCCTGGAGGGATTTGACGCGTTCTTTCAGGCACTCGTTCGTCCGCTCGGCGAGACCGCGCTGAGGTCACCCCTGGTCCACGACTACATCCTGATGGACATCGTCCTAGCCACGGCGAGATTTGTGGACGAGTTAGGAGGAGATGTCACCCGGATTGTCCCTCAACTTAACGGCCTCGAGGCGATCCTGGACCATGTTAAAGCCGTCGAGCAATTCGCAGAACAAGTGCGCGATGTTTTGGTCGCCGCTCTGGTATTCAGAGACGGCCGGGCCAGCGATCACTATGCAGCAGTGATCGGCCAGGCACAAGGGCACATTGGACGTCACTATCACGAACCCGAGTTGTCCCTCAATGAAGTAGCTGCGGAGGTCGGGCTCAGCCCAAGTCACTTCAGTACTGTCTTCAGCCAGGAGACCGGCCAGACGTTCAAAGAATACGTGACAGAGGTCCGGATACGGAAGGCAAAGGAATTGTTGAGGACGACCTCGTTGAAGGCATTCGAGATCTGCTATCAAATCGGGTACAACGACCCGCACTACTTCAGCCACGTCTTCAGAAAAAACACGGGGCTGACGCCCACAGAATTTCGCCTGCAGGTTCAACCGGCGTAGAAACAGGGCGCTTCGCCGCTGAGCGCCGGTCATTGGCTATCGAGAGGAAGCCAGCGTGGTCAGAAAAGCACCTGCCATGGACTACGCGCCCGCTAAAGCTCGGTCGGGCTCCGCAGCAGCTTCATGGCGCAGATTTCTGCGCCGGCCGGCTGGCCGGATCCTCGATCTGACATCCCGGCTGAACCTGTCTATCCGGGCGAAAATTCTGCTCTCGCTATGCATTGTGATCGTGATCATGAGCATAACGAACATCCTGCTGGTGGTGCAGGTCCTCAACTATGGCCGCCAGTATGACGCGATCATCGACAATATCACGGTCGCGAACAGCATCAGCGGGAACATCAAACCTGGCATCGACACGGAGATGTGGCGAATTGTGGCCGGCAAGATCGACTTCACGGAAGGTAGGCAGTACGATATCATCAACGATGTGAACACCAAGCTGCAGCGGATGATGGCGAACACCGACTCGCCGCGCGCCAGGATTAAGCTGGAAGGAATCCTGAGAACCATGCTGACGCTGACTTACGAGGTGAATCGGATGGGGCAACGGATCGCCGGAGGCAGCACGACGACTGAAAACGAGGCGATTCTGGAAAATGTCCGGTTTGTTTCGGGCGCAGTTGAGGAGGTAGTCCAGGACTATGCCCTGTTCGAGGTGCAGCGCACGAGCACGCAGTATCAGCGGATGCGCGAAGGGTTCACCCGCTGGGAGATCTCCTATTTCTTCCTGATGTTCGGCGCAGTCTGCTTTTCGGTCCTGGCAGCCTGGGGGATTTCGCGGAGCATCTACATCCCCATCAAGAAGCTTCACGATGTAACCAGCACGATTACCAAGAACGACCTGCAAGCCCTCGTGACGCACGACAATGTTGACGAGATCACCGAACTGGGCATGAGCTTCAACATCATGATCGGCCGGATCAGGGAGTTGTTGGATGCCAAAGTCAGGGAACAAGAGAACCTGAAGAAGGCCGAGCTCAGAGCGCTGCAAGCACAGATTAACCCGCACTTTCTCTACAACACGCTGGATACCATCATTTGGATGACGGATTCCAAGAAGACGAATGAGGTGATTGAAATCGTCACCGCGCTGTCAAGTTTCTTCAGAATCAGCCTCAGCAAGGGCAAAGACTGGATCACGATCGGCGAAGAGGTGGAACGGACCAGGAACTACCTCACGATCCAGAAGATGCGCTATCGCGACATCATGGACTACGAGATCGATGTCGATGAAGACGTATCTGGAAACACCGTTCTGAAGCTTGTCCTGCAGCCGATCGTGGAGAACGCGCTGTATCACGGGATCAAGAACAAGAGACAGGGCGGCACCATAATTGTGCGGGCTAAACAGACGGATGAGGACCTGGTCTCGCTCCAGGTTGAGGACAACGGGATCGGCATGACAGCTGAGAAGTTGGCGCAGCTTCGGGTGGAGTTGGAGGACGAGTCCGGGGAGATCAGGTTGGAGAGCGGCTACGGCATCGGCAACGTCAATAAGCGCATCAGGTTGTACTACGGGAAGCAGTACGGCGTCTACATTGAGAGCGAGTACAATGTCGGGACCCGTGTCACGGTGGCCATTCCGGCGCGGAGAGACGACGTCGTCGAGCCTTTCAACCCCGCGCCGGTTCAGAGTCAACCGGGTAAGCTGGGCGCGTGAGGGTAACGAAATGATGACGAAGGTTACTCGGATCTTGATGAGGGCTGTGGTCCAGGCAGTGCTCTTCTCCATCGCAGGCTGTGAGCGCTTCTCCCCGCAGGTGCCGGCCGACCATGCGTCAACCTCGCCGGGCGCCGAACCCAAGAAGGGGTACAAAGACCTGATTGTCGGCTATGCCCAGCTGGGGGCCGAGAGCGAATGGCGTTCCGCGAACACCGCCTCGGTCAAGGAAGCCGCCGAAGTCCTGGGGGTGGAACTCAAGTTCTCGGATGCGCAACAGAAGCAGGAGAACCAGATCAAAGCCATTCGCTCGTTGATTGCCCAAAGGGTGGACGTGATCGGGGTTGCGCCGCTGACAGAAACGGGTTGGGATCACGTTTTCAAGGAAGCCCGGGAAGCCGGCATTCCGATTATCCTGGTGGACCGCCGCGCGGCGGTTCCGCCGGATCTCTATGTGACCCTCATGGGGTCGGACTTCCTTGAGGAGGGCCGCAAAGCCGCGCGCATCGTGGCTGAGTTGACGAACGGCCAGGCCAACATTGTTGAACTGGTGGGCACGATCGATTCCGCGCCCGCCAACGATCGCTATAGAGGCTTCAGAGAAATCCTGAAAGACTATCCGGGCATGAAGATCATCGCCTCCGAGTCCGGAGACTTCACCCTGGCCCAGGGTAAGGAAGTAATGGAAGCATTCCTCAAGACTCATGGCAGGGATATCACTGCGTTGTACGCGCACAATGATGATATGGCCCTCGGCGCCATCAAGGCGATAGAAGAGTATGGACTGCGGCCTGGCGTGGACATCAAGATAGTATCGGTCGACGCTGCGCGCGGGGCATTTGAAGCGATGATCGCCGGCAAGTTGAATGCCACAGTTGAGTGCAATCCGCTGCTGGGACCCAAGTTTCTGCAGCTGGCCCTGCAAGTGGCCAACGGCGAGACCGTGCCCAAATGGGTGCCCTCCGAAGAAGGCGTCTTCTTCCCGGGCAACGCCAAGGAGATCTTGCCCACCCGCAAATACTAGTGCTCTGGGAGTCTTGATCGAAAGATATTTAACCCGTTTCCAGAAAAACCCACATGGCTCATGAGAGCGTACCCTGTCTATTCCTTCAGCGGCTTTTGTGCCTCGCTAGCAGGAATTGTATGGAGTGTTTCGTTACTCTCAGGCTATGGACAGTATGCGCCATCTATGGAACTGGACGCCATTGCTGCTGTGGTGATCGGGGGTACTCTGTTGACGGGGGGTGTTGGTAATGTGATCGGCACCCTGTTTGGCGTCCTGATTACTGGGACAATTATATCCATCCTCCAGTTCAATGGGACGTTAAGCTCGTGGTGGACTCGTATTGTTGTGGGTGTTCTGACGCTGATCTTCATCGGTATTCAAAGCCTGTTCTATATGAGAAAGAAGCATTCTTGATGGCAGACCCCCACGGTGTCAATGATGTCTGAGAGTACACATGATGTCGCCAGCCAGGTGAGAGCAGATCTTCCGCCGCCTGTTCGCGTGTCCAATTATGTTGAGCTACGGCTCGGGCGGGAAGAGGTCGTTGAACTTCACTGCCAGGTAGGCCAGGTATGGCTCCACAGTCAGGTCGCTGCCCGTTGACCGCTGCAGCAGTTCGTCGGGGCTGAAGGCTCGGCCGTGGCGGTAGACGTGCTCCGTAAGCCAACCGCGCAGCGGCGCGTACTCGCCGCGGGCCAGTGCATCGCCGAGCCCAGGCAGGTCGCGGCGCGCAGCGGCGAAGAACTGGGCCGACATCACATTGCCGATGGTATACGTGGGAAACGAGCCGAACAGCCCGGTGGACCAGTGGATGTCTTGCAGCACACCACGGGCATCGTCCGGCGGGGTGAGGCCCAGGGTCTTTTGCATCGCCGCGTTCCAGGCTTCGGGCAGGTCGGCCACCTCAAGGGAGCCCTCAAGCAGCGCCATCTCGATCTCGACGCGCAGCATGATATGGAAGTTGTAGGTCACTTCGTCGGCTTCCACCCGGATCAGCGAAGGGCGGACGCGGTTGACGGCCCGGTAGAACGCCTCGGCATCCACGCCGGCGAGCTGCTCGGGGAAGTGCGCATGCAGCCGCGGGAAATGTAACTGCCAGAAGACCCGGCTGCGCCCCACCAGGTTCTCCCAGAGACGGGATTGCGACTCGTGGGTGCCATAGCTCGCGCCCCCGACCGCATACAGGTCCATCAGGTCGGTGGTGAGCACGCCTCTGCTGAGGCTGGGGTCCACGCCCTGCTCGTACAGCGCATGCCCGGTTTCGTGCAGCGTGCCGAAGAGCGCCATCGGCGCATAGCGGCGGTTGTATCGGGTGGTGATGCGCACGTCCTGCCGTGTCAACGAAATCTCGAAGGGATGCGCCGAGCGGTCGAGCCGGCCGCGCGTCAGGTCGTATCCGAACGCCTCCGCGATCTCCAACGCAAAGGCCCGCTGGGTATCCTCCGGGTAGTCGCGATCAAGGAAATCGGCACGCACCCCTTCACTCCGGTCGCCGATCTGATCAAGCAAGGGGAGCAGTCCGGCCTTGAGCACCTCGAACAGCGCCGCCAGCCGAGCGGCGGTCATGCCCGGCTCGTAGCGCAGCAGCAAGGCATCGTAGGGATGTTCGCGATAGCCGATCGCATCGGCCATGCGACGGGTCAGGTCGAGCATCTGCTGCAGGTAGGGGGCGAAGCCGGCGAAGGTGTTGGTTGCCTTGGCGTCGGCCCAGGCCTGTTGCGCGGTCACCTTGAGCGCCGCGATATCGCCCATCAACGCGACGGGGATACTTCGGGCGATATCGTAGGACTCAAGCGCCTGGTAGACGGCGCGCACGCGATGAGAATCAGGCAGGTCGCCGGAGACTTCCTCCTGGGCCGCATCGAGCAGTCTGGCCGTCTCGTCGCCGATGAAACGCTCCTGCGCCAGCCGCGTCACGGTGGCGAGTTGTTCCCCACGGGTCGCGGCGCCCCCCGCCGGCATCTGCGTGCGCGCGTCCCAAGTCAGCAAGTTAATAACGCAGCACAGGTCGTTGATTTCGGCGAAGTGACGTTGGAAGTCGTCGTATGCGCTCATAGTTGCTCCTGACCTGGGCGCAAAGTCGAATCCACACAACCTTGCTCTCAGAATCCACGGGTTTCGCTTTCGCCCAGTTTAGTGCCCCAATCGTTCCCACAGGCGCGCCCACGCCTCCAGCCCTTCGTCGAGGCGATGGATCCGAAAGTACTCGTTCGGGGCGTGGAAATCTTCGTCGGCGGTGGAGAACGAGAAGAAGACGGTGTCTATCCCCATATGCCGCCGGAAAAGCTCGCAAACCGGCACCGTACCCCCCATACGGACGATCAAAGGGCGTGTACCGTAGACCTCTTCCAGCGTGGCACAGGCGGCGAGGAGCGCAGGGTGATCCGCAGGGATGCGATAGGGCAATGCACCGTGCTCGCCGGGGCGCATCGTCAGCCGCGTGCCGGACGGCACGTGAACGGCCAGGTGCCGGGCGACCTTTTCGGTGACGTCGTGCGGATCCTGATCGGGTACCAGCCGGCAGGTGAGCTTGGCATGCGCCTCGCTCGGAGTTACCGTCTTGCTGCCCGGTCCCTCGTAGCCGCCCCACATCCCGTTGATTTCGAGCGTGGGTCGTGTCCACTGCCGCTCCAGCGTCGTGTAACCCGGCTCGCCGAACACCGCCGATGCGCCGACCTGGGCGAGGTAGGCCGGCTCATCGAAAGGAAGCGCCGCAATCTCAGCGCGCTCTTGAGGCGTCAGATCGCGCACATCGTCGTAGAAGCCTGCGACGGCCACGCGGCCGTTTTCCGAGTGCAGGCTGGCGACCAACTGGGCCAGCGCATGCAGTGGGTTAGCGATACCGCCGCCATGCCGCCCGGAGTGGAGGTCCTTGCCCGGGCCTTCCAGGTCGAATTCCAGCGTGACCAGCCCGCGGCTCGCGACAGTAAGCGACGGCTCGTTAATGCGCCACATCGCGCCGTCGGCCGAGACGACGATATCGGCGCGCAACAAGCTGGCGTGCTCGTGAATGAACCCTTCCAGGCTGGGGCTGCCGATCTCTTCCTCGCCTTCGAACATCAGCTTGAGGTTGACCGGCAGCGCCCCGGTCGTAGCGAAGAAGGCTTCTGCCACCTTGATGGGGATCAGCATCGGCCCCTTGTCGTCGGAGACCCCTCGGGCGTAGAGACGGCCCTCACGTATCGCCGGCATAAACGGCTCGCTGTGCCACTTTTCGAGCGGATCGGGAGGCTGCACGTCGTAATGGCCGTAGACCAGCACCGTTGGCTTGCCCGGCGCGCCCAACCACTCGGCGTAGACGACCGGATTGCGAGCTGTGGCGATGATCCGCACTTCAAACAGCCCGGCCGCCGCCAGCTGAGCCGCCACCCACTGCGCTGCCATCTCCACATCGGCCGAGCGCGCGGGGTCCGTGCTCACGCTGGGGATGGTAGCAAAAGCGATCAGGTCGGTCAGGATCGCGTCTCTCTGTTCCGTCAGGTATTGAAGTGCTGACTGGATCATCACGCGGCTCCGTATGGGTTGTCTAATGAGCGCAGGGCTGGCTCGATCACGCCTTTTGTGGCACGCATCACGTCTTCACTTCCCGCCGTCGATTGAGATCACCTGGCCGCTGATCCAGCCGGCATAGTCCGAGGCAAAGAAGAGGATGCCGTGGGCGATGTCGTCCACTGAGCCAAGCCGCTTGAGGGCGATACTCTGGACCAGCGCCGCCTGGCCCGCTTCCCCATAGGATTGCCATTGGCGCTCGGTGGTGGGATTGGAGAGGACGAAGCCGGGCGCGATGTTGTTCACCGTGATGCCCCACGGCCCCAGTTCGTGGGCCAGCTGCCGCGTCAGCCCGATCTGCGCCGCCTTGGCCGCTGTGTAGGCCTGGATGCCGGTCAGGCTGACCCCCAGCCCGGCCCCGCTGGAGATGTTGACGATCCGGCCGTAGCGGTTGGCCTTCATTCCCGGCGTGACGGCCTGGGCGAGGTAGAATGCACCCGAGACGTTGACGTCGAAGACGGCTTGCCACTGCTGAGGCGTCACTTCTTCCAACGGCCGGCCCACTTGACCCAGCACGCCGCCCGCATTGTTAACCAGGATGTCCACGCGCCCGGTCGCGGATGACGTTTCGGTCACGAAAGCGTTCACCGCGGCCTTGTCGCTGACGTCGACGACGCGCACCTGGCATTGCCCGCCGCCCTCCTTGCAGAGGCGCTCCGTCTCGGCCAGCTCGCCGGCCGCCCGACCGCACGCCCATACCCTAGCCCCGCGCGCCGCAAACGCCAGGCTGATCGCGCGGCCGAACCCATGTGAGGCTCCGGTGACGATGACGGTCTTTCCGCTGAATGAGATGTTCATGGCATCATGCCTCGTTATGCCGCGCCCGGCCCCAAAACAGCGACCAATACCAACGGCTCGTCACCGGCGCACGAGATGGCGTGGCCGACGTTGCCGGGGAAGATGACGCAGTCGCCCGGCCCGATGTGGAGCTGCATCTCCCCGTTATCCACGATGCCCGCGCCGCTGACGACCAGGTTGACCTGCTCCCAGGAGTGCGCATGCCGGCGAGATATGCCGCCCGGGTCAATGCGGGCCACCTGGAAGGTGAAGGCGTTGTCGGCTGGCCGGTGAAGTCGGGCCAGGCTGAGACCGGCAGCGCCGTCGCCCTGAACAGGGCGAAAGGGCAGGTCGGCGTTGCGGATGACGGTGATGGCCGCTGATTCGCTCATAGTGTGTTCCTATCCTGGGCTCGCTGATTCCTTCACGCCTGCTGCGGCAAGCATCCCAACAGCACGTCCAGTGTCGCGATCGCCTGCGGCCGGACTCCGTTCTCGATATCGTGGATGAGATCCACCAGGCGCGCGGTCAGCGGGGTGGGCGCGCCGGCTTCACGCCCGAGGGTCACGATGACGCCGATCTGCGCGTCCACCTCGGTGCGGCGCTTGCGCACGGCCAAGTCACGCCAGATGCCGCTGTGGGTCTTGGCCGAACGGCGATTAAAAGCCACGAGCTCGTCCAACGAACGTTCTGCCCCATCCTTATCTGCGCTGGGCAGGAAGGCAGCCGGATCGAAGCCGTCGAAGGCCTCAGGCGTCACCCCGCGGGCGAGCGCGACGCTGAGGATTTCCCGCGCCAATGCGATGTAGAGGCCGCGGTATGCAGGGATCGCCAGCGCGTCGGCGATGGACGCGTCGGTGAGAGCCGTCGCGAAGAGCATGGCTCCATACGCCTCCTTGCCCCAGAGATAGCCCCAGATGTTGGGCGTGACCGCAGTCCGGTCATCGAAATCCAGCCAAGCGTCGCGGATCGCTCCGACGCGCGAGCTCACGCGGCCGTCAATCTCGCCAACTATGACGGCACCTCGCCCGCCGAAGAGGATCACGCCAGGCTCGAGGTAGTCCGCACCGAAATTGACAAATGCACCGACAGTCCGTATTGCACCGGCGATGCCGGCGATCGTCAGCTCGTTCAGGCCGTTCTGTGCTGACACAACGCAGCCGGTCCGACTCAGGTGCGGCAGAAGGGAACGAACTGCCGCCTCTGTGTGATGCGCCTTGGTCGCCAGAATGACCGTCTCCCACTCACCTCTCACCTGGTCGGGCGTGAACGCGGGCGCTTGGGCGATGAACTCAGCGATGGGTCCGCTGATGCGCAACCCGTCCCGGTTGATCGCGGCGACGTGGTCGGCAGCAGTGTCGACCAGGGTGACATCG
>Ga0315273_10013512_pt1 | contig 10495 bp, 8 predicted proteins | sample YL17G02_0_MG_FD_205753 | JGI IMG/M metagenome (GOLD analysis project Ga0315273, IMG submission 205753) | Sediment microbial communities from Yellowstone Lake, YNP, Wyoming, USA - YL17G02_0 | ecosystem: Environmental > Aquatic > Freshwater > Lake > Sediment | place: USA: Wyoming | collected... | reverse complement strand
GGCCGCCGATGGTGTTCGACAACCCCGTGGACAAGGTCAGGCAGTTTCTCGACGTGATGGCCGAGTGCGGCACTCACCCTGAGTTCGAGTGTTTCGACGTCGGGATCGTGCGCTCGGTCGGCATGTTCCAGAAGGCACGGATGTTCTCAGGGGTGCCGGAAGTGAATTTCGTGATGGGCGTGGCGAGCGGCATGCCGTGCGACGCCAACCTGCTGGCATTGCTGCCCGGCTACGCTCCGCCGGGCGCGATCTGGCAGACCACGCTGATTGGCCGCGCCGAAATCTGGCCGGTGCACCAGAAGACCGCGGACCTCGGAGGAATGCTGCGCACCGGGCTCGAGGACACCTTTTACCTGCCCGACGGCGAACGCGCGACGGGCAACGGGGCATTGATCGAGGCCCTCGTGCGTTGCGCCCGCAACGCGGGCCGCGAGATCGCGACTCCCGCCGAGGCGCGGGCCATGCTGCACCTGGAGGGCTGACCGGCGGTTGCACCCGCACTGTCAGCGCTGCCAGACGACGGCCTTCCTCTCGGCGACCCAGCGCTCGTAGTGCTGGGCGTACACGGTCTCGATGCGGTTGCGCTTGACCTTGAGCGTCGGGGTGACGAGGTCGTTGTCCACCGTCCACGCTTCGCTGACGACGACGAGGCAGTCGAGCTGCTCGTGCGGATCCAGCAGCGCGTTGACGCCCTGCATGTGCAACGCGAGCGATTCCTCGAGCGCCGCACGAGCGGCTGAGTCCATGGCACGCTGGATCGCTTCCGCGTTCAGCATCACGAGCGCCACGGGCTGCCCGAGGTTCGCGCCCGTGACGCAACATGCCTCGACCGCCGCATGGGTCACGAGCTTGTCCTCGATCGGCGCCGGCGCCACGTACTTGCCCTTGCCGGTCTTGAACAGATCCTTCACGCGACCGACGATCCGCAGGTTGCCTTGCGCATCGAGCTGGCCCTTGTCGCCGGTGCGCAGCCAGCCGTCCTCGGTCAGCGCCTGACGGGTTGCGTCGGGCTGCCTGTAGTAACCCAACATCTGGCCGGGGCTCCGGACCTGGATCTCGGAGGTCACCGGCTCGATGCGGCTCTTCACGCCGTCATAGGGCACGCCGACCGTTCCAGGCCGTGGCAGCTCGGGGAGGGTTGCATGCGAGACACCGCAGTTCTCGGTCATGCCATAGACCTCCGAGAGCCTGAGGCCGAGCCGGCGGTACCACTGCAGCAACTCGGGCGGCATCGGAGCGGCGCCGCCAGCCGCCACCTTGCACTGGTCCAGGCCGATCGCCTTGAGGACTTTCTTCGCAACGATCCTGCGCACGACCGGGATGCCGAGCAGCCGGTCGAGTTTCGCAGCCGGCATCTTCGCGAGCACGCCCTGCTGGAACTTGACCCACAGGCGCGGCACCGAGAAGAAGATCGTCGGCCGGGCGCGCTGCAGGTCCGCTGCGAAAGTCGCGAGCGAGTCGGCGAAGTAGACGTGCATCCCGCTCGCGAGCAGCCCGTGCTCGACGAGCGTGCGCTCGGCGACGTGCGCCAGCGGAAGGTAGCTCAGGATTCGCGAGTGCCCGTTGATGTCGAGGCGCTTGCGTATGGCCCCGATCGACCACGTAAACGTGGCAAAGCTCTGCATCACGCCCTTCGGCATGCCGGTCGTGCCCGACGTGTAGATGATCGTCGCGAGTTCATTGCCGTCGCGAATCGGGCTGTCCGCCATCGGCGGCGTCACGGCGATGACGCTGTCCCAGGTCGGACAGTCAATCGAGGGCGACAGCGGCAGGCTGATGCGCGGCAGAGTGTCCGGGATGCCCCGCTTCATTTCCTCCCAGCCGTCGAGCTTGCCGATGAACAGCAGCCGTGCCTCGCTGTGCTCGAGGATCTGGCGGATCGTGCCGGCGGCGAGTGTCGGATAGAGCGGCACGGAAACGTGACCTGCCATCCATATGGCGAAGTCCGCCATCAGCCAGTGCGCGGTGTTCTTGGACATGAGCCCGATGCGCGATCCGGGCTCGAACCCCAGGCCCTTGAGGTGCGCAGCCATGCGCCTGGACTCATCCATCACCTCGCGCCACGTGAAGTCCCGGACTGCGCCCGCAGCCATCGGCTGCGTCAGCACGACCCGGTCGGGCGCTGTCTTTTCCCAGTGGTACAGGCGTTGCAGCTGAAGCGCCTCTGGATCGACGTCGTTCGTCATGATGTTTACTTTGGCTGGAGTTGTTGCGTCGGAGTCGGCTTGGGCCAGGTCTCCCGGCGAGCCGGATCGATACTGACGTCGCCGCCGAGCTCGGTGATCAGCGACCTGAAGCGCGGATCGGGGCGAAGCGGCGCGAACAGCGGGTCGCACCAGACACCTTTTGCGGTCTGGGCTGCGGGCAGGGCCAGTGACTCGCGAAGCAACGCTGCTGCCTCGGCGAAATCGCCAGCCCGTCCAATGACTGCGGCGTCGAAGAGCAGGGTTCCCGTACGCTGGATCATGGCACCTTTGGCAGGCAGCTCCCGGACCGAACGCCGCGCATACTCGACGGCACGCGCGCGATCACCCAGCAGCGAGTAGTGCAGCGCCATCCATGCCAGGTGGTCTGCCTTCTGGTCACCGGCTGGCACGGTCTTCTCAAGCACAAGGTAGGGACGCAGACTCTGTGTCAGCAGCGACCTGGCCTCGACGACCTGCCCCGCAGCAAGCCTTGCGGTTGCCAGCCGCCAGAGGGACGAATCGTCATCCGGACCGGCGACTGCCGCATAGCGTTCGGCCGCCGCCACCGCTTTCCCCGCGTCGCCGGTCTGCCACGCGAAGAACCAGTCTTCCGCAAGGAGCTCCGGACTGTCTGGAAACCGTCGCCGGACCCCTGCGAAGATGGTCTCAGCCGTGGCCAGGTCGCAGTCCATCGAAACGGCGAGTATGCCCGGCAACACGGCGAGCTCCGCATTGTCGGGCCTTGCCGCCAGTCCCGCCGCAATGACCGCGTTCGATTCCGCCCGGCGACCAAGCCCGGCGAGCGATGTGGCAGCGCTATTGGAAGCGAATCCTCCGGGTTCGAGTTCGGCTGCTCGCTTCATGAGTGCCGTGCCCTCCTCCCAGCGCCCCTGGTAGCGCTGCAGGAATGCGAAGTTCCGGTAAGCCTGTGCGTCGTTCGGGAGTCCGGTGAGCGCACGCTCGAACTCTGCCGCAGCCCGATCGAGGTCGCGCTCCCCCCGGTAGTAGTACACCGCCAGCGCGAGGTGACCCTCTGGCAACGTGGGGTCCAGCTCAAGCGCTCGAGCCGCCTCTTTCATGGCGAGGGGCACGGCATCCTCCCGACTCGCAGGGTGTTCGAACGCGTGCCACGTGTGGGCCATGCTCAGCTGCGCATAGGCGGCGGCGAACTTCGGATCGAGCGTAACGGCCTCGGTAAGTTCGACGATCGCGGGCTCCCACTGGGTCCGGGCGGCATGACTGCGCCCGAGTACGTAATGCTCATAGGCTTCGGGCTTGGTCGTCAGGTTGGCAGCCAGGCGCTGCGCGTCGTCACTGGTCAGCTTGATGCGCAGCTGCGTCGCCACGGCCAGCGCAATCTCCGTCTGCACCGCGAAAAGGTCATCCGCGCTTCGATCGTACGTCTCGGCCCAGAGGTGCTCGTCGGTCGCGGCGTCGATGAGCTGGGCCTGCACGCGGAGCCGCTTCCCTTCGCGCGCTACGCTGCCCTCCAGCACCGCGCCGACATGCAGCGCGTTCGCGACCTCCCGGACCGTCGGGTGCTTGCCCTCGAACTGCAGCACCGAGCTTCGCGATATCACCGAGAGCCCGGGCACCTTGGCAACCTGGGTGATGAGCGTGTCGTGCACGCCGCTCGCGAATGCGGCGTTGGCGGCGTCGTTGCCGAAGTTTGCGAAAGGCAGCACGGCGATGCGATGGCGGTCCAGCGCCGGGCCGGCAGGAGTCGGCCCTGACGCAGCATGCGTAACCGCCTGCTGGCTCGAAGCGGACGGTGCTTGCACGACCTGCCGCACGACCAGTCCGCCCGCGACCAGCAGCATGACAACGATGGCCAGTTCCACCCGTGTGAAGCGCTGCTCGCCGCGGTCACCATGGAACCACGCCAGCGTGACGGCGACCGGCAGACCGACCGCCGCGACGACCGCCGCGATACGAGTCAGCATCATTGGCCACTGGAACGTGGCGACGGCAAACTCGAGCCCCTGCAGGAGTCCCCACGCCACCGCAACGTAGCCGAGTCCCCACTGCACGACCTTGCGGTGGCGCAGCTTGAGCCAGGCGCTCTCGGTCGCTTCCGGGTTCGGCTCGGTCACGCGGCGGATTCTCCCCTGCCACCGAGTGTAGCCCAGGCGGCGCCTGGGATCCGGCTCGACGACGCGGCGTTCAGTCCGCCTGCTGTGCGTATAGCCTGACGACCTCGTACAGGAACCGCCGCCCGTCCAGCAGCGACTGCACGCGGATGCGCTCGTTCAGGCCATGCGCCCGGCTGCCAGCCGCGTCCGCGAACATGCCGGACAGCCCGTAGGTCGGAATGCCCGCGGCGTTGAGAAATCGCCCGTCCGTCGCGCCCGCGCTCATGGTCGGGATGATCGGCACGCCGGGCCAGAGACCCGCTGCAACCGTCTTCACGGGGTCCATGATCTGTTGCGTCAGTGGCGGTACCGGGGCCACCAGGCCACGATTGCCGGAGGGGCTGATCCCGATGCCGTCGTCCGCCACGACTCGCCTCAAGTCCTCCTGCACGGTCTCGATCGGGACGCCGGGCAGGATCCGGCAGTTGACGTTGGCCCTCGCGCGCTGTGGCAGCGCATTTGGCGCGTGGCCACCTTCGATCTGCGTTGCTACGCAGGTCGTTCGCATCATGCCGTTCCAGCCGGGATCGGTAATCCACAAACGATCCGCCGCCGCCGCGTCCTGCGGATTCGCGAGGACGGACCGGATGTCGCGGGCAACTTCCGGGGACGCCATGCCAGCCTGGGCTTCGAAGTAGGCGCGCGTCGTCTGATTCCAGGTGATGGGGAACTGGTACCCGGCCAGCCGGGTGAGACCGGCCGCAAGCCGGTTGATCGCGTTGTCCCTGACCGGCCTGGCGCTGTGTCCACCCGGGTTCGTGGTCTCCAATGCGAAATCCTGGTAGACCTTCTCGCCGGCCTGGACGTCCAGCGCAAGGTGCTTGCCGTCGGCGGCCAGCAGGCCACCTGCACCTTCGTTGAGCACGAACTTCGCCTTCAGTACGTCGGGGCGTGTCTTGATCAGCCAGTCGACACTATTGAATGTCGAAGGTGTCTCCTCGCCGCACGTCAGCGCGAGTTTCACCGCGCGGCGCGGCTTGAACCCCTCCCCCTGGAATCGAACCATGATGTCGGTAATGACTGCGGCCATCGCCTTGTCGTCGCTGGCGCCCCGCGCGTAGAAGTACCCGTCCTCTTCGACGAGCGTGAACGGGTCGCGCTCCCAGTCCTCGCGCTTCGCCTCGACTACGTCGATGTGCGCAAGCAGCATGATCGGTTCGAGCCGTCGATCGCTCCCCGGCATGATCGCAACCAGGGCCCCGCTCTTCGGCCGGTCCGGCGGAGCCAGCACCTGCATCGAGTCCTTCGTCATGCCGGCGGCCTGCAGCCGTGCGGCCATGGCCTGCGCCGCCTCGGTGCAACTACCCGACGACAGCGTCGTATTGATCTCGACGAGTTCCTTGTACAGCGCACGAAAGCTCGCTTCGCCGTCGTCGGGGGCAGCGGTCGCGGCCCCTGCGCTCGAAACAACAAGAAGCCCGGCGAAGGCCAGGACAGCAACAGGCCGGCTGCAGCGGTTCGATCGCATCATGGACTGCTCACGATTGGAGTAACGGGCGCAGCGTAGCGACGGCACGCCGCGGCGACAAGCCGGATCGCAGGTGAGGCGCCCGTCAGACGAACCGCTCGATCAACGCGTGGACGTTGACCCGGGCCCGCAGCCTGGCGCAGATCAGGAAGTTACCGAGCAGCTTGCGATGCAGGAAGATCGTCTCCGGCGGTGGCGAACGCAGGCCACTCCTGAATGCCATGGCCATGCCCAGGTCGCGCGCGCGGCCGATGAGTCCGGAGCCCCCGAAATCGTAGGGACCTCGATGCGCGAGCGGCTCGCAGACCAGTTCCATGATCTCGACCGTCCCGCGCACCATTTCCTCGGGATCCTCCTGGCTCGCGTAGCCGAGCGCGAAGGCCGCCTCCCGGATTCCAGCCCTGTCGCGCGCAATGACCGCACGACACACCTGCCGGTAGCGCTCAACGAAATCCTCACGGTATTCGCACGCGGACCCCAGGTCGAGGAGCGCGAGCTGTCCCGTCGCCGGCAGGTAGAGGTAGTTGGCGCTGTTCGGGTCCGTCTGCATGAAGCGGAACTCGAACATCTCGCGGAACAGCAGTTCATGCAGCGTTCGAGCGACGGCATTGCGCGTCGCCTGCGGGACAGCTTCGCTCATGAGCGTCTCGAGCGGGTCGCCGTCGATCCAGTCCATTGCAAGGATGCGTCGGGTAGTGAGAGTGCGGTCCACGCGCGGTACGAGCACCTCGGGCATCACAGCGGCGTAGCGGCCGTAGCGATCGAGGTGGCGCGCCTCGCTCTCGTAATCGGTCTCGAGCCTCAGTTGACGCTTCGCCTCGGCGGCAATCGCATCGACATCGAGCGACACGGGCAGGAAGTTGAGTCGTCGCAGCAGCGTCGCAAGGTTGTCGACGTCGCTGTCGACACTGCGCGCCACGCCGGGAAACTGGATCTTGAGCGCAAGCTCGCGCCCACCGTGTTTCCGGGCGCGGTGAATCTGGCCGATGGATGCAGCGGCCACCGGTTCCACGTCGAAGCGCGTGAACTTCCGTTCCCAACCCTTGCCGTACTCGCGGCCGAGCACACGCCGCAGCTGCGCATCGGGCATCGCATAGCCCTGCGAGCGCAGCATGCCAAGCGCGTTGCGGAATTCGGCCGGGATTATCTCGTCACCCTGCAGCGACAACATCTGGCCGACCTTCATTGCCGGCCCGCGCAACGATGCAAGTCTGCGGGCAAGGGTTTCCGCGTTACCCGGAGTCAGTACTGTCGTCAGGAGGTCCGGTCGTTTGCCGCTCGAGAGTTGCTTCGCCGACGCCACGGCCGCGGACAGCGCCAGCTCGCCGCTCAGCATGCCGAAGCGCAGCAGCCGCCCGACCCGCGATGTCGGCACCGCGCTGCGTTGCCGCGTGACCTTGGTGGCCACTAGTCTTCGATCCGCTGGCTGCCGATGCGATCCTTCCTGCCGGCGACCGGGTCGTCATCGCCCCGCGCAGCAGGGCCGTCCGGCGGCCGAGGCTGTGACAGGGCCCCGAGAACGCCTTGCGCGACCCGGTAACGGTAGTCGAAGCGATGATCGGCTGCGGCGGGCCGGGCTCGCAGGTAGAGATCCAGGGCTTCCTCCAGCACCTCGATCTCGGCGTCGTCGAGCACTAGCCTGATGGTGTGGCCGGGCATCCGTCGATACTACCCGATGCCCCGGCCGATGCCCCGGGCGTTCACGTCGTCGCGGTGTCGGCCGGCCACCAGGCGTACATGTGCACCCGCCCGGTACGCGTGTCGCAGAGGGCGCGGCGGCGCTGGCCCTCGGCCGTCCACTCCTTGATCGCCACGCGGGCCGGCAGCTGCACCGGCGTCAGGAACTGCGTCTCGATGCGAGTACCGACCGGAATCACCGGCACCGGATCCTGCGCGAGGCTGCGTGCGAGCGACCACATGCCATGGCTGATCGAGCCGCGCAGGCCGAAAAACTTCGCGGCCCGGTCGCTCAGGTGAATCGGGTTGAAGTCCATCGAAACCCGCGCGTAGTCCCACGCAGTGCGACGCGTTACGTCGAACTCGGCCAGCACCGCGCTGTCTTTCGGCGCCTTCGGTGGCCTCGGCGGCCGGGAAGCGGGACGCTCGGCGGATTCGGGCCAGCGAGAGAGGAACACGCACGTTTCGCGCCACATTGGCTGCTCGCGGCTGGAGATCACTGTGTCGATGTCGAAAACCAGCCCGGCGTCCGTGCGACGGTAGTTGCGCGCCGCCACGGCCACGTCGACGCGCATTCCCGGCTCGAGCTCGGCGAGCTTCTCGATCACGTTCGACAGGTGGATCAGGCCCATGGGCCGCAGCGGAAAATCGCTGCAGGCGAAAATCTGCAGGTGCAGCGGCGTCGAGAGCACGTGCGGGTAGGTCGTCGGCACGCCGGCACCGAAACCGCACACTTCCGAATACCGACGCACGCGTGCGTCGGAGAGCACGACACCCGAAACACTGGCGTGGTATTCCGCCGGCTCGCCGATCTCCGTTACTGGCGGCCGGCTCGTGAACAGGACCCGCGGGTAACTTCCCAGGCCCGTCGGCAGTTTACGAACTCTCAGGTGGACGGAGTTCGCCACTTGCTAGGGCGCGACCTGGTCGATGACGATCGCAACGTCGGCCGACCCGCCCTTCTTCTGACCGACCTTGCCGATCAGGTCGCCGGTCGCGGTGACCGCAGTCCCGCCAAAGGCCACGCGGGCTACCAGCTCGACGTCATCGACCGACGAGAGGTTGCGGCCCTCTATCATCGAGTTGGCGTCGCTCAGCACCACGGTCGTCGGCAGCTGGTCGCTCGACATGCGCACGGCGGCCAGCGGCGGGCCGGGAATACCTGGCTGCCGGGCCGCGACGAATAGCGGCGTGCCGGGCTGCAACTTGCCCGCGATCTTTGGATCCACGGAAATCGAAATGCGGATCGTGCGGCCGGTGGGCGCCGGGCCGTCCGCGGTGCCGGACGAGGCCATGCCGCCTCCCATCCCGCCAGCCATTGCGCCACCCGCGCCTGCGCCCATTGCTGGCGGCGATGCCGCCATCGCGGGCGCTTCGACACCGAGTTCCGCGAGTTGCGCGACGACTATCTGACGGATGTCGTCCGGCGGGCTCAGCTCGAGCAGCGCGCTCCAGCGCGCCTTGGCGGTCTCCTTGTCGCCGGCCCGGATCGCCATCACGCCCGAGTACCACAAGGCCTTGCCATTGCTGGCATCGGCCTCGATCGCGGCGTCGACGATCTGCTTGGCCTGCCCCTGTACCGCCGGATCGTCGGTGAGAATGAGTGCCTCGGCGAGGTCGAGCATGAGCGCCGGATCCTTGCCGCCGGTCAGGTCAATCGCCTTCTGGTACGCGGTCGCGGCCTTGACCGCCGCACCCGTCACCAGGTAAGTCCGCCCGAGCATCTGCCAGCCTTCCACGTCGCCCGGATTCGCCGCGAGACGCGCCTCGAGCTGCGCCGCGACCTCGTTCATGTCCCCGGTCCCGCCCTCACCGTGCCCGGGAGGCACGGCTGCTGCGGCGATCGGATTGTCCCAGGGGAAATTCGAGATGCGGGAGTAGAGCGCCGCCGCGGCCAATGGCAGCACGACCACGAGCGCAACCAGCACTGCGGTCGAGCGGGGCGCGGCAGGCGTACCCTTGGCCGCAGACGGAACGCTTCGCACCAGCGGTACAGCCAGGTACGCAATCGCCGCCACGAGCATGACGGCGCAGATCAGGATAAAGGGTGTCACGATTTACCGGCCTCCGGGCCCGCTGGATCGATGTCGGACTCTGCAGACCTCTGGCGAACGACGCGCACCACGGCGAATGCGCCGAACGCGAGCAGCAGCACGGGGGCGGCCCAGAGCAGGAAATTCCCGGCCGTCATGCGCGGCCGGTACAGGACGAAGTCGCCGTAGCGCTCGATCATGAAGGTGCGGATCTCGTCGTCCGTCTTGCCGGCGGCGATCATCCCGCGCACCTCGTGGCGCAGATCCTGGGCCAGCGTGGCGTTCGAGTCCGCGATGGTCTGGTTCTGGCAGACGAGGCAGCGAAGCTCGCGGTTGATGTTCTCGTATCGCGCCTGCAGCGCCGGGTCGTCGAAAGCACGCTCGGTGTCGATAGCCAGCGCCACGTGCGCTCCGGCGAGCGACAGCGCGAGCAGCAGCGCACGAATCAGGTTTTTCACGTCTTGCTCCCTGCCCCGCTGCGCGCCGCCTCGATGCGCGGCAGGAACTCCTTCGCCCAGACCTCGAGCGTCATCGGCGCGATGTGCTTGTACAGCACGACGCCGTCGGGCCCGATCAGGAACGTCTCGGGCGCGCCGTACACGCCCCAGTCGATGGCGGCTCGCCCCACCTGGTCCTCTGCCACCGCTGCATACGGGTTGCCGAGGTCCCGCAGCCACGCTTGCGCCGCCGCGTTGTCGTCTTTCCAGTTGAGGCCGATCAACGGAACCGCGTTCTGCTTCGCGATCGCCAGCAGCACCTCGTGCTCCTGCCGGCAGCCTCCGCACCACGTGCCCCAGACATTCAGCACCCAGGGCTTCCCGGCGAGATCTTTTGTCGAGATCGGGTAGGCAGCGTCCTGCAGGCTCGGCAGGCTGAACTCGGGAGCCGCCTTGCCGATCAACGGCGAGGGCACGTAAGCCGGGTCGCGCTGCAGGCCGACGTACAGGAACACGCCGAGCCCCAGGAACATGACGAATGGAACGATGAATTTCAGCATGG
>Ga0315273_10013509_pt1 | contig 10495 bp, 3 predicted proteins | sample YL17G02_0_MG_FD_205753 | JGI IMG/M metagenome (GOLD analysis project Ga0315273, IMG submission 205753) | Sediment microbial communities from Yellowstone Lake, YNP, Wyoming, USA - YL17G02_0 | ecosystem: Environmental > Aquatic > Freshwater > Lake > Sediment | place: USA: Wyoming | collected... | reverse complement strand
GAAGCTGATGCCGAACGCGCTGGCCTCCGGGCACCTGCCGCGCCCGCCGCAAACCGAATTCAGCGGCATCTTCAACGGCGACAGCATCGGTTTCATGACCGCCGACGTGATGGAAGGCAAGAGGCCGTTTCAGGACCTCTGGGACACCTACCACCAGTGGTGGGAGGTCGGCCGCCGGCCGGTGATCACCATGGTGGAATCGTCGCCGCAGGACCAGATCGCCTACGGCTACGATTACGAGCCGCAGCGAAAGATGCCCGCCTCGACGCTGGAGTTCGCCCGCACCTGGTACCCCAACGTGCGCTTCGGCCTGGCCTTCACGCTGCTGAACGACGGCTTCTTCGCCCACGAGCTCGGCGACACCATGCACGGCCAGGACTGGTGGTACGACGAGCTGGATTTCAAGCTGGGCTACCCGCTGGGGCCGGCCCAGCGCGTGCCGGTAGGCACGGTCTCGACGGCCAACGGAATCGAGAACGGCGGCTTTGAGGAGCCCTTCGGCAGCACCTGGCGGCTGACTTTGAACACCTCGGTTGGCGCCGCGGCCGTGATCAGCCGCGACACCAGCGAGAAAGCCGCGGGGACGGCCTCGGCCCGCATCACCATTCAATCCGCCGGCCAGGGCATCGACTGGCACGTCGATTTCAACCAGCCCAACCGTTCGCTGGTCCAGGGCAAGCGCTACGACCTGACATTCTGGGCGAAGGCCAATGAGCCGCGCTCCATCAGTCTGGCATCGCAGAAGGGCAGTCCCGATTGGCGCAACTATGGCTTGTCGCGCCAGGTGGCCATCGGCACCGCCTGGAAGCAGTACACGGTCACGTTCGAAGCCAACGAAACGGCTTCGGACGCGCGGATTCAGTTTTTCGCCGGCGCCCGGACGGGCGACGTCTGGCTCGACGATGTGCGCCTGGTCGAGCACCCCGCCGACGTCTTTCGCCGCGATTTCACGTACGGCATGGCCTTGCTGAACGGCACGAAACAGCGGCAGGTGATTACGGTAGGGCCGGGCTACAACCGCATCGTGGGGCAGCAAGCGCCCCGTTATCAGTACATCGTCGATGATCTCGCGCCCGATTTCTCATTCACGGGCAACTGGCGCGAAGTGACCTACGACAGCGACGAATGGAAGGCCGGCGGCCCGTTCTACCACGACTGGGGCCCGTCGTGCCATCAACTGGACTCGGGCGATGGCGCGGCGCAATGGGACCTGGCGCTGCGCGAGGACGACACCTACACCATCGAGGCCTGGTGGCCGGCAGCGCCGGCGGCCTCGGGTTGGACGCGCCGCGCCGTCTACGAAGTAATGTCGGACGGCAAGGTGGTGGCCGGCAAGACGCTCGATCAGACCACGGGCGGCGACGAGTGGCATCTGATCGCCACCCTGCCGTTGACCGTAACCGGCAAGCCGCTGGTGCTCCTGCGCAGCGAAGGCACGGGCCCGGCGATTGCCGACGCGCTGCACGTTCGCTCGGCGCGGCGCTACAACGACGGCTCGCCGGCTTCGGCGGTCACGCTGGAGCCGCTCGACGGCATCATCCTGCGGAAAGCGCCGCCCGCCCCGGCGGCCACCAGCGGCGGGCTGGTGAACGCGGCCGGCTTTGTGGCAGGAGCGCCGCTGGCGCCCGGCTCGATTGCCTCCGTTTTCGGAAGCAACCTTGCCGCCGCGCCCCTGCCTGCCGACAGCCTGCCGCTGCCCACCAGGCTGGGCGAGACCAGCATCAATTTCAACGGCACGCTGCCCGCGCCGCTGTTCTACGTTTCACCGCAGCAGGCCAACCTGCAAGTGCCTTGGGAATTGACTGGCCAGAAGGAAGCTTCTGTTTCGGTGACCACCGGCGGCGGAATCAGCGCGCCCGTTAAAGTGAGCCTGGCGGACGCCGCGCCGGGGCTGTTCAGCCTGGGGCAGTCCGGCAATGGGCAGGGCGTGGTGCTGGACTCGCGCAACCGGCTGGTCGATGCGGGCAATCCCGCGCGCCCGGGTGATACCGTTCAGATTTTCGCCACCGGGCTGGGCCCGGTGAGCAACCGGCCGGCCAGCGGGGTCGCCTCGCCCGCCACCCCGCCGGCGACCTCCCTTTCCACACCAACGGTACACATCGGCGGCGTCCAGGCGCAGGTCCTGTTCTCCGGCCTCACGCCCGGCTATGTCGGCTTATACCAGGTGAACGCCCAGGTACCGGCCAGCGCCCCTGCCGGCAACTCCGTCCCGGTCGCAGTGACCGCCACGGGTACGTCTTCCAACACGGTCACTTTGGCGGTCGCGCAAAAGTAGATGTGGTACAGGCATCCTTGCCTGTGCCACGTAACGCCGGCGTCTCGCCGGCCGGCCCCTTGTACCGCCGGCGGGACGCCAGCGGTACGTGGCACGGCACTCATCAGCGCACAGCCAAAGTAACCGTGTTGCCGGGGACGCCGTCCTGGGAAATGACCAAGGGGACCGAAGAGCCAGGCGTAATGCCGCTGGGGATTTGCACGTTCACCTGGTAGAGGCCGGCGTAGCCGGGGGTGAGGCCGGCGAACTGCACGGTGGCGGGCTGGCCGCCGATGGTTACGGACACCAGCGTCGCTACGTTGGCGAGCGGCGAAGCCGGCGCGGCCTCGCCCGAGCGCACCGCCGGGTTCGTCGCGCCGAGGCCGGTGCAATAGACCACCACCACATCGCCCACTTTCGCAGCGTTGCTGGCGTCCACCAGACGGTTCGCCACGTCCACGATCACGCCCTGCCCCTTGCCATCTTGCGTGGTGGTGAAGATGCCGGGCCGCGCCGTTGCTACCGTGATCGTCTCCGGCACCGTCACAAAATCCGCGCCCTTCACGATCAACTGCGGCCGAGCGTTCAACGCCAGCTCGAAGGGCAACTGCGCATTGACCTGCCGCCCGCTGGAATAGAACAGTGGAACGTCGATGCCGCCAACTTGCAGGCTTGCCCCGGCCAGCGTCTTGGGGAGCGGGAGCGAGGAAGCCCCAGCCGGCGCGGTAGCAAGATTTGCGCCAAATACCGAAATGATGCTGCCGGGCGCCAGCGGTGCGGCCGGGGCAAAGCTGGCGCCATTCACGACCCCGCCCGAATTGAGTGCCGGAGCCGCAGCGTTGGCACCCACCGCCCCGCGCGCCTGTATCTCCACAGGGGCCAGCGGCGGCAGGCTGGCGCGCACCGTCACCACAGCTTGCGTCGCCGTGTTCACCGGGCGCCAGGTCCCGATGTACGTCCCGTTGCGCAGGCTGGTCAGCGCCAGCGGCGGATCACCATTGGTAAAACTGGCCACCACCGTGGCGTTGGCCACCGCCGTGCCGCAATCGTCCATCACCTGCACCTCGATGGGGCTGGGCCAACTTGCCGGAGCGCTGAAACTGCTCCCCAACGTGCGGTGCACCGCATCTAGCCGCGTCGGCACGCAGGCGCCGTCGGTTTCCGACCCGGCCCTCCAGGAGGCGGCACGGGCGCCCGCGCCCACCACCCGGAACAGGATATTGACTGTCTGGGCCGGACTGCCGTCGTCAAACATAAGCGTGAGCGTGGCGCGGTATATCCCCGCCGCCAAGCTGCCAAGACCCGGCTGGATGACGATGTTGCGCGGATCGGCCGGCGACAGCACTAGGTTCGTCGGCAGCGCTTGCAGCCAGTTGCCTCCGTCGAAGGTCAGCAGGCCGCCGACGGTCCCCACGCTGCCCGGTGCGGCCGTGGCCAACCGCACGGTTTGGGAGCTGGGCGAGGAAGTGCTGGCCCGGGCCGCGAAGATCAGCCCCGTCGGCCGCACCAGCACCCCCGGATTGCTCCCTGCCGGCAGCACAGTCAGGTCCACGCTGACATATTGCGGCGAGTTGTTGGCCCCCGGCGCCTCAACTCGAATCAGGCCGCTGTATTGCCCGGCCCGGAGTCCGGCCACACTCACCGAAACCTCCACCTGCGGAACCTCCAGCGAGTTCGCGTCGCTGCGGCCGCTGGCGGGCGACACCCGCAACCAGGAACCGCCCGAGAGCGTCTCGGACCGCACCGTCCAGTTCACCACACCCTGGCCGGTGTTCAGGATGCCGAAGCTCTGCGCCGGCGCCGAATCTGCGCCCTGTACGCCGGTGAACAGCAGCCCGCTCTGGCTCACCAGGATGGTTTGTGTAACCTGCGATACAAGCAGCGTCACCGGAACGGTCACCGTCTCGCCGGTGGTGGAGCTGTCCACGCGGATGGAGCCCGAGTAGACGCCTGCGGCCAAGCCGCTGGAAGTCACTTTCACCTGGATGGAGGCCGGAGAACCGGCCGACGCGGAACCCGAGGTCTCGGAGACGCTCAGCCACTGCACAGCCTGAAGGCTATGCCACTCCGCCGTCCAAGCCAGCGTGCCCGTGCCGGCATTGCTGATGCGTAAGGTTTGTGCGCCGGGGTTGTCTCCCCCGGCCTGCGCTTGGAACGTCAACGAGCCGGGCTCAAGCGCAAGCTGCGGTTTCGGGGCGGTGGTCACGGTAAGCTCGACCGCCACCGTTTGTGTCGGCGGCACTGCCTGCGGCGCTTGTACCGTGAGTGTCCCGCGGTACGTGCCCGCCGCCAGGCTGCTCACGTTCACAGTCACCGCGATGGTGCCAGGCGTCGTTCCGGCGCCCGGTGACATGGAGAGCCAGTTTCCGGCGCTTTCGGTGGTGGCCTGTGCGCTCCAAGCCAACCCCGTCACTGCGCTCGATACGGCTAGTTGCTGAGCGCCTACCGCAGCAGCGCCAGAAGGCGCCGAAAACTTGAGGGCTGCCGGCGCAACGGAAAAGGCAGGCGGGGTCGCCCAGAGCTCGCGGACGCGGTCATTATCCGCGTCGGCGATATAGAGGTTGCCGGCGGCGTCCACGGCCACGCCCGACGGGTAGTAGAGCGAGGCGCTAGTAGCCGGCCCCCCGTCGCCCGAAAACCCGCGCACGCCATTGCCCGCCACCGTGCTGATGATTCCCGAGGGGCTTACCTTGCGGATGCGGTTGTTGGCCCAGTCAGCGATGTACAGGTTGCCGAGCGCGTCCACGGCCACGCCGGAAGGGTTAGACAGGGAGGCGCTGGTGGCCGGCCCGCCGTCACCAAGCGCAGGGCCGCCGCCCGCCACGGTGCTGATGATTCCCGAGGGGCTAACCTTGCGGATGCGGTTGTTCCAGGAATCGGCGATGTACAAGTTGCCGGCGGCGTCCACGGCTATGCCCGCTGGCCTGTTCAGCGAGGCACTGGTGGCCGGACCCCCATCACCGGAGAAACCTGCGACTCCATTGCCCGCCACCGTGCTGATGATTCCCGAGGGGCTTACCTTACGGATGCGGTTATTGACCCAGTCGGCTATGTACAGGTTGCCGGAGGCGTCGAGGGCCACCGCACTGGGCCCGTACAGCGAGGCGCTCGTGGCCGGACCGCCATCGCCCGAAAACCCCCACGTGCCATTGCCCGCCACCGTGCTTATGATTCGCGAGGGGCTTACCTTGCGGACGCGGTTGTTGCCGGTGTCGGCGATGTACAGGTTGCCGGCAGCGTCCACGGCCACGTCGTGCGGGTAGCTGAGCGAGGCGCTGGTGGCCGGCCCGCCGTCACCCGCGAACTTATACGCTCCGTTGCCCGCCACCGTGCTGATGATTCCCGAGGGGTTGACCTTGCGGATGCGGTTGCTGTAGTAGTCAGCGATGTACAGGTTGCCGGCGGCGTCCACGGCCAGCCCGGTGGGAACGTTCAGGAAGGCGCTGGGGGCCGGACCGCCATCGCCAGCGAACTTATACGGGCCATTGCCCGCCACCGTGCCGATGATTCCCGAGGGGCTTACCTTGCGGATGCGATTGTTCCGGGAATCGGCGATGTACAAGTTGCCGGCGGCGTCCAGGGCCACGCCGCTGGGATCAAGCAGTGAGGCGCTTGTGGCCGGACCGCCATCGCCCGAAAACCCCGATGTCCCGTTGCCCACGACGGTGCTTATCGTTCCTGAGGGGCTTACCTTGCGGATGCGGTTGTTCCCGGAATCGGCCATGTAAAGGTTGCCGGCCGCGTCCGCCGCCACGCCCAAGGGGTAATCGAGGGAGGCGCTGGTGGCCGGACCACCATCGCCCGAGAACCCCCCCGTGCCATTGCCCGCTACAGTGCTGATGATTCCCGAGGGGCTTACCTTGCGGATGCGGTGGTTGTTAAAATCGGCGATGTACAGGTTGCCGGCGGCGTCCACCGCCAGGCCCGACGGCTTGTTAAGCGAAGCGGCGGTGGCCGGACCCCCATCGCCCGAAAAACGCTGCGAGCCATTGCCCGCCACAGTGCTGATGATTCCCGACGGGCTTACCTTGCGGACGCGGTTGTTGCCGGTGTCGGCGATGTACAGGTTCCCGGCGGCGTCCACCGCCACGCCCGAGGTCATAAAGCCCAAGGCGAGCGAGGCGCTGGTGGCCGGACCGCCGTCGCCGGAATAACCGTATAGGTTATTGCCCGCCACGGTGGTGATGGTTCCGCCCGCGGTCACCTTGCGGATGCGGTCGTTGTACTGATCCGCTATGTAAACGTTGCCAGCGGCGTCCACGGCCACGCCCACCGGGGACTTCAGCGAGGCGCTGGTGGCCGACCCGCCGTCGCCGGAGAAGCCGGCCATACCGTTACCCGCTACGACTGTGAGGATTCCGCTCGGGGAGATCTTGACCACGAGGTGGTTGTCGTAATCGCTTGCATAGACGTTTCCCGCAGCACCCACCGCCACGCCCTGCATGTTGCCCAGCGGCGCGCTGGTGGCCGGGCCGCCGTCGCCGCGGAACACCCATTGGCTGCCCGCCACCGTGGTGATAATGCCTTGGCCGCACAGGGGCGCCGCGCTGAGAAGCAGCACCCAAGCCACGGTGTTGAAACTACACCTCATCGCACACCTCACTTACGCCTGAGCGCCATGCCAAGCTGGACTGAATTGGCCTTATCGTAACACAGTCGAGCCAGCAGGCCACGGGTCCTGTCGGTGCGGGTGCGCGACGCAGATGTTTGAATATCAATGGAATCGTCGCTGCCCGAGCCCGCGAAGCGGGCGACAGTCTGGTAGCCCACAGCGCAAGCTGTGGGTAGCAAAAGAGGGGAGAACAAGCCCGCGAAGCGGGCGACAGACAACGCCGCCAGATTTCTGTCGCCCGCTTCGCGGGCTTGTTGCGCCTGCCGCGAACCTTTCCCACGGCTGACGCCGTGGGCTACCAGACTATCGCCCGCTTCGCGGGCTCTCGGGCCAGTCCGTGCGCATCTGCTGCTTTAAGATTCGGGTGAAGGACAAGAGAACGGTGTTTCCAATCGCATTGTTGTCGCACACCCTATCGATGCCTGCGTCTGACCAAGACCTGTGTTGTCTTTCTGTCTTGGCCGTTCAATGGGATCTGCATTAATCTGCGGCCTGTCCGACACGCTTTGACGAACACTGCACATCCCGCCACCACCGGCCGCGCCGCCGCGCGCGGTTACTTGCGTTACTGGATCATCGGGCTGGTGTTTTTTGCCACCGTCATCAATTACCTGGACCGGCAGACGCTTTCGGTGGTGGCCCCCGTCCTGCGCGACCTGTTCCACATGTCGAACACCGAATACTCTTACGCGGTGTTCGGTTTCATGCTGGCCTACACCATCATGAACGGGGTTTCGGGGCGGGTGATCGACCTGCTGGGCAGCCGGCGCGGCTACCTGCTGATCATGGCCTGGTGGTCGGCCGCGGCCATGGCGCATTCGCTGATCGGCGGCGTTGTGGGCCTGGTCGTCTGCCGATTTTTGCTGGGCGCCGGAGAAGCCGGCAACTGGCCGGGAGCGGTCAAGGTGGTGGCCGAGTGGTTCCCGCAGCGCGAGCGCGCCTTCGCCAGCGGCATTTTCAACAGCGGCGCGTCGGTGGGCGCGCTGATCGCGCCGCCGCTGGTCGCCGCCATCACGCTGCATTGGGGCTGGCGCGCCTCCTTCGTGATGGTGGGCAGCGTCGGATTAATCTGGATGCTGGCGTGGTTCCTGTTTTACCGGGTACCGGCCAACCACCCCCTGCTGTCGGCCGCCGAGCTGGCGCACATCACCGAAGGCGCGAAGGACGAGGCGCGCGAGGCCGGCCCGCAGCCGCCCTTCTGGCTACTCTTCCGCCTGCGCTTCGTTTGGGCGCTCACCCTCAGCAAAATCTTTCTGGACCCGGTCTGGTACTTCTACATTTTCTGGTTCCCGGAATACCTGAGGCGGGTGCGCGGCTTCGACCTGGGCAAGATCGGCATGTACGCCTGGATCCCGTTCTTGACGGCCGACGCCGGAAACCTGATCGGCGGCTGGCTGAGCGGCCACCTGATCCAGCGCGGCTGGAGCGTCAACGCGGCGCGCAAGACCACCATCACCCTGTTCGCGGCGCTGATGACCGGCGCCATTCCGGCCGTGCTGACCGCCAACGTGTGGCTGGCCATCGGACTGGTGTCGTGCGCCACCATGGGCTACATGGGCGCCAACGCCACCATCATCGCCCTGCCCTCCGACGTCTTCCCGCGAAAATCGGTTTCCACTGTGTACGGCATTGCCAGCATGGGCGCCGGCTTTGGCGGCATGCTGTTCGGGCTGACCACCGGCCTAGTGGTCGATCATTTCTCCTACCGCCCGGTGTTCTTCGCTTCCGGCGTCATGCCGCTGATCTGCGCGGCGCTGATCTGGACGCTGGTGGGGCGCATCCAGCCCATCGCCGATGAGAAGCTCCGCCGGTAAGAACCGATCCGCAGATTGCGCAGATTACGCAGATTCACCAGCCGGTCGCATCCCCGTAATCCGCGCGATCTGCGGATTGGTTCCCTCATTATGGTTGTTCGCTGATGGCGTAAGCTGGGGTACTATAGCGGGTTTCCAGGCCCATCTTCGCCCTGGAATCTGGATTGACCGCATGCGACTCGCTCCTGTCGATTACAGCATCATTTTGGTGTACTTCGCATTCGTCCTGACCATCGGCTGGACGCTGAAGAAGTACATGCTGACCAGCACCGACTTTTTCCTCTCCGGCCGGCGCATGCCGAGCTGGATCACCGGGCTGGCGTTTCTCTCCGCCAACCTGGGCGCGCTGGAGATGATGGGCATGGCGGCCAGCGGCGCCAAGTACGGCATGCTGACCAGCCATTTCTACTGGGTGGGCGCCGTCCCGGCCATGGTCTTTGTCGGGGTGTGGATGATGCCGTTTTATTACGGCAGCCGCGCCCGCTCCGTGCCCGAGTACCTGCGCCTGCGCTTCGATGAGAAGACGCGCGGGCTGAACGCCATTTCCTTCGCGGTCATGACCGTGCTCATGAGCGGCATCAACATGTACGCCATGGCCGTGGTGTTCCGCGTGTTCCTGGGCTGGTCGATCCATTCCAGCATCCTGGTTTCGGCCGGCGTGGTGCTCGCCTACACCTACCTGGGCGGGCTGACGTCGTCGATTTACAACGAGGTGCTGCAATTCTTCCTGATCGTGCTGGGCTTTGCCCCGCTGACCATCATGGGCCTGCGGCACATCGGCGGCTGGGAAGGCCTGGTGGCGCGGCTGAACAGCCCGGGCATGGTGAGTTCCTGGCGGGTGCTGGCCGACTCCGGCTCCAACTCCATGGGCGTGAACTGGTTCGCGATGGTGATGGGGCTGGGGTTCGTGCTGTCGTTCGGCTACTGGTGCACCGACTTCCTGGTGGTGCAGCGGGCCATGGCGGCGCGCGACATGACCGCTGCCCAGATGACCCCCATCATCGCCGCCTTCCCCAAGTCGCTGTTCCCCTTCCTGATCATCGTCCCCGGCATGATCGGCATCGCGCTGATGCCCGATATCGCCACCTCATCCGGCGGCTACAACGACGCGCTGCCCCGCATGCTGCAGCAGTTTTATCCCTCCGGGCTGCTGGGGCTGGGGATCACCGCCCTGCTGGCCAGCTTCATGTCGGGGATGGCGGGCAACGTGACCGCCTTCAATACCGTTTTCACCTACGACATCTACCAGTCCTACATCCGGCCCAACCAGCCTGACCGGCATTACCTGGCCGTGGGCCATTGGGTGACGGTGCTGGGAGTGCTGATCAGCGTGGCCTGCGCTTACATCGTGCTGCAGTTCAACAACCTGATGGACTACATGCAGTTGCTGTTCAGCTTCTTCAACGCGCCGCTGTTCGCCACCTTCCTGCTGGGCATGTTCTGGAAGCGGGCCACGGCGCCGGGCGCGTTCTTTGGTCTGGTGGCGGGAATCGCCGCGGCCATGACCCACCACCTGCTGAACACCTATCACGTCCTGCACTACACCAGCGACATGGCCGCCAATTTCAACGGCGCCATCGCCGCCTGGACCACCTGCTTCGTGGTCACCATCGTCATCAGCCTGATGACCAAGGCGCCGGCCGAATCTGACTTGCGCGGGCTGGTCTGGGCCTTGTCGGACAAGCCCCCCAGCACCCACCTGCCGCTGTACCGGCGGCCGCTGTTCTGGGGCGTGATCGTGCTCGCGTTCGTGACCTGGATGAATATCAAGTTCTGGTAGAACGTAGCGGCGACCCCGCCAAGCGGGGTCGCCGC
>Ga0315273_10013508_pt1 | contig 10495 bp, 7 predicted proteins | sample YL17G02_0_MG_FD_205753 | JGI IMG/M metagenome (GOLD analysis project Ga0315273, IMG submission 205753) | Sediment microbial communities from Yellowstone Lake, YNP, Wyoming, USA - YL17G02_0 | ecosystem: Environmental > Aquatic > Freshwater > Lake > Sediment | place: USA: Wyoming | collected... | reverse complement strand
CGGCATCGGGGTCATGAACATCATGCTCGTCTCGGTCAAGGAGCGGACGCGGGAGATCGGCATCCGCAAGGCCATCGGCGCCCGGTCGGGCGACATCCTCAAGCAGTTCCTCATCGAGGCCGTCTTCTTGACCGGCACCGGCGGGCTCATCGGCGTCCTGGCCGGTTTCGGCATCGCCCTCATCGTCCGGGCGGCGACCCCGCTGCCCGCAGCGGTCTCCCCCTGGTCCGTCGTCTTGGGGCTATCGGTCTCGGCCACCATCGGCCTTTTCTTCGGGATCTTCCCGGCCCAGAAGGCCGCCCGCATGGACCCCATCGTCGCGCTCCGTTACGAATAGCGGGCCGGCGGCCGCCGAAGCGCTTAACGCCGGGGCCGGCTTCGATGACCATGGGCAGCCATGGTCATCATCCTGAAAACCGCACTCGGCCTCCTGACTTCGCTCTTCGGCTTCTACACCGAACTTGATGTTGCCGGAATGGCTGAATTGACCTTTTCCGGAATCGTCGGGATTCCACGACAACCCCGGCGAGGGGCCCTGAGGAAGGACGCAGATTCATTCTTTGGCGGACCTCTTGGGATCGCGATGCTCTCACCAAGGCAGTCTTTTGGGTGCTGCGCTATGATCTATAAGGTCGAGGTTTTTCTGACCGGCCCGACCGGCTGGTTGTTTAAAACGGAGGCCTCTCATCGGGGTGGAACTTCCCGGCGATCGGTGCTAAAATGGATCCGAAGCAATGGCTCATGGCGAATGCATTTCCAGAGGGGTGTAGGCGCATGATGAGTGGCCTGAAGCAGGGATGTTTTCCGAATGGGAAGAGCCGGGGAAAGCTGACGCGGCGCGAACTCCTCAAGCTCGGCCTGACGGGGGGCGCGCTGTCCTGCCTGGACATCGGGTGCGGCAGCAACACCGGCGTGGATCCGTATGAACCCCCGCCCGGAACTGTGCCGATCTACAAGCTGAGCGACGGCAAAACGTTGTACGATGACTTGGACGGGAACGGGGGGCTGCAGACTTATAACGGACAAAACCTGGCCGTGGCCGGCGCGATGAGCCTCAATTTGTGGGCTGTCCGAGCCGAAGACAAGGTTGTCAGCAATCCCGTCGACGACCTCGCCGGGGCCTCAGCGGCGGGCCCGAGCGGCTATGTGTTCAAGATCACGAACGACTTGCAGAATTTCATCTACGGGAATTTCGTTTATGGACTGCTTAATAATCCGCCGATCATCGAGTTCGCCGACTACAAATCGTTCAGCGCGGACATGCTCCTGTCTTCGGCATCGACGGTCGAGGCCATGAGCACTTTTCTTTACTATCACACGACGATTCCGGAACAATTTAACGGAAAAAGCTGGGGCGCAAGCATCGGCATACGAAAAATGTCCAGCGGCGAAGTGTACCTGTTTGCAGCCGCTTATAATGTCAATACGGACTACCGGTATAACGTCCATATGGGGCCGGCCCAACTGGACAAGTGGTACAACCTCCGGCTGGACGTGGTCACGAACAACGACGATGTCAGCCTTCCGGCCAACCAGTTCCGCCTGGATTATTACGTCGACGGTATCTGGGCTGTCTCAGAAATCCCCATCGACGCCGAGATCCTCATCGACCCGGCCAGAACCGGGGGAGGGCCCATCAGAAGCCTCATCGTCAGCAAGGAGGCTGAGGTCGGGAACGCCATTGCGTTCTTTGATAACATCAAGGCGGTGTATAAAGACAGGGTGAGCTGAAGAACGGCATCATTTCCCGGAGGATTATCCGGCGGCCGCCGAAGCGCTTGACGCCGGGGCCGGCATCGTTTACCATAGGCGGCCATGAAAGGTCTCACTTCATACACACTCCTATTCCTTGTATTGCTTGCGGGATGCACACCCAACCCGCTCGGCTCCGGCCCCAGAACCTATCATGTCGCAGTCACCGGTGACGACGCCAACAGCGGTTCCATGGCCAGTCCGCTCCGGACCATTTCAGCCGCCGCCAGGCTCGCCCGTCCGGGCGAAGTCATCACCGTCCACGGAGGCATTTATCGCGAGCGGGTGACACCGCCGCGCGGCGGCGAATCCGATTCCCAGCGCATCACCTACCAGGCCGCGCCGGGGGAGAAGGTCATCGTCACCGGCTCGGAGCCGGTTAAGGGCTGGGAAAACGCTGGCAACGACACCTGGAAGGTGGTCATACCCAATTCCTTCTTCGGCGCCTACAACCCCTACGGCGAGCTCATCCACGGTGACTGGTTCAGTCCCCAGGGCCGCCAGCACCACACCGGCTCGGTGTATCTCAACGGCAAATGGCTGATCGAAGCCGCCGGACAGGACGATGTCCTCAAGCCCGCCAGCGATCGGCCGCTGTGGTTTGCGGTCGTGGACGTCGCAAACACCACCCTCTGGGCGCAGTTCAGGGGCGTCGACCCGAACGAGTCGCTGGTTGAGATCAATGTCCGCCCGACCGTCTTCACTCCGGAGAAAACAGGGATCAATTACCTGACCGTGCGCGGCTTCACCATGTGCCATGCCGCCACCAACTGGGCGCCGCCCACAGCCGGTCAGTTCGGGCTCATCTCCGCCTACTGGTGTAAAGGCTGGATCATCGAAAACAACGAGATCAGCTACTCGAAGTGCTCCGGTATCGCCCTCGGCAAACACGGCGACGAGTTCGACAACACGTCCGCCGATTCCGCCGAAGGCTACGTCGAGACCATCAAGCGCGCCTACAAAAACGGCTGGACGCGCGAAAATATCGGCCATCACATTGTCCGCAACAACCACATCCATCATTGCGAACAGACCGGCATCGTCGGCAGCATGGGATCTGCCTTCAGCAGCATCACCGGCAACGACATCCACGACATCTATGTCCTGAAACTCTTTTCCGGCGCGGAAATGGCCGGCATCAAGTTTCACGCCGCCGTAGACACCGAGATCAGCGGCAATCACATCCACCACAACGGCGGCCTCGGTATGTGGCTCGACTGGATGGCCCAGGGGACCCGGGTTACCCGCAACTTCATGCACGACAACGGCTGGAGCGACCTGTTCGTGGAAGTCAATCATGGCCCCTTCCTCGTCGCCAACAATCTCTTCCTCTCCGCCAGATCCATTGACAACAATTCTAACGGCGGCGCCTATGTCCACAACCTTTCCGCAGCCGGCATCAACGTCTTTCCGGAAAACAATCGCGACACGCCCTGTCTGCGGCCCCACGACACGGCCACGCTCCGGTTGCACAAAACCGAAGTGGGCGACGACCGTTGGTTCAACAACCTCGTCACCGGGAGCGGCGATCTGACCGCTTATGACGGGGCCAAGTTGCCCGTGATGATGGACGGCAATGTATTCCTGCAAAGCGCCAAACCGTCGAAGCACGAGCGCCAGCCGCTCGTTCAAGCGGACTTCGATCCTGTCCTGAAACTCAGCCAGAGAACGGACGGCTCCTGGCAACTCGCCATAAGCCTCGACCCGGCCTGGGCCGGCACAAGGACGCGCCCGCTGGTCACCACCGGACTTCTCGGCCGGGCCAAACTGCCCGATCAAGCCTACGAGCTGCCCGACGGTTCATCGATGCGGATCGACACCGATTACTTCGGCAGGAAACGGAACGCCGGCAATCCGTTCCCCGGCCCGTTCGAGAATCCCGACGGCGGAAAGAGAACGTTCAAAGTCTGGCCGGTAGCCACGCGGTGAATTCCCGCTCCTTAACTGCCGCTAAGTGGCAGCCGGCCGGTTCTCGCCCGCCTTGGCTACGTCCGACACCGCTTTTTCCCGAGCGGCGGTCCGGAGCAGCGACACGCCGGTGTAGATAACGACGACCGTCACCAGCCACCGGACGCTGTTGAGGTTCATCGACTTCACCACCGTCAGGGCCAGGGCCGAGCCGAAGACGCCCCCGATGGCCATGCCGACCGTCGACTTCAGGCTGTAGCGCCTGGCGCGGATGAAGTTCATGCTGGCCACGGGCATCAGGAAAGCGCAAGCGCCCATCATGATGGGGAACGACGCGAGCGGGTTCATGCCGAGCATGCTGACCAGGATCATGCACGGCGCGTAGAACCCGATGCCGAGCGGCATGATCGCCCCGAGGACGAAGCTGCCGGCGAGGCCGAGGGCCAGCTTCATGCCCGTCAGGTCGAGCGTGCCCGTGTCGCTCGACGGCATCAACTGGAGCAGGCGGGCCAGGAAGAACCCGGCGGCCACGAGCAGCGCGATGCCCATCCCGACCTGGATCGTACGCCGCGGCAAGCGGGAGACGACGCCGGCGCCCAACCAGGATCCGGCCACAGCAGCGGCAATCATCAGGACCAGCGTTATCGGGTCGACCTTGATGACGGCGATCCCGATGAAGGCTTGGGTGATCGTGGGAAGCGCGTGGCCGACGTTGAGTGAGCCCGGAAGGAGCTCGTCCCGCACGAGCTTCCTGAGCCGGAAGTACGCGGTCGAAGTGGCGAAGCTTCCGATGCCCAGGGCGTCGAAGAAATTGGCGACAAAACCGACGGCGATCCGCTCAGCGTCCGGGCGGCCCGGGTCCGGCGTGTCGGGGTGCTTGCTCGCCTGGATGACCCAGTCGGCCACGAAAACTGAGGTCAGAAGCCCGAGTCCGATAAACAGCGCTGCGATCACTCGCGTCTCCTTCTCCGAACGGAATCAGCCTGACGATCAGGGCGAATGAATCTACACTCCTAACTCCGCCGGGGAGTATATGGCCGGCCGCGCGGCGCTGTCAATAGCCACAAACGGCCACGAAGACCGGCGATCGAAGAGCGTGTCAGGACAAGAAAGCCCGCCCCGTTTTGCCGGGCCGATCGATGAGGCTGCTTCAGCGCAGCTCGATCTTGTAGACGACGGCGTGGCGGCAGGGCCGGTTTTTCGGCACGCTCAGCGACAACCCTTCGACGGTCTGATGCCAGCGGACCTTTTCATTCGAGCCCAGCATGCTCACGGCCGCGATCTCCACACCGCCCGCGTCTTTCCGACCCAGGGCGCCAACCGAGATATCCCGATCCGGCCAAGCCAGGCAGATCGCATAGACCGATCTGTTTTTCGCCGTGAATCGGATTTCCACCGGGGTCTGTCCCACGCCAGCATCCAAGACGCCGGCGGCCGCGCTCCCCTTTCCTCGGGCTTTGGCCGCCTCTTGTTCAAAAAGAGGCCCTTGGCCATAAATTATCCACGGCGAAGTCCCATAGATAGCCTCCCCGTTCGTTTCCATCCAAGTTCCGACCTCCAGGAGCCTGTCGATGCTCGGCTGGGGGATGAGGCCTTCGGCGGTAGGACCAACGTTGAGCAGATAATTGCCGCCCTTGCTGACGATGTCGACGAGCCGGAAGACGATCTCCCGCGGCTCGATCCAGTTGTTGTCGTTTCGGCTGTAGGCATATGTCGAATTCAGCGTCCCCGGATTCTCCCAATCGAACCCCGGCGACTTGTCGGCGATCTCGTTGTCCCCCAGGGAGATGTAATCACAGTAGCGAAAGGGATCCGGGAGGGGATTGATGAATGTCTTGATCCGGCTGTTGATGATGCAGTCCGGCCCAAGCGTCCGGATCGTCCGGACAAGTTCTTCGAGCTGGCTGTCGCTTTTCATGCCGATGCCGTCGAACCAGAGAATGTCGGGCCGGTATTGCTTGAGCAGCTCCTCGACCTGGGGCTTGGCGAAGTCCCGGAAATAGATGTCGAAATCCTCCCGCGTCGAGTTCGGGAAGTCCCAAGTGTTGGTCTGTTTGAACCTGTTCCCGGGACCGGTAGGCCGGCGCCAATCCCGGTCTACGGAATAATAACAGCCATATTTGAGGCCGGCGGCCCTGCAGGCCTCCGCCAACTCCCCGATGAAATCCCTTTTGAAGGGCGTGGCGTCGAAGATATCGAAGTCGGTCAAGGCCGACCGGTACATGCTGAAGCCGTCGTGGTGTTTGGCCAGGGGGATGACGTATCTCATGCCCGCTCTTTTGGCCAAGGCGGCCCAGGCCCGGGCGTCGAACTTGACCGGATTGAATTCCCCGGCCAGCCGCTCGTACTCCTTCACCGGGATCTTTTCATCGAACATGATCCATTCGGCATAGTTGTTCGGATGCGTCTTGTTCTTCCAGACCCCCGCGGGGACGGCATACAATCCCCACGTGATCATCATCCCGAAGCGGGCCTCGCGCCACCAGGCTAAACGCTGCTCCCGGGTCGGTTCGACGCCCTTTCCCGCGGAGGTGGCCTGAATCCCCGGGGCGAAAAGAGAGCCGCCCAAAGCGGTCAACAAACAAGCCGCAATGAAAAGCTTTTTGGGATTTCCTTTTTCTTTAACGTGATGAATTCCTGCTCCGGACATAGAATCAACCTTCCTAATTATGCTGGAAGCATATGGCGGGCTGCACGCCGCTGTCAATAACCACAAAAAGCCACAAAGATCGGCGCCCGAAGAGCGTGTCAGGACAAGAAATCCCGCCATACCGGCCGATCCGGTTCCCGATTCACCTTTTTGAAGCTTTAGGAGCGATCGACTTCGTGTTCGCACGAAGGACGGCCTGAATATCGAACTCATTACGAATGCAATAAAGATCGTCAGCGTCGAAGGTTTTGGAAAGGGGCGCTTGCTTTGATCTGACGACTCCGAGAACTCTCTCGGATCGCGTCTTAGCTACGGGAGGTGCTCAGGCCAGCCTATTTCTGATTCGTCGCTTTTGCGCCGATATTGGAGACCAGGAAATCGGCGAGCCCCTCGAGGTAGGCCTTGCCTTTCTCGGCGGATGCCCTCCGAGGGTCGCCCAGGATGCCGTTGGCGGAGATAGCGGACGCGCCCTTCTCCAGCATCAGCTTCGCCTCGGCCTCACCGAACGGCCCCAGATAGCCCGGCGCGAAGCGGTCGGCCGCGACCAGCCCGCCTTCCAGCACCATCATCATCGAGGTTTCAGACTCTCCGGCGTGAGCACCGGATTCTTCCGCTGAGACGCTGTATTCGGCCGACATTCGGTTGAGGATGCCAATGAGTCCAAGCATGTCTGTAAAGCCCGTGACATCGATCTCGGGATGGGCCTTGCGCGCTTCTTCGATGGCTTGCCTCACCGTCGCGAAGTTGCCGCCGTGCGTCGGGATGAAGACGATGCGAGTGAAGCCATGGCGCGCAAGGCTGTCCGCGTAGTCTCGAAGGATCAGTAATAGCGTCTCGGGCTTCAGGGAAATCGTGCCCGCGAAAGCGAGGTGGTGCTCCGAAAAGCCGACCTCGATCGTGCGCGCCTGAAGCGAGTGACCGAGTTTACGGGCGACACGCTCCGATAACTCTTCACCGATCCGCGCGTCGGTCATCGTCGGCAGATGCGGGCCGTGCTGCTCGGTCGAGCCCACGGCAACAACGACGGTCGTGAATCCCGACTCGATCGCCCATTTGATCTCAGGCCATGTCATCTGCTCCATGCGGATGGTCTTCATGGCCTGCTCCTCGACTTGCGCCTGGGTCCCAGGTTTCTCCAGCGCCGCCTTGTCCTGGCAGACGAAAGAGAAACAAAGAAGGAGAACCAAAGGAACGGCCCAAAGGTACCTTTTCATTCCCCCCTCCTTTCAGTGAAACTGGATAAAGGATAAAAATTTCCTTTTTCTTCGATGTGGTGAATCCCTGCTCCGGATAAAGAATTTACCCTCTTAACTATGCTGGAAGCATATGGCCGGCGCAGGGCACTTTCAATGTCCGTGTTGGAACTGTCGACGACCAGGATATTCTTCATCGGAGGTTTCAGGTTTTCAGCTTTTCCTCGTTCGCCCGAAGCCAGCCCACGGCCGTTTCGACGGCCTCCTGAAGCCGCGCTTTCTCCGACGTGACCAGCTCGACCAGGGACGGCCCTCCCCCTCCCTTGCAAGGGAGGATGGATCCGATCACAGGAACGAGCTTCCGTAAGTCCGCCAGCAGGGAATCGGAGCGGGCGGCGATGAGGTGGCCCTGGCTCTCGCTCCGGACACCATAGACCACGGCGAACTCGCCGCTCTTGACGACGTTCAAGGCCAGGAAGCGCGCCTCGTCGGGGGTTTTATCCTCGAGGACACCGGCAATGAGAGGTCCGGAGGCCGCCCGGATGACCTCGCCGGCCTCGAATGCGGCCAACCGCTCCTCGAGCCGGCGGGTCCGCTTCTTCAGGGTCTTCGTGTCAGCAACGAGCTTTTCCACTTGAGCGGCCACGTCTCCGTCCGAACAGGAAAGCGCCCCGGCCAGCTTCCGGACCGTCCGGTCTTTGCCCCGGTGATCCCGAAGGGCCCTGCCCCCGCAGCGGAATTCAAAGCGCAAGTTGCCCCGTATCTTCTCGACCCCGGTGAGTTTGATCATTCCGACCTCGCCCGTGCGGCGGCAGTGGGTCCCGCCGCAGGCCGAGTAGTCGAATCCGTCGACCTCGACGACCCGCAGAAGGCCCTGTTTCTTGGGCGGCCTTCGCAGGGGCACCTCCCCTATCTTCTCCTCGGGCACGAAATACGTCTTGACCCCGCGGTCCTCCCAGACGATCGCGTTGGCCCTGTCCTCGACCCTGTCCCACTCCGTGTCCGAGATGGCCCGCAGGCCGATCTCGAGCGTGGAGACGTCCGGGCCGAGATGGAAAGACAGGGTCTCGCCCTTGAGCGTTTCGTAGAAAGCCTGAGAGAGGATGTGCTGGCCGGTATGCTGCTGCATGTGATCGAACCTGATCGGTCCGTCGACCCGGCCGTGGACCGTTCCGCCCGCGATCTCGCTTTTCAGGACATGGAGGACGGCTCCGTCGAGGTCGAGGACCTTGAGGACCTCAATGCCGCCGAGCGTGCCCTTGTCCCATGGCTGGCCGCCGGACTCGGGGTAAAAGGCCGTCCGGTCGAGGATAACGGCGGGAAGCCCTTCATGCTCCGTCTTCAAGGCGACCTCGGCGTCGAACTCCATGAGATAAGCGTCCTCGTAATATAGTCGCCGCGTTTCAGGCATCGCACCGCTCCTGGGATCGGGATCTTCGTCCGCCGTCATTATATCAAGAAGGACCGGGAATGGGGACACGCCCTAAAGGGCCTTTACCAGGCCCTTTAGGACATGTCCCCGTTCATGTCCCCGATCAGAAAACGCGGAAAATCAGGACTTCGAGGAGGGCCGCCCCGAAAACTGCGGCCACGGGCCAGACGAGGATCCTGTAGACGTCCCGCATCTCCGCCTTGAAGTAGTCTGCCGTCAGGGCCAGGCAGAGATGGGCCGGCGAGAGCAGGATCCCGACGAACCCGCTGACGTAAGCGAAGGTCATGAGGACCATGTCGGGCTTTCCCGTCCCGATGACGGAGACGAGGAGCGGGAACGAGATGGCCACGAAGGCCTGGTTGACGCCCGTCAGCAGGCCGACGACGAAAGGCGCGGCGAAGAGGAGGACGTAGGCGGACAGGCCGTGGGGCGGGACGACCCGGACGACAGCGTCGAGTGCGCCGGAGACCTCGAGGACCTTCTTGAAGATCATCAGGGCGAAGATGAGCCAGACGATCTTCGGCGAGAAGCCGCGGACGGCAACGCCCCATCTCGTCTTGACGTCCATCCGGGCCGTGACCTGGGTCAGGACGGAGGCGACGGCCAGGGCCAAGAGCATGTTCATCCGGGCCGCGAAGATGAGGACGATGGTCAGGACGATGGGCCAGATGCTGAAGACGACGAGCCCGGCGTCCTTCCACGAGCCGCGGTTCTCCCTTTCGCGCGGCAGGCGCGGCAGCTTCCTATAGAGGACGACCAGGCCCGCCCCGAAGGCGACCAGGGTGAAGGGCGCCTGGTAAAGGCTGACCTTCCAGACGGGGATGCGGAAGATGGCCGCCGCCAGGATGATGTTGAGGTAGAGCGGCCACCAATATTCCCAGATGTGGCGGAACCAGTAGTTGAAGAACGTCTTCCAGGCCGGCCCGAGGTTCCAGCGGCGGCCCGCCTCTTCGACGATGGGAGCGCCCATCATGGCCCCGGCCATCATCGGCAGAAGACCGATGAACGCCGAGGGGATGGCCAGGATGAGGCGGTCGTCCCGGACGAGGTTCTTCAGCGAGTCGACCATAGTCTTAAAGGCGCCGCTCGCCTGGAGGAATTCGCCCAGGTAAAGGACGAGGACGATGATCCCGGCCAATTCGAGCGTCTCCCACGCGGTCGCCCCGGCGAGGACTGCCCGGCCGAATGCGGCCGGCTTCATGGCGAAGAGGACGGCCGTGAGGCAGGTGTTGAGGAAGAGGACCAGGCCGAGGTCCCACTTCAGCCGGATGAGGACGAGTAGGAGCATGACGACGAGCCCGATCTTGGCTAGGACGATCATGTCAGACGAGCCTGGCGACGCCGGCGGCGGCCAGGACGCGGACGGTCGTCTTGAAATGGGTCTTGGCCACCCGTTCGAGGACGTCCGCCCCCTTCGCGCGGACAAGCTTGATCGCGGCCGCCTCGACCAGGTCCGAAGCGCCCTTGGGCAGATCCATCCCGACGTCTTTCGAAAGAAAGTGAAGGCGCGTCAGGAACTCGGCCCGGGCCAGGATGGACGCGGCCGCGACGGCGGCGTCT
>Ga0315273_10013507_pt1 | contig 10496 bp, 12 predicted proteins | sample YL17G02_0_MG_FD_205753 | JGI IMG/M metagenome (GOLD analysis project Ga0315273, IMG submission 205753) | Sediment microbial communities from Yellowstone Lake, YNP, Wyoming, USA - YL17G02_0 | ecosystem: Environmental > Aquatic > Freshwater > Lake > Sediment | place: USA: Wyoming | collected... | reverse complement strand
TCGCCTCACCGCACCGGTGAGCAGGCGGCGCAGGACCCCCGGTTCCGTCGGACGTTCGCGCGAAGGGGGGGGCGACACGAGGAAGAGCCTGTCGAACACGCGTGACTCCAGGTCACCAGGTACTTCCACCGACTCGACCGCAGCGAGGAACACGATCATCCTCTTCTGCTCGGCCAGCCTTTCGCGGCACGACCCGCAGGCGGCGAGGTGGCTGTCTATGGCTGAGGATTCCAGCGCGGAGAGCCGGGCTTCAAGATAGTCGACGGCCGACGATTCCCACTCCTCGATGTGACCGAGGGGGGAGTGGAGTGCCGGGTAGCCGTCATGACCGTCGAGGGGAGGCGTCATCGCGCTGATCCTTCTTCGTCTGGTTCGGTCATGTGACGCGCTCGGTGTGGTCGTGGTTCCCCTGAGGCTGTTCCGGGACGGGGTAGCCGTGATCTCGCAGGTAGGCGGCGAGGAGGGCCCGTGCGCGGAAGATTCTCGACTTGATAGTGCCTTCCTGAACACCGAGGATCTCCGCGGCTTCGGAATGGTCGAAGCCGAGTAGATCACACAGCACGATTGCCAGACGGAACCCTTCTCCCAGCGACATGAGGGCGTCTCGCAGTGGCTGCGAAAGGCCATCCATATGGGGTTCGACGCTCGCCTGGATACCGCCGGCCGGCTGGGCCGGGCCGCCTGGGCCGGCGAGCCGGTCCATGATCTCGTCCTCCAAAGGGTCGACCCGCCGCCGGCGCATGTGATCATAGACCGCGTTCACCACGATGCGGTGGAACCAGGTGCTGAAGCGGGCGTCGCCTTTGAACCCCGAAAGGGCTCCGAACGCCTTGATGAAGGCTTCTTGCAGCACATCCGCCGCGTCCCAGGGGTCGCCGAGCATGCGAAGGGCTAGATTGTAGCCCCGTCCCGAGTATGTGTCGTACAACTCGCGGAGCGCATCGCGGTCGCCCGTCTTCGCGCGGGCCACGAGGGCGGCATCCTGGTCTTTGGTCAGCATGTGGTCGGGCAAGCGGCCTCCGCCGGCTTCAGGGTGAAATGGGGCATCTGGTAGACTCTTCGGCGAGCCAATTCTAGCAACGGGCCGTTGACCTCGTTGCATTCGGCCCGCGACCTGGGGGACTACGTGCGGATCTACGAGGACGTCGGGAGGGTCTTTGCGGCCGGCCGAGACCTCACTGTCGGCATCGAGGAGGAGTTCCAGATCCTGGATGAGTCCACTCTTGCCCTGACCCCTCGGTTCGCCGATCTGCGGGCGGCCGGCGACGCTCGGTTCGGGGGTCCGCTTGTAGTGGGCGAGCTGATCCAATCCGAGGCTGAGATCAACAGCCGCGCCTGCGACAGCTTCTCCGAAGTCCGCGACGACATGCTCGCTCGTCGGACCGTGCTGATAGCGGCAGCCGAATCTCAGGGCTTGAAGCTCTGCGCCACGGGAGTCCATCCGTTCAGCCGCTGGGAAGAGCAGGAGTTCATCGACACACCCCACTACCGGCGAGTGGTGGAGAGCCTCCAATATGTGGCCTGGACCAACAACACGTTCGGCATGCACGTGCATGTGGGCGTGAAGGGTCCCGATCGCGCGATAGCCGTCTGCGACGCGCTGCGGTCCTACCTGCCGGAACTGCTGGCGCTCTCAGCCAGCTCCCCCTTCTTCTGGGGCCGCGAAAGCGGTCTCCACTCCACTCGGGCGCAGGTGTTCGTGCGCAGCTTTCCCCGCTGCGGCATCCCCGACATCTACCGAGATTGGGCGTCCTATGCCGAGTATGCCCAATTCCTGTATGACACGGGCTGCGTGACGGAGCCTACTCAGTTCTGGTGGACGATCCGTCCGCACCACACGTACGGCACGGTCGAGGTCCGGGTCGCCGATGCCCAGCCTCGACTTGAGGAGTCGATGGCGTTGGCCGGGCTGACCGTGGCGCTCATCGCGTGCCTGCTGGAACGCTACGACCGCGAGGGCAGGCTGCTCACCCACGAGAACCGTTTCATCGAAGAGAACCGCTGGCGCGCGCTGCGATTCGGATTGGCGGGGAACCTGATCGACCTAGACAAGCGGCGCGAGGTACCGGCGTCGGAGATGATTCGGCGTCTGGCGGCCGAAGTAACCGACTGCGCGATCAGGCTGGGCATCGAGCCCGAACTGGCCCAGGTGGAGCGGATGGTCGCCGAAGGCAACTCGGCCCAGCGCCAACTCGACCTGTGGCACGGTGGGGTGGGGCTCCTCGACATCCACCGACGCATGGTCGACGAGACCATGCGCCCCCGATCTAGCCCTCCGGAGGGGCGGGCGGCGACGTAGAGGGATCCTGCGGGTACTGTTGATAGTATCCCGTCCCCGCAGGCGCCAGCATGGGCGCGTGGGCGGCGGTCAATTGCCTGAAGGCGAGAGTCCAGTAGGCGCTGAAGTAGGTGGCCCACACCGCCTTGACGGCCAGCATGCCTACCAGCACTATCAGCCCCAGAACGCCGAGAGCGGCCACAACGGCCGACCCGATGTTGCCCCATGTGGCCGCCAGCAGCAGGCCGGCGGGCACGGCGGCCGCGAACGCGACGATGGTGAAAGCGATGGCGGCGCCTATGGACAGGACGATGCCTATGAGCCATACCAGGAGGCTCGGGCCGACATTCGCGCGAAACAGCTGCCAGCCCCGGGAGAGCGACGCCACGACCCCCGTGTTCTCGAGCACCAGGGCGCGGGCGCCCCACTCGAGCACGATGTTGAGCACCGCGGCCACAGGGATGAGCGCGAGGAGCATGATAAGCCCTATTAGGATGGCGGCCACCACGCCCACACCTCCGACCGAGCCGTCGCTGGCGGCGCTGAGTGCTATAGGTACGACCACGATGGCGATCATGATCGCCATGACGACCGCCACAACGAGACCCACGAGCACCCACATGCCGAACAGGCGCCAGAAGCACGCCACACCTCGGCGCCAAGCCGTGCCGAGCCGGGCCTCAGGACGCCGCGCCGCGGCATCGTCCACGCCGGCGATCAGTCCGGCCGTGGCCATGACGGAGACGACGAAGAGGACGAAACCGACGGCGAACAGTCCCACCACCAGCGCGCCTATGAGCATCCAGTGGGTCTGAATCCACTGCTGCAGGTCGTAGATGGTCCCCACCGGATCGCCGTTGGAGCCGGGTAGCCGGAACGAGCCGGTGTTGAAGTTGGCCGCCCCGCTGCAGCCACCGCCTTGGGTGGCGAAGAGCCCCAGGATCCAAAGGTATTTGTGGCGCCACGTGACACGCCACGCGTCGGAGATCAGGCGGCTGTAGTCCATGCCTCTTCCTCGTGCCGACGTTGACCTTGCTCCAGCCACTCGGATACTATCATGAGGTACCTGGACCATGGATACGGAGGCGGCTATGCCGGCAGACGAGGGTTTGCGTAAGCGGACAGAGGAGGAACTGCTCGAGCGGATAGAGGCAGAACTGCGACACATAGGAGTGGGTGACTATCTGGCTCAGCTGCTGATGACGCTCTCGAGCATGGCGTTCCAACGCTTGGGTCTGACGCCTGAGACGGCGGCGGATCGCGACGTGGACCAGGCTCGTCTGGCGGTGGATGCGTTCGCGGCGGTGCTCGAGGTGTGGACGCCCACCAGGCCGGCGGACGAGGCCGCGATGTTCCGCAGCACCCTGCACCAGATGCGGATGGCGTTCTTGGCGGCCACGGCCGCGGTCACTCCGGAGACTGTGAGCCCGGGGGACGACTCCCCGGAGGAGGCGTGAGAGTGGTGCAGGCGGAGATCGGCGTGTTTGGTGGATCCGGTTTCTATTCGTTCCTCGACGATGTGGAGGAGGTTGTGCTGGAGACCCCCTACGGTCCGCCGAGCGACAGCTACTTCATCGGCGAGATCGGAGGCAAGCGGGTAGCTTTCCTGCCTCGTCACGGTCGCCGACACCAGCATCCGCCGCACATGATCAACTACCGGGCGAACGTCTGGGGGATGAAGGCTCTGGGGGTCACCAAGATCATCGGGCCGTGTGCTTCAGGCAGCCTCAGAAGAGAGGTCGGCCTGGGAAGCTTCGTCGTGTGCGATCAGTTCGTCGACCGGACCACGGCGCGCCGCGACACCTTCTACGACGGTCCTATATCGACCCACGTGTCGGCAGCCGACCCGTATTGCCCCACCTTGCGGGCGATGCTCGTGGCCGCCGGGAAGGATCTGGGCATAACCATGCACGAACGGGGCACGGTCGTCGTGATCCAGGGACCTAGGTTCTCCACCCGGGCTGAGAGCCGATGGTTCAGCGCAAGCGGGTGGGACGTCATCAACATGACGGCCTATCCCGAGGGCTATCTAGCCCGAGAGTTGGAACTCTGCTACGCCAACGTGTCGCTGATCACCGACTACGATGTCGGTGTGGCCGATGACCCCACCATCCCGCCGGTGAGCCACCATGATGTCGTCAAGGTCTTCGAGGACAACAACGCCCGCCTAAGGGAGCTGTTGTTCGCCGTGATCCCCACACTGAACCATCCGAGGGACTGTCCGTGTGCGTCTGCCCTTGCCGGAGCGCGCATGTAGATCGGGCTCGCCGTCCTGGCGCCTCCGGGTTCGCCCGCCCGGAGGCTACGTGCACCACGGGCCGCGATGCAGGGAGCAGCGGGTTCGCGCCGGCGGTGCCGGGCGCGGCCGGGGTGTCTACGCGGGGTAGTCCACCACAAGAACGTCGTCTACGCGCCGCACCTCGGCACTCTGGACATGGCCTACCAAGTGGCCGCGTCGTCGGTCGTCGGGTTCCTCGGCGAGCCGGGTGTCGAGTTCCAGGACGCTCTCGTACATGCGCTGTACCAGGTCGGTGGACTCTTCAGGGGTGAGGCCCAGAGGTTTGACCACCGTGGCCACCTTGGTGAGGATCGCCTTGAGCGCCGCCACCGATTCGCGCTCCGGTTCTCCGATATCGGCCTCATGGTACTGATCCCGGTCCCGGTCGGGCTGGCTGTCTCGGCCTCGGTCCCGGTCGGGCTGGCCGTCACGCCGTTCTCCTCCACCTCTGCGTGCCACTGGTTACCTCTCTCGTTGTTCGCGATAGAAAGCGACGGCGCGCGCTACGCCGTCGGCCAGATCGATCTTCCACTCCCACCCGAGTTCTCGGCGTGCCAGGGAGGCGTCGAGCGCGATGTGTTCGACCTCTCCGGACCGCACCGGCGCATACTCGGGCTCCATGTCGACCCCGACGGCCCACCGGACCGCTTCGAAGACCTCCCGGTCGGAGACCTCGGTGCCGCGGCCCAGGTTGTAGAGGCCGCCGCCGCCCCCTTCAAGGGCGAGCTCGTTCGCGGCCACGATGTCGGCGACGAAGCAGTAGTCTCGAGTCTTGGTGCCGTCGCCGAATATCGTCGGCCGAGTTCCCGCGAGCAATTGCAGCGAGAAGATAGCCACCACACCGGCTTCACCGTGAGGATCCTGCCGGGGTCCGTACACGTTGGGGTAGCGCAGCACCGTGAAATCCAGACCGGCGTTGACCGAGTACGTGTAGAGGTAGTGCTCGACCGTGTGCTTGCTGACACCATACGGAGAAATGGGCATCACCGCGTGTGACTCGTCCACGGGCAGGTAGTCGGCTTCGCCGAACATGGCTCCCCCGGTGCCGGCATAGATCACTTTCCGGGTGCCGTGTCGGCGGCAGCACTCCAACATGTTGAGGCTGCCAAGCACGTTGACTTGAGCGTCGTAGATCGGATCGGTGACGGACCTACGTACGTCCATCTGTGCGGCGTGGTGGCACACCACCTCGGGCTTGACCTCGGCAAAGACGGCGTCCAGTCCGGCATCATCGCGCACATCGACCTCGTAGAACGTCGCCGACGGCGGCAGGTTCTGGCGCTTGCCCGTGGACAAGTTGTCGACTATCGCTACCTGGTGCTCGAGTTCGAGGAACCGATCGGACACGTGAGAGGCGATGAATCCTGCTCCTCCGCTGACGAGTATTCTCAAGAGACCTGCTCCTGGCGCTGGAAGACGGGATAGGGAGCCGGACGCCACAACGCCGACCGTAGTCCGGGCACAGAATTGTATCAGTCGCCGATGACTACGATGCGGGTGTCTGTCTCCTTGACACCGGCGATGGTCTGGACGGAACGGAAGATGAATTCGGCCAGTGAGCGCGCATCGGGGGCGTTCACCAAGGCGATCAGGTCGGCGGGACCGGTGACAGCGTCGGCACGTTCGACGCTCGGCAATTCTCGTAGAAGATAGGCGATGTCGAGTATCCTTCCGGGCTCTGTCTTGATGAGAACATATGCGCGGACCATGGGACCTCCTTGCCGTCGATGGACTCAGTGCCGCTATACGCTATACTTTCACGGCCGATGCCGTCGAGGCGCGGGCGTCGGGACGTGGCGCAGCCTGGTAGCGCATCTGCTTTGGGAGCAGAGGGTCGGAGGTTCAAATCCTCTCGTCCCGACCTGACCTGAGCCGGCACAGGTGGTGCAGCGGGCGGGTGTAGCTCAGTTGGTAGAGCGTCGGCCTTCCAAGCCGTCGGTCGCGGGTTCGAATCCCGTCGCCCGCTCTTCGGGGTAGTTCCCGATGACCGGCTCCATGGCGGGCGCCTGTAGCTCAGGTGGATAGAGCAACGGACTTCTAATCCGTGGGCCGGGGGTTCGAATCCTCCCAGGCGCGCCTTGTTAGTCGGGAACCGCCGGCGGGTTTCCGGGACGCAAGGCCTCGGGTATGGGTTGTTGGGCGTGGTGAACGTAGCTCAGTACGGTAGAGCTCTGGATTGTGGCTCCAGCGGTCGCGGGTTCAAATCCCGTCGTTCACCCCTCAAGATGACGGCGACCCTCCGCAGCCGCGCGCGAGGCGCGCGGAACGGAGGGTCGCCGTGTCTCGGCATCGTGCGGGTGTGGCGGAATGGCAGACGCGCATGATTTAGGATCATGTGTCTTAGACATGGAGGTTCGAGTCCTCTCACCCGCACCAGCCCCATCAGTGACGCGCCGCCGGCCGGCGTGAGCGGTACGACCAGGAAAGGAACAGCGTGAAGAGCATCGTCGCCGAGCAGGAAGGCACCACCGTCCGGCTGGAGGTCGAGGTGTCGGCGGAGGAAGTGCAAGAGGGTCTGGACACGACACTCAAGCAGTTGGCCCGAGAGGTACGCGTCCCAGGGTTCCGCAAAGGCAAAGTGCCACTCCGCGTGGCCGAGCAGCGCTTCGGCGCCCATGCGATCGTCCACCAGATGCTCGAAGACTACCTGTCCCGCTGGTACGGGGCGGCGGTCGACGAGGCCGGCATCGAGCCGGTGGATACGCCCGAAGTGGACTACGACGACGAGCCCGCATCGGGCAAGCCCTTCTCGTTCAAGGTAGCCGTCACGGTCATGCCGTTGCCGGTCCTGGGCGAGTACAAGGGGCTTGAAGTGGCCCGCCAGGTACTTGCTGTGCTCGACGAGGAAGTCGACGCCCGGGTCGACCGGCTGCGCGAGGAGTTCGCGGAGTTGCGCGTAGTCGGTGACCGGCCTGTGCAGAAGGGCGACTTCATCACCATCGACGCCAAGGGCAGGCTCGATGGCGTGGAGGTCGAGAGCGCGACTGTTGATGACTACGCCTTCGAGGTTGGTGCCGGCCGCCTGCTGGCCGATCTGGAAGGGGGCGTCGTGGGCATGGTCGCGGGGGAAGAGAAGGCCACGCCCGTCGCCTTCCCCGAGGACTACCCCAGCGAGGATCTCGCGGGCAAGACCCTCGATTTCACCGTCACGGTGAAGGAGGTCAAAGAGAAGGTCCTTCCCGCCATGAACGACGACTTCGCCAAAGATGTGAGCGAGTTCGAGACCCTCCTCGAGCTGCGTCTCGACATACGGCGGAAACTGCAGGCCGCGAAGGACAGCGCGGCTGAACGCGCGTTCCGGGGAGCGGCCGTCAAGGCGGCCACCGATGCGGCTACGGCAGATCTCCCCGCGGTCGTGGTAGACCGGCAGGCACAGGAGATGGTCGAGGACTTCGCCCGCTCGCTGACCATGCAAGGCGGGGACTTCTCCGCGTACCTGGAGATGACGGGCGTGAAGGTCGAGCAGATGCTCGCCGATGTCCGTCCGGAAGCAGAGGCGACGGTCAAGACCAGTCTCGTATTGGACGCCATCGTGGCGGCCGAGGGCCTCGAAGCGGGCGAGGACGAAGTGCAGACCCGGGTAGCCCAGATGGCCACTGCCGGGCGTCTAGACGCGGGTGAGGTGCGGTCGCGTCTGGAGGAGTCTGGTAGAATCCAAAGTGTTCGGCAGCAGCTGCTGCGCGAGAAAGCAGCTGACGTCATAGTGCAACATGCGGTCGCCGTGGCTCCATCCGTTTCCGATGTCACTGCCGCCTCGGCGGCCGACGAGGACGACGTGGACGCGTTGGTGGCGGAGGAGACCGCGGACAGTCCGGCGACCGAATAGCGACCCGCTCGGCCGGCTCAGAGGACGAGTCGAAAGGATGACAGAGTGAGCCCACTGATCCCTATGGTCGTGGAGCAGACGTCACGGGGCGAGCGCGCCTTCGACATCTACTCTCGACTGCTCAACGAGCGCATCATCTTCCTAGGTACGCCCATCAACGACCAGGTAGCCAACCTGATCGTGGCCCAGTTGCTCCATCTCGAGTCTGAAGACCCTGACAAGGATATCGCCATCTACGTGAACAGCCCTGGGGGTCATGTATACGCCGGGCTCGCGATCTACGACACCATGCAGTTCATCAAGCCCGACATCTCCACCATCTGCGTGGGAGTCGCCATGTCGATGGGGGCTCTGATCTTGGCGGGGGGGGCGAAGGGAAAGCGGTACGTCCTGCCGAACTCCAAGATACTGATCCATCAAGTGTCGGGCGGCTTCCAAGGGCCGGCCACGGACATCGAGATCCATGCCCGTGAGGCGCTCAGCCTGCGCCTGCGGTTAGACGAGATCTTGGCCAAGCACACGGGGCAGGAGTTGGAGAAGGTGGCGCACGACACAGAGCGCGACTACTTCATGTCGGCCGAAGAGGCCCTGGAGTACGGAATCGTCGACAAGATCATCGAGCATAGGTAGGGGGTCACCTGGTGCCCAAGCCTTCCGGCGGGTCGGAACAGCTGCTTTGCAGCTTCTGCGGCAAGAGTCAGCGGCAGGTGAAGAAACTCATCGCCGGGCCGGGGGTCTACATCTGCGATGAGTGCATCGATCTCTGCAATGAGATCATCGATGAGGAACTCACGGCTCCTGTTACCCTCGATCTCGATCATCTGCCCAAGCCGAAGGAGATATACGCTGTCTTGACCGACTACGTGGTCGGACAAGAGGAGGCCAAGCGCACCCTCTCAGTCGCTGTGTACAATCACTACAAGCGCGTGCAGATGGCGGCGTTCGAAGAGTCCGACGTCGAACTCGCGAAGTCCAACATCCTCTTGGTGGGCCCCACCGGCTGCGGCAAGACCCTTCTGGCTCAGACGCTGGCCCGCACTTTGAACGTGCCGTTCGCCATCGCCGATGCCACCGCGCTGACCGAGGCGGGCTATGTGGGCGAGGATGTCGAGAACATCCTCCTGAAGCTCATCCAGGCCGCGGACTATGATGTCAAGAAGGCCGAGACGGGCATCATCTACATCGACGAAGTCGACAAGATCGCCCGCAAAGCCGACAACCCTTCGATCACGCGGGATGTGTCCGGCGAGGGCGTGCAGCAGGCTCTGCTCAAGATACTTGAGGGCACGACGGCGAGCGTTCCCCCGCAGGGAGGTCGCAAGCACCCGCATCAGGAGTTTCTCGCGATCGACACCACGAACATCCTCTTCATCTGCGGGGGGGCGTTCGCCGGTCTCGATAAGATCGTCGAGCGTCGCATCGGAAAGAAGGGCGTGGGCTTCTCCGCACGTATCGAGGGTCGGAGTCAGCGCGATGTCGGCGAGCTGTTCGCCCACGTACTGCCGGAGGATCTGCTGGAGTTCGGCCTGATCCCGGAGTTCATCGGCCGCCTGCCCGTGATCTCCAACGTGCACCAGCTGCGCAAGGACGATCTGGTGGAGATCCTCACCGGGCCGAAGAATGCTCTGGTAAAGCAGTATCAGCGCTTCTTCGGCTACGACCATGTGGAGCTCATCTTTGCCCGTGACGCCCTGGACGCTATCGCCGACCGGGCGGTGGTTCGCGACACCGGGGCGCGCGGCCTCCGCTCGATCATCGAAGCGGCATTGATGAACGTGATGTTCGACCTGCCCAGCCGCCGCGATGTCACGAAGTGTGTGGTGACCAAAGAGGTCATCGAGCGGAATCTGGATCCCACCCTGGTCACGGAGAGCACCCGCGACGAGCTGGATCTCGACGAAGAATCCGCGTAACGGGAGCGGCCGGTGATCGATCCTGAGCGGACCGTGCCACTCCTGGCCACCCGCGACCTCATCCTGTTCCCTCACATGCTGACGCCGATCTTCGTAGGCCGGGACAAGTCCGTGCGCGCTCTTGAGCAGGCCCACCTCACCGGCGAACAGCTCATTCTCTCGGTCCAGAAAGTGCCGTCGGTGGAGGAGCCCACCGAGAAT
>Ga0315273_10013506_pt1 | contig 10496 bp, 9 predicted proteins | sample YL17G02_0_MG_FD_205753 | JGI IMG/M metagenome (GOLD analysis project Ga0315273, IMG submission 205753) | Sediment microbial communities from Yellowstone Lake, YNP, Wyoming, USA - YL17G02_0 | ecosystem: Environmental > Aquatic > Freshwater > Lake > Sediment | place: USA: Wyoming | collected... | reverse complement strand
GAAGGTCGCCCTGGCGGCGCTGAAGGAGGATGCGACGCTGTCGGAGATCGCGGCACGATTCGAGATCCACCCGAACATGGTGAGCCTGTGGAAACGCCAGACGGTCGAGGGGATGTCGTCGCTTTTCGCGGTGAAGGCGCCGATCAAGGACGAGGCGGCCGGAAATCACCGCGAGGTCCTGTTCGGTGTGAGCGACTGCCTGGGGTGCCCGAAGAGAGAAGAGTGCCCGATCAAGTCGGTGCGGGAAGGGTACGGTTTCTCGTACGACAAGAAGCAGGTGAAGATGGCGCGCCGTCGCGCGGCGGAGAAGACGGCGGCGTTCAAGGACCGCTACCGGCACCGATCGGGTGTCGAGTCGACGATGTCGGCCTTCGACCGGTTGACGGGGGTGAAGCATCTTCGGGTTCGAGGGATGGAGGCGGTGCGGTTTGCGGTCATGCTGAAGGCGGTCGGAGTCAACCTCTACCGGGCAGCGGCCGCCTGGAAGAGGAATAACGGGGGCAATCCCGGCGGAATCAGTGCCTTCGAGCACGTTTTTATGTCGTTGCTCTGCCTTCATGCCGCCTTCTGGTCGATGGTACGGCGCTGGTTCATTGCATCCGCTTCGGGATGCCCCAAGTGGCCCCCGTTGGCGGCAAGGACCATATGACTTATTGCAGGGGCGTCAATATTACCCAATAATTTCCATGAAGATTCAATCAAGGAAACTTGCATCGGCTTATAGGAAATGATATAAGGCCACAATGGGCGAAATTATAAAAAATTTAGCAAGCGTCAGGTTGCAGAATGGAATCGATATAGAGATAGAGCTCAATTCATCTGTGACAGGTAAAGGAGAGGAGACGGTACATATACATACAAGCAATTTTCGAGCGGATTTTTTTAAATCAGATTTTATCGAAAGCGCTACGGCAATATTATCTGCCGCCTATCACATAAGAAAAATTAAAAAATATTTAAAACAATGAATAAAGAAAAAATTTTAAAAATAATATTTTCAAGACTGCAATCCACAAATGTCGATTATATAGTTTTACGCAAGCATGATCAAATTCCAGAAGATGTATCTATCTTGGATGATTTAGATATTTTATGTAAAAGGAACCAACGTTCGGTAATACAATCAATATTTCGTGATTTAGGATTCGATTTTTATATAGATAGTGTGGAAAACAATTGTTACCTGTATGGTTCTTACTCCCATGATCATTTTGTAAATAAAAATGAAGACCTCCATATTGATGTTGTATACAGTTTGGCTTATCGGAGTACAAATGCAGGTGAGTGGGTCCCAGCACATAAGCTGTTACAGGATTCAATTTGGAAAAACCGGAAGAAAACCGATAATTTCTGGGTTTATATGCCGGACGTTAAGGATGAGTTAATCCATATTTTGTGTCATTGCATATTTGATAAAAAGAATGTTATTGATTATTACGCTAATGTAATCTGCAAACTAATTAAGGAATGTGTTGAAATTGAACTTATTTATTATTTGAAGCTTATATTTTTTAATTATTCAGATAATTTAGTCAAAAAAATAAAAAGCGGTAATGTTAAAGATTTATATAATGATTATGTATCCTTTAAGGATTATTGATAATGAGCAATCCGGGAGTAATATTTTTAAATACGTCAAAGGTTTATGTTGACCGCATAATATGCGGGGATCGATTGTGGATTGAGGATAATATTGGTGAAGCAATACACATACACTACCGCAACACGCGTTTTGATTTTACCATAGAGGAGTTCCTTCAGTTAGCCAATGCGTTCTATGGAAGTTTAAAAGAGGTTGTAGACAATGAAAATATAAACTTAGATTTGATTTCATGGGAATTTCTTTTTGAAATAAAGGAACATTTAAACCATGTGATATCGACAAAAATCGTTGATAGAGAGCTCGACGAATTACGTGTGGCTGTTTATTCTGATGGTCCGCAAAGTCTCTATAAAGTTGTTAAACTGATCGAATCCCCCGCTTATAAATACTGCGTTGAAGGAGATGAAGGCTTTATTAATTACATGCAGGTTGGGACGCCTACAATTAATAATAAAGATCGATTTGATGTACTTTTAAAATCCATAGAAAGAAATGGATATCCATACCAGGACCGCTATATAACTGTCCTTGGAAGTGAAAACATTATCCGCGATGGATACCATCGCGCAGCGATTCTTAGAAGCAAAAGCGGGAATATAAAAGTTCCTGTGTTAAAAATAAACTTTAAAGAAAATTATGGAAAATATATGTTAGGAGACGGTTCGAGTATGTTTGATAAGACAATTTGGTTATTGCGAAAGGTTAAGAGAAAAATTTGGCGACAGTTTAAAAAGAAAAGATGATATGAAAAAGAAAATCAGGAAAGGAGTCAACCACTGGGGATAGAGGTAACGGTTCAAACGTTAAATGAGCAGTGTTATGATGAATGGATCCAACTCGTCTCCGAATCACCAGACGGAAATGTATATTCCCTCCCGAAATATATGGATGCCCTATGTAGTGTCGCAGGGGGACATTTTTCCGTTCTCGGAGTTCGATACGGGGGGGAGTTGTCGGGTGGTATAGCACTATACGAACGAGAATCCAGGTTCGGGAAGTATGTATCTCCTCGCCTGCTTCTTTCCTACAACGGACCTGTGCTGCGACGGTATGCAACGAAGTACCCCTCCCAGCAGACTTCTCGGCATTACAAGATCCTGTCGAGTTTGGCAAATGCGCTGGCACAGCGAGGTTATTCCCGGGTTACGCTCAATTGCTGGAGTTCGCTCACCGATCTGCGCCCGTTTCTAGCGACCGGTTGGTCTGCATCTCCTTTGTATACGTATGTCGTTCCGATCGCCCATCTTGAACACCTCTGGGGACGGATGGAACAGAATCTGCGTCGACTCATCAGGCGATGCGAGAACGATGGAATGACGGTTCGTGAAGACGACGATTTCGAGTCATTTTATCGATTGCATTCGAATACAATGACGCGGAAGGGCCTTCTTCCGTATCTACCGGAACAATCGTTTCGTCGTTTCTTCAATGCAATTCGAAAAGAGAACCTGTGCCGTTTATTTCAAGCACAACTCCCCAATGGAAGTCTGATAGCGACCCAACTGGTCCTGTTGGGGGAAAATAACATTTCCCACACCGTCACGGCTGCTTCCGATCCGGAATTCCAGCAAACCGGTGTGAATGCTTTTCTCCGTTGGAAATCCTTCAATGCCCTTTCGAAGATGGGTTTCTCCAGGAATGACCTTACAGGTGCAGGATTCGGTCGAGTCACACACTTCAAGAGCCAGTTGGGTGGGGATCTTCACCTGTTCCTGGTTCTGGACAGTCCTTCTACCTTGCGTAACCGGATTGGTGGCCTCGTTGAAGCGGTCTACCGAAAGGCCCGGAAGGCCTTATAAACAATCGCCCGTCGTGTCCACATCCCGACGTAAGGATTCCGAGTTGATCGAAAGGAACCGATATGCTTCGCATATGTCCTGGATCATCGGGAGTTAGTAACTGTGCTCGGGATCAAGCCGAAAGCGCTGGGCATTCGCCCCTTCGCTTGTTGTTTCGCATCATGATATTAAGGATGACCCATACCCTCGCTCTGATCTTCCTCCTGGCGGTGGTATTCATGCTTCTTTCCTCCTGCGGAGCGGTTGGAGGGGCTATCAGTGGTTTGACTCCGGGGGCGGTGAACCCAAGCGCAGCGGGAAACCCTGTCATGGCACCGCCCAAGACGGTAACGGTTCGGCCGGTCGAGATCAGCAATGTTCTCTACAACCCGGGCATGGGATTCGCCGATTTCCAATTTGGTTGGGGTTCGGGAAAACCTCTTCCTACCCCGGAGGAGTATCCCCCCCAGACCGTCGCGTATTTCCGCTGGACCTGGGACGTGCTTGAGCCATCCGAGGGGCAGTACAACTTCTCTCTGGTGGATAACGTGATTCGGCTGGCAAAGGCCAGGGGTGAGACCCTCGCATTCCGCATTGTGTCCGTGTACAAAGGCTCGACGCCGAAGTGGCTTCTCGACAAAGGGGTCGATAGCGTCGCGGTCGGTAAAGACATCTTCCCGGATCACAACAATCCCGTGTTTCTCGAGTACCATAGGCGTCTCGTCAAGGCTTTTGGGGACCGGTATGCGGGAACGTCGGATATCGACCACATCGACATCGGTTCGGTCGGTTGCTGGGGCGAGTGGAACACCGCCTGCTGCGGCTCCTCGGAGACGCTCTGCAAACAGTATCTGCCAACCAACACGAACAGACTCCTCATCACCGACTGGTACTTCCAATACTTCCCGGGCACACCGCTTGTAATGCTTCATGGTGGTCCCATCGAGTACGCCGTCTCCAAAGGGGCCGGCTGGCGCGGGGACTGCTTCGGGGATTACGGGATGTTCAGCCCGACCTGGAACCACATGGTCGATGCATACGAACCGACCGTCCGGAATCCGGTGGTCGGCGATGCGTGGAAGGCCGGTCCTGTGCAGTTCGAGGCATGTGGCGTCATGCAAAACTGGTACGACCGGGGCTTCGACATCGATCGGATCCTTCAAAAGGGGCTGGAGTGGCACACGACGGTGTTCAACGCCAAGTCTTCGCCTGTACCGGCTCCTTGGCGATCGAAGATCGACGAGTTTCTGAAAAGACTCGGTTACCGGTTCGTGTTACGGGAGCTGACACATACCGCGGAGACGACTCCCGGCGGATCGCTGACCGTGCGATCCCAGTGGGAAAACAAAGGGGTGGCGCCCATCTACCATCCCTGGCCGCTCGCGTACCGACTCCGGTCCGGCGCCGGTCGCGTGGTCGCAACCTGGAGAAGCGCCGCCAACCTCATGCGTTGGTTGCCGGGTCCCCACGAGGTGGAAGAGGTCGTTGTGGTTCCTTCGGACGTTCCGGCCGCGACATACAGTTTGGACGTTGCAATATTGAGCGAGGATGGAAAAACGGCCCATGTGGAACTCGCAAACGCAGGAAAACGCCCGGACAAGTGGTATTCCGTCTCGGAAGTGACGATAAAGACATCAGACGTGCCACATTTCCCCCTTGACGTACCTTAGGTCTTTCCGGAGGAAGGTATAACCCTCAAAATATGGACTTGATAGAAATAAAATTACTGGTCGAAGGAATATTCAGCATTTCTAAGAAAGTCAATAAAATTGAGGGAGCATAAGAATTGTTGTTATGAATTGATGTGACAAAGGAACTATTATGGAACCATTTTACGATAAAATTGGAAAATGGAGAAGGGCAAAGAGCCCGTTATGTCGATAAAAAAAATATGTAAAATCACTCAAATCCGTTGAAGATTTATATCCGAGTCCCCTCATCTTGTTGGCCATAGTGCTTGGCTCGGAAGAAGACGGCCGTAAAGGGCGAGTGTCCCTCCCGGCCGCGACGAGCGAAAAAAGGAATCTCCTATGTGAATGGATATAGAAGGTTCCAATTGAAAAGAGAGGATTACTTCATGAGTCAGTCTCGAATGGTACAGATGGCGAGGTTAGTGGGAAATTTTTTTAAGGTATGTGTAAATAAAGACAGATATCTCATTTTGACCAGTCTCTCTAATCATATGGTTTTTCTTCGTGAGAACCGCCTTCCGGTCGAATATCTGGTAAGGTTGTTCCCAGGAATCGAGAATGAAACCGTATCTACGGATGTGTCCGTTGACCATCATTTCGCCTTGCCGTATGGGGAGAGCACCATTCTCTCGGCAATCATCCGACACATGAAACCTCATACCGTGTTTGAGTTCGGTACATTCACAGGATTGACTACCAAGATCATTGCAGATCTTTCGCCTAAAGGCACCGTAATACACACGATTGATCTCCCGGCAGATGAAATTCTTTGGGAGCCTTGGATTGCCGAGGTTATCGGTCAAGAGTTCCTGGGCCGTCAAGAATATCAAGGAAGGATAATATCTCATCGCTTTTCAACACGGCGGTTCAATTTCACTCCCTTTGCTTCCAGTATTGATCTTGTCTTTGTTGACGCATCGCATGAGTATGAAGACGTTGTTCACGATAGCAGACGGGCAATCGAGATTGTATCAGATTGCGGGGTCGTGATTTGGGACGACTACCAACCAACGACCCTTGGCGTCGTAGCTGCCCTGAACGAGATAGCTCGTGAGGCTAAACTCGTGCGAGTGGCAAATTCCAGACTTGTCTTGTACCGGAAGAGTCCTTTCCCCGGAATCCCATCTGTTCATTTGACGCCGTGGACCGATTTTCCAGAACGCGCCAAGCCGGAGTTAAGGAGAACCGCCTCTCCTACAAGGACTACGTGAGAGGGGTGTGAAAGGACGTGAGGATATCACCCCATATCCCTGATGCCAGGAAATTTCCACTATTGCAGCCCATGATTGCTTTGCGGAGTGGCAGAACGAGAAGATCATTGTCGGATCGCAGCGCGTTATTGGATTCACAGATTATAATACTTAAAGGAATTATTATCCCTATATGGACTTGATAGAAATATAATATTTACTGGTTTCAGAAAAGACGTTCTTAACATATTATCTGAGATAAATATTTTGGTTCATACATCGGTATTTCCTGATCCATTAGGGAGAGTAATCCTAGAAGGCATGATATTTCGGAAACCCGTTATAGCCACAAATCACGGGAGGCCAGTAGAAACCATTGAGGATGGTGTTTCGGGTTTCCTGGTGGAAACGGGAAATCCAATGGCGCTTGCAGAGAAAATCTCTTTCCTCCTGGGGAAAAAAGAAATTGCGATAAGAATTGGGGAAAATGCAAGAAAGCGTGTAGAAGAAAAATTCAGCATAGGAAATAATGTCAAGAAAATAGAGGATGTATATACTTCCCTCCTGGAAAGGCATTAAAATCCAGATCTTCTGATGGGGGCATCATCCATCACACCATGCGAAACCGACTTCAGGAAAAGACTGATATTATTGCCGGTCAGATCCGAATGGTCTTGAAGGCAACCACTCGCTGCTTTAGCAGTTGGATAAAGGCGGGATCACCATGGGACTGATGGAAAAGGCAAATTACGTGCTGAGGAATCCGAAAGTGTTTTGGGAGTACTACAATCTTTCCCGCCAGCTCGCCGAAAACCGAGAAAACGGGATCTACAATTTCCTGTTTCAATGTGACGCAAAGGGACATTTCCCGTATTTAAGGCCGTACTATGACGCTCTAATAAATAATAAAAATGTAGCTATATTCATTACAGGAGCGAATCTTGATGGGGAAGTAAGGTCGTTCTTAATGCAAAACGGGATAAAACCTGACCATATCATCGAGCATAATGACCTTGTACGATTGACGGAATGGAATATTTACATGTCCCCGACTTCTTGGGGAAACATATTTCCAAAAAACGACGATTGTCCCCGCATACAAATATTTCACACAATGGCGGACAAGAATCTCCAGTACGGTGAAAATCTGTTGAAATTCAATACGATATTTGTTTGCGGTCCGATTCACCACGAATTCCTGAAAAGATACCTGTTCGATCCGTTCCCCAACGCAAAGGAGCAATGCGCGACATTCGATGTCGGATACGCAAAAATTGATGCATTGATGAATGGGTTCTATGACCACATCAATTTGAAGAAAAAAATAAATATCTCTGAAGATGACAGGCGAAAAATTGTATTGTACGCTCCGAATTGGGAAACCACATCGGCTCTGTATAAGTATAAGGACCGTGTATTCGAGGAATTAAAAAATACCGGCTTCATCGTTTTAATCAAGCTACACTATTGGTCGATGGTGCAGCAAAAAAAAGTTAAATATGCTGATGATGTGGATTGGAAATCGTTGTTGGATAGATATCGGCAGGAAGAAAACATGCGCATCATAGATGATTCGAGCATCGATCCGTACCTGTCTCTCAGCGATGTCATGATTACGGATTATGGTGGAGCCGCTTACGAATTCATGTGCACGGGAAAACCCATCGTCTACCTGGACTGCCCCGAATTTTTCGAAATGCGCGGCAAGGATATCATGGAGTATTGGTCCAGGGAGTCGGGTTATCTGGTTTCGGATGTGGAACAACTTCCGGATACAGTGGAAACGGCATTGAAAGGAGACGCCACCAAGGTGCGCATTCAAGCAGAACTGGTTGATAAGTTGTTATACAATAGGGGGAGGGCAGCTGAAGCCGGCCTAAAGGTGATCTTCGATGATCTGCTGAAGTGAAAACATATAATCAGATATGATAAAAAATAATATAAAAATTTTTATTACATCCTATGACGATGAAGAGGGACATGAGATCGCCAATCGGTTGAGAAAATTATACGAAATTTCTGATAGAAAATATTCGCTTGTAGAGAATCCACAGTCGTCTGACATCATTGTAATTGGGAGCCTTGGCAATAATATTAGTGATGTGGATTATTTAAAAAATATTTTAATAAATAATGTTATTGATAAATATACGAACAAATGTTTTTCTTTAACGTATAGGGATAAGCCATTTGTATTTAATAGGGGGGTATATGAGTCTGGTGTAAGTAATATTTTTAACTTTAGAAGGGTGAAGACCGGTTCCTATGCGTTGTCTGGTAGTTTCAATTCTTATATTAAAAAACACATATATTCAAGTTTCGAAGACTGTGATAAAGAGTATCTTATTAGTTTTATTGGAAGGAACTCACATCCAGTCCGCACAAAGATATATTCTTTAAAATTTTCCAGAAAAGATATATATATTGAGGATTCCACCAATTTTTCATTCTGGAATTGCGATAATTTCGACGAAATAGATAAAAAGGAAAGGAATTATTATAATGTATTATTAAAAAGTAAATTCTCTATTTGCCCTAGAGGGGTAGGCGCAAGTAGTATTAGGTTATTTGAAACTATTAAATTAGGAATACCTCCTATCATAATATCGGATAGCTACAATCTCCCTAGTGGACCCAAATGGAAAGAATTTAGCATAATGTTGAAAGAAAGACACGTAGATTATTTGGGAAAAATTGCTACAAGTTATGAAGATAGTTACAAAGAAATGGGAATGATGGCAAGAAAATCTTATGAATTGCACTTTGCTGATGACGTGTATTTTAACTATGTGGTTGATAATTGCTTGGATATTATGTTAAATCAGTTGGTGCCGGAATATTATTATTGGAAGATGAGGAAATCTATTTATTATTTATTAATAACTCGACGCAAAATTGGGGAATTGATAAAAAGTATTTTCGGATTTTAAAGAATATATTATTATAAAATTATATGAAATGTTTTAAAGATCTGTAATTTTTTATATCAACAAAGCGTGGCGTTAGGGATATATAAACATATTAAAGGTACCTAATAGTTCTTCATTATTGAAGGAGGATTCAAAACGGGCGAGAGCAGGGAGCTACCATTGGGGAATACATTGGTACTACCCGCTACCAGTCTCCCAAAAAAAGTCATGACTCCACGCGGATCAAATGGCGCCGACCTGCTCTGCCGGACCCTCGAATCCCTGGGAATCGAGCACGTCTTCGGTGTCCCCGGCACGCAGAGCGTCCCTCTTTATGAAGCGATCCAACGGAGCAAACTCCGTTCGGTGGTTTCGACCCATGAACTTGCAGCAAGCTTCATGGCCAATGGATACTATCGGGCTTCGGGAAAGGTGGCCCCCGTGGTCACGATCCCGGGCCCCGGATTCACTTATGCGCTGACGGGAGTCGCCGAGGCATCGCAAGACTCCGTGGCCCTCCTTCACATCGTCGGCCAACCGGCTGCGAGAGCAGGGAAGATGTATGAGTTCCAGTCGATCGACCAGGAAAGCGTCGCCGCTCCCCTGGTGAAAGGGGTACGATCCGTTGACCGGGTCGAAGACATCCCGCGGGCGGTTGCGGAAGCGTTCGGCCTGGCCGTCACCGGTGAGCCGGGCCCCGTTCTGCTCCAGTGGTCCAGGGACGCGCTGGCCAGCCCCCTGACCAGCCGGGTCGATCCGCCCCGCAACGAGCCGATCAGAGAAATGCCGCCGGACGATTCTCTCGTCGACGAGGCGGTGGAACTCCTTTGCAAGGCCAGAAGGCCGGTCCTTCTTTTGGGGCAAGGGGTCGTGGCAGCCGCAGGACGGCTGCAAGAACTCGCAGAGTCGATCGGCTCTCCCGTTTTCACGACCATTTCCGGCCGGGGCATTCTTCCCGAAGACCATGATCTTGCCCTTGGATTCGATCTGGTCCGAAGCGAGGTCGGCACCCTGAACGAACTGATCGTGCAATCCGACTGCGTGGCGGCGTTCGGGTGCAAGCTCTCGTCCGCCGTGACGGGCGGTTTTCTGCTGGACCTTCCGTCGGATCGCCTGATACGGGTCGAGGCAAGCGAAGAAGTGCTTCGGGCCAACTACCCGGCGCGCACCGCGATCCTCGGATCCACCAATACCGTCCTGGATCGGATGCTCCCAGCGGTGAAAGGGAAACGGAAACCGTCCGCCGGCGGTTGGACACGCGATGAAATCGAAGGGTGGAAGAAGCGGCTGCGGATCGTTCCGAAGAACGCGGTGCCGGAGCCGCT
>Ga0315273_10013505_pt1 | contig 10497 bp, 11 predicted proteins | sample YL17G02_0_MG_FD_205753 | JGI IMG/M metagenome (GOLD analysis project Ga0315273, IMG submission 205753) | Sediment microbial communities from Yellowstone Lake, YNP, Wyoming, USA - YL17G02_0 | ecosystem: Environmental > Aquatic > Freshwater > Lake > Sediment | place: USA: Wyoming | collected... | reverse complement strand
GATGCGCGATTATTAAAGCTACAAAAAACTATGCAGCCGGAGAGAGGGCAGAGGCAAAGGGAACAAGATGCCAATGGGGTAGATACTATGAGGACAAGACCAGTAGGTTTCCATGAGGGATTGCCGATGTATGAAGATGAGGCGTTAGTGACATCACATTTTAGTAACCAATTCTTGAGAGACCATGGGCTTCCTGATTATGTGTATATTGCCAAAGGATATTATTTCTTAAGAAAGGATATGCGGACGATGTTGTTTGATCTATTGACGGGGCACCCTTCCCAGGGTTTTGAGATTGAGAGCATAAGGAGTGCAATGATAGATCAGGAGAAACAGAGAGCAGCGACAGCGGGTGAACGACCAAATATTGAACAAATATCCGCAAAGGCTAATGAATCGTATAATTACTTTTTGTGGGGGATATATCCCCTGATTAGATTAGAAAATGCTGATACCCAGAGAACCTTGCGGGCGGGGGTGGGGGGTGAAGGGACCGGCGCAATATTAAACGAGATTCAGCCAAATATGAAGTGGATTGCGCAAGAGTTGAGAAAAGATTCCCAAGCAGTCTCGGCCATGAGGGTATGGACAGCATTGGGGGGATCTAAGGAAGAAAATTACCGGAATATTGCCGGCATGACGGATGAAGAAAACGCAATAGTTGAGAGACATTTTGAGACTTTTAAAAAGATGATGGAGGTAAAAGAATTTAAAATACTGAAAGGCCAAGGGGGTGAAGAGAGTGACCAATTGATGACCAGACAACTTGCAGTGGAGGAGATGAATAAAGTAGCAAAAGAACTTGAAGATTTAGGTTTGGATAAAGGGGTGATAATTTTAACCAGGAAAATCACAGGATTGTTGGCATGGAATCCGGAAACCGTTGATGCAAGGAAGCAGTTTGCCAATTATGAAAAGTATTTACAAGGAGACATAAAGGCAAGTAGAACTTTAATTGGGAGGACAATGTACAACGATCCGAATGCCCCGACATTTGCAGATTCTTTGAAGAATAAAGGAATGGAAGGAATGTTAGAACAAATAAGAGACTGGACTCATGCGCGGTTTTGGTTGCAGTTGAGTTATGGAGGAACGGTGGATTTGTTGAAAAAATTAAATTTTATTGATGATTGTGTGAGGGGAAGAGACGAGTTCGCGAACGTATCTGAGCGGAGAAAAGCGGTAATAAAAGCGGTAGATGAATTGATGGCGCATAAAGAATTTCCTCCTCTTGAGAATAAAACAGCTCAGCGGTTGGTACAAATGCCATTGATGGGGGGGAAAGGAACTCTTAAAGCGTCTGAGTGGCAATGGGGACAGACAATTGGGGAAGGGATTAAGGACTCATTTATAGGGGATATTTTGGGAGCGTTTAAGAAAAAGGAGTAGATTAAAGGTTTTTGTTTTGAATACCTTGACCTGTGGCTGACATAGCCGCGGCTCCTGTTTTGTTTATGATCCAACTTACTGGTCCTGCGGTAGGACGTTCGGATAGTTGCTTCCCAGCAGATGTTAAGATACCTCCAGCGGTAGAAGTTATCGGGGTAAGAGCTTCACCGAAGGCGGAGCCATACTTGAAGGCGGGGACTTTGAGGGCTTCCTTGACCATATCAGCAACCTTAGGGGTTAAAGACAGGATAGCATACCCTAAAAAGAACTGAAGAACGAAACCGCTGGTGTTCATGAAAGGAAGTTTGGGCAAATCAGCCAAGGCACCAATGCCGGCATTAGGGGTGCCGATGGGATTAAATGCCCAGCCTAAGCCGGTGAGGGGATTAAGAAGTTCATCGAAGATAGTTGTAAGGAAGGAAAGAAAGCGGGGACGCCACATAACAGCGTTGAAAAAGATCATCAAGGGGACGACGACAAAGACCGAAGCGTGGGCGACGACGTTTCTGAACCAGGAACTAAAGCCTTTTTGACCCGGAAGAAGGCCAGTAACTATTTGCCAGGGGCCAATAATAATAAGAATCATGAGCATGAGGTAGGTTTTGACCAGCATCCACCAGATCTTTAATAGGGTCCAACTAAAAAAGATAATAAATATTATGCCGATAACTGCGGTTAGCACACCAATAAAAGCTCCAAGACCGACCATGCTGCCAATGAGAGCCAGGGGGCCGCCGGAGGCCATGAGGAGGAGAATGGGGGTGAAAAAGTAGACCCAGACATATTTAAACTCGCTGTTAGTGAAGAATTTGATGGCATTAGGTAAATCGGAGAAAACAGCGGGGTTTCCTCCCATGGCCGTACCGAAGAGAGCGATTACTAAGGTAACAATCAAATAAACAAGGTCAAAAACCAGACCGGCAATAGCGTAGGAAAAAGTGACTAAGATTAAACTGATAATGATTTTGGGAATCATCATTTGTAGGGTGACGGCGGTTTGGGGATTGATTTTGACCCGGAACATAATCATGAAACCGGCGGCAACCAGCAGGACTACCATAAGGAAATAGGCCATATTGCGGGAAGCGCTCCAAATCAATCTTAGGGAGGTCATGGCCTCGTATCCGTAACCTCCTTGAGCGTAGGCCGGGGAGGCGAGATTGAATTTGGCCAGAGTCTGACTAATTTCCTGTGTCCCGGAGGCGGGAGGGTTAGTGAAGACGGCGTCAATACCGGCAATAGCTAGGCCAGGGAAACCAAAGAGGGCGTATTTATCCAAAGTCCGTTCTGAGGGGTTTAAACTTGTGGGGCCAATGACGCTTTGGACCATTTCGCGGATTTTAGTGACATCCATGCCACAGCCGGGACAGAGGATGAGGTAGAGGCTGTTAATGATCCAAGCTACTTGAGCGAAAGTGTAGCGCTCGCCGAACATTTCCGCTTCAGGAGAATTCATGACCTTTTGAGCAAACTGATCGACGCTGGGATTGTACCAAGGGCCGGTGGGAATGACGGGGATGGGTTGGGCGAAGATCGGGCCCGCCGTCGCCAAGGCTATGGCGGGTAAAAGAAGAAAAAGGAAAATAACGCTAATGATTTTGCGTTTCATGGGGATAGGTACAGATTAGAGGAAATGGGAGGGATAATCAAGGGCGCTAGTAACATTTATATTTTTCAAAAGCTCCCACGGATGTAGCCAAGAAGTTGGGGATGGCGGCGTATCCGTCATTGTATCCAGGTTCAGGGCAATACGCGGAATAGGCTACCCGGGCTTGGACATATAAACTGTCGGACCAGGAACAATTGGTGGAACGGGTGTTGTTGGTGAGGCGGTAAGAACCGCAGGTGGCATTAGTAACTGCCGGGGGAATCATGGCGGAATTGATGTGAAGCATTTTGGCGGCGGCAAAGGCGGCGTCCATGAAATTACAGCGGGAAACTTTATCTCTGGCGTCGCGGGAGGGATCGATTTCCTGGACGGCGGTCCAAACTGCATCCCGGCCGTCGCCTAAATAGAACCAATTTTCCAGAAAACCGAATGGCGGTTGGGATGCCGAGTTTTCATTGTCGCAGGTGGGCATGGATTCATAACCATCTGAACTGATCGGCAAGCTCCATTTGCAGACATTTTCGTCAGTGAACTCGCCTTGGAAGGCATCCCGGGTGGCACCTTCATGCTGCATAGTAGCAAAGATGGCGGCGGCGGGGACATTAAAGGTTTCGCCGGCGACGGTAAGAATTTTGAGGGCTAAATCTCCCAGGTCGGAGTTGCACAAACCGCAGGTTTCGGAGACACTGATATCGGCAGGAAGCGGCAAGTCAGCGCAGGTTACAGCAGCAGCTGGTTTAGCATTACATGAACCTTGGGGGCGGAGAAGGCATTGGAGATTAAGTTTTTCCCGGCCGCCGCCGAGAATGTAGTCGTAAAGACTGCCGACTTTGGGGAAATAGAGGGCGGGGGCGCCGCCGGAACCGGCGGAGACGTGGACATTGTTAACATCAGCACCACTGGGGTCACTGACGGCGGAGTAGTCGGCAGAGCCGGCACCGGGCAGGGCATATTTACCGATTTTGATATATTTGTCGTCGGCCACATCGTCGGGTTTTTTGGGCAGAAAACGGCGCAGGAGCGACTGCTCACCGGAAACCAGGGTGTCGTAAATCCGTTCGACCATGGGGGTTTTGACAAAGATGGCGATCCGGCCGGCGTTTTTCAGTTCCTGTCTAGGCCAAAGCAGGGAGCAAGTTGGGGTGGGAGGGTGAGGAGGGCGGCCGACTTGGTCAACTTCCCAGGAACAACAGTCACCATAACTGGAGCAGGTGGTTGGGAGGTCATGGTCACCACAGGGGTAGGCTCCGATGATGGCGCAGGTACCACGGGGGGTGTCGGGATAGGGATTTTCTTCGCAATTATATGTAGGTTCGGGAGCGGGGCCGCAGCAGACGAAGTTGCCGGCAGTATAGACGAGGACGCCGTTGGAGTAACAATCTCCGGCGCTGGGATGCGGCCAGGCAACAACATCTTCGTAATCGGCGTTGCAGGGGTTACCCCCGCCGGAAAAAGCGGCATCGCAATAATATTCCGGGTCCATGCTTAAAAGCTGGCAGGGATTGTAATAGGGACAGGATCCCCAGCAGCAGGAACCTTCGGAAAAGGGACCGTCGCTGGTGCAGGGAGAACCGGGCCGGGTACAGGGTTCTTCTTTGCAGGAGGGAGTGGAAGTTAAAGTTAAACCGAAATAGTCACAAATGCTGCCCGGAGGACTACCGGTATTGGGAATGATGCGGAGGGGAGTATAACGGAAAAGTTGATAGACAGTCAGGGTAGCCGGGATGGCGGTACCCAGGAGACTGTCCCCGGGTTTGTTTTTGGCCTTGGAAATATCACAGCGTTGGTCGGAGACGCCCACGAACCGATTGGCATAGTCAGTAAAGAGGGGGGTAGGAGCCGGTTGATAAGGAATGACTTCGGTATTACGGGTGGATTTTTTGGTGATAAAGTCCATGAGCGGGAAAAAGGTTTTGGTATTGTCGTGAATACCCTGCCATTTATCAATCCACTGGGAGACAAAGTTGCGGTTTTGGGGATCGGTATTCTTGCCGATATTCATGTCGTTGGTGGAAGTGTCGGGGTTAAGAGGCCGGAAAGTACCAGCCACTAAATCGGAAACAGCATTGGAATTGCGCAGATGAGGGAAGTAGAGGCGGGAATCCGCCGCGCCTAAATAGAGACCGATACGGGTGATACGACCGTCGATCTCCGGCATCGTCGGCTGGCCGGCCAAAATCAGGGCAGGCTGGACTTCACTGACAATATCTTCGGTAGAAGCCAGGGGGATGTTGGGATTATCGGGGGTGAGGAAGAGATTTTTCAGGCGCATAGTAATAGGATCGGGTTCGACGATGTAATTGTGAATGTTGGGACTGCTAAAATTAAAAGCGGCGTTGGGGGGAAGAAAGACAAAGCGGCGATTAGTTTTAGCTTCGTTAATGAGGACTTTTCTAAGAGTCTCCTGACTTTCCCGGGAAAGAAGTTTTAAGGCCGGACCGGAAAAGTTGATCAGCCGGTTCATGTCATCCGGATTGTCGGGATCCAGGTCTTTTTGTTCAGCCTGGAGGACAGTGCCGTTTAAATACCAGCTTAAATAATTATTAACTTTGTTTTTGTCATTGAGATTGGCGGAATTTTGGGTGGCGCCGAAAATAGGAAAGATGGCATCGGAGTAGTCCAGACTAACGTTGTAGACGATTTTGGCAAAGATGCAGAGTTGGACATTGCCCGGAGTCCAGTCGGCACAAATCAGGGGCATAGTCCGGTGGGCGGGGTCAGTGTCGACAAAAGTATAATGAAGGATATTGGGGGGGTCGGGCATAAAGTTGTTGACACCGGGGCTATAGGTGATTTCGACCACACTGGGAGCGGTGAGGGTGGAGGAGGGGTTGGCGCTTTTACCACAGGAGTAGGAAAGATAAAGATTATCGGTAGCGGGAGAAGCCTCGGGAATTTTCCGGGGAATATAGGGATCGCAGGGAGAGGCGGGGTAGGGACGGAGGGGGTGAAATTCCGGGTTGGAAGTTTTGGTTGAGCAAGGCCAATATCTGAAGTGGGGAGGGAGGGTGGGGGTGGGGAGAAAGGTAGGGGTAGGAATGGCGCAAGATCCGGGAGCGGGGCAAATTTCCGGATGATAGCAAGTGCCATGATCGGCTCCGGGGGCGACATAACACATCCAGGAACCACTGCTGTTACATTCTGCGGTTTTACTGGTGTAACATTCGAAATCATTTCCGGTGCCGTCGTTAGGATCAAGACCACAACTGGCACCACAGGCCCGGCCTCCGGGATTGGTGCAGCAGGAAAGGGGGAATTGGGCGGAGACGGAAGGGGGACGAAGTAATGAAAAAAGGAAAATAAAAATGAAGGCTAGGGGCATGGGACTATTGTAACAAAAAAGGAACTAATCCTTCGGCATTGCTCAGGATTTCGCCCCTCGACTACGCTCGGGACTCAACAGGTTTGGCCGGGGAGGCAGATGCTGAAATTGCCAACCTCGATGCCCAGGAAGTTACCAAATATCCGCAAGATCATCCAAGCGGAGATAGCCAGGATCAAACCGCCGATGGCATAGGTGAGGGTGTTTTTGGCTTTGGCGGCGGCGTCTTTGTCGGCACCGGCCAGGAGATATTTATAACCGCCGATAACCAGCATGGCAACTACAATCAGGGCGATGACAATGAGGGCAATGGAGAGGATAGATTCAAAAACCTGGTCTAGATTGCCGAGACGGGCGGGATTTTTATACATGGGTTGATCATAGCAAAAACCACCCCGCCTTTGAAGGCGGGGTGGTTGCCCTTGGGAACAAACCAACTTTTTAGATGTTGGAAATAGTAAAGTTGGTAAGACTGACTCCCATGAAAGCACCGGCCAGGTAAATGATGGCGTAGGTCGAGAAAATAATGACCAAACCAATCAAAGCGGCGGTGATTCTCTTTTGGGCTTTTTGGGTACCTTCCTTGTCTCCTCCGGCCAGGATCCATTGCAGACCTCCGTAGAGAAGGAAGAAGAAAGCAACCAAGCCGGCGATAGCCAGAATCAAATTGACTCCGGCGGCGGCCAATCGGGTAATAGTCCAGTTACTGGTAGTAGCGAAGGAGGAACCTGTAGGTGGCGCCAAGTTAATGACATTGGCGCTTGCCAAAGCGGACAAAGGTGAAACAGCCGCGATTCCTGCCAAAGCCAAAGCGGTTTTAGCGAATTTTTTTAATTGCGTCATGTGTTTCACCTCCTTTCAAAGGGTGGGAATTGTAAATCTGACCAGGTTAAGGCCAAACATCGCACCCAGCAGATAAAGTATAGCATAAAGAGAGAACAGAACCACTAAACCAAACAGGGCGTGGGTAATACGGTTTTGAGCTTTTTTCAAACCTTCTTTGTCTCCGCCGCTGGTAATCCACTGAAGAGCGCCGAAGAGAAACATGAAAATAAAGGCGATAACACCAATGATAAGAGCGAATTGGATTAAAACCTGGGCTAAATTGGAAAAGAGAGTAGCGCCGCTGGCACTATCATAACCACCCAACTTGTTAGAGAGAACAGGGTTATTGATAGGATAAATGGCAAGACGTGGAGTCATGGTGGCTTTATTAGGGATATAGAGTTCTAAGGGGAGTGATAAAGTCGAGAATATCAATGCCGAGAACATGGCCAACCAGTCCAATAAAGGAATAGGCTCCGATTAAAACTATTAGGCCGATTAGAGAGTTGGTCATGCGCTTTTGGGCTTTGGATATGCCATCCTTGTCACTGCCGGCAGTGATCCAATTTAAAGCGCCGATGAAAAATTGGACGATAAACCACAACCCTCCGGCTAGAGTTATGACCCCAATAACAGTAGAAATAATGGTGGAAAGGGTGACATCCGGGGCAATGTCCTGATAGCCTCCCGCAGCACCCCAGCGGGTTTTGCCCAGGTTGCCGATACCATTAAAAATTCCGATTCTAATAGCCAGATGATTCATCATAATCAGGGGGTAAAGATTTGGGGGCTAAGTAAAGCGACGGGGTCGTTGTAGAGAAGTAACCCAAGGATACCGGCGATAATAAAGGAGGAGACGACTACAAGTAAACCCATGACAGAATGCAGGATCTTAGCGGAGGCCTTGGAAATGTTTTTGGGGTCACCACCGGCGCTCATAAACTGATAGCCGGCAGTAAGAAAATTCCAAAAGGCATAGATACCGGCCAGAATAATGACAAATTTAATTAAATTATTGAGAATGAGAAATAGTCCATAACCAGGGGTGGCAGAAGTGTAGGCGGAAACATTAAAACCGGAGGGACCGTAGGGATTATTGAGGATGCCGACTTGAGCAAGAAGTTTCATGTTAAAAGATCCAATTGGCAGTAAAGTCGATGCCTAATGTGGCGCCGATTATCTGCAGTATAAAATAAGCGGTGATAACTAGCAAGAAGCCGGCGATGGCGTAGGTTAAAGCACTGCGGGCTTTAGCAGCATCCTGAGGCGATTTGTCCTTTCCGGCACCGATAATCAAACTGAAACCGGAAAAAACGATGAGGATAAAAAAGATAATGCCGGCGACAACCATAATGTTGGGAAGGAGAGAAGACAGCAGGTCGCCGGGGGTTTGGGCAATTTTGTTGGCGTTAGGGTGAAATTTGAAAAAGTTGGCGGGAATATTAACGACTGAAAGTTTCATATAACCTGATTGAGACCTAAGACAGCGGCCAGAATTTGGGCCAAGAAATAAACGGAGACAACAATAACCAGACCAATGAGGGCGTTGGTCAGGCTTTTGGTGGCGGACTGGATTTTGCCGGGGTCGCCTATCGAGGTTAATAAATTAAAACCGGCGGACACAAGTTTGACAAAAAAAACCAAACCCGCAAAAGCGATGGCATAGAGAAGAAAGCGGGAGACGATATCACCGATTAGAGTATCCGGGTTGGTGAATTTAGTTGAGGGGTTGGTTATGCCAGTAATACCAGCAAGGAGTTTCATATGAAATATTATAAACCAATCTTTGGGTGAGTACCTCCCTCTTTGGTTCCCCCTCCTAAATTAGGAGGGGGAAAGGGGGTGGTATTTCTCAAGTTCTAAAACCCAGACTAACTAAATTTAGGACTTTAATGCCGAGGAAATTTAAGAGAGTGAGGGCGATGGCGAAAAGGACCAGGGCAGTAACGGCGGCGATGACCAGTTCCCGGCTGGCCTGGATTTTGGTTTTGTCACCGCCGGAAGTGGTTAGTTGGAAAGCGGCAAAAAGCAGAACCAGAAAAGAAAAACCGGCACCCAAAACAGTACCCCAGGCGAGGGTTTGGGAGGCAAAGCCTTTGGGCTGGTAGGGGATGCAACCAAAGGCGGTATAAACACTATTGGCTGGTGAGCTGCAAAAAGGGCTTATGCCGGTGCAACACAATTCATTGGAAAGACAGCCTTGAGCACTGATGGGAGCAGTGCCAGGGAGACAGCCTCCGGTGCGACAAGAGCCCCCCTGGCTGAAACATGAGGCCATATTGTTGCAATTGGAGACACAGGCTGCCCGGTCGGGAAATTCTACTTCTCCGGCTGAGGTATTGCAGCCGGCGGCGGGTTTAGTGTAACAACCAATGGTGACGGAGCAGCAATAAGGATTTGTATCGGTAATGCAAACTCTGGCGGTACTGGGACTGCAGGTATTTTCGTCATCACTAAGACTGGTGCACAAGTTTTTATCGGGATAGTAGCCAAAAGCACAAGTGGTGGAACTACCGGGATTCCAATAGCAACTAGTGGTAGCCCAGTCGCAGAAGTAACAGCCACGAACCGGGTCGGGACAGGCACCGGGTGGAATTTGTGTTGGAGAGAGTCCTGGGGGAGGAGTGGGAGGGATAGTTGGAGTAGTGATTATTTCGGGAGGGCAGATTTCCAGGAGCGAATCACAGCAGGCGTATATAATGGTGGCACTGGAATTCCAGCAAACATTGGAAGTAGGTCCGGCAATACAACTGTTAAAATTTGGATCTCCGGAGTAGTAACAGGCAGCGTGGGTGTTTTGGACCGAGATAACAAAGAGGATAAAAACGGAGATAATGAATAGACATTTTTTCATACAAAGAAGCCCAGGGGGCCGAGATTTAAGACTCTGGTGCCGATGGCATTAATAATGGTCAGGGACAGGGCAATAAGCAAGAGACCGGAGAGGGCAGCGGAAACTAATTCCTTGCCGGCCTGGATTTTTTTAGGATCACCGGTACCGGTTATCCAGATCAGGGCGCCGTAGAGAAGGGTGAAAAAAGACAGGCCGCCGCCAATCCGGACTCCCCAACCTATAACCGCGGAGGCAAAACCCTGGGGGAGAAAAGGAAAACAACCCAAACTGGTATTAATCCAGTTATTGGGGTGGTTTTTATCATAGACGGAAGTGGGTTTACCGGAAGGATCGCAGAAGATATTATCGCCGATGGTTATCGGACAGCCTCCTGGTAGCATCTTGCACGTGGTGAGAGAAATACAGCGAAAACCTGCCTGTTGGATGGAAACGCAGTATAAATCAGGAGTATTACATTTTCCTTGGGGGCAACAAGGTTCAGAAGTGTCGCCACAATCT
>Ga0315273_10013503_pt1 | contig 10498 bp, 18 predicted proteins | sample YL17G02_0_MG_FD_205753 | JGI IMG/M metagenome (GOLD analysis project Ga0315273, IMG submission 205753) | Sediment microbial communities from Yellowstone Lake, YNP, Wyoming, USA - YL17G02_0 | ecosystem: Environmental > Aquatic > Freshwater > Lake > Sediment | place: USA: Wyoming | collected... | reverse complement strand
AAGGAAAATAATTATGTTTGAATATAGGATACCTCAATATAAAGACTGCATAGGCAATCTTATAATGAGTAGTTTAATAAAAATATATTCCTTTAATGAAGCCATTAAAATATGTCATGGTTTATTAGGATTAAAAGAAACCCATAGATTGGAGGGAGTATGAAGATTAAAGAGGTAGGTTTGCATTTTCCTAATAGTGAACAAGGCGATATTGTATATTATAAAGTTGGTAGTCCTTTTCAGAAGGGGAAGGCAGTAACTGAAATTAAAGCAGTTTCTATGAGTCCACAACCTTATTGTGAAAAAGTGCATTATGAAATCTACACCGAAGATGGACTTGTTATGGAAATGCACCAATATGGCTATGTAGAATATTTTAAGGAGGGAGTATGAGCAAGCCTGTTAAGACGCCGAGAGAGTTGACGGAGAATTTCATGGATGACTATATAAGCCAAATAGAACGAGGAACAACGCTTAAAGATTGCAAACTTGCTATTGATAATTTCTTCGCCCAGTCAGAAGAATATTATAAAAAATCTTATTCCGTTGAGAATATGCCTAAAGTTAATGGCGAATATCAATGTGAACACATCAAAGAAAAAGTCATCAGAAGTAATTGTGTATGGTGTAATTTGACTGTGGCGGAGAAGATTATAGATAGGTTGAAAAGAGAGATTACGAGATTAAAGTCTAAACCCCTTGAACCTATTAAAAGAATTAGTTAAAATGACTACTCCCCATAAGAGTAAACAGGAGGATGTATGAGAGAGATAAAGTTTAGGGCGTGGTTTGTAAGAATGGGTAAAATGCTTACTTGGAAAGAAATGACAAGCGAATGGACACTTGACCAATTTGCACACCCTTCTGCTTATGACGAAGATATGAAACTTATGCAATTCACAGGTTTAAAGGATAAGAACGGGAAAGAGATTTATGAGGGGGATATAGTTGACTATTACTTCTCAGAAAACGAGACTGCTGACCATTGTATTGGAGTTATTGAATATGGCTCACTTGCGGATAGAGCAGGTTTTTGTATTGTGGAAAAACGAGGTATATTTTTCCCCCTTAATATTAAATGTTATTTAATTGTCATCGGCAATATCTATGAGAATTATGAACTATTGAAAGAAGGTGCTAAATGACAAAACTTAAATCACTCCCTAATTTTCCAAAGATGAAAGTTATCAACGAATATAATCTTAGCCCTCAACTAGATTTGCCTAATGACTCAGAGGTTAGACGACAAGGTTATAATCATGCTTTATCCGAAGTCGGAGAGCTGGAGTGTCCGAGCGTGCCAAGTGTAAGAGATATAGTCAAAGTAATAGAAAGTATGTGTTTAATTCGGAAGGCTAAAGAAGGAAAAAAGATTATAAGATATGGGAATATAGGCAATGTTGAAAGGGTAGCCCAGGCAATCCATAACCTTATAACCAAACAGGAAGGTGGAGAATGAAATATATAGTGGTTCAATGGTTAAAAGAGAAATCACCTTATAAAAAATGTATGCGTGTAATTAAATCTAATCATCCAAGATTTTCAGATGGCACAAGATTTGACTATGGTTTTTTAGATATTGCTTCTTGCGAAGGATATGCTATTACAGTTTTGCCCTCAAAAGAAACTATTGATAAAAAATGGAAAGATGGAGATTTAAAAGAATAATCATAATAACGGAGTAACTAATGGCTAATCTTATTATAACAATTAGGATGCAAGGAATGAAAATACCCAAGGAGGCGGTAAATGAATAAATCATTAGTAGCTATAAAATTTGCATCTATAATATATATTGTTATATTTTTATTACTATTTGTATTATATCATGCAAAGGCACATGCATATGAGAATTTTAATGATTATGTAAATAATATAATTACTCAGACAAAGGAAACAGACCAAGATATAAGAGATTCCTGGGAAGAATTATTGGGTTTTGATTTGTGGATGCCATATTATAAATTAGAGGTAATACGAAAAGATATTTCATCTTCACTAGATATGAAGATATATAATTTTAGGGGAAAATTGGAATATGCAAAAAACTATAAAGAAGCAATGTATGTTTTTAGAGTTCGCTTCTAAAAGGAGATAAAATGGAAAGAAAAAGCAGGAGACATGGAAGGTCTGGAAGAACTTATGAAAATAAGAAAAGAAAAATGGAAAGATTATATGAATCCAATCTAAACATTCAGAAAAAATATCCTAGTCTGGATGCATTTTTAGCTCTATTAAAGAAACCAAGTCCAGGGAGATAAGATGCCACAGGCAGGAGATATATTACTTATACGGTATAAAATAGACCCATTGGGTTGGATAATTCAATGGTTTATTGGTAGCGAATGGAATCATTCGGCAGTTGTCATAGATGAAAAGCATATATTTGATTGCACATCTGCTGGAAATAAAATAAAAACTATTAAACATTACCAGAATAAATATCTATATGAAATTAAATTATTGAGATTCATAACATTGTTGCCTTCTGAAAAAATTAGATTGTTCGAGACAATGTTAAGATTAAATCTATTAAAAAAAGCAGGAGATTTCTTATTTTTAATAGGTTTAATTCGGGTAGCATTAAAGAAAAAACCTATAGTTAATACTTGTTCTGGAACTGTAGCATATCTATTTTTTAAATTAGGAATTACAATAGCAGATAAACCATATTATTTAACTAGTCCTGAAGATTTAAATAATATTAAAAATGCTATAGATGTTACAAATGAATTATGTTAAATAGTTTAGTTGTGGATAAATAAGGATACATATTATGAATAACCCATTTAGTTTAAGAACTGAAGAAATGAAATTAGAAATAATAAAAGATATGAAGACTCTTGAATTATTTTTTAAAGAGAAAATAGGTCTTGATACTTATTTAATTTATGGCACACTATTGGGAGCAGTAAGAGAACATGATTTTATTCCACATGATGCCGATATAGACATCGCTTATTTGAGTAAATGTAAAACAAAAGATGGAGTAAAATTCCAAAGAATAGAAATTAAAAAAATACTTAAAGATTGTAATATGTTAGACTGTGATAATACAGTAGGAATCAAAATAAATTGCGGGAATAATGGATTTGATATATGGACTTCATGGATTGAAAATGATAAATATTTTATATTGCCAAGAGGAAATGTCTGTGATACAGATATAATTTTTCCTTTAAAACCATATATATTTAGAAACGAAGAATTTCTTATTCCTAATAATAGTGAATTATTAATGGATTTATTATATAGGGATTGGAAAAATACGATATTAAAGGAAGAAAATTATAATAAACCATATCCATTGGATTTCAGTTTGAAGAGGATAACAAAATGAAAAAAATAATATATGCTGCTGGTTCATGGGATTTATTGCATTTCGGTCATCTTCAAATCCTGAAGAAAGCCAAATCATTGGGAGATTATTTAATAGTTGCTGTTTCTTCTGATGAATTAATGAAAGAAAAAGGAAAAATCTGTATCATACCTTTTGAAGAAAGGGTTGCGTTAATAAAAGAATTAAAATGTGTGGATATGGTAGTAAAAGAAACAAAAATATTTGATATTCAACAGTTTCAAAAATTAAATGCGGATATATTTGTAATCGGTGATGATTGGAAGTATAGATTTGATATTCCCAGGCTTAAATGGTTTATAGATTATAATAAAATTGTATTTATACCATATACTCAACATCTATCTACGACTAAGATAAAAGAAAAGATATTAAAGGAATGTGCTAAATGAATAATACGATATCTATAATTATCCCTACTTATAATCGTTCTGAAATTTTAAAGAGAGCAATAGATTCTATCTATGATTTGAATTTTGATGAAATTGTTTTGGTCAATGATAATTCTAAATCAAATTCTGACCTTAATAATTATATAAATAAATTATTACAAAATTATTCAAAAATAAAATATATACATAATTTAGAAAATAAAGGTGTTGCGGAAGCAAAAAATACTGGAATAAGAAATTCCACTTCTGATTGGGTAACTATATTGGATGATGATGATTATTATAATAAAAATATTTGCAATTCTATAAAACAATTTATAATGGATAATAAAGATGCGGACATTATTCATCATACAATACAAACTAAACATTTTAATAATGAAATAGTTGATTATGGAAAAAAATCATTTACATTAGAAGAATTAAAAAATGAAAATTGTATTCCTGGAAGTAGTTTTATTAAAAAATCAATATGGGAAAAATTAAATGGATTTAAAAATATTCCTTGGGAAGATTGGTATTTTTGGATAGAAGCCAAAGAAAATGGTTTCAATTTTATTTATTATCCTGAAATATTCTATTTTCGAGAAGAACGATTTCAGAGTGTAACATCCGATGTCCATTCAAAAATATCCAATGAAGAATGGAAGAAAAAATATATAAATAAAAAGGAATAAATGACAGACTTATCTGATAAATTAACAGTATTTATAATAGCAATAGAAAAATTAAAAAATTATGAAGAATGTTTTTTATCTATCCAAAATCAAACAGTTTCATTTAAAATAGAACTGATTTTAGATATCACGCCCATGCATAAAGCTTTTCAAAAAATGTTAGATAATTGCAAGACACCTTATTTTGTTCAAGTGGATGAGGACATGATTTTAGATAATAATGCTATAGAAACTCTATATAATTCAATAATAAATTCTCCTGATTTAACTACAATGATTTGCTATGATTTATTTGATTGCCATTTACAAAAAACAATTGAAGGTGTTAAAATATATAAACATGATATATTTAAAAAATTCCCTTATGAAAATAAAATGGGGTTTGAAATGAATCAACTTAGTCAATTAGAACAACAAGGATATAATTATAAAATTATAAAACAAATTATTGGTAAACATTCGCCATATTGGACTAATATAAATATTTATAATAGATATTATGAACTAATAATGAGAAATAGAAAAATTTGTTGTGGATTAGATAAATTACCTAATAAATTATTTAATATTTTTCAACAGACCCCAACAAAATTGAATTTCTTTGCAGTAATGGGTGCATTTATGGCTCTTATAGATAAAGATGATAGTTTAACTACCAAAGATTATAATAAATATAAAACTGAGAACTATAAGATTATAGAAGATTATGTAAATAAATTAAAAGAAATAAATGTTATAAATAGAAAAAAATTAGTTGTTCAATTAGCAAGAATACCTTGTGCGAATAGTGGATATGAACTATCTAATTTAATAAATACATATTCGGACAAATACCAATCAAGATATGTATTATTTACAGAATATTCTAAAGAAAATAAAAATATACCTTATAGATATTTTCCCTATGATTTATTTTGGCAGGAAAATGAGCAAGAATGTTTAGATGTAATCAATAGTGCGGATATAATACATATTCATCATGATGTGCTGTGGAATGATAAGGTAATAAATATTTTAAAAAATAAAAAAGTAATCACAACTTGGTATAATTTAACCAATTCATTAACTTATAGTAAATCAAATTTTAATCAGAGATTTTTTGATAATTTAGATAATATTACAGATATTCATACAGTAATAGACCAACCATTACAAAAAATAATGTTTGATTATATAGGAAAAAATTATGTTCCTTTAATTAAATATTTGTTCAATGAAATAACAAAAAGAATTAATGATATACCTTTAATTATATTTGCTCCTACAAATAGAGAAGATAATGGAATTGGAACTAAAAAATATAATGATGTAATTAAAATAATAAATGAATTAAAAGAAAAAGGATATAAATTCAATTTTAATTTAATAGAAGGTGTTCCATATGAAGAAAATTTAGAAAGAAAAAGACATTGTGATATTCTCATAGATGATGTAGACCCCGACTATGAAAAATTTCATAATAGTTCATTAGAGGCAGCATGTTTCAGTGCAATATCATTAACAAATTATACTGGAATTGATTATCCATTTATCAAAACTAACATAAATAATTTAAAAGAGACATTAATTAAATATATAAGTAATATTCCTTTATTAAGAGAAGAACAAAGAAAAATTGTAGAATGGAGAAAATTAAATTATACTCCTAAGAAATTAGTGAAAATATATGAGGATTTATATGATGGAATATAAAATAGCTATTATTCTTACTACCTTTATAAGAGATAACCTATTGATTCAAACCCTACAAACAATTGTAGATAACTATACAGAAGGTTGTATACTTTTGATTGCAGACCAGGGGTATCGTTCAGAAGAAAAAAACACTATGTATGATTATATTAAATCGCAAATTCCTGTAGAAATACACTATTTACCATTTGATTCTGGATTAAGTTTTGGTCGTAATTTTTTAGTAAAAAGAGCCAAAGAACTCAATATACCTTATTGTTTACTAACAGCCGATAGTATACAATTTAGTGAACATTATATTTTTGATAATATTATCAACTTTCTGATGACAAATGAAAAACATGTTTTAGTGGGATTTGAGTTAGATGGAAGTAAGTGTGGATGGGAATATAATTATACATTACAGAAAGATGGATTTCATTTTACATACTCAAATGAATCTACTTTATGGAATGAAATATCATTTAAAAAAATAGATATATGTAGAAATATATTTCTAGCAAAAACAGAAGCTCTAATAGCATCTCCCTGGAGAGATGAGTTAAAATTAGGAGAACATGAAATATTCTTTAATGATTTAAAAGATAAAAATTATAATTGTTTCTGGACAGATTCTATTAAATTTAAAAGACATTCAACAACTAATGAAGAATATACCATATATAGAAAACGATTTGGAACATACCAAGAAAAAATGAGGGAAATATTAAATATCACAGGTTGGGTTCACATGCCTCCTGGATATAAAAGGAAACCAAAATGAGTAAAAAGAAAACTAGAATAAAATTAGTTGATATTACTAAAATAAGATTTGCTCCTGAATTAGAGGTGGAATTTTCCTCTGAGAAAAAAGCAGACCTTCTTTTAGATAGAAGTAGAACACTAAAAGGTTGGGATGTCCAATCTGATGGTTCTATTCAAAAGAATGATGTCTGTTGTGGATGTGAATTCACTCCAAAAAATAGTAATAAACTATATTGGAATAAAGAATTCTTTATGCAGTTAAAAGAGATGCTCGCATTAATTCGATGCCATAGAGGAAAGGCAGGTAAGACATGCGGTCTACATATCCATGTTAATTGTAAGAATCTATCTTCAGAAAAGGTGTTAAGGATAATAAAAGAATGGATTCATAGACAGCAATATATTGTCAAGAAATTTAATGTAGATAAAGCAAGAATGAATGAATTTGCAAAACTTCTTCCTAAGAAAAATTTACAGAAATTAACTGTAAAAGAAATAGATGCATTTAGAAATAAAGAATCTTCTTGGGATTGTAATTTTTATGAATATTTTGAAGAAAAATATTATTCATTAAATATTACCCATCTATCCAAAGGAGATTATGGAACACTTGAGTTCAGATTATTTAATGCTACTCTGAATTATAAAAAATTAAAAGAAACTATTTATTGGGTTCTTAACTTTATAAAGGATTCCCTGGAGAGAGAATAAACTTACGGTTAAACCGTAAAATGAGGATAAAATGAAATATAACTTCAATGAAATCAACAAGTTATGTAAAAAACAGCGTATTTATATCTATAATTTGCTATTAGAAGGGCTAAAACAGGGGTCTAATTCAACCTATACATCCAGTCGTTCTACCATAACAAGGTCAATTGTGGTCAATCCTGGCTTAAATATGCCCTTACAGGATAGTGTATACCCAATTTGTCTTAATTGTGAAAGGTCTTTACCAAATAAGTCATTTTTAAAGAAAAATGGTTGTCTTTGGTGCGTTCAGAAAAAGGATTGACATAAGTAACAAACTGTGGTATACTATATATAAGGAAAGGAGGATGCCATGTTAGGAAAATGGTTATACAATCAATTACTCTATCTTACTAATAACGAAAAAATTCCTGTTCAAGAATGGAGAAAAGATGAAATAGAATTTGATATTGTCTTTTTTATTATTTTAATTATTAGTATTATAATGGGTCTCGGATGTTGGATAGGTGGAGTAATATTAAAATTAAAAGGATTATTAATTCCTAATCTTGTTTTATCAGAAATTGGGTCTATTTTAATTGAAGGTGGATGGATTTTTGTAGGAGTTATATTTTTTATAGAAGCATGGGATAGCGTAAGACATAATAGGGAAGATTAATTATGATATTTTTAATTTCAATCTCAATTCTAATCGCAATAATTCTTCATGAATTCGCCCATTTATATGCTGCAAAATTATGTAATTGTAAAGTTATAATATTCTCGATAGGATTTTTCAAACCTGTTATATTTAAAATTAAAATAAAAGGAACAACATATCAACTCACTCCCTGGATATTTGGCGGATATAACGAACTCAAAGGCGAACTCGATTATAATAGAAGTAAATATTCTTTCACTAATAAAACATACAGACAAAAATTATTTATTTCTTTAGCAGGAGTTACTGTAAATATTTTACTTGGAATTATATTTCTATTTTTATCTAAATTACATTATAATGAAATATTCTATATTTTCGGATTTATAAATTTAGTATTAGGTATAACAAATTTAATTCCTATCCCTTGTTTTGATGGTTCTTATCCATTGTTATTTTTATTAGAATATAAAATAGGAAAGAAAAAATGTTATTCATTTATGAGAAAAATAAATAGTGTATTTTTTATAATTATTAATATTTTTAATATATTTTGTATTTTATATTTAATCGGATTGTGGATTTGGAAAATATTATGAAAATAGGTATAATAGGACATGGAGAAGATAAGTTTACCGAGAAAACAAAAAAGATGGCTAAACTTATAATCATGGTTATACTAAGAGAATATCTTAAAAATATTTCTATTGATGAAAAATTAATTGTAGTATCAGGTCATAGTCCTGTTGGCGGTATAGATATTTATGCTGAAGAAGTTGCTAAGAATATGGGTTTGGAATTGGATTTAAAAATTCCCAGGCAACATACCTGGAACGCTGCATATGGATATAAACAAAGAAATTTAGATATAGCAAAAGATTCTGATAAATTACATGTTATTTTAGTTGATAAATATCCTCCAAATTATAAAGGAGAAAAATTTAATTATTGTTATCATTGTCATACGAATGAACATATTAAATCTGGAGCTTGTTGGACAGCAAAAAAAGCAGAAGGATTTAAGAAAAAAGTAGCATATCACATAATTAAAAATGAAAAATAAAAACTTACTTTGGATTTATATATTATCTGCGAGTATTTATTTTGCTCAGGGTATAGAGAGTTTGCCATGTTTGAGTCTATTTGCATATCTAAAAGAAAAACTTCATCTTGATGCTTCTACAATTATGTATATTGGGAGCATTACAACACTTGCATGGATAATAAAACCTATTTGGGGATACATATGCGACCAATATTTATCAAAGAAAATATGGATTAATATATCCTTATTAGGTAGTTTATTGGTATGTTTGTGTTTGGGATTAATGCCTTTAATTCCATTAACACTATTGGTAATAATGTTATCTATTGGGAATTTAACTACTGCTTTTCGAGATGTCGGAGCAGATGGAATTATGTGTATAGAGGGTAAACAAGTTAATGCTTGTGGTTCTATTCAAAGTATTCAATGGATAAGTATAACAATTGCAGGCATATTTGTAGGTCTTGTGGGTGGTTATATTGCAGACCATTTTAATTACAAAGTCGGCTATTTAAGTTTAATACCTATTTATTTTATTATATTATGGATTGTATCAAAATATAGAACAGTTGTACCAAAAAATAGAACATTAAATAAAGAACCCTGCGAGGAAGCATGTGTAAGTTATCCAGATAGTTGTGAAGGTTGTCAACAAGTTGTCAACCAAAAGAAAAATATATTGTCAACTATTCTATCGTATAGAGAGTTATTCATAGATAAGAGATTCCTAATCGCTTGTTTATTTATATTCTTATACAATTTTAATCCAAGTTTCGGAGTGCCTTTGCAATTTATTGAAAAAAATAATTTTGGTTGGAGTTGGACATTCATGGGTTGCCTGGGAGCTATTACTTCTATATTGAGTATTATAGGTGCTATTGTTTATTATAAAATCGGACAGAAAATTAACATAAAGAAATGGTTATTCTATTCTGTTCTAATTGGAGCATCCACTACATTGTGTTATTTATATTTTACGCCTACATCAGCAATTATATATTCTATTATATTTTCTACAATAAGTCTATTTATTTTCCTTAATGTAATGACATTCATGGCTAAGTCTACCATTATTGGAAAAGAAGCTACCTCATTTGCTTTATTATGCGGTGTAAATAACCTGGCTGGCTCTTTATCAGGAATCGCTGGAGCTTATTTATTCCCAATAATAGGGTTAAAATATTTAATTATTATATCAGCAGGAACTTCATTTTTATGTTTGCCGATATTAAATAAACT
>Ga0315273_10013499_pt1 | contig 10499 bp, 14 predicted proteins | sample YL17G02_0_MG_FD_205753 | JGI IMG/M metagenome (GOLD analysis project Ga0315273, IMG submission 205753) | Sediment microbial communities from Yellowstone Lake, YNP, Wyoming, USA - YL17G02_0 | ecosystem: Environmental > Aquatic > Freshwater > Lake > Sediment | place: USA: Wyoming | collected... | reverse complement strand
GAGGATTCACCACCAGACATCATGGAACTGTCAGAGGTCGCCGGTGTCTCGTACAGCGACCTTCAGGGCTCCGTTCGTGGGGCACTGCGGGAGAAGTACAACCGCGCTCTCAACTGGGTCTGGGTCGCCGAACTCTACGACGACAAGGTCGTCTTCGAGGTCACACCCCGCAACCGCATGGGCGACGAGAGCGGGCGTGCCACCTACTTCAGCGCCCCCTACAGTTTCACGACCGAGACCATGAAGGCCGACATCGGCGAACCCACCGAGGTCGTGCGCAAGATCACCTTCGTACCCGTCAACAACAACAACGTCGCCGGTGAATCAGACACCGAGACTGACCTGTCCAACGAACTCACCGAACTCGTGGAGAGCGCCGCCGGCGCCGCCAAGCGAGAGGTGAAGATCATCTCCCCTGGCTGGGGGTCAAGCGGCTACTACTCGCCCGACGTGCTCAAGCGTGATGGCCCTGCGGCCTTCGCCGCGGGCACCCACATGTACCTAGACCATCCCACCGAATCAGAGTCCCGAGAACGCCCTGAGCGGTCGGTGCGCGATCTCGCCGCCGTGACCGTCTCGACCCCCGAGTATCGCGAGGACGGGGCTGCCGGCCCCGGACTGTACGCGACCGCCACCATCCTGCCCACCTACGCCGAAGTCATCGACCATCTGGCGCCGCACATCGGCGTCTCGATCAGAGCCCGCGGTTCGTTCGTCGCCGGAGAGGCAGAGGGCCGCAAGGGGAACATCGTTTCCAAGATCATTCGCGGAGAGTCCGTTGACTTCGTCACCAAACCCGGAGCAGGAGGCAAGGTAGGGGCCATCATGGAGTCCCTGCGCCAGAAGACGCCTCCGGCTGTGGTATCAACTGCAAGCGAAGCCAACGACGCAAACGCCGCCCTCCAAGCGGCTGACATCCATCTTCACCAGGAGGCTGGAAACATGGAACTGAGTGAGGCACAGGAGCGCATCACGACCCTCGAAGGCGAAGTCTCCGAGGCCAAGACGAAGACCACCGAAGAGACCGACCGCGCCGATCGCGCCGAGGGGGCTCTGGCCATCATCGAGGCCAGGACCTACGCCAAGGACTCGCTGGCCAACGTCAGCCTGCCCGACGCCGCCAAGGAGCGCATCGCCAAGAAGCTCTCCGCCAACCCGCCCGTCAAGGACGGCAAGCTCGATACCGAGGCGCTTGGTCAGGCCATCGAGGCCGAGGCCAAGGTCGAGGCGGACTACATCGAGTCCATCACCAAGACCGGAACAGTCACCGACCAGGGCACGCAGAGCGGCGCCGGCGCGGACGAGACGAAGGTGCGCGAGGGTCTTTCAGACGACCTCGGCAGCGTCTTCGGCCTCTCCGACGAGGCTGCCAAGGCCGCGGCTGCGCGCTAGAGGAGGTAGTCACACATGGCCACCAATGAAGTCTACAAAGAGGGCGCTCAGATTCCCATGACCGTGGGTGCGAGCGTCGCTGCCCGCAAGCCGGTCTGCGTCGGCAAGATCCCCGGCGTGGCTCTGACCGCCACCGGAGCATCCGGCACCCAGGTCGCCACCGTGGCGACCGAGGGCGTGTTCGAGTTGAACGTCCACGCCGACAACGGCGGCTCGACCACCATCGCCGCCGGCGACATCATCTACTGGAGCGGCACCAACGCCTCCCCGGTCCTCGATGTCAACACGGGCGGAACGCGCTTCGGTTACGCGCTCGAGGCCAACAGCGCCTCCGGTACGTCGTCAGTCATCAAAGTCCTCATCGGCTACTAGGAGGGCGAGATGGCGACCAACGAAGACTACAGGCGGGGTGTGAAAATCCCGCTCACGGTGGGGGCTTCGATCCCCAACCGCAACGCCGTCGTGGTCGGCAAGATCCCCGGTGTCACTCTCACAGAGACCGGCTCCACGGGTACACAGGTGGCGACCGTGCTTCGCAAGGGCGTCATCCGCATCCCCGTGAGCGGTCTCACCGACGCCGTCAAGCTGACCTTCCTGAGCGTCCTCAACGCCCAGACCATCATCTTCAACGGCCTGACCTTCACCGCTCACACCAACACCACGACCAAGTCCACCAAGACCTTCAGCATCGCTGGGACCGACGCTCAGGACGCAGCCGAGTTCGTGTCCTGCGTCAACGACGCCACCTACGGTGCTCCGGGCGTCACCGCCGTAGACCACGGTGACGGCACGGTGACTCTCGTCTCCGACGCCGCCATCAGCGCCATCACCGGCTCCGCGCACGCCGGCGGCACCAGCATCGTCGATGACGCCACGGTCAACTACACCTCGGACGTAGCCGAGGGCGACATCCTCTACTGGTCGGGCAGCAACGCCTCTCCGGTGGTCTCCAAGCAGGTAAGTGGCGTGCGCTACGGCTACGCCATGCAGAACATCGCCGACCGCAAGATCACCCTTGCGGCCGTGGCCAACAACGAGACCATCATCTTCACCCTTCCGGGTGGCGGGACGGTCACGTTCACGGCCAAGACCAGCACCACCACACCGGCTTCGCGCTTCTTCTCCATCGCCGGGGACGACACGGCCGACGCCGCCTTGCTGGCCGCCAACATCAACCACGCGCTGTACGGGATCAGTGGCATGGTCGCCACCCCGGCGGCGGGAGTCATCACACTGGAAGCGGACTTCGACTTCGCCATCACGGGGACGGCCGTCAGTGGCGCCCACGTCAAGGTGGAAGCCGGAGACCGCGACATCGAAGTCAAGCTCGGCTACTAGCCGGCAGGAGGTATGACAATGGCCATCGAAATCCCCAAGCTGACCAAGGAGGCCGGGGGCGACACTCCGTCCGAACTGAGTCAGATGCTCGCAGTGGAGAGGGGCTACACGGCCAAGCGGTACACCCCCGCTGCCGTGGCGGCCTTCTCCAAGGTCCTCAAGGAGGCGTGCATCGACGGCAAGCCGAGCGCGATCTACCAGTTGCAGGAGGCCAGCCACTCGGCGGACTTCCCGTACCTCTTTGGCGACGTGCTCGACCGCACCCTCATGGCGCAGTGGGGCACCAAACTCCCGAACTGGGAGGCGTTCACCAAGGTCGGCACCCTCAAGGACTTCCGCGAGGCCAAGAGGCTCGGCATCACGGGCATGGGTTCCGTGCTGGACAAGGTCGGCGAGCGCGCTGAGTACCCCGAGCGCGGTCCCGACGAGGAGACCCCGCACACCCGCTACGTCGAGAAGTACGGTGGCCGTTTCGGCATCAGCTTCGAGACGCTCATCAACGACGATCTCGACGCCCTGCGCGATCTGCCGCAGGACCTCGTGCTGGCCGCGCGCCGCACCGAGGCCCTCGCCGTCAGTTCGCTGTTCTGGGGCAGCACCGGGTTCGACGGCACCCTGTTCACCTCCGGTCACAAGAACATCGCCACAACGGCGCTGGGCATGACGACCACCAACGCTCCGCTGTCCGTCCTGTCGCTCGGCGAGGCCATCCAGTTGATGGACAACCAGGTCGACGGGGACGGCTTCCCGATCATGATCGACGCCTACACCCTTGTCGTGGGCGCCGGCCTTCAGGTGACGGCCAAGAACATCCTCAACGCCCTCCAGATCGAGTCGGTGGGCATGTTCGGAGCCGACGGGGCAACGGGTAACGACGGCACCCACGTCGCCACCTACTCGACCAACTGGCTCAACGGGGTCGTGACCCTCGTGGTCGATCCCTTCGGAAAGCTGGTCGCCAACAGCAACGCGGCCACGACCTGGTTCCTGTTCGCCTCGAAGTCCTCGCCCCGCACGGCGATCGAGGTCAACCACCTCCGTGGACACGAGTCCCCCGAACTCTTCGTCAAGGCCCCCAACGCCAGCCGGGTCGGTGGCGGCATGGTGGCCGAGTCGTTCGAGAACGACGAGGTCGAGTACAAGGTGCGCCACATCTTCGGCGCCAACCAGTGGGACTACCGCGCGGCCTTCGCCAGCAACGGCTCGGGCGCGTAAGACGATGGGCCACTCTGACGGAGTACAGCCCTACGATGGGGCCGAGATGATCCTCATGGACATCCGTGACGAACTCCGCAGCCTCTGCGCTCTCCTTCGGGGGGGCGCAGGGGCCAAGCCCGCCGTCAAGGCGGTCGAGGAGCCGGTCAACCTCGTCGAGACCACCACCGATCCTCCGAAGTCCACCCCCAAGAAGGCTGCTCCAAAGAGCAAGCCGCGAGTCAAGAAGCGCCGCCCGACGACCAAGAAGAAGCCTTCCGCATGAGTTGGACCTACGAACCCAGCACTGACGCCGGCAAGGTCCGCCTGCGCATCTCAGACACCGACTCCGACCGGACGGTCATGTCCGACGAGGAGATCGCTGCCTGTCTGGACATGGCCGGGGACTCAATCCCGTTGGCGGCGGCGATGGCTCTCGAGAGCATCGCCGTCAACGAGATCCTCTGCCTCAAGGTCATCAACCTCATGGGCGCCATCCAGACGGACGCCGCTTCGGCTTCCAAGGTGCTGATGCTGCTGGCCCAGAAACTCCGTGACGAACACGCCAACGGTCCTTCCGACGAAGCCGGTTTCCTGACCATCGAGATGGTCGACGGCACCGAGGCCCGTGAAGAGAAGTGGCGCAAGCACGTCGAGTCGGAGATGTACTGATGCGCCCGGCGGTCGTCGGCGGAGTCCCCATGCTCAACTCCCTCGCGGGGTTCTTTACCTCATCGGTAGCTATCCTGCGGGCGACGACGACCGCCGACGACTACAACGAGCAGATCGCCACTTGGGAGGTGCTCGTCGACCACGATGACCTCGCGGCGATGGTCGCCTCTGGCGATGTCTCGATCCGCATGAAGCGTCAGGAGTTCCGCACCAGCCAGGCGACCTCAGAGATGGAGTATCGCCGCGTGCTGCTCAAGGGCTACTACCCGCTCATCGTGCGCACCGACCGCTGCCGGATTGACGGCGTCGACTGGGCCATCATCTCCATCGCCTCCGACATCACCTCGACCGTCACCGAGATGCTTCTCGAGACCGTCGAGACGGGGAACATCTGATGTACACCGCGACGGTCATCGACACGGCTTCACCGAAGTTCCTTGCGGCGCTGCCTCGCATCGAGAGCGAGAAGCCCAAGTGGCTGCCCAAGGCGGGCCAGATCGTCAAGGAGTCCATCGAGGCGAACATCCGCGCTCAGGGTCTCATCAGCGGTCCCGAGGAAGCTCACGACATGCGCTTCGGTGGCAAGCATCTCGTCGAATCCGGCCGGGTCTTCTACCAGACCAAGAATGGGGTGAGCGTCGGGTTTGGCAAGGGCCTGCCCTACGCCGCGGCCCTTGAACTGGGTTCCATCCCTCACAAGATCGAGCCCAAGGAAGCCGAGGCACTGAGTTTCTACTGGCGTGGCGAGTTCGTCAGTTTCGGCTACGTCAACCACCCCGGAAACCGTCCCTACCGCTTCGTCTACAAAGGCACGCTGGAGTCGATCGTGCCGCTGGCCTTCATGTTCATGGGCTACCTGCGGAGCGTCTTTCGGTCACCGCTATGAGCGACTTCGAGAAGACACTCGTGGCTCTCCTGAAGGCAGACTCTCCCCTCGCCTCCCTCATCAGCGGGCGACTGTGGCCCGACCAGGTGCCGGCCGACATCGCCCGTCCGGTGACGACTCCCTACACGATCTTCTACCTGTTCGCCAACCCGGTGATCCAGAACATGCACGGAGAGGTGGTCGTGAGCAAGCCACGCATCCAGTTCTCCACCTACGCCGAGCACTACGGCGAGGCGAAGGCCGTCACCGATGCTCTCAAGACCGCCTTGGCAACAGGTTCGTGGGTTGTCGTTCTCGAGGACGAGCGTGCTCCCGTGGAATCGGTCAGTGGCCTCTACCGCCGTGATCTCGACACGAGGATCCCCCATGTCTGAGTCAGCCGACAAGGCCCGGCTCATCGCTTCCCTGATTGCGGCTCGTTCGTCCATCGAGGCCGTGCTTCTGCAACTGGTGGAGGAATCCCCAAGGACTCCGTCACAAGCAGAGACGGTGCCCCAGTCAGTAGTGTCGGGTGGGGTCTCCATCTGTCAGCACCCCGAGAAGTTCCGCAAGCAGATCAAGTCGATGGGTTCAGTCGAGCACTGGATGTGCGACCCTCTCCAGGGCGGCTGTGGATACGAGCACCGGAGGTAAGGCATGGCCAAGAAGTATCTCGCCGTGAAGGACATGGGATACCCCGCTGATGAGAAGTCTCTCAAGGAGGCCAAAGCGGGCCGCTTCAGCAAGGTCGAGTGGGTCGACGTGGAAGCCGGGGACGAAGTCATCCCCTACTGCCCCGAGATCCTCTCCTCGTGGAAGTCCAACGGGACCGTAGAGGAGATGAAGTCGGCATGAGCAAGTACAACTCCGCAGACTGTGGCTTCTTCTGCATCGGACCCTACAACTGCCTGAGCGCCATCGGCAAGATCGTCGAGACCGCCAGTAAGCCGACCACCGAGACGACCCCTCTCGGAGCCGACGGGGAGCAGTTCTGGCAGAAAGGTCGGGTCGCCCGCACGCTCATCCAAGAAGGCTGGTTCGACGACTCTGCCGGGTCGGTCCACGACGCGCTCAACGATCTTCCGGCTGTCGATCTTCCGCTGCTGTTCGCCCCCAGGGGGAACGTGGCCGGCAAGAAGGCAGTCGGCTATTCGGTCGTCAACCGAGTCGCCTACGACATCCAGTTGCAGGAAGGCGATGTGACGCTGGCCAAGGCCGAGTACACGATCGGAGGAGTCCGCGAGGAACCGACCATCGTCATGCCCCTGGCCCTGCGCACCACGGGAGCCAACACCGACGCCAGTTACGTCGACCTCGGTGTAGCGGGAGGACCCAACGGGGGCGCCGTCTATGAGTCGGTGACCGCCCTCACCCTCGGAGGCTACACCAACGCCATCCTCAAGCTGCGTCACTCTTCAGATCACATCACCTTCACTCCGCTGGTCACCATGACCGCGGTCACCGTCCCGATAGCCGAACGCAAGACCACCGTCAGCGCCATCCTCCAATACGTCTCTGGTTCTTGGGAGTACACCGGGACAGGGACCGGGCAGAACATCACGTCAGTTCTAGGAGTCCACCTCTTCTAGCCGAAAAGGAGCACTACATGGCCGTAGGAAAGCACAACTCAAGCGAATCCACTATCGAGATCGACAAAGCCGACGGCGGCGTTCTCACGACTGGGTTCACGCAGTACGTCACCAAGATCGGTCCCTTCTCGGCCAAGCGTCCGAGCAAGGACGTGACGGCCTTCAACGCCGTTTCGGAGACCTTCCTGCGTGGCATCATCCTTCGCCACGAGCCGGTCACCATCGAAGGCTTGTACGACGACACGGCCACCGAAGGACCCGACGCGGTTCTCGACATCAACAAGATCACCCACGCCGTCACCCGGTCGTGCGTCATCACCCTCGCTTCGGGCAAGACAATCACGGGTGAGGTCTGGATCGAGGAGTACAACGTCACTCAGGAGTTCGACGAGTACCATCTGTATTCAGCGGTCATCCGGTTCGCGGCGAAGCCTACGGTCACCTGATGGCGCTTCTGTCGCAGATCAAGCGGGTCGACCTCGGCGACGACGAGTGGGTCGATGTCAAGAAGCTCTCGGTCGGCGAACTGCGCCGGATGCGCGCCGAGGCCCGCAAGGCCGGAGAGGGCATCGAGGACAAGGAGTTGGCCAGCGAGATGGAGGGAGAGCGTCTATCCGACATCGCCCTTGAGGCATCCATCCAGGGCTGGAGCGACGAGACACCGATCAACTCCGAGACCATCAAGAGCATCCCCTACGACGCCGTCCCGGCCATCCTTGAGGCACTCGGTCTGGGGGGCGACAAGGAAGCCCCTTTGCCGACTGGCTCTCCTTCCACCGATTTCTCATCGGAGACAGCCGAGGAAGAGAGCCCGTCGAGTGGCTGACCAGCGCCGTGGCAGAGGAGTTCGGCTGCACGCCGGCCGAGGCCGATGAGCAGGACCCGGTGCGCTGCAAGGAGATCATGGCCTTGCGGCGCTACCGGGAAATCCATCATCTGGTATCGGAGGGCACCAAGCAGGCCGACCTCCCAGACTGTGCGGCGACCAAGCGCTACCTGCTCGTGCAACACGCACTAGCACACGAGGAGTTCGATGGCCGGTAGCTTCTACGGCGAGTTGATCGTCCGCATCACGTCGGACACCAAGGGCCTCTCAGCGGGCACGGCTCAGGCCGCCGCCCAGTCCAAGGCTCTCGGTGAGACGGTGTCGGCATCGGCCAAGAAGGCCGGGGTCAACTGGAACCGCGTCGGTCTCGGGATGCAGAACGTGGGTCGCACCATGACCCAGTTCTTCACCATCCCGGTGGCGGCCGGCTTCGCTCTGGCGACCTACTCGGCCGTCAAGTACGAGCAGTCGCTGCTGAAGGTCAAGAACCTCACCGGCACCTCCGCCGAGGAGACGCGCAAGTACGGCGAGGAGATCCTCAAGCTCTCCAAGACGACCGGCGTCGGTCCCCAGAGTCTTGCCGAGGCGTTCTACTTCATCGCCTCGTCGGGCTTCAAGGCCGCTCAGGCCATGCAGGTGCTGCGCATCTCCGCTCAGGCCACGATGGCCGGTCTGGGCGACACCCAGATCACCGCCGACGTTCTGACAAGCGCCATGAACGCCTATGGCCACTCGAACCTCACAGCGGCGCGGGCGACCGACATCCTGATGCGCACCATCGAAGTCGGCAAGGCCGAGCCGGAGGCGTTGACCACCTCTCTGGGTCGCATCATGCCGATCGCCGCCAAACTCGGTGTCCCACTCGAGCAGTTGGGCGGCATGATCGCCGGGCTGACCCTCGGCGGCCTGTCGTCGGCCGAGGCGGTCACGTCCTTGCGCGGCACCCTGATTGCCCTCGTGGCGCCGGCCAAGATGAGCATGGACGAGTTGAAGAAACTCGACCTGACCTACAAGGACATCACCACCTCGATCCGCGACAAGGGTCTGCTGGCGACTCTGGAGATGCTCAACCAGAAGACCGGCGGCAACATGCTCGCCATGCGCCGCATCATCCCCAACGTCCGTGCCCTCAACGGCGTGATGAGCCTCCTGGGAGCCAACTATCAGAAGAACGTCGAGGTCATCGCCAAGGTGACCGACTCACAGGGTGCTCTCGACCGGGCAGTGGCCTACACCGCCGAGCAACCTCTCCAGAAGCTCAAGAAGGCATGGGCGTCCATTCAGGTGACGTTCATCAAGGTCGGGCAGACCATCCTGCCGACGGTCTCCTCTCTGGCCGAGAAGATCGGCGGCATCTTCGAGTCGTTCGACCGCCTGCCGGGGAGCGTCAAAGGAATCCTGCTCTGGGGGGCCGCCATCGGAGCGGTCTTCGGTCCCCTGCTGATGATCTTCGGTTCGGTGATCCGGTCGGTGTCTTTGATGGGTTCCGCGTTCAGGACCGCCGCCGGTTCGATGAGCGTACTCAGTCTTGCCGGCTCCAAGGGCGGCATCGGTCTGCTGTTCGGCAGCTTGTCCAGTGCGGGGCAGATTGGCTTGGCCGTCGCTGCCGTCGCCGCCCTTGCCTACGGCTTCTATCGGCTCGACAAGGCGATGCACCCACCCCTCGCCACCGCGAAGGAGATGAAGGCTGCTCTCGATGCCATCACGGCCGACACGACGGGGACAATCGAGGCTTGGTCGGAGAAGAACCTCGGCGGCCACTACGTCGTCCAGAAGGGCGAACTCGTCTGGAAGCCGCAGTTCTCGGTCGACATCCCCGACGTATCTGGGGTAGTCGGTGACAGGTTCAGAAAGGCTGCCGAGGAGAGGCGCAAGGCGGCAGAGAAGGCTCTGACCGATCTCGAGAACGTGACCAAGACTCGTGCTCAGGAGATTCGAGACGCGCTCGAGCAACTCGACGCGCAGTTGACGGCGGCAAGCCATCCGGGTCGGTTCCAGTTCTCGGTCGCCGGCCTAGAGGGGATGCAACTCCAGCGTTCACAATTGCAGACCGAACTCGACAAGATACTGGCCGTCAAGGAGAGTTTCTTCGAGCGTTGGGCCAAGATTGGCAAAGAGTCGGAGTCCAAACAGGTGATGGCTACGGTCAAGGACGTAAAGACCGCCATCGCCGGGACGAGAGCAGAACTCGCCAAGTTCCCCAAGACCCCGACGACGGTGAAGATGGCGCTACAGGAGACTCGGGCCAAGAAGCGCCTAGCGGAGCTTCGGGGGCAGCTCAAGGACGTCGTCAAGCAGAACTACGAAGTCGTCATCACGGCCCGCATCGAGAAGGCGAAGTCGAGGGTCGACGATCTCGTGGCGGCCCTCAAGGACATCAAGAAGGGCGGGGTAACCCGCACCGAACTGACCATCTTCGACAAGACGAAGACGGCTCTCGCCAACGCCAAGAAGAAGGTCGATGCTCTGACCAAGAAGAAGAACGTGGTCAACTTCGAGGCCAACACCGACCCGGCGCTCAAGGCTGCTCAGACCTTGCACGACCAACTCAAGACGATGCTCCAAGACCCGATGACTCAGGTCATCAACATCCTAGAGCAGCACCGGCCTCCTCCCAAGGCAT
>Ga0315273_10013498_pt1 | contig 10500 bp, 8 predicted proteins | sample YL17G02_0_MG_FD_205753 | JGI IMG/M metagenome (GOLD analysis project Ga0315273, IMG submission 205753) | Sediment microbial communities from Yellowstone Lake, YNP, Wyoming, USA - YL17G02_0 | ecosystem: Environmental > Aquatic > Freshwater > Lake > Sediment | place: USA: Wyoming | collected... | reverse complement strand
CGGCGCCCGCCGACGCGCTGGTGAAGGGGCTCGCCTACCCGGACGCGTCGGCCTACCTCAACATCCCCGCCGGAAGTTACGACCTTGAAGTGCGGCTCGCCGGGACGTCCACCGTCGCGCTCCAGCTGGACCCGGTCACCGTCGCTGACGGCCAGAGCTACTCCGTGTTCGCAATCGGCTCCGCTGCCGCGGGCGCGGCGAACGGCCTCCAGATCGCCGTCGGCGTTGACGGCACGGCGCTTCCGGACACCTCGACGGAGCTCGCGCCGGCCGTGAGCATCACGCCCGCCCTGATGGTCCTCGCGGGGCTCGCCCTGCTCCTGGTCAGCGTCCGCCTCGCGGTGCGCGGCCGGAAGATCTGATCCCGGCGGCGGGCCCGGCTCGCCGTTTCGCTCCCCTTCCTCCCGGCCCGGTGTGCGCCCCTGCGCACGCCGGGCCGCACTGATTCCGGGGTCCGGCCGCCCCCGGCGCGACGGCGCGTTCTCCAGCATCATCGGGGCATGACAACTGACACCAGCGGCGCGGCGCTTCTGCGAGCGGTCGGGCTCATGCCGGACGGTCCCGGAATCCTCGGGCGACCGATTCGGGCGGCCGGACGCGGCGTCTATGTCGTGGAGCTCGCGACACCTCTCCCGCGCGCCCCGATCGACATCACGATCGTCGGCAAGTGGATCGAGTCGCTCCCCGGCCTGCGCCTGGACGGCGAACGGCCGACGACCAAGGCCCTCGCGGCGCGGCTGGCGGCGTTCTGGCTGCCGTCGAGCCCGGTGGTGTTCGTGGGATCCACGGACAACGCCATCGCCGGCCGGATCACAGCTCTCGAGCGGCACATCCTGGGCGAGCGACGACCGCACGCGGCCGCGCAGTGGCTGAAGACACTCCGGATCGACGGCATGCGTGCCTGGTGGGCCGCGACCGATGCGCCCGAGGAATACGAGGACGCGTTGCTGGCGGCGTTTGATGCCACGATCCCCGCCGCGGAACGCACCGTCCTCCACGACCAGTCGATCGTGCTGCCGTTCGCGAACCTTCGCACGCCTTCCGGAGGGCGAAAGCACACGGGAATCACGGGCGCCGTGACGCCCGAGGAGGTCAGCGCTCCCCCGCCGCCGACGCACGTCGTGGAATTGCCGCCCGGCGACGCCGACGGGATCCCCCCGGCACACAATGCCGGGACGCTGCGACGAACGAACGTCACGCCGCCTCCGGCAGCCGGCACGCGACCCCCACGGGCACGGACGCCCGCCGGACGCTCCACGGCCGGCAACGCGCCCGCGTCCGGCACGCGCGCGTCCGCGACCCGCTCTGCCGCTCCCCGCACGACCACGACGCCCGCCGCCCGCACGACTCGCCAGCCGGTCGCCCCGCTGCAGCTCACCGCCGACGGCCACGCGCGGCTGATCGCCGAACATCACGAGCTGACGCAGACGCGACGGCCGGAGGTGATCGACCGGATCCGCAAGGCGCGCGAGCTCGGTGACCTGAAGGAGAACGCGGACTACACGTCGGCCCGGGAGGAGCAGTCGTTCCTGGAGGGTCGAATCCAGGCGCTCGAAGGGCAGCTCCGCCACGCCGTCGTCGTCCTGCCCACGGATGGAACGCGGGTTGCGCTCGGCTCGCGGGTGACGGTGGAAGTGGACGGCGAGGAGAGCGAGTTCACGGTCGTGGGCCCGGCCGAATCGGATCCGCGCAGCGGGAGGATCTCGTCCGCGTCGCCCGTGGGCCGGGCACTGGTGGGCCGGGCTGCCGGAGAGGACGCCATCGTCGTCACGCCGCGCGGACCCGTTCGCTACCACGTGGTGTCCATCAACTAGCCCGCAAGGGCGGCGCGGCCGCCCGGCCTTGACGGACATCGGACGATGGCGTTGCGCCGGCGAACACGGCACGCCGCATGAGGAGGGGCATCCACCATGGCCGAAGTGTCCGATCGTGCGCCGGAGACCTCTGGGGCGAACCTCGCCGGAACGGAGGCCGCCGGGACGAGCGTCGCGGCGGCGGGCCCGTCTGCCGACGGCGACGCCCAGACTGGCATCGGGGACATCGGCGGAATCCTGATCGCGACCCTCGGGACGTGGCTGGTGCTGCTCGCCATTCCAGGCGTCTTCGTGTGGGACACCGCGGACAACGGAGATCGGGCGATCCTCGTCGGCGCAGCCGTGATGAGCGCTGTCGCCCTGCTGTCGATCCCGATCTGGCTGATCTGGCGGAGGGGCTGGGGCGCCGGGGCAGCGTGGGCCGGCCTCGCGGCGTCATTGCTCTCCCTGGGATTTGCGGCCCTGCAGGTGGTGCGCACCCTGGTCGCTCCGGCATCGATCTCAAGGGACGTAGTCCTCGGGGTGGGCCTGCTGGTCATCCTCGGGTTCGCGTTCCTGCTTGCCTGGCGGCGCCAGGTCGTGGGGGTCCCGCGCACGGCACGCTTCAGCAGCCTCACGCTGCTGGGCTCCCTCACAGCCGTAGCGCTGATCGCGGCGTACCTGCTCCTGACCAACAGCCTGCTGAACGTGATCAAGGCCCCCGCGGAGGATTGGGTGCGCTACACGGACCTGCGCAACGGCCTGGAGGCCCTCGCCTTTGCGGCCGCAGGCGCGCTGCTCGGCACGACGATCCAGAAGCAGTCCACCGATCGCGCCGTCAACCGCGCCGACGAGAACGCAACTGCTGCGACGACGAACTACGTGGTCGCAACACGCGCGCTGGACCTCGCTGCGCAGCAACGGGCGGCCGGTCCGGCAGACGAGCTGGCCGTCACCGCGGACCGCGACCGGGCCGCCCAGGCACGCGAGCTTCACGCCCAGCTGCGTCTGCCGCGCTGACGTCGCAGGGCGGCCGCCAGCCGACTTCAGCCGGGGATGACCGGCAGGACGATGTGCGAAGGACGCCCGCCGTCGTGGTGCACGGCCTGGTGGGCCCGGCGGACCGTGGCATCCGTCCCGATCGGCGCACCGGTGTTCGGGTTCCGGTCGAACCGCGGGAAGTTGCTGGACGAGATCTCCACGCGGATGCGGTGGCCGGCGAGGAACGTGTTCCCGGTGACCATCAGGTCGACCTCGTAGCGTTCCGGACGGCCGGGCTCCTCGAGCAACCGCTCCGCCTGCGGACCGTCGCGGAACCGCGCCCGGATGACGCCGTCGCACAGGTTGATCGCCCGGCCACCGGGCCAGACGTCCACCAGCTTGCCGGTCCAGTCCGTGTCCGGCGCGTCCGTGGCCGCCCACAGGACGATCCGGATCGGCCCGGTCACCTCGACGTCGTGCTCCAGCGGTGCGCTCGTGTAGCAGAGGACGTCCGGTCGCATCTCGAGGTCGCGCTGGTCGTACGGGCCCCACGGCACAAGGTCCGGCCGGCAGCAGTTGCACCCCCCGTTCGTCGGCACAGGCACGTCCGGGTCATAGACGAAGCGGTCCGCCGGCTCGCCGGCGGGTGGCTCCACGGAGAGCGACCCATCGCCGCCGAGGGTGTTGGCGCTGCCGCCCGAGTGCAGGTACCAGCGCTGCCAGTCCGTCCGCGCGAGCGGCCATTCGCGTTCGTCGCGCCACGTGTTGGAGCCCATGACGAACAGTCGAATGGGCGGATCGTCCTCGGCGCCGTTGAGGATCCCCTTCAGCCAGCGGTCATACCAGCGCAGCTCCGCCGCATCGAGGTCGAACAGCGCCCGCGCTCCGAAGTCCAAAGAGCCGGTCTTCGTCGAGACGGCGAGCGGATGCGCCCAGGCGCCCAGGATGAGCTGGCTGTGGCGTGCAGCCGGCGACGGCGACGCGCGCATCGCGGCAAGCTGGCGGAACGCGTCGTCGGCATAGACGTCGTACCAGCCGCCCATGATCAGGGCCGGGACAGCCATCCCGGCGTGCCGCCGCTCATAGTCCACGGCGTCCCAGTACGCGTCCCGCGTCGGGTGGGCCAGCCAGTCGCGCCACCACGACACATCCTGCGAGACCTCGGCGGCGGCGCCATCGACGGGCAGGAGTCGAAACGCCTCGACCCAGTCGACCGGCTCGATCTCCTGCATCGTCCGGCCGCTCGTGTTCAGGCCCCATGTGAGCAGGACGCCCAGGTTGAACGCGCCACCGCGCCACATGAGGCCGCCGTACAGGTCCGAGGCCATGACCCGCGGGACGATGGCACCGAGATGCGGGCTGCCGTCTGCGGCTGCCGTCCACTGGGTCCAGCCCGAATAGGAGCGGCCGGCCATGCCCACGCGCCCGCTCGACCACGGCTGGGCCGCGAGCCAGGCGATCGTGTCGACGCCGTCCGGGGCCTCGAACCGGAACGGCTCGTACGTGCCGTCCGAGTCGAACCGTCCGCGGACATCCTGCAGGGCCGCGGCATAACCGGAATCGGCCAGGGTGCGAGCCTTCTCGACGAACGCCGCGGCGGTGTTGTCGTAGGGGGTCCGGATCACCACGACCGGGAACTGGCCGGGTCCGTCGGGGAGGTACAGGTCCGTTGACAGTTCGACCCCGTCGCGCATCGGGACCCGGACGTTCGACCGCAGGCGCATCCCCACTCCTCGCTTCGTGGGCTCGGAGTGTAGTCGCGGACGGGACGCCCGCGAGCCTGCTGCTCGCACCTGTCGCTCGTCCGATCCTTCGGCGGTCAGGCCCGCGCGCGCAACTCCCGGCGCATCACCTTTCCCGTGGCCGTGAGCGGCAGCGCGTCCAGGTACTCGATCCGGCGCGGGTACTCGTGGGCCGCGAGACGCGTCCGCACGAAGTGCTGGATCTCTGCCGTCAGGGCCGCGTCGCCGACACGGCCCGGCGTCAGCACGATGAACGCCGTCACGATCTCCGTTCGCAGCGGGTCCGGCACACCGACAACGGCCGCCATCGCCACAGCCGGGTGCCGCAGCAGGCAGTCCTCGATCTCGCCCGGACCGATGCGGTAGCCGCCGCTCGTGATCACGTCGTCGTTCCGGGCCTGGTACCAGAGGTAGCCGTCCGCGTCGGCGGACCCGCGGTCGCCGGTCCGCAGCCAGTCGCCGGCGTACTTGTCGCGCGTCGCGTCGGGCCGGTTCCAGTAGCCCAGGAACATCACGGGATCCGGCCGGCGTACCGCGATCTCGCCGACGCTCCCCGCCGGGAGGCGCTCGCCCGTTCCGGAGATCACGGCGACCTCGTGGCCAGGCACGGGTCGACCCATCGAACCCGGCTTCACCGGCATCATCGCGGCCGAGTTGGAGACGACGAGATTGCACTCCGTCTGCCCGTAGAACTCGTTGATGGTCACCCCGAGCATCTCGCGCCCCCAGTCCAGCAGCTCGGCGCCGAGCGTCTCGCCGCCGCTGCCGACGCTGCGCAACCGCAGGTCCGCGGGCGCGCGCTCCCCGGACTGGCGCAGCATCTTGAGGGCCGTCGGCGGCAGGAATACGTTCCGGATCCGATGTCGCGCCATCAGGTCGAACGCGCGACCCGCGTCGAACTTGCGCGCCCGATGCCCCACGACCGCCACGCCCATGTACCACGCGGGGAAGAGCACGTCGTACAACCCGCCGATCCATGCCCAGTCGGCCGGCGTCCAGAAGCGGTCGCCGCGCTGCGGAGGGAAATCGTGCGGGAGGAGAATCCCCGGCATGTGCCCCAGCAGCACGCGATGCGCGTGCAGCGCACCCTTGGGCGGGCCGGTGGTGCCGGACGTGTAGCTGATGAACGCCGGGTCATCCGCGGCCGTGTCGAGCGGGCGAAAGCGCTCCGAGGCCAGCGCCAGCACCGCCTCGAAGTCGAGCGTCCCGTCCACGCCGCCGCCTCCGACGACGATCGCGGCCCGCAGCGCCGGAAGGCGGTCGCGAATCTCGGCGATCTTCGCCCAGTTGGCAACATCCGTGATGATGACGCGCGCGCCCGAGTCCATCAGCCGGTACTCCAGCGCGTCCGGCCCGAACAGCACGAACAGCGGGACGGCGACCAGCCCGGCTCGGTAGGCCGCCACGTGCGCGACGGCCGTCTCGCAGCCCTGCGACAGGAGAATGGCAACCCGCTCGCCCGGCACGAGGCCCTGTGCGACGAGGACGTTTGACAGCCGATTCGCGAGACGACGCAGTTCTGCGAATGTCCACGTCGCGACCGGGCCGGCCTCATCCTCCACGATCAGCGCGGTGGCAGTGGGCCTCCGGTCGGCCTGTCGCCCGATGGTCGCCGTGCCGATGTTGAATCGCTCCGGGACGTTCCAGCGGAACGAGGACCGCAGGGCTTCCCAGGTTCGCGGTGTCGCGGCCACGCGCCGGTCCGGGATCAGCCCGGGACGACGGGCAGCACGATGTGCGAGGGCCGCGCGCTGTCGTGGAGCACGGTCTGGCGCGCGCGGCGGACGTCGGCGTCGGCGCCCAGCGGTGCGCCCGTGTTGGGATTGCGGTCGAACCGCGGGAAGTTGCTGGACGAGATCTCCACGCGGATCCGATGGCCGGCGAGGAACGTGTTGCCCGTCACCATCAGGTCGATCTCGTAGCGCTCCGCCCGGCCCGGCTCCAGGAGCGCGGGCGTCCGGCGGTCCGCCGGGGTGGCGTCCGCCATCTGCGCGCGGCGCCACCGGCCGCGAACGATGCCGTCGCAGAGGTTCGCAGCGAACCCGGTCGGGCGGACGTCCACCAGCTTCGCGGTCCAGTCCGTGTCCGGCCCGTCCGTCGCGGCCCAGAGGACGACGCGCACCGGCCCGATGACGGTGAGGTCGCGTTCCAGGGGCGCGCTCGTGTACACGAGGACGTCCGACCGCATCTCGACGTCGCGCTGGTCGTAGGGACCCCAGGGGATCAGCTCCGGCTGGCAGCAGTTGCAGCCGCCGCGCGTCTGGACCGGGTAGTCCGGGTCGTACACGAACGTGTCAGCTGATTCGTCGGAGGGGGCCTCCGGCGACAGGGTCCCGTTGCCCGTGAGCGTGTTCGCCGCCCCGCCCGAGTGCAGGTACCACGGCCGGAACTCCGTCCCGGGCAGCGGCCAGTCCACCGCGTCGCGCCACTGGTTCGCGCCCATGACGAAGATCCGGACCGGCGCTTCCTCGTCGGCGCCATTCGGGATGTCGCGCAGCCACCGGTCCAGCCAGCGGCCCTCGAGGCCCTCCATATCGATCATGGACCGGGCGCCGAAGTCCACGCCGCCGGTCGTGGTGGACGCGCTGAGGTTGTGCGGCCAGGGACCAACGACCAGCCGGCTCCGGCGCGCATCACCGGTGCCCCGCGTCCGGAGGCCGGTGAAGCTCGTGAACGTGTCGCTCGAATAGAGGTCATACCAGCCGCCCGTGACGAGCGCCGGCGTGGAGACGCGCTCCCAGTGCGCGTCGATGTCGTATGGCGCCCACCACTCGTCCTCCGCCTCGTGCGCGAGCCAGTCGCGCCAGTGCGGGATGTCCTGGGCCGCGGCGAGCGCGGTCCGCGACAGGGGCAGCGTGCGGAACGCCTCCGTCCAGTCGAGATCATCCACGCGTTGGCGCGTGTGACCGCTGGTGCGCAGGCCCCACGTGAGCAGGACGCCCAGGTTGAGCGCGCCGCCGCGATAGACCAGGCCACGGTGCAGGTTGGTCGCCATCACGCTGGGCACGGTGGCGGTGAGGAACCGGCTGCCGAGCGGCATCGTCGTCCACTGGGTCCAGCCCTCGTACGACCCGCCAATCATCCCGATTCGGCCGTTGGACCAGGGCTGAGCGCCGATCCACTCCTGCGTGTCGAAGCCGTCCGGGCCCTCGTTGAGGAACGGGTAGTACACGCCCTCCGAGTCGAAGCGGCCGCGGACGTCCTGCAGCGCGACCGCGTAGCCAGCGTCGGCGAGGTGGCGCGCGCGGGTGACGTGCCCCGGCAGCGAGTCGTCGTACGGGGTGCGGACGAGGATCGTGGGGAACGGGCCGTCGCCGGCCGGGACGTACAGGTCCGTGGAAAGATGCACGCCGTCACGCATCGCGACGGGCACGTTGGAGCGGTACCGCACGCCGGTCCCGCTTCGGACGATGCCTTCGAACACGCGGGGATTGTAGAGGCCGGAGGAACGGGGATGTCAGCCCGCGGGACTGTCCGGTCCAACTGGCGGGAGCGCGCTGGATCATCGCGACGCGCTGCGCCGGCCTCCGCGAACCATGACGCCCGGGACGGGACCTCCCCGGGGCTCCGGCGAACGGGCGGCGGCAGCGCCGACGCCGTCAGGCGGCGAGTTGGTCGAACGTGACCTCGATCAGCGGGCTGTACCGCACCATCGCCTCGAGGTCCTGGTCGCGCCAGGCCGTCGAGATGACCTTCGCGAGGACCTCGCGTCGCTCGGCCTCGCTGGTGATCACCCGGGCCATCGCCGGGAGGTCCACCACCGGGGTGCCGACAGTGCCCTTGAAATGGAAGGTGAACACCGGGCTGTCCTCAAGGTTGGCCAGCCAGGCACGCTTCGCCGGAACGGGCATGCCCGTGATGTATGTGCGGCCGTCCAGCGAGTGGAACACGATCTCGATCCGGCGCGGCTCGCCCGTGCGGCGACCGGTCGTCGTGATGTCGATGATGTTCCGGCGCTGGAGCGCGCGGCGGATGGTGTCGTCCATGGATGCTGTCTTCTCCCACCGGGCCGTCTCGGCGTACGAGGGTTGGCTGCGCGCGCTCGCGCATGTCGTTGCTTGCGCAACTATAGACGACGCGGTCGGAAACGGCGAAGCCCGGTCCGAACCTGCAACACTCCCCGCGTGAGAACCGTCGAGGCCACGCGATACGTCACGAAGCTGCGAGAGGGCGGCTCGCTGCCCGGCCTCGTGGAGGCCGACGACGACGGCCTGTACGTCGTGAAGTTCCGCGGCGCTGGGCAGGGTCCCAAGGCGCTCGTCGCGGAACTGGTCGCGGGTGAGATCGGCCGCCACCTGGGCCTCCTCATCCCCGAAATCGTGTTCGTCGAGATCGACCCGGTCCTTGGCCGTGCAGAGCCGGACGTGGAGGTCCACGAGCTGCTCGATCGGAGCCCCGGCCTCAACCTGGGCCTGGACTTCCTGCCGGGCGCCTTGCCGTTCGTGCCGGCGGCCGGTCCCCGCCCCGCGCCCGAGCTCGCGGCCGACATCGTCTGGTTCGACGCCCTGGTGACGAACGTGGACCGCACCGCGAAGAACACCAACCTGCTCGTCTGGCACCGGCGCCTTTGGCTCATCGACCATGGCGCCGCGCTGTACGTGCAGCACACCTGGCGCGACCCGGCCGCGCACGCCCGCCAGCCGTTCTCCCATGTCCGCGACCATGTCCTGCTGCCGTATGCGGGCTCCATCGCAGACGCGGACGCGCGCCTCGCGCCGAAGATCACGGTGGACCTGCTGGCGGGAATCGTGAGGCTGGTGCCCGATGCGTGGCTCCAGGAACCGGGCGCAACGATGACCCCCGCGGGCCTCGAGGAGGCTCGGCAGCGGTACGTGGACTACCTGCTGCACCGCCTCGCGGCGCCTCGGCCGTTCGTCGAGGAGGCTGACGGTGCCCGGGATCCCGGGCGAGCGGCGTCACTCGGCTCCGCCCTGGACCTCCGCGAGCGAGAGGCGGCCGTCCGGCCGGGTGCCGGCTCATGAGCGGCAAGCCCTACGAATACGCCATCGTGATCGTCGTGCCGCGGATCGAGCGCGGCGAACGCTTCAACGCCGGCATCGTGCTGCACAGCCGACCGCACCGGTTCCTCGCCGCGCGGACGCACCTCGACGAGAAACTGCTGCGCGCACTCGCGCCGGAGTGCGAGCCGGACGTGGTGCGGTCGCACCTCGATGCGATCGTCCGAATCGCGGCGGGCGATCCCACCGCCGGACCCATTGCCCGGATGAGCAGCGCGGAGCGATTCCACTGGCTGGTGGCACCGAGCAGCACGATCGTGCAGCCATCCGAAGTGCACACGGGCATCACAGCCGATCCGGCCGCCGAGCTCGAGCATCTCTTCCGAACGCTCGTCACCGCCCGACGATAGGAACCGGACCGCAGGGCCCGGCGTCGGCGCGGCCGATCCTCCCGGTCCGGGCGACGTTGCGCGGTGGCCGGTCTTCCGGGTCGATCGATGTTGGGCGGTCGCGACCCCTGGCCGATCGGGCCGGCCGTACCACCCGGCCACGCGGCCCGGTGGCGCCGCGCCTCGGGCGGCCAGACCCGGCCGCCGGATTCAGCGTGGGGGCTTGGGCGGGGCGGTTGCAGCCATCGCCGCGTTGGCCGCCTGATCGGCGGCCGCCGCGGCGTCCATACCGGACGCCTCGGCCTCCCGCATCGCGGCCTTGTGGGCGCGCTTCCCGGCCTGGTACTGCTCAAGCCTCTCCGGCGAGTCCACGTCGCCCAGCGTCATGTGCGCCGGCGCGACGTCCTCCCAGCCCGGCGGCCGGACCCCGAGGCGCTTGCCGAGGATCGCGATGATCGTCTTCGCCTTCATCTCGCCGATGCCCGGCAGCGCCAGCAGCCGCTTCTCCAGCTCGCGGCCGTCCTTCGCATCCCGCCAGACGCCGGCCGCGTCGTTCCCGTAGTCCCGCGCGATGACCGTGCACAGGTCCTGCGTCCGCCGCGCCATGTTGCCGGGGAACCGGTGAAGGGCAGGGCGG
>Ga0315273_10013497_pt1 | contig 10500 bp, 2 predicted proteins | sample YL17G02_0_MG_FD_205753 | JGI IMG/M metagenome (GOLD analysis project Ga0315273, IMG submission 205753) | Sediment microbial communities from Yellowstone Lake, YNP, Wyoming, USA - YL17G02_0 | ecosystem: Environmental > Aquatic > Freshwater > Lake > Sediment | place: USA: Wyoming | collected... | reverse complement strand
CCGGGACGGATATTGCTTATAAGAGAAGTCCGGACGCAATCGATTGGTCCGCACCTCAGACATATCTGTCTATCCCCTATCAGCTTTCTAGCATTCATGTTTTTGATGTCGCCGTCCTTGATGATCATGTCGTGGTCGCAATCAATACAACATACGGCGATCTCTTTTTCAAGGGCGGAATTATCGCGGGGCAAGTAATCAATTGGCAGCCTTCTTGGGTTTATGTTTACGGCTCTATGTGGCCCACTCACAGAGAAATGAATTGCGAACTTACGATGGTCGGTTCGGAAATATACATTAATATTGTCGCATTAATCCAGGATGGAGCATTGGAATACATCCGATTGTATCGATATGATTGGACGGGTGATTTTCGAGAAATAACTGACAACCCGTGGCTTCTCGGAGTTGGTTTAAATTTCGTAGGGCTGACCGTAGTCAGAAGCTCGATAAGGACTATTTCGGTGATAGTCAGTGAAGAAGATGAAGGCGGTGCAGACGGAATCATATTGATGGATTATTATCCTGAATTCAATGCATGGAGCGAGCCCATTCCTTACTGGTTATCCCCTGCTTCTGCTATGGTACCTCATGAATTCTCTGTCGTCGTTGCGAATGACGGTCTCATTTATGCCGCGGGCAAGATGAAGTCTGCTCCAGGCAACCCAATGTTGACTTACATCTGGACCTTTAATCGAATCGACGGCATTTGGACTGTGTCAGAACCTTTGGATTCTCCAGGCGATGATAGATCACATGGAGCTTCAGATGACCCGTTTGGCCGATGTACGCTTTCGAGAGACGCATTTGATGGGCTTTACCTGTTTTATCTGAAACAACATTATCCAGGATCCGCGCAATATGACCTCTATTACAGATACAGACTGTCTCCAATTGCGGAATGGTCGCCTCCAATAAAAGTCCTTGATTTCGGTGGCATTTACCTCTTTCCGACTTCCGTTGAAATGAGCGGTGACACGACTTTCCTGACCTATGTTGATTGGCATATTAGTTTTTCTGAGATCTACTTGTTATCGCTCCCCACCATGACGCGGGTCCTTGGTTTGTCTCCCGACCAATGGGCCTCCCCAGGGCAGAATGCAGATCAGCCAATGGATGCTCATGGAAGCGGGATGGTCTCTCCAGGAAACGGGCAGCTGTTCGTCAAGAGCGTTGACCTGACAGCGCACGGAAGGGATATCGATTTGAGCATCGGTCGGATCTATTCGATGCCTCATTATTTCATCGAGCTTTCAACCGGTCTGCAGCCATATATGTTCAATCAATCGAAGACCCCATATCTTGGAGACGGTTGGGAACTTGACTTTCCGAGGATAAACGGTACATTCGTCTACTGGTGGTCCGGGCAGCAGTATCTAATTCAATACGTCAACAATCTCTTCACGAACAATAGAGGGGAGTTCTTCACACTCCAGAGATATGGTTCTCCGTACCAATACTATATACACACCGGCAACGGGATGAACTATAGTTTCGATCAATATGGAAGACTAACGAAGATACAGAGTGACTTCTCTTGGAATGCGGCGAATAATATAACCTTCAGCTATGTCTCCGGCAGATTGACCCAGATTTCTGATACAATCAATAGAAAAGCGGACCTCACATATTATGCGGACGGAAAGCTGAAGGACATTACCTATGTCGGGTTGAAGATATCCTATGCCTATGATGCATCAGGACGCCTAACGAGTGTCACGGATGACGTCGGTAGGCAGGTTATCTACACATACAAGGATTGGTTCTCCTCATTCCCTCTTCTCGACACGATCAAAGTGCCAACCGGCGCTTGGACAAAATACACGTACTCGAACCTGACCGTGGGGACGCAAGCGGTCTCTAATATGGTCGTGAGGAGATCCACATACAATGTCACCGGAGGGGATGTTGAGGAAGAGTGGACAGATTATTCCTTTTACGCGGTCGATGGCAATGTAAGGTTCAGCCGATTGTTGATTGGCGGAACCAATATGTACAGCAATCAGAGCACTGTGGATTATCTGATGGATTCGTCAACGAAAAGCATGACGGTTGTCTACAGGGACTCATCGATGATTGAGTTGAAACGGACACGCAGCTGGTTCTCCCCGACTGGAAGAATCGCCAAAATGGACAATTATCTTGCTGGCAGCTCATCGCTGGTTGAGAGTTCGAATATGGCCTTCTTCGATTCTAGCGGGAACTCGATTTACAGCCGCGATGTCATCGGGCATGAGACGTATTCATCCTTTGTGAATTCTGAGTTCTCTAACACCTTCTATCGACCAGGTAAGCTTGAGGCAATTTCAACCGGCAAAGTCCTTTTCGAAGACTTTCTGGATACCGACATCTCGGATTGGGTACAAGCCGGCTCTGGGAGCTCTACGATAAATTGGACCGTACTCCCAGAAAATGCACCTTCATTGAAGCTCTCAGTCGTATCCGGTCAGGATAAAAAACTTGTGCATCAGATTCCTACGACTAATTCCATTTTGCTCGACTACATTATGTACAGCGATTCGTCGAGCACTAATGCCCGTATGATTCTATCGAACACCATTTGGGGTGATAACCTCGTGGAGATCGGAGGTTCAGTTTCCTACCCGGGAGATTGGGAGGTATGGGTGTGTGGAATTAGAGAATGGCACGGCTCCGTATCGTCGAAGACTTCTCATCACATCACCTTTTCTTGGAACAACTATCACGTTTCCGGGTCCTTTGCTCTTTGGATTGATGGCACTCAGAAAGTAAGCGGAACGCGGTCGGATAGCAGACAAATCAATTACGCATCGATGTCGGTTTCATACCCAAGTGGTTTCGCATTATTTGATGACATACACATCTGCAATGGAGACGACATACAATTCAATGGCTTCAGCAACCCTCGTATTATTGAACTATTGGATTCCTCGGGGGAGATGATCCTTAGAGATTACTCGAGCTATTCTAGCTTTACCCTTTCACCGCCAATTCCGAATGACTTGTATCCTTATGGAACCATTCGCATAAGAACGATGGATGATGTCGTCGAAAGTGTTTTCTCCGAAATGGAAATCTTAGGCGGTGACATACTTCAATATACCGGACCTACTTTCTTCAACAGCTCCTTAAACAAGACATTCCACAAATATCTGCTTAATGACGACACCAAATGGCCTATAGTCAAAGTTTGGGATGACAGTACTGCTCCACCAGCAGGGAGAACAGAAGCCAATTACTCCTGGATTTGGGACTACAGATCTACTATCAGTGGGAACGCATATCATCGCGGTATCGATGAACCATCTTTTTCATCATCTCATTATGTCGTTTATGATAGTCCCTTATCCCCCGGATCGGATTATGATTTCTTCCTTCAATATGTTCGTCTACCATCCAATGAATATCCAATCCAGATAATAATAAACGCAACAATCTACGACTATAGATATCAGGTTTATTCATATCGCAACATATCGTGGGGAATCGAGGTCCTGGAAACTGAAGCGATCCTTGGGCCCTTACCGGATCCCGACCAATGGCACGCGCTTATTTTCGATGCATGGTCATTCTTAGGATTGAAAAAGAACCCGATGTACCTGGGGAATCCATACACCGGTTTGAAGGCAATAGGGTTCACTGTCGTCGGAGGCAGTGCGCAATGGGATTACACTAGATGGATAAATGGCGGGGACGGATCCCGTTGGCCTTACATCAAATTGAACAATCTTGCAGGAATCTCAAAGATTAATTTCTATAACGATGAAGATAAATTGCTAGATAGCTCCTCCATCGTGTCTGGAACGGCTAATCTATGGTCGGATTCCTCATCGGTTCCGCATTACGGCACATTCCCTATTAGAGGATATTTCATAGCAAAATTGACTGACGGGACAACGAAAAGAACTGAAATGCAGGATGTTTTCGCCGGAGATGAGTTCAGCTATCAATCCACTCGATTCTATCCTTACAACTCCACTCTACTGAAATCATATCGTCATTTACCAGTCGGTTCATTCGGGACAAAAGGCTCGGATTATCTGAACGACTATTCCTACGCTTTCATGCGTTATGGGAAATGGGACGGATTCACATGGCAGTCACGTTCTCGTCTGAATCAGACATTGATTAAACAGGGTTCAGCTTGGCCCGCAGTGAATTATACCTATTCAGGAACATACAATCTTCTCAGTTATTCCCTCGACCCATTTGGCCTGATTTCCCGCTATTTCTATACGTCAGGAGCCTATGTGAATCTTACACGGACTTTCAATAAGGCCGGGAGTCAAACTCTGATTACTCGGTATAATTGGGATGTGGTGAAGGATCGGCTTCTCGGAGAGATGAACCCTCGCGGATACTGGACTAATTACTCCTATGATGAGATCGGTCGAAACATCATGATAACTTATCCCGCCGTAAATGGGACAGCAAGTTACACTCAATGGTTCTACCTGGATAACGTAACAACTTCATTTAGGGACGCCAATAATCATTGGTTTAGGACAACTGTCGATGGCTGGGGGAGAAAGTATCTGGATGTGCGACTCAACGAAATGGGTGGCTATTACTCAGGCGTCTACAGGGAATTCGATTGGAATGGGAAAGTGACCTATGAGGAGAATTATGCGACCCATTTCTTCATTAGAGTAACGAATTATTACGATTCCTTCGGACGACTCTGGCAAGCAGGGAGTCCCGATTACGGCACCTACAGTACGATTTCGTACGACGATGTGAATAGGAAGATCACCGTGAGGGATGAAGTCGGACGATGGGAGACGACATCTTACGATATTGCCGGGAGACTAGTGGCGACTGTACAAATGAACGGAACCCAGCTGATAAACAGTTCGTATTTCTATGATCCAGTCGGGAATCTTATCGCGATTTCTTCCGGTTCCTCTGCCCCGTATCTGAAACACAAACATTATTACGATAATAACAACAGATTGATCAAGACACTCTTTGTGGAGAACGGAGCAAATCCTGAGAGTGAGATTTATTCCTACGACTCGGTCGGTCATCTCACCCTCAAGAAACTTCGCGACGGGACCTATGAATATCTTAAATACGACACGCTAGGGAGATTGAAGAATATCAGTTACGGGTCATCTGCCAACGGTCCGCCCATCTCGACATGGGGCCGAACGGATTATGCATATGATCCTAATGGAAACATACTCTTTGCGAACAGGACCTCCATTTATAATCCGAGTCCTAGTGCAATCATCGCGCTCAGCTATGTTTATGATTCTCGGGATAGGATGTACAATGAGACTTACAAATATGATAACAAGAAGTTCACGATGACCTATAATTATGACAATAACAGCAACATAAAAAGAATTATTTATCCAAAGGGTCAGACAATCGATTATACCCGCGATTACTATGATCGAATCATCCAGGTAAACCAGAACTCTTACATTTTCGGTCAGTTCTACTACGATCCATTCGATAGATACACTTCGATTATCTACGGGAATAACGTTCACTCGGATTTCTGGTATCAGCCCTACTCAGATCTGCTCTCCAGGAGCTATACACATCTCGGTTCAACGACAATCCTGGACATGCGGTATTCTTATGACGATTCCGGAAAGATCGCAGAGATCAGCGACGGCACATATCCGGAGTCATTCCTCTACGATCAAATCGGAAGGCTCTGGAACGCGAGCTGCTCCGCCGGCGATCCGACAGGATACGGATCGAGGAACTATTCATACGATAGCCTTGGCAACATCCTGAAAGTAGTGAAGAAACCGCAGAGCGGCTCGAAGGACACTTGGACCTATGCGTATGACACCGCGAACGGGAAATACCGTCTCACCGGTGTTACATCATCGGTGAGCGGGAGCATTCGGACACTTACTTACGACTCATCGGGACAGGCAGTGACGAGAATCATTCCTGGGCAGACGGATAAAACGCTATCCTATGAGAAGGACGGCCTGATGTACAAGGTCAATGGGAGGAAAGGCGTCGATATGACAGCGAGGTACGATGCATTCTCGCGGAGGGTAGTCTTTTATGATGCTTTGGACCTCGGCGGTGACGAAGACAAAGAACATATCTTCATAGGCGACAGGGTCGCATATGATCCAGCTGAAACAGGAAATTCGAACTACCTTACGTGCTACATCTATGCTGACGGTCTGCTATTGGGCAAAATTTACGGTCTAAGTAACAACCCGACTCAGTACAAGGAGTTCATCCACTTCGACCACCTCGGTAGCGTCAGGAGGATGACGGACGCCTCGGGCGTGGTCAAGTTCTCTGCCAGATACGAACCGTATGGGAAACTTATCATCGCCACTCAGACGGACAAGTCTGCCTTCAAGTACATCGGTCAGGTGCGTGACGAGCAAACGCAGTTGAACTGTTTCGGTGTCAGGTTTTACGACGCAGAAATTGGGCGATTCTTATGCGAGGACCCAGTGCTCGGCAGCCTTGCAAATCCGCTCACGCTGAACAGGTACAGCTATTGCGGTGATGATCCAATCAATCTCGCTGACCCGAGCGGTGAATTCGCCTTCATCCCAATACTAATTGGAATTATATTGGGTTCCGCCATTGTTGGAGGCACAATCGGTGCGGCACAATATTCGACCTCTCATACAACTGATTGGAATTGGGACGGTTTCCTTGTTTCAGCCGCCATGGGAGCACTGCGAGGCGGAGCGGTAGGAGCAATTGCGGGAGGATTGATGTTTGCATGTCCTGAATCTGCAGGTATCATTCTCACTGCCGCTTGGTTCGGTGCAGCGGGCGGAATCGCCTATGAGGCTGACAGAATGATCGAATGGGCGCAGACCGGAACTCTCGAATTCAACCCTAGCGATCTCGTCATAAGCATCGGATTGTCCGCAGCGTTAGGTGCTGGATCGAAATCTCTGCCTAGGATCTTTAAACCCTCCGAGATATCCGACTCAGTCATGCCCATAAAAGGCCGAACCGTGGTGATCGGAGAGGATATGGGTCGAGTGATTCCATTCGCGAAACAAAACGGCTATGAATATTTTAGGTCGATTTCCCATCCCTCGGCGTGGATGAAAGAGAATCGTGTATGGATTAATACGCGCATGAACGAGGGCTATACAATTGTGGACCTGGGTCCTTCCCCTGCTAAGCCCAATTACCCATATATAAGTAGCCCGTATTATGGAATGGAACAAGCTGAAATGGCAGGACGAGGCTATTCAAATTGGCTACCGATATGGGGGGTATTCTAATGTCCAAGACGTTGGGGTTTACATCGTATCGTCAGTGGGCGGAAGACATTGCACCGCAACTGCATGCGGCACTCAATGGAAAACGTGAGATCCAACCGCAAGCACCGTTCAATGAAGCCTGGATGACATATGCCCTTTTTCGAGTAGAGTCGTCGCTCCCCGTTCCACTCAATGATGTGATTGCAATAGCCGATGGCATCAATCATTCAATTCCCAATCCGGACGAGATAGCATGGGCATTCCTGCGCCTAATAAAGAGAGGATGGCTTATTGTGCGTGGGGATTTCTATGGACTTACAGCGGAGGGTCGGAACTCGGTCAAACATATCGTGGGGGGCGGTGGGTACATTGATGAAGAGATGGATCGTCTGACGGACTGGATCTCGACTCACGCACCATCCGGCGATGAGTGACTATGGCATTTCGACGCAGGACAGTGCCGACTTCACCCTCCCCATAATAGACTTGAGGTGAATAAGGGTGAGAATACTCCTTATAAGAGGTTTGAGGGGAAGACGGGTTCGGTTCCTCTCCAGCCAGTCTTTGTTACTCACGCTTAGGGTGTAAGTAATCAACATTCCTATGGGTTGAGTGAAAGATAACGCGAACCTTTCTGGTCCCAAATAATCATCGTGGTACCAGGCTCAGTTTCAAGCTTCTTGATCCGCCTGATTGGGAAAGCCTAATGTCCTGACGAAGGGGGAAAGGCTCAACCGATCATCGATATTTTGCAGGTATCTTGTCCACAACCAATGTGAGCAGACCGAAGATGACCAGCACATATCCGATCACGCGGAGAACTATCAGAGCATCAATTAGGCTGCTGTCTGCTTCGATGACCCTTGCGAAATGCGATATTCCAAACAGGCCGAAGCCGGCTCCGATGTATAGAGGCAGTTTGGTCCTCTTCTTCATGTACGCCAATATTGCCACCAGAACGATGATGACACACAGAATCAGATTTATGAGATACTCGATGTTAGCCATGTTACCATCCTTATGGGGGAATACATCATCCAAATAATAGTTTCTCTCGCCCAGACCTCCTGTTTATCATTTGGAATTGCCCTTTAAAACGGTTCGAGGAGCTCAAAACCCTCCTTTTCCGTACTATTCGTAAGAATCCGAGAGAATAATCAGAAAGAGTCTTATCCTAGTTGCCCCTCGGCCGTCCGAGTGATTGTCATGTCAGAGATAGATCGAGGGACATCCAAGCCGAGAGGAAATAAGGGACCGAAGCTTCAGAGAATCATAGTGGTGGCATCGATCGTCGCCGTCCTATTCGCCTCATCCCTCTCGCTCCTGCCAAATCCTTCATCTGTCATTACACCCGCCCCCGTCCCTGCAGGGATCTCATATCTTACTCATAATCCGATTCTAATAACAAGCGATGCAGGATTCAACGGCACCAACGGCGTCACTTCCGGGAGCGGCATTGCGGCGGATCCGTTCATCATCTCCGGATGGGATGTCGACGCTTCGACCGCTCACGGGATCGTAATACAGAACACGAACGCGTATTTCGAAGTCAGGGACTGTTGGGTGCATAACGGCGAAGCGACAAGTAAACTCGGCATCATTGTGAACAACGTCTCGGATGGCACTGGTACTCTCAGCAACAACAACTGCTCGGAGGATCGGTTCGGCATAACTGTCTTCTTATCGGACGGCATCATCGTCCGGAACAACACCTGCATTTCGAATGAGTATTACGGCATATTCCTCAGATTATCGAACAACAGCAACACGCTGATCAACAACACATGCTCGGACAATCAGCAGGGCATTCTAATCAGATCATCGAACAGCAGCAACGTTCTGAGCGGCAACAACTGCAGCTCGAACAGCCAGTATGGCATATGGCTCGACTATTCGAGCAACGACACGCTGATCAACAACACCTGCTCGAACAATGGCGTCGGCATTGAATTATATTCATCTGTCAACAACACGCTGATCAACAACACCTGCAATTCGAACACTGCTAATTATGGCATTGAACTCTCCGTATCGACCGGCAACAGCCTGACCGGCAACACATGCTCGAACAATGGTTGGTATGGCATGAGTATCGATTCATCGAACGGTAACACCCTGAGCAACAACAACGTCTCGGACAATTTGATCCATGGTATATTTCTCGCTGGATCGAGCGGCAACAACCTGACCGGCAACAACTGCAGCTCGAACAATAACTATGGCATAGTTCTCGACGTGTCGAGCAACGGCAACACCGTCAGCAACAACACCTGCAACTCGAACGGTTGGAATGACATAATTCTCCAATCATCGAACGGCAACACTCTGAGCAACAACAACTGCTCGGGCGGTAATTATGGCATATATCTCACCTCATCGAGCGGCAACAACCTGACCGGCAACAACTGCAGTTCAAACGGTAATTATGGCATAGATATCGATTCATCGAGCAACAACAATTTGATCAACAACACCTGCAGTTCTAACGGTAATTATGGCATATATTTCGGCTCATCGAGCAACAACAATTTGATCAACAACACCTGCTCGGACAATACATATGGCATATACCTCAGCTCATCGAGCAACAACAATTTGATCAACAACACCTGCTCGGGTAATCCATATGGTATGGTCCTCACCTCATCGAGCAGCAACACCCTGAGCAACAACAACTGCTCTGACAATGATTATGGCATACATCTCACCTCATCGAGCAGCAACACCCTGATCAACAATACATGCAACTCGAACAGTGGTTATGGCATATGGCTCTACTCATCGAGCGACAGCAACACCGTCAGCAACAACACCTGCAACTCGAACGATTATTATGGCTTGTACGTCTACTCCTCGTTCAGCAACACCATCAGCAACAACACCTGCAGCTCGAACATTATTAACGGCATGTATCTCTACGCATCGAGCAACAACAATTTGATCAACAACACCTGCAGCTCGAACGGTGGTTATGGCGTCATTCTCGAATTATCGAGCACCAACACCATCAGCAACAACACCTGCAACTCGAACATCAATTATGGCATATGGCTCGCCTCATCGAGCGACAGCAACACCATCAGCAACAACACCTGCTCGAACAATGATCGTGGCATACAGCTCAGCTTATCGAACAGCAACAATGTGACAAACAACACTTGCAACTCGAACAGTGGTGTTGGCGTGTATCTCTACTCATCGGACTTCAACACTCTGTTCAACAACACCTGCTCGAACAATGTCAATGGCATTTCTCTCGATTCATCGAGCAACAACACCATTTCCTGGAATCAGATATGCGACAATT
>Ga0315273_10013496_pt1 | contig 10500 bp, 7 predicted proteins | sample YL17G02_0_MG_FD_205753 | JGI IMG/M metagenome (GOLD analysis project Ga0315273, IMG submission 205753) | Sediment microbial communities from Yellowstone Lake, YNP, Wyoming, USA - YL17G02_0 | ecosystem: Environmental > Aquatic > Freshwater > Lake > Sediment | place: USA: Wyoming | collected... | reverse complement strand
TCGGGAACGCCTCGCCGAGCTTCACCAGTCCGTCGTGATCGTCGTTCTCGGCGAACTCGAGCGCGGCTTCCTCGAGACCCGTGTAACGCTTCTCGGCCGCGAACGCCGGGGTGAGCTCGGCCAGCAGTGCGCGCCGATCGGCCGTGCGGCCGACGTCGGACAGGCGCACCGCGAGCAGCAGCCCCAGCTCGAGGTCGTCGGGGATCAGCGCGTACGCGCGGCCGAGCGCGTCGACACGCTCGGGATCCTTGCCGAGTCCCTCGTGCGCCTTCACCAGCAGTCGCGCGCCGGCGTTGGTCTCGGCCAGCTGCAGCGAGCGGTCGGCGATGGAGGCGAGTGGTTCCCACTTCTTCCCGGCCACGAGCTTGTCGCCGAGCGCGAGCAGGGTCTGGTTCGCGCGTTCGATGTCGCCGTTCAGCGCGCACACGGCGGACAACAGGTACTCGACGGCGGGGCTCGGGTTGGCCTGACGCATGCGCCCGGCACATTCGTCACGCATCCAGCCGAGTTGCCCGGCCGTCTGGGCGTCGTGGGCGATGGCTTCGAGTCGTTCGCGAGACGCGGGCGACAGATCGCCGAGATCGTCGCCGCGGAGGATCGCGGGAAGGATGTCGCGTACGGACATGGAGGCAAGACCGCCGGGGTGACGCGGCCGGACGAACGCGCTCCTGCGCGGCGGGCCGGTACCGCGAAAGGGCGGCTAGTGTGCGGCAAATGGGGGATTTGAGCAAGCGGGTCCGGGTCCCCGCCGGACCGGCTCCGGATGCCCTCCGGTTGGACGCCGCGACGACCCCCCGCCTATGCTCCGGTGCATGAGGATCTACACCCGCACCGGCGACGACGGCACCACCGGGCTCATCGGGCCCGGGCGGGTGCGCAAGTCCGACGCGCGCGTCGAGGCGTATGGCAGCGTCGACGAGTTGAACGCCACACTCGGCGTGGCGCGGTCGCTGGATGAGGCCGGCTGGTTCGCCGATCTCATCGGTGCGATCCAGCCACGCCTGTTCGTCATCGGCGCTCTGCTTGCCACCGTGTCCGAAGAGTTGCGCGCCCAGCTCGAACAACTCGATGAAGCCGACATCGCGACACTCGAGACCTCGATCGACGCGTTGCAGGCCGACCTGGCGCCGCTGACGCAGTTCATCCTTCCGGGGGGCACCCTGCTCGCGGCCGAGCTGCATCGCGCGCGCACGGTGTGCCGCCGAGCCGAACGGCGGGTGGTGGCGCTGGCGGACCAGCACCCGGTGGACGAGCGGGTATTGCGCTATCTCAATCGCCTGGCTGATCTTCTGTTCGTCATGGCGCGGGCCGCGAACCACCGCGCCGGGGTGCCCGAGACCACCTGGCGGGCGCGCCCGCGCGGTTGATCCCTCCGGGCCCCGTCCGTGGCCCGGCCGGGCGGCTCGAAAACGGCCGCTGGACTTTCTGCCCCGGGCCGCCGATAATCCCCTACGACCCCGACCGAGGGTGAGCCTTCGCGCGACGCGGCTGTTGCCACGTCCCGCCGCTCCCCGAGGGGCGTCTCCCCGCAGTGTGCCGGCGACGCGTGCGTCTTCCGCGTGGATCCGGTGGGGCGGGTGAAGAGCCGAGTTCCCGAACGAAACGGGGGACGGCCAAGCTCTCGGCGACCGGAGATCGCCGACGAACCGGCAGCGACAAGGTCCGGTTCCGTGGAGCAGGCCGGCAGGCGATCGATCCCAGGCGTAACGCGGACGTGGCCGCACGCACACGAAGTGACACGCGCCGGGGGCAGCAACCCAAGTGAAGCGGTGCCGGCAACTTGCCGCGTACCCAGCCCGCAACCGCGGAGAACCACGCCTCGCGCGTGGCAAGGAACCCATGAGAACTCGTCGTCGCCGTCCTCGCGGACCGCGTCCCACCCCGCCCGGTGCATCCATGATGCCCGACGGCGCGGCCCCGTCCCCCAGCTTCGACGCCGGCGCACCGGCATACCCCTCTTCTTCCGAGCCCGGCGCCGGACCTGGCGGCGACGCCACGGGATCGCCTTCGGGCGGCTATGACGGCGATTCGGGCGGCCAGAGCGGAGGCCGCGGACGCGGTCGGCGCCGGCGCCGCGGTCGGGGTGGCAACCAGCGCGTCGGCGGCGGAGAGCGCCCCGGGTTCGCCGATGGACCGCAGCCGCAGCAAGCGGGCGGGTGGCAGAACGGCGATCGCCCGCGCCAACCGGCCGCCGATCGCGGCGGACGGGGACGCAGCGGCGGTACCGGCAGCAGCGGCGGACGCCGCGGGCGCGGACGCAGCAGCGGTGGCGGAGGCGAGCGTCGCGGCGGTCTCGACACGCTGCGGGACATGCAGCAGGCCGGCGTCGCGCTCGATCCGACCCAGCATCTCGAGCTCGAGCTGCCGCCGGGACAGGGCAACCCGCCCTACGGTGACCGCATCACCGGGCGCGCCATCGACCTCATCGCGCCGATCGGACGCGGCCAGCGCTGTCTCATCGTGGCGCCGCCCAAGGCTGGCAAGACCCGCATCCTTCAGTGCATCGCCGCGGGTGTGGCGCACAACCATCCCGACGTCGACATCTACGCGCTGCTGGTGGACGAGCGGCCGGAAGAGGTCACCGACTTCAAACGCAACACGCCCGCCAACGTCATCGCCGCTTCGAGCGACATGAGCATCGGCGAGCACATCGAGACCACCGAATACGCCATGGAGCTCGTGGCGGCCAAGGTGCTCGAGGGCAAGGACGTGCTGCTGCTGCTCGACTCGATCACCCGCCTGGCACGCGCCTACAACAACTTCTCGGGCAGTGGCGGGCGCACCATGTCGGGCGGTCTCGACTCGAACGCGATGCAGGCGCCGCGGCAGATCTTCGGCGCCGCGCGCAAGATCGAGGGCGGCGGCTCACTCACCATCGTGGGCACCGCGCTGATCGACACCGGTTCGCGCATGGACCAGGTCATCTTCGAGGAGTTCAAGGGCACCGGCAACAGCGAGCTCTACCTCTCGCGCGAGCTGGCCGAGCGGCGCATCTACCCGGCCATCGACATCGCCAAGAGCGGCACGCGCAAGGAGGAGAAGCTGATCCCGCCCGACATGCTCCCGACCTACGTGATGCTGCGGCGCGTGCTGCTGCAGATGTCGCCGCAGGAGGCGATGACCAAGCTGGTCGACCGCCTCAGCCGGACCAAGACGAACGAGGAGTTCTTCCAGCTGTTGCGCGTCGGCGAGTAGTTCTCGGCGCGCGCGGCGGGTGTGATCGTCAACCGCCCGGCGGGTGTGATCGTCAACCGCCCGGCGGATCCTCGCGCCGGCACTTCTCCCACGCCCGCTTGGCGCCGAGGAAGTCGTGGTAGTGCAGGATCGCGGCGGCGCTGTCGGAATCGGCGGCGCGCCACGCCTCCACCACGCGCGACAGCGTGCTGCCACGTCGGCGGATCGATTCGAGTAGGTGCAGGAACTCGGCCGGACGCGCGTCCAGTCGCTGCTCCAGTTCGAGCCACGCCGAGCGCCGCTCGGCGCTGGGGTCGCCCGGATCGGCCGTCATCTTGGCGCACGCCAGGCGCGCGCGCAGTTGCCGCGCGTCGAGCCCGAGCAGTCCGGTGACGCCACCCGCTCTCTCGCCCGAAGGCGGTGACGGCCCGCCCGGCATGCCGCCGAACAGGTCGGGGCCATGGTGCTCGCCACGACGCGGCGGGCGTGGCGCGGAGCGCGCACGTGCCGTCTCGGCCGGGCGCGGGCCGTGCGAGCCGCCGAGCGCGAACGCACGCAGCGTCTCGGCCATGTTCGGCGCCGCGGGAGTCCCGGCCGGACGCCGGACCAGTTCGGGCTCCGCATCCCCCTCCGCCGCGGCCACTCCGAGGCGCACGCCGATCACGCGATCGTCGGCCAGTTCGGGCAGGCGCCACGACACCGACGCCAGCGTGTCGCCCACCACGCGCGCCAGCGCGCGCGCGCCGGTGCCGAGCGCGAGTGCCCGGCGCGCCAGCGCCAGCCGCGATTCCTCGGGCACGTCGAGCGTGATGCCATGCAGTTCGAATTGCGTGCTGTAGCGCGCCAGCGCCGAGCCTTCGGCATGGGCGAGGATGTCGGCGAGCGCGCGTTCGTCGAGTCCGTGCACGGCGGTCACCACGGCGAAGCGGCCGAGCATCTCGGGTAGCAGCCCGTACTCGACCAGGTCGCCGCTGGTCACGCACGTGAGCGCGTCGTCGTCCGTGAGCCGTTCCCCGGCGGGTGTCGCGGCGAAGCCGAACCGGCCGCCCCGCTCGCGCGTGGTGCGGCGGAGCCGGGCGCGCACGATGTCGGCCAATCCGCCGAACGCACCGGTGCACACGAACAGCGTGCGCGAGCTGTCCATCTCGACCGGCTTGTCCTTCGGGCCGCCGCGCACCATGCGGCCGTCGAACAGCGTGAGCAGTCCGTTCTGGACCCCTTCTCCGGACACGTCGCGGACCCCGCCGGTGCGCTGGCGACGCACCTTGTCGAATTCGTCGAGCAGCACGATTCCCCGTTCGGCACGGCGCGGGTCACCCCCGGCGGCACGCAGCAGGGTCTCGAACGGGGCTTCGACCTCGTCGCCGACGTAACCCGATTCGGTCATCGCGGTGGTGGCGGCGAACGCGAACGGCACGCCGAGCAGGCGCGCCAGCGTCGAGGCCATCAGGGTCTTGCCGCAACCGGTCGGCCCGAGCAGCAGTACGTGCTGGCGTCCGAAGTCGCGGCCCTCGGAGTTCTCGCTGTCGCGCCACGCGAGCCCGAGATAGTGACGGTACACGGCGGCGGAAAGATCGCGCTTGGCGCGCGACTGTCCGGTGACGGTGCGATCGAGAAGGCGGACCATCTCCGCCGCGGAAGGAAGACGCTCGAGGGTGACCATCCGTGGCTCCTTCGGGATACGGGCGGTGTTCGTGTCGCGTTGCGTTCGCGGGCCAGGAGCTTGACGTGCCTGCCCGGGGTCGCTCAAGGGCGGGTTCGTAGTCCGTTCGCGCACCGGATGTTGCGGGGCGCCGCGGACGGGCCGTGCCGCCGACACGCTCTCCACAGGGGTCCTGTGGATAAGCCCGCAATTCGCTCGGGGGCGCCGTGTTGGACGGTGCATGCGGGGTCGGCTCCGGAAGCCGGTCCGCGGTCCATCCAGGTGCGGGGCGATGCAGGACCGCCGGGTCCAGGCGGCCGGGGCGGACCACGGCCGGGGCGGCTCTGGGGCGGGCTGGATGCTCGCTTGCGGGCCGGCCCGGGTGAACAATCGTTCAGCCACCGTCAAAAGTGGGCGCGTTCGTGATTCCCCGCGCCACGTATGAATCCTCCCGGGGTACCTTGCATCTACACGAGCACGAGATTGGGAGGTGGTGGTCGTGGATCCCTCGGGTGCGGCCCCCGAGCCCGCGATCGCCCCTCCCGTTTTTTTTGTTCGGGATTCAAGGGGGATCGACGCCCCGCTGGTCTTCGGACCGGCGGGGCGAGCCCTTTCCACGCGGCACCGCTCGAACGGCCCGCCGCGGGTGTGGCGCGCAGCCGTGTGGGTGGTGCGGCCGGTCGCCGAAGCGCGAGGCCTCGCCTCAGCGCGGCGGCGGTTTGCCGATCTCCTCGCCCAGGTGCGCGACGAATCGCCGCAGCAGCCCGGCGCGCCGCGCCGCCTCGCGCCGGCCCGCCCCCGTGCGCATGCTCGCGGGCAGCAGCAGCAGCTTCGCGAAGAAGTGGTCCAACGAGTACGCGTGATCGTCGAGCGGTCGCGACGCGGCCCACGGGTCGTCGGGATCGAACCACTCCGCCCCCATGCGCGCCCCGGTCTCGATGCAGCGCAGCAGTCCGATGGCACCCAGCGCCTCGAGCCGGTCAGCGTCCTGCAGCGCGCAGCCGAGCGCGTCCCCGGGTACGGCACCACGGCTCCAGCTGTGATCGCGGATCGCGGCGGCGATGCGTGTCACCGCCGCCGGGGCGAAGCCCAGTTCGCCGAGCCGGCGCGTGGCGAGCGCCGCCGCCATCTCGCTCGCGCGGGCGCGCTCCGGGCCCGACTTGGGCGGATTCACCGCGTCGTGCAGCAGCGCCGCGGCGACCGCCTCGCGCGCGGCCACGCGATCACCACCCAGCCGCACCGTCCACAGCGCCACCCGCAGCGCATGCGCCAGGTCGTGCGAGCGGTCGCCGTCGTCGCGCCCGCGCGCCTCGGCGAGCAGCGTGGCGAGCGCCGCGTCGGCGGCGATGAAGGTCAGCAGCGTGGCGTGGTCACGGATCACGCCGCCAGCATACGCGAAGACCGCCGGGCGCATGCCCGGCGGCCTCGTTCGGATCGGTACGACCCTGGCTCAGCTCACGCGCGTGACGAACTCCCCGGTGCGGGTGTCGACCTTCACGATGTTGCCTTCCTCGATGTAGGGCGGCACCTTGACCTCGAGCCCGGTTTCGAGGATGGCTGGCTTGTTGGTGTTCTGCACCGCGGCGCCCTTGATGTTGGGTGTGGTCTCGGTGACGGCCAGCTCCACGAACATCGGCACGTCGATGCCGACCACGCGGCCCTCGAAGTACATCGCGGTGATGATCATCCCGTCCTTCAGGAACCCGACCGCTTCGCCGAGCACTTCCCTGTCCAGCTCGATCATCTCGTAACTGTCGGTGTTCATGAAGTGGAACGTGTCGCCGGCGCGGTAGCTGAACTGGAGCGAGTGCTCGTCGAGCGTGGCACGCTCCACCTTGTCTTCCGAGCTGAAGCGGTGTTCGTTCTTGGAGCCGTTCTCGATGTTGACGAGGGTGGCCTGGACGAAGCCGCGCAGGTTGCCCGGCGTTCGGTGCACGACGGCCGTGACGCGGTGCGGCTTGCCGTTGTGCATGACGAGGAACCCGACCTTCATCTGGGTGGCTGCGATCACGGGCTGCTCCTTCCGGTGGGTGCGCGTCTGAGGGGAAGCGGGGCCCTCAGAGGGCCTCCCCACTGCGAATGCGGCCAGAGAGTGTGCCGCAATCGGCGCGGGCGGGCAAATTGGCGCCCGATCCGCTGCCGGAGCCCCGCGAGGCCCGCGCGAGCCGCGTCGAACACCCGCGATCGATGGGTTCGGCCGGCCCCGGCACAGCCCGGCGCGAGTGCATGGACGATGCTCCGCGCCCGCGCGGCCGCGGCCAGGATCAGAAGTAGTAGGTGAACCCGAGGCCGAGCTTGAGCAGGCTCAGCTCGAAGTTCAGGTCGGTGGTGCTGCGATAGGCGTCGGGGAGATCGGGGGTCTTGACGCGCTGGTTCTCGTAGACGAGCCCCAGCACGTTCACGCTCAGCTCGACGGCGAAGCCCTTGTCGATCATCACCGCGACCCCGGGCTTGAACTCCAGCGCATAGCGTTGACCGCTGATGTCGGATTCGACGCTCTTGTTGGTGGTGGTGGTCTGGCTTCCCCACGTGGCACCGCCCGAGAGTCCGATCTGGTTGTAGAGGTAGAAGTGCGGGTTGCCCAGCGACAGGTAGTTGCGGAGCGTCACCGAGCCGGTGAGCGTGCTGGTCTTCTCATCGACCGTCCTGGGCGGACCCACGGCCTGCGGGCCCGTCACGTTCGAACTCGCGTGCTCGTACGAGAGTCCCCCGCCCACCATCGCGCCGGGGCGGACGAACTTCCCGTAGGCCAGATTGATGTTCCACGATGAGGCGTCCCCGAGCGTGACGTCCTGGAGCGGCGAGGTGGCGTTCTCGAGGTGCTCTTGATGGATCCCGGTGGTGAGGCCGATCCAGTGCCGCCCGGATGCGGTGGGATCGGCGGGCGGTGCGGCCTCGACGCTGGATCGTACGAAGAGGGCCAGCACGAAGGCCAGGGCAAGGCTCGAAGGCGGGCGTCTCATGCCGGAGCTCCTCTCGGGCGGGCGGCGCAGATGGGAACCGCGCCGAGCTCGGTCGCAGCCTACCATCGCCCCCTCCCGGGGGTCACGGAGCGAGCCAGGCGCCCCGGAGGACGCCACGAGGCCCTGGCCGCCCGTCCCGCGGGCGCCAGGGCCTCGTGTGATGTCCCCCGACCTGTTCACCTCTGCGGAGCAGCCCCCCAGAACCGCCCCGCCGCCGCCTCGCCTGGTCGTCGCACCCAGCGTGACGCTCACTGGTATTACGGCCGAGTGGCATCTCCGGTTCCCGGCAATGCGATCGACCCGACCCGGACCGGGCTCGCCGCGTCGGTTTCCCGGCCCGCCTCCAGCGCCCGTTTGATCCGGGCGCGGGTCTCGATCAGATGGGCTCGGGTGTAATCCCCCGTCGCTGTCCGGGCGGCCAGCGCGCCGTCAGCGCGCCGCGGGCCCGGACACCCCCACGACGATGGTCCCCAGCGCCATGCGCGGATCCCGCGCGCCTTCGACGAGGCCGGACTCCGCCCGGCCACGACGCGAGCCCGCCCGCCAGCCGACGTCGAATGCCAGCGTGTACGTGCCCGGCGAGAGATCGGCCGGCAGCAGGATCTCCGCGCGTTCGTGGAGGGGCTCCTCCATCGGCCAGAGATCAGGCGTCCACGCACCGTAACCGAGTACGCGCGCCCGCCCGGCGCGCGCCACCCCCCCCGCGTCGAGCAGTGCGAGGTTCATCAGGTAGGTCCTGTCGATGGGGCCGGTGCGGCGCCAGTGCGTCTCAAAAGCGACGCGCTCGCCCGGCCGTGCCTCCTGGTGGAGCGGACGGGCGCCGAGATAGACCAGCACGCCGTCGAGATCGACTTCCGCCGTGGCGGGCGCGGCGGCGGAGTCGGGCTCCACGAGCTTGACGTGCGGGCCGGTGGCGCTCGCGAACAGCACCAGGTCACCGGACTGCGCGCCCGGCGCCAGCCCATTGGTCTCGAGCAGACTCGCGAAGCGCTCGCCCGAGCCCGGCTGCACGTACGGTGTGAGGTTCTCGTCGCTCAGGTCGGCGATCACGGCGGTCACCCCGGTCGGGGCCACGAACGGACGGGTCGAGAACGTGTAGCGTCCGAGCAGCACATGGTGGAGCGAGTGGACCTCGGCGCGGTCCGCGAACCGCGGCAGCATCTCGAAACCGGCCACCACCCCGCCCTGCCTGGGCACCATCCGGACGAGCCGGTCCCGCCATGGCGCGAGCGCGCGGTCGTAGCCCGACGGGCGTATCGCCTCGGGTGCGCTCACCCGCATGAGCACGCCGTGACCGAGCAATGGCCCGAACATGAGGTTCGACGCGATCGAGCAGGCGAGCGCGGCTCCCGTCAGCGCGTGCTCGCGCCCCGCCGGCAGCGCGGGGGCACGCACGCCCCAACCGGCGAGTCGGCGCAGCCCGATCACCGCGGCCACCGCGACCGATGGCACCAGCAGCGCGGCGTACTGGAACACGATGGTGTGCTGCTGGTAGCGCGACGAGAGGAAGTGCTCGATCCCGATCGGGAGCGCGGTGAGCAGCGTGAGCGGGCTCAGCAACGACAACCCCATCACGGGCAGCAGCAGGTGCACGTGATCGAGCTGCTTCACCAGGCTGTCACCGGGATCGCCGGGGGTGAAGAAGAACGCCGACACCACGTCGATCGGCCGTGACAACATGGAGCCGAGCATGGCCGCGGGCGTCGACCCCCACGCCTCGTACATGCGTCCGTAGGCGGACTCGCCCTGGTTGAACATCGGTTTGAGCACTCCGAAGGACAGCGCCAGCGACGCGCCCGCGATGGCCGCCAGCGGCCATGCGAATGCGAGGCGCCGCTCGCGCCGCACGATCAGCGCGTACCCCGCCAGCGCGAGCACCACCAGCGCCACGTCCTCCTTGCACGAAGCCGCGGCCGCCGCCCACGCCAGGGTCGGTCCGAGTCGCGCCGTTTGAAGGAAGTAGAGCGTCGCGATGAGCGCACCCATCGCGAGCAGCTCGGGATGGAACTCGTACAGCTCGCCGTAGCCCACCGCCGGGTGCAGCAGATAGAGCGCCGCCACGACGATCGCGGTCGTTTCGCGCAGGCCTTCGCGCCTCGCCAGCGCCGCGAGCGGGAACGCACCCAGGGCGACCGCCACGCTCTGCGCGAACACCAGGGTGAGTGGATGCCGCACCAGCGCGTAGAGCGGGGCGATGGCGAGCAGCACCAGCGAGCTGTGGTCGCCGGGCCAATCCATGCCACGGATCGAGCTGTAGAGCGAGCCCCGCGGCAGCTGAGCCACCGCCTGGGTGAAGATCGCGAGATCGAAATCGCGGTACAGATAGTAGCGGTACTTGATGACGCACACCGTGAAGAACACCGCGACGTGGACGGCGGCGAGCAGCGCGACGACGAGCGTGCCGCGGCGGCCGAGTGGGCTGGCCGGCGGCGGCTGCGGGGGCGCGGCGACGGCGGCGCTTCCGCGTGCGGCTCGACGCTTGCGTGCGGTCATGAGCGCGGACTATGACACGCGACGCCGCGGCGGAGCCAGACGCCATCGGCGTCGCGAACGCGGCGCCCGGGCACGGGCCGAGTGCTATCCTTGCGCGACCCATCATGACTGTCGCCCCTGGCCCCTCCCCATCCATGAACCGTCACGCGAAGTCTCCGACGTCGAGACCACCCGGCCGGCCGATCGCCGCGCCACCCGCGCTCCCGCGCCTCGCCGAAGCTGCGGCGA
>Ga0315273_10013494_pt1 | contig 10500 bp, 12 predicted proteins | sample YL17G02_0_MG_FD_205753 | JGI IMG/M metagenome (GOLD analysis project Ga0315273, IMG submission 205753) | Sediment microbial communities from Yellowstone Lake, YNP, Wyoming, USA - YL17G02_0 | ecosystem: Environmental > Aquatic > Freshwater > Lake > Sediment | place: USA: Wyoming | collected... | reverse complement strand
GTGGCTGGCAGGCTATATCGTCGTGTTCCTGGCGTTCGCGGCCAGGACGGTCGAGCGCCGGGAATACGTCCTCGAACAGTAGGACGACCGCAACCGGCCTGATTCACTGGGGTTGAGGGAACTTTTCAACCGGAGCACCGTCTACTTGGATCGGAGGGGAAAGACAATGACCGCCAAGACACGCTACTTCCTTCTCGGGTCGGTGCTGGTCCTCACCGTCGGGCTCTCGATTGGCCTGGTGGCCTTCTACGGCGGCATGCCGACGGGCTTGTTCAGCGGCCAGCAGGGGCCGGATGAGCTGAAATACATCCCGGCAGATGCCGCCGTCGTGGCGTACGCCAACGTCAAGGACGTGATGGCGTCGGAGCTGCGTCAGCACCTGCGCCGGCTCGAGGGCGTCACCGACGAAGGGCGGAGCGAGTTCAAGGCGCAGACGGGGATCGATATCGAGAACGACATCGACCACATCGTTGCGTGTATGGCCCCGAGGACCGATGGTGGGGAGTCCAACGGTCTGATTCTCGCGCGCGGGCGGTTCGATGCCGGCCGGATCGAGGCACTGGCCATCCAGCATGGCGGCAAGGTGGAGCAGTACAAGGGCAAGCGCCTCGTTATGGCGGTCCCGGACGCTGGGCACGAGGGAAGGACGCACGGACCCGGGATGGCGATGGCGTTCCTGGCGCCCGGCCTGGTGGCGCTCGGCGGGGCCGACATGATCCGGCTGGCGGTGGACCGCGGAAACGGGGCGGGTAGCGTGCTGTCGAATGCGGACATGATGAAGCACGTGTCGGACATGGACAACCCGAGCATGTGGGCCGTCGGGCGATTCGATGCGCTGTCCGCCCGGGCCAGCCTCCCTGCGGAAGTCACCGACCGCATGCCTCCGATCACCTGGTTTGCGGCCAGCGGCCGCGTGAACGGCGGCTTGCAGGCGACGGTAAAGGCCGAGGCGAAGGACGAGCAGGGCGCCAACAACCTGCGCGACATCATTCGCGGCTTCGCGGCGCTGGCCAAGATGCAGGCCGGCAACAAGCCGGGCGTGCAGGCGATGCTGCCGGACATTCAGCTAGCGGGCGAGGGCAAGGAAGTGTCGATTTCCTTCGCGGTGACGACGGACATGCTCGACGCGTTCGCCACCGCCAGTGCGATCAGCGGCAAGATGAAGAAGGGCATCGAGAAGGGCGAGACGAAATAGACGGGCGTCTCCCAGTTTCAGTAATACCGCGGCCCGGGTGAAGCGTTCCGTTTCACCCGGGCCGTGTTGCATTTCGCGCCGTTGTTTCCGGTGAGCGCCGATCCGCGCGGCCTTGACTAACCCCCTCGCGTCGCCTACACTTCTGCCATACCCCATGGTTCCTGCGCTTCGCCAGGCGACCACGCCGACAGGCGTGGACCGCGCGGATCGCACCAGCGATTGCACGAGTTGGAGGCTCCACCGCCAGTGACCGACAAGTTCTTCGTCTATGGGACGCTGATGGGAGGGTTCGACCGCCGCCACCGTGCGGGCATCGATACGCGCATGACCTTTGTGGGCCGCGGCTGGATCGTCGCAGCCCTGTTCGATCTCGGCCTGTTTCCCGCTGCGATTCCCGCTCCCGACGGCCGCGTCTGGGGCGAGTTGTACGAAGTCGACGACGATCCGTCGGTGCTGGCGAAGCTCGACGAAATCGAAGGCTTCCGGTCCAGCGAGCCCGACACCAGCCTCTACATCCGCGGGCAGGCAGCGGTCACCCTCGAGAGCGGCTCCGTGGACACGGCGTGGGTGTACTTCTACAATGCTCCACTTGGACGAGGTGAACGCATCCCATCCGGCGATTACCTCGAGCATCTGCGCGTCAAGTAGATCGCGCTCTCGCCCTGTCGTGGAGTGTCCCCATGAGGAGCCGGCTCACCGGTGGCGGCGTTGTCTGCCTCCTGCTCGTGTCCGTCGCCACACCTGCCCTCGCGCAGCCCCACAGCGTAGACACCGACGGCTACGTCAATCCGCCGCGGGCCGAGTCCGTCGTCAAGGTGAAGTAGGGCCGGCCGGGCCGTCCGGCGCGGATTCACGCTGGCGTCGCCGCTGTTCGATGTACGCCGCGATGGCGGCGCCGACATGCGGCGGGAGGTTCACGAACTCGAGGCCGGCGACGTAGCGCACCAGTTCGTGGCCGATGTCCGCGATGTGGCAGCGCACAACGCGGGCCTTCACAACGACGGAGTCGTCGCCGAGATGCAGGCGGAGGTCATGCCCACTCCCCACGGTCAACGGAACCCCACTCTCCACCAGCGCTCCCGTCTGGCTGATGTCGCGAATGATAATGGGGGCGAGCACGCTGACCTCGCCGGCGAGCTTGCCCAGGATGTCGAGGCGCGCCGATTCCCGCTTGTCGTGGGTCATCGGCGGGGAATATACCACGGCCCCGTGTTGTTATGATGAGAAGTGGGCCACAAGGGGGAAATGCGGTGATGACCATGAGCCAGGGCACCGTGCCGACTTACCACAACTTCATCAACGGCGAGTGGGTGCCGGCGGCCTCCGGAGAGGTATTCGAGAACCGGAACCCCGCCAACACCGACGACCTGATCGGGCACTTTGCGAAGTCCGCCAGGGCCGACGCCGAGCGTGCGATCGGCGCCGCCGCCAGAGCCTTTGAGCGCTGGAGGCTGGTGCCCGCCCCGAAGCGGGCGGAGATCCTCTACCGCGCCGGGCAACTGCTTGTCGATCGGAAGGAACGCCTTGCGCACGAGATGACGCGCGAGATGGGCAAGGTGCTCGAGGAGGCGCGCGGCGACGTCCAGGAAGCCATCGACATGACGTTCTTCATGGCGGGGGAGGGTCGGCGCCAGCATGGCCAGACTGCCCCGTCGGAGCTGCGCGATAAGTTCGCGATGTCCATCCGCCAGCCAATCGGCGTCTGCGGCATCATCACGCCGTGGAACTTCCCGATGGCGATCCCGTCGTGGAAGATCCTGCCCGCGCTGATCTGCGGGAACACCGTGGTGCTGAAGCCCGCGACCCTCACGCCGCTGTCGGCCCTGAACTTCGTCACGGTGCTGGAGGATGCTGGTGTGCCGCCAGGGGTGGTCAACCTGGTGACCGGCGGCGGCGGCGACGTCGGCAACGCCTTGCTCGAGGCGTCCGCCGTGAGCGTGGTGTCCTTCACGGGGTCCACCGAGGTCGGGCGGACGGTGAGCACGAAGGCTGCGCCGAGCTTCAAGAAGGTCCACCTCGAGATGGGCGGCAAGAATATCATCGTCGTCATGGACGATGCCGACCTCGAGCTGGCCGTTGACGGGTGCGTGTGGGGCGGGTTCGGGACGACCGGGCAGCGGTGCACGGCCGCGAGCCGCGTGGCGGTGCAGCGCGCCGTCTACGAGGCTTTTGTTGACCGCTACACCGCGAGGGTGAGGGAACTGAAGGTCGGCGACGGGCTCGACGCCAGCGTCCAGATGGGCCCGTCCGTCAGCAGGGGCCAACTCGAGACCGTCATGCAGTACGTCGAGATCGGCAAGGCCGAGGGCGCCACGCTCGCATGCGGCGGGCGCGCTCTCGGCACGGGCGCGCACGCGAAGGGGTTCTTCCACGAGCCGACCGTGTTCACCGATGTGCACCCGCAGATGCGGATCGCGCAGGAGGAGATCTTCGGGCCGGTGGTGTCGGTCATCCCCTTCAACTCGTTCGATGAGGCCGTTGGCATCGCCAACGGCGTCGAGTACGGGCTCTCGGCGTCGATCTACACGCGCGACATCAACCTCGCGTTCCGCGCGATGCGCGACCTGCACACGGGTCTTTTCTACGTCAACGCGCCGACGATTGGCGCCGAGATTCACCTGCCCTTTGGCGGGACGAAGAACACCGGCAACGGCCACCGCGAAGCCGGAGAGGCCGCGCTCGACGTGTTCTCGGAGTGGAAGTCGATCTATGTCGATTTCAGCGGCCGGCTGCAACGCGCCCAGATTGACACCGAATAGGACGAACCATGGAAGACCTGGTCAAGCAACTCCTGATCGAACTTGGCGAAGACCCGTCGCGGGAGGGCCTCACGGCCACTCCGCGACGGGTCGCGAAATCGCTGAAGTTCCTGACGAGCGGGTACGAAGCCGACGTCGACGAGGTGATCAACGATGCCTTGTTCACGGTGAGCTACAGCGAGATGGTGATCGTGAAGGACATCGACTTCTTCAGCCTGTGCGAGCACCACCTGCTGCCGTTCTTCGGCAAGTGCCACGTGGCGTACATCCCTCGCACGAAGGTGATCGGGCTCAGCAAGATCCCGAGGCTCGTGGACATCTTCGCGCGGCGTCTGCAGGTGCAGGAGCGCCTGACGAACCAGATTGCCGAGACCATTCGCGACAAGGTCGACCCGCTGGGCGTGGCGGTCGTCATGGAAGCGAACCACCTCTGCATGGCGATGCGGGGCGTGGAGAAACAGCGCTCATATTGCGTGACGAGCGCCATGCTGGGCGCGTTCCGGGAGCGCGACCGCACGCGGATGGAGTTCCTCGAGCTCATCCGACGCCGGCACGACTAGCGGTGCGGCGGGAGTCGTTGGCCCCGGGGGGCTGCTATACTGCGGGTGATGCGCCGACTACCTCTGTTCATGATGCTGGCGTGCATGGCGATGGCCCCGCTGGGCGCCCAGACGCGCAGCACGGCCAGGAAGCCGGTTCCGCCGCCTGCTCCGGCACTGAAGATCGAGCCGGCGGTGGTGACGTGCCCGTCGCCGCTCGGAAACGGCGTCACCACCAGGCGTGTGTTCTGTGACGTGCCGATCGGCCGCACGCCGGCGGACGGGATCGCCATCGCCATCCCCCCGCACAAGGGCACGACGGTGCTGACCTTCGATCTGCACAACCGGCAGACGTATTCCGAAGAGCAGGTCCGGTCGCGAAAGGCGTACGCACGGCTCACGGCCACCATCGGGGTCCTGACGATGGACAACACGCTCATCACCCGCGCCGTCGTGCAGAACGAGTTCCGCACGGCCGCGGACCTCTTCGATCGGATCGGCGGGGGAGCGGGGCCCGGCGGCCTCAAGGCCGTGGCGCCCACCGGCGTCGAGTCGGTTCGCGTGGAGTTGCCAGTAGAGGTGACCGAGGTCTGCGTGCTTGGAGAGAAGCTCTCCGCGCGGCGGCCCGATGCCGACGAGATGTTCACCGGCCCCGGCCGGCCCATCGCGCTCATCAGCAACGTGATGGTGGAGTATCAGCCCGTGCCGCCGCCGGCAAAGAAGCCGCCGGCAAAGAAGGCGGCCCCGAAGAAGTAGACCGGAGGCTTCCGAATCCCGAGCTACCCCGCTTCTACCTCGGATTCGGCCTTCTTGACCGTGGCCTTCAGCATCCCCACCGAGACCAGTGTCGGGTCTTCTTTCAGGACGTGCTGGCGGTAGAGTTTGGCCATCTCCTCGTGGTGGCGACGCTCGTCCGGGGTCATCGGCTTCTTCTTGCGCGCCAGGACCTGCTCTTCGCGCGCGTTCTTCGCGATCCCCAGCTCTTCGAGGTCCCTCTGGGCGCCGGCGGCCACGGCCTCCGCATTCAGCACGAGCGAGTGCGCGGTGGAGGACAGCGGCACGGCCTTGTTGCCGGCGAAGATCTCGTGGCGGCCATGCTCCTCGTACCACTTCGTCAGCGTCGCCGTCATGTGCATCTTCTCGACGATCTGACGCCAGCCGATGCCGGTGTTGTAGGCACAGAAGGAGATTTCGCCCATTTGCGTGGCATACGGGATGATGCACATCTCCGTCCGGCGGAAGTCGTAGTTGAACAGATCCTGGAACCACATCCCGGCAATGAACATGAACAGGAAGCGATCCGATCGCCGCTTCTCGACGTCCTGCCTCGTCCGGCCGGCCCCGACCTTGCCGTAGTCGCGCTTCGTGGCCCCGAAGGCCTTGTCGAACCGCTCCATGAGGCCGAAGATCGTCAGCTTCGACGGCGCCTTGAACGGGTCGTAGTTCCGCAGCAGCGACAACACCATGCCCGTCACGGCCCACGCCCGGCCGCGCGCGGAATCGTTGACGACGCGGAGATCCTCGGCGAGGCGCGGACCGTTGAGGAACGACGTAACGGCCGCGCGCTCCTTGGTGTCCTTGTCGATCATCACCGCCATCCCAATCCCGCAGTTCGGGTGGCAGCCACAGCTGACGTTGCCCCACTGCGTGTCCGGCCCGTGCACCAGGTCGGCCCAGTCCGCGAACGTCGCGATGAAGGAAATGGGGAACCAGTCGCGCGTCGGCTCGCCGATGCCGGTCTGGGCCTTCACGTCGTGCGCCAGGTGGGCCAGCGTGTAGCGCTGGGCCGCGCGCCGCTCGGGCGTGATCTCCTCATCCCGACCGGTGAAGGACACGGGCTGGAACGAGAGGAAGGAAATCATCTTCGGGTTGTCGAGGGCGAACTCGATGACGCGCCCCACCTGCTCGTTGTTCACGCCATTGACGATCGTGATGACCGGGACGATGTCGATCCCGGCGTTCCACATGTTCTCGATGGCGCGCAGCTTCACGTCGAACAGGTTGCCGACCCGGCGGTGCGAGTTGGCCGCGTTGCCGATGCCGTCGAATTGCAGGTACGCGTACCGGAGGCCCGCCTCGGCCGCCTGGCGGCAGAACTCCGGGCTCTTCGCGAACTCGATGCCGTTGGTGGCGGCCTGCACGCTCTTGTACCCGACCTTCACGGCGTACCGCACCGCGTCGAGGAAGTGGGGCGACATCGTCGGCTCGCCACCTGAGAACTGCACCGACATCTGGCGGCGCGGCTTGATCGAAATCGCGTTGTCGAGCGCCGTCTTGATGTCGTCCCAGGTCAGTTCGTGGACAAAACCCACCTGGTTCGCGTCCATGAAGCACGGGTCGCACATCATGTTGCAGCGATTAGTCAGGTCAATCGTCAATACCGAGCCGCGGCCGTACTTGATGGTGCTGCTGCCGTGGTTGTGGAGTGTCTCGTCGTTGTGCGCCGTGATGTCGCGGCCTGGGAATACTTCTTCGAGGTGCCGGAACATCGCCGGGTCGCTCGACATCACGTCCTCGAAGTGGCCGTGGAGGGGGCAGTCCTTGACCATCAGGATCCTGCCGTCGCGTTCGATGATCTGCGCCTTGATCTCGCCGACCTTCTCGTGGAGGAGGATGGAGACGTCCCGGGCGCCGTCGAGTATCGCCTGGCGCGTTTCGCGGACGCAGGTCGGGCACAGCGAATCGGTCTCCCGGGGGAACCCGAGCACGGGTTTCGTCTTCTCCCATGACTTCTGCAGGGGTTTGTCGGACCACGCGGGCGTGAATGATCCCTTCTGGATCACCCGGCTCGCCAGCGCATAGCCGTGCCACAGACCGCCCGCGACGATGCTGAGACCCTTCTCGACGTACTTGATGGGGGCGTGAGCCATGCCGAACTCCTTGAAAATGCCACTCGCGATTCACCGCGACCGACGGGTCAGCCTCCGAGCGCGGCCCGGCTTCGTGACCAGATGTAAGGATATTGGGGGACAGAATACCGGCTAAGTGCATGAAAATGATGGAGATTGCGGCGAGATGGCTGAAGCGGGACCTGAGTGGGCAAATGCTGACTTATTTGGTCGGTGTTACAAGGCCGCCGCGAAGTGGGTACGCCCCGGTGCCCGGCGTCCTACGGCTCCTCGCGAGGCGGCCGGCGTGCAGATTGACGCCAATCGCCGGGTCGCTCGCTACGATCCGGAGCCCCTCGAGACCAGTGTGCCCAACCTCATTCCTGGCGGGCGGCGTCGTGTCCGGTCGCGATGCGCCCCCCGTCTTCATCGAGAACGGTCGCGCTCACGGCGAGAAGATCGTGCGCACACTGAAGGAGCGTTGGTGATCGCACGAATCGGGTCGCGAGGAGCACTAGTGTACGAGCCCGCGATCGGGGGCCTGGCCGTTGGACAGGGCCTTCATCTCGAGCAGTTCGATCAACGCGTCGCAGCGCTTTGCGACGCCGTCCTGCTCCAGGAGTGCCTGCCGCTCGATGGGTTCGAGGTCGAGGTACTGGGCCAGCGCGTTGATCACTTCTTCATCCGAGAGGTTTGAGGGAAACGGGTGGTCGGGCGCGTCCGACACGGTCGTCAGCAACCGCTCGAGCCGGTGCCGCTGCCGGCGCACGGCCTCGTGGTCGGCCATCGTCATCTGCTCTTCGAAGTAGTCGACCGAGGCCCGCCGGTACGCGCGCAGCGGCTCCTCTTCCTTCACCACGCGGAATTTCTCGACGCCACGCAGGACGAGGTTGTATCGGCCGTCGGGCAGTTCCTCGATGTGCGAGATGAGACCGACGCACCCGACGGCGTAGATCGCCGGCTGCCCGTCGGCGTCGTGGTCCCATCCGGGCCTGAGGAGCGTGACGCCGATGAGCCGATCCCCGGCCAGGCAGTCCTTGACCATCTCGCGGTAGCGCGTTTCGAAGATGTGCAGCGGCAGGAACACGCCCGGGAAGAGCACGACGTCGGGCAGCGGAAACACGGGAATCAGGGTTGTCAGCATCAGCGGCTCACTCCTATTCTGCTGGATCATCACGGCCCATGAGAAGATAGAAGAATGCGGCCGCTCGTTTTCGCTCACCGCGGCGGCGCAGCCCTGGCGCCGGAGAACACCCTGACGGCCTTCGACAACGGCCTGGCGCTCGGGGCCGACGGGATCGAGCTGGACGTGCGCCTGTCGCGCGATGGCGTGGCGGTCATCATGCACGACCCGACGCTCGATCGGACCACGGACGCCATGGGGCCGGTCGGGCACCGGACGGCCGCCGATCTCGCGGCGTGTGACGCCGGCTACCGTTTCGAGCGCGACGGGGCGTTTCCCTCCCGAGGCACGGGCATTGGCGTCCCATCGCTGAGAGATGTCCTCAGCCGCTACCGCACCACCTCGATCATCGTCGAACTCAAGTCCGCCGAGCCTCGGCTCGCGCATGCCGTCGTCGAGGACATCCACGCCACCGGCACCCTCGGAGGAGTGACGATCGGGTCCTTTCAGAAGGGCGCGCTCGACGCAGTCCGCGCCTGCGACCCGTCGGTGCGGACCGGGGCGGACATGGACGAGATACGCAGCGGGCTCGACGCCTCGCCGTCCCGCGGCCTTCCACGCCGGCCGGCCTTCGACGCGTTCCAGGTGCCCGAGGTCTACGCCGGCATTCGCATCGTCACGCCTGAGTTCGTCGCCCGGGCCCACGATGCGGGGGTCAGCGTGGTGGTGTGGACGGTGGACCGCGAAGACGACATGCGGCGCCTGCTGGAGTGGGGCGTCGATGGCCTGATTACCGATCGGCCGGACCTCGCCGTGCCGACGGTGAAGGCCTTTGTCGCGGTTGGCGACCGATGAGACCGCCGGCGCGGGGGCGAGTTCTAGACCATGTCTATCGACTTACGGGACATATCTCGCGGCGGATGAAACGCCTTGACATCCCGGCGGGCGCCCGCCTATCGTTCAGCGGTCGGGCGGCGACGGCTTGCCCGTCGATTCCTCGCGACACTCGCCCCCTCAGCTCCCGTTGTTCGCTCTGACGCTGGCCCTTGTTCGCGACATCGCGGACGACGGTCGCGCAACCTCGCCAGGGGCGCATGTCCGACCAAGAGGCCACACCGACGCCGTTGCGGGTGCTCGTCGTCGACGACGAAGTCGACTACGCGACCGCCCTTGTGGCGCGGCTCCGCCGCCGCGGCTTCGTGGCTGATGCCGTGTTCTCCGGCGCCGATGCCGTCACCCGCGTGGGCGCCGCTGCCACCGATGTGCTGCTCCTCGATCTCAAGATGCCGGGGTTGGATGGGCTCGCGACGCTCCGCGCGGTGCGCCAGGTCGCCCCGCGCGTTCGGGTTATCGTGCTCACCGGACACGGCACGGTCGCGAGCGGGATCGAAGGCATGCAGATCGGCGCCGATGATTTCCTGCTGAAACCCGTGGATATCGACGTCTTGTGCATCGCCATCGCGGCGACCGCTGGGGACACGCGGCGTGACGTCGACGCCGCACGCCAGGGAGGAACCGAAGTATGAACGAGCAAGGTATCCGCGCGACTGCCGGTTGGCGGCGCGCGGCGCGCGCCGTGGGGGTGGTGGCAGGGGTGGTCCAGGCCCACGTGCTGTCCGCCGCGCCGGCCAAGCCAGCCACGAAGCTCGTGAACGTCGCCGACACGCGCGACATGGTTCCGGGGCTCGGCCGCTGGCTGGCGGATGTCTACAACGAGAACCTCTGGTGGTACGGGGCCATCGTGGTCGTGACCATGGTCGTCATGGGCGTCGGCCTGGGGCTCGTTGTCGATCGGCTCGTCGGTCTGCTCGGCATCGACCTCGGCAAGCTCAAACATCACGAGTAGCACCCAGCGAGAGGGGACACGTCTCATGGATTGGTTCACCATCTACCTTCCGATCGCCGGCATCCACTTCAACGTGCTGGTCTTGCTGCTCATCGGCTTCACGGTCGGCGTGTGCGGAGGGTTCTTCGGCATCGGCGGCGCGTGGATCGTGACGCCTGCCCTCAACATTTTCGGGTTTCCCATGCCTTACGCCATCGGCACCGATCTGGC
>Ga0315273_10013493_pt1 | contig 10501 bp, 9 predicted proteins | sample YL17G02_0_MG_FD_205753 | JGI IMG/M metagenome (GOLD analysis project Ga0315273, IMG submission 205753) | Sediment microbial communities from Yellowstone Lake, YNP, Wyoming, USA - YL17G02_0 | ecosystem: Environmental > Aquatic > Freshwater > Lake > Sediment | place: USA: Wyoming | collected... | reverse complement strand
GGACGTTTCGCCGTGACCCTTGTCGGCGACGAGCAAGAGATCCGGGCCGCGCTGCGCAAGCACGGCGCCGAGCGACTGCCCATCGAGGTCGTCCACGCGACCGAGCGCATCGACATGGCCGAGAAGGCGACGGCCGCGGTGCGCCGCAAGAGCGCGTCGTCGATCGGCGTGATGACCTCGCTGCACAAGGAGGGCAAGCTCGACGCGATCTTCAGTGCCGGCAACACCGGCGCGATGGTCGCCTCGGCCACGCTCGGCCTGGGCCGGCTCGAAGGCGTGTCGCGTCCGGCGCTCGCGGCGTTCTTCCCGAATCCCAAGGGGGGCGCGGTGGTGCTCGATGTGGGGGCCAACGCCCAGTGCAAGGCGGGGTGGCTGGTGCAGTTCGCGCTTATGGGTTCGGTCTACGCGCGACAACTGCTGGGGCGCGACAACCCGCGTGTCGGTCTGTTGTCGATCGGGGAGGAGGACACCAAGGGCAACGACCTGGTGTTCGAGGCCCTGCCGCTGCTCAAGCGCGCGTCGCACCTGAACTTCATCGGCAACGTCGAGGGCCGCGACGTGTTCAAGGGCACCTGCGACGTGGTGGTGACCGACGGTTTCACCGGCAACGTGGTGCTCAAGACCGCCGAGAGCGCGGCGGCGCTGATCGTGTCGCAGATGCGCTCGTTCGTGAAGGCCGACCCGTTCGCGAGGTTCGGCGCGATGTTCATGCGCGGCGCGCTCGGGCGGCTGCGTCACGAACTGGACTGGGAGGAGCACGGCGCCGCGCCGTTGCTCGGGGTGGACGGGGTTTGCTTCATCGGGCACGGCTCGAGCGGCGCCCGCGCCTTCCGCAGCGCGATCCGGACCATGTCGACGTTCGTCGAGCGCCGCGTCAACGACCACATCCGCGAGGAGATCGGATCCGACCGTGACAGCGCTGCCTGAGATCCGGGGGGTGACCATCGCGGGCACCGGCCACTACGTGCCGGAGCGCCGCCTCACCAACCACGACCTCGAGAAGCTGGTGGAGACGTCCGACGAGTGGATCGTGGAGCGCACCGGCATCCGCGAGCGTCGTATCGCGGCGCCCGGGCAGGCCTCCTCCGACCTCGCCCTCATCGCCGCCCGGCGCGCGCTCGCGATGGCCGGGCTGATGCCCACCGACATCGACCAGATCGTGCTCGCCACCACCACGCCCGACCGCATCCTGCCGTCGTGCGCCTGCACGCTGCAGCAGAAGCTCGGCGCCACCGGCGCGGCCGCGTTCGACGTGTTCGCGGCCTGCAGCGGGTTCGTGTTCGGACTCGGTATCGCGCGCGGGCTGATCGGCGCCGCGGTCGCGAACACCGTGCTGGTGGTGGGGGTCGAGACGCTGTCCCGCATCACCGACTACACCGACCGCAACACCTGCGTGCTGTTCGGCGACGGTGCCGGGGCCGCCGTGCTGCGTCCGTGCGCCCCGGGTACCGGGTTGCACTCGGTGCGCTATCACAGCGACGGCGAACTCGGCGATGTGCTCGAGGTGCCGGCGGGCGGTTCACGCGAGCCGGCCGACGCCGAAAGCATCCGCCAGCGCCGGCACTACATCAGCATGCGCGGCAAGAAGCTGTTCCCGTTCGCGGTGCGCAGCATGGAGGAGAGCCTGCGCCAGGCGCTCGGCGACGCCGGCTGGCAGACGGACGATCTCGATCTGCTCATCCCGCACCAGGCCAACCTGCGGATCATCGAGGCGGTGCGTGAGCGGCTGGCGGTGTCGGCCGAGAAGACCGTGGTGAACATCGACCGACTCGGCAACACCTCGTCGGCCTCGATCGCGATCGCGCTCGACGAGGTCGTGCGCGACGGCCGGGTGAAGCCGGGCGACAAGCTCGGGTTCACGGCCTTCGGCGGTGGCGCCACCTGGGGTTCGGCGGTGATGACCTGGACCGCCGTCCGCGTGGCGCCGGACGTCGCATGGGCGGCGCGCGATGGTGCGGTGATGACCGTCGCCAGGGGGGACGCATGACGCTGGCCTTCCTATTCCCGGGGCAGGGCGCGCAGAAGGTGGGCATGGGCCAGGCGCTGGCCGAGGCGCACCCGCTCGCTCGCGAGACCTTCGCCACCGCCGACCGCGTGCTCGGAATGGCGCTCTCGGCGATCTGCTGGCAGGGCCCGGCCGAGGAACTCACCAAGTCCGTCAACACCCAGCCCGCGCTGCTGACCCACTCGGTGGCGGCGTGGCGCCTGCTCGACCAGGCCGGTTTCAAGCCGGACTACGTCGCCGGTCACAGTCTGGGCGAGTATTCGGCGTGCGTCGCCGCCGGCGCGCTCGCGTTCGGGGACGCGCTGGCGCTGGTGCGCCACCGCGGCGAACTCATGTACCAGGCCGGGCTCACGAATCCGGGCACCATGGCCGCGATCCTCGGACTCGATCGCGCCGCGGTCGAGGCCGTCTGCGCGGAGGCCGGGAGCGCCGGGATCGTGTGTGCCGCGAACCTGAACGCGCCGGGACAGATCGTGATCTCGGGCGGGATCGCCGCGGTCGAGCGGGCGTGCGAGATCGCGAAGGCCAGGGGCGCCAAGCGCGCCCTGAGGCTGCAGGTCTCGGGCGCGTTCCATTCACCGCTCATGGCGCCGGCCGCGGCCGGGCTGACCGAGGCGCTCGAACGGGTCACGTTGCATGACGCCCGCTGCCCCATCCTCGCCAACATCACGGGCACCGCGGTGACGAAGGCGGACGACATCCGCGCCGCGCTCAAGGCACAGCTGCTGGGCGCGGTGCAGTGGGAGGACACGATGCAGGCGCTGGTCGCCGCCCGGGCCACCTGTGTCGAGCTCGGGACTGGCACGGTGCTGCGTGGACTGCTGCGCACGCTCGCCAAGGACGCGCCGAGCTTCAATGTCGACGACCCCGACAGCCTGGCGGCGACACTCGCCGGGCTTGGGAGCACGGTGTCAACGCGGGAGGGCGCATGAGCACCCAGGACGCGACCGTGACCGGCATCGCGCCGGCACGCGAACTCACGGGACAGGTGGCGTTCGTCACCGGTGGCGCGACCGGCATCGGTCTCGCCGTGAGCGAGACGCTCGCCGAGCGCGGCGCCACGGTCGCCATCCTCAGCCGCAACCAGGACAAGGCGCGCGCCGCGGTCGACGCGATCATCGCGCGCGGTGGCGCGGCCGAGGCCCACGCGTGCGACATCGCCGACTCGGCCTCGGTCGACCAGGCGTTCGCCGCGGCGTTCCAGACGCATGGCCGCGTCGACGTGCTCGTCAACAACGCCGGTCTCACCCGCGATGGGCTGTTCATGCGGATGAGCGACGCACAGTGGGACGAGGTCATCGGCACCAATCTCGGCGGGGCGTTCCGCTGCGCGCGCGCGGTGACGCGCCCGATGCTGAAGGCGCGCTATGGCCGCATCGTGAACATCTCGTCGGTGGTGGGGTTGATGGGCAACGCCGGGCAGGTGAACTATTCGGCCTCCAAGGCCGGACTGCTCGGGCTCACCAAGTCGCTCGCGCGCGAGCTGGCCTCGCGCTCGATCACGGTGAACGCGGTGTGCCCCGGCTTCATCGAGACCGACATGACGGCGGCGCTGCCCGAGGCGGCGCGCACGGAGTTGATGGGCAGGATCCCGCTCGGCCGTCTCGGCTCGACGCGCGAGGTGGCGGAGGTGGTGGCGTTCCTCGCCTCACCCCGCGCCGCCTACGTGACGGGCCAGGTCTGGACGGTGGATGGCGGGATGGTGATGTAGCAGCACGCACGACGAGACACGCCGGCGGCCGAACACCGCCGGCCACGACGGCCGTTCCGCTCGCCGCGGCACGCGCCGTATCACACGCCACCGGGGGAACCGGTGGGTAACCGAGGAGGATCGACACGTGGCTGCCTTCAGTGAGGATCGCGCCAAGGAGATCATCGCGAAAGAGCTCGAAGTGGACATCAAGCAGGTCATGCCGGAGGCCAAGTTCATCGAGGACCTCGGTGCCGACTCGCTCGACATCGTGGAACTGGTGATGGCGCTGGAAGAGGAGTTCGGCCTCGACATCCCGGACGAGGATGCGGACAAGCTGAAGAGCGTCGGTGACGCGATGAACTACCTGAAGTCGCACGCCACCGCGAGCTGACCCGCGACCTTTCGGACGCGGACCAACGGACGAGAGCACGCCACCCGCAGACGCGGGCCCGGTGGCTCGTGTCCTGCACATAGATCGAACGACACGGAGAGAGCGAGACGAACGTGAGCCGAGAATACCGACGCGTGTTCGTGACCGGGACGGGGACCGTTTCCCCGCTCGGCAACGACACCGCGACCACCTGGGATCAGCTCGTCGCGGGGAAGAGTGGCGCCGGGCCCATCACGCGTTTCGACGCGACGGGCTACGACTGCCGGTTCGCCTGCGAGTTGAAGGGTTTCTCGACCGAGGGTGTGCTGGATCGCAAGGAGGCGAAGCGCATGGATCGCTTCGTCCAGTATGCGATCGTGGCCGCCGCCGAGGCGATCCGCGATGCCGGACTCGACCTCGACACCCTCGACCGTGAGCGCATCGGCGTGCTCATCGGTTCCGGCATCGGCGGGATGGAGACCTTCGAGGAGCAGCACACCAATCTCCTGCAGAAGGGACCCGGGCGTGTGAGCCCGTTCTTCATCCCGATGATGATCATCGACATGGCGGCCGGCCAGATCTCGATCCAGTTCGGGCTGAAGGGCCCGAACTTCGGGACGGTGTCGGCCTGCGCGTCGGGCGCGCACGCGATCGGTGAAGCACTCCGGTTGCTGCGCGCGGGTGACGCCGATGTCATGATCGCCGGAGGGACCGAGGCCACCATCACGCCGATGGCGGTCGCCGGGTTCGGCAACATGCGCGCTCTCTCTACACGCAACGACGATCCCACGAGAGCCAGTCGTCCCTTCGATCAAGGGCGCGACGGCTTCGTCATCGGCGAAGGCGCCGGTGTCCTGGTGCTCGAGACCGAAGAGCACATGCGACGCCGCGGCGCGAAGCCGCTCTGTGAATTCGCCGGCTACGGCGCCACCGGGGACGCGTATCACATGACCGCGCCCTGCGTGGATGGCGAGGGGGCCGGACGCGCGATGAAGCGCGCGCTGGCCGACGCGGGACTGACCGCGACCGAGGTGGGCTACGTGAACGCTCACGGCACCTCGACCCCCGCCGGTGACCCGGCCGAGGTCACGGCGATCAAGAACGTCTTCGGCGAACACGCCCGCAAGCTGATGGTGAGCTCCACCAAGTCCATGACCGGGCACCTGTTGGGTGCGGCCGGCGGGCTCGAGGCCGTGGCCACCACCCTGACGCTCGCGCGAGGGATCGTCCCACCGACCATCAATCTGGAAACACCGGACCCCACATGCGATCTCGATTTCGTACCGAATCAGGCCCGAACGCAACGCGTGACGGCCGCAATCTCGAACTCATTCGGGTTCGGGGGACACAACGTGACACTGGCGTTCCGGGCGGTGAGCTGAAGCCGCGCGGACGCCGCCGGGGAGGGCGCGGCCGCGGTCGCGGCACCCATCCGCCCATGACGCCGCCGTCGCTTCGCCCGTCGCTGTGGCAGCGTATCAGGGAGTTCTTCGCCGCGAGGCCGCCGGTCACCGAGCCGGCGCGCAAGCCGCGTGTCTCCGCGGTGGGGCTGGCCGAGAACGAATCGAGGGTGCTGGAGGAGTTCGGCCAGCACTTCGGTGTCCGCTTCCGGGACCCGGCGCTGCTGAAGCTGGCGCTCACCCATCGCTCCTATCTGCACGTCACCGGCCAGGGGCCGCGCGAGTCGAACGAGCGTCTCGAGTTCCTCGGGGACTCGGTGCTGGGGCTCGTCACCAGCGAGAACCTCTACCTCAAGCACCCGAACGAGCACGAGGGGCAGCTCACCAAGACCAAATCGCTGCTGGTCTCGAAGGCGATCCTGTCGCGCCGCGCGCTGGCGATGGGGCTCGGCAGGTTCGTGTTCATGAGCCACTCCGAGGTGGAGTCGGGCGGCCGTCAGCGCCTGTCCATCCTGGCCGACGCGTTCGAGTCGGTGGTGGGTGCGATCTATCTCGACCAGGGGTTCGAGGCGTCCCGGTCGTGGCTCGAGCGCTGGCTCTTGCGCGACGCCCGGACCATCACCTCGGACCGGCGTCACACCAACTACAAGAGCCACCTCCAGGAATACGTGCAGAGCACGTTCCGCACCCACCCGGTCTACCGCATCCGCAGCGCGATGGGGCCGGACCACTCGAAGATGTTCATGGTCGATGTGATGGTCGGGCGCAAGGTGCTGGGCGAGGGGCGCGGCAAGAACAAGAAGGAGGCCGAGCAGGCGGCGGCGCGCGACGCGCTCGAGCGCGCCGGCAGCCCGGTCACGCGCGAGGAGGACGAGACGCGCTCGGCGCGCGTGCTGCGTCGCGAGTCGCGCGCGATGGAGACGTTGCTGCCCGAGCCCGACGAGACCGGGCCGGTCCCGCTCGATCTCGACGGTGACGAGGACGACGACGAGCGGCGTCGCCGCCGCCGCGGACGCCGGGGCGGCCGCAGCCGTCGCGAGCACGAGGCCGAGGGCGCCGGACCGGTCTCGACCGGAGCGAGGTCACGCGAGGCCGTGGCACCGGCGGCGCCGCCACGTCCGCGCGAGGCCGTTGTGGCGCCGCCACCGCCGCGTTCGCGCGAAGCCACACCGCCCCAGCGCCCGCGCCGGGTGCGGCTCGACGAGGATACGGAGGAGGTCGGCCGCCCGGATGCGCGCGAGCACGACGCGCCCGGGATGGCGCCCCACACCGGCTGGTCCGAGCCCGCGGTCACCCCCGAGCCCGAGCCGTGGGAGCCGGATGAGGACGAACGTACGATCGCACGTGCGTTCGACGAACCGGAGGCCGGGCCTTCGCCGCGACCGCGTCCGGTGATGTCGTTCGACGACGCGCTCGAGCCCGAGCATGACGACGAGCCGGTGCCGCCTCCGCCTTCGAGGCGTCGCGAGCGGGCGCCCGACCCACCCGCGCGTGATGCCGAACCCGGGGGATCCGGACCGTCACTCGGTGGCGAGCCGCCCGTTCCGCCGGCCGCCACGCCGGTGTTCGGCCGGCGTTCTCGACGCGGACGCTGAGCGTCACACGCGGAGCGAAGGGCGGCGATCCCGCGATCGCCGCCCTTCTCGATTCCGGGAGCATTGACGCGGCGCTGACATCCGGCGCGTCCGCAGCCGTAGCCGCCCGCCGCGAACGCATGCTACGCTTCGAACGACATGATCCTCTCCACCGCCCTCGCTCTGGTGCTGGCCGCGGCGCCGCTCGCGGCCCCCGGTCCCGCATCCGGCACGGCCGTGTCCTACCCGAGCGAGGAGGCGTTGCGGCGCTACCTGCTCGGCCGGCTGCTGGAGGAGCAGGGTCAGCGCTCGGAAGCACTCGATCAGTTCTACCGGGCCATGGTGCTCGACCCGAAGGCCGCGGGCGTGGCGCGCCGGGTGAGCGAGATCAAGCTCTCGCGCGGCGAGTCGGAATCGGCTCTCGAGTTCGCCGACAAGGCGCTCGCCGCCGACCCGCATGACGCGCGCGCGTCATGGCTGCGCGGCGCCGCGCTGCTCAACCTCGGGCGACCGGGCGAGGCGATCGCGCCGCTGCAGACCGCGGTGGCAGGTGATTCGGACGAGGTGGCTTACTGGCGCATGCTCGCCGTCGCCGCGGATGCGAACGATAGTTGGCGTGTGTCCGCGGACGCCTGGCGCCACGCCGCCTGGCTCGACGACGAAGACGCCGAGAACTGGTTCCAGTTCGCCGCCTCCTCGGCTCGGCTCGGCCGATTCGGCGCCGCCGACAGTGCGGTCCGGCATTCGGCCGAGCTGAACCCGCTTCGGCCCGGCCTGTCGTTCCTGCAGGGCTGGATCGCCGAGAACCTCGGCGACGACGCGTCCGCGGCGGAGTTCTACCGTCGCCAGATCACGCTGCAGCACGGGGACGAGAACGTGCATCGCCGCCTGCTCACCGTCCTGGTGCGCGACGAGCGTTGGAAGGACGCACTCGCCGAGGCGCGGCCGCTCGCCGAGGCACATCCGGAAGACCTCGATCTTCGGCATCTCTACCTCGACCTGTGCTTCCGCGCCGGGCAGAAGTCCGAGGGGATGCGGGGCATCGAGCTGCTGCGCCGCGCCGATCCTGAAGCCGCCGATCCGCTCGCGGTGCGGGTCGATGTGCTGTCGCGTCATGGCCAGGCGGCCGCGGCCGCGACGGAGGCCGAGGCGTGGAGCGCCCGTCACGGTGAGGACATGCATGGTCTGGTGCTCGCGGCCTACGCACGGCAGCAGCAGGGACGGAACGATCTCGCCGAGCGCCACCTGCGGCGTGCGCTCGAGGTGGCGCCCGATTCGATCGCGGTCTGGTACACCGTGGGGCGGTTCTATCTCGAACTCGACCGGCCGCGCTCGGCCGAGTCGCTGTATGTCGAAGCCGTGAGCCGCTTCCCGGGGGAGAACGGTCTGTGGTTCGCACTCGCCGGCACACGGGAGCGGCTCCAGGACCTGCCGGGGGCCGAGGCCGCGGTGCGCGACGTGCTGCGCCGGGATCCCGACGACCCGGCGGCGCTCAACTTCCTGGGCTACCTGTGGGCCGACCGCGGTCTGCACCTGGACGAGGCGGAAGTCATGGTGAAGCGGGCGCTCGAGGCCCAGCCCGACAACGGCGCCTTCCTCGATTCATTGGGCTGGATCTACTTCCGGCTCGGGAGACTGGTGGAGGCACGTCCCCTGCTCGAGCGCGCGGTCGACCGGACCCGGGGCGACGCGGTGGTCCGGGAGCATCTCGGCGATCTTTACAAAGCCTTGAAACTCAACGATCTAGCTCGCGATCAGTACCGCCAGGCGTTGGCCTCGGATGCCGACAACACGAGGCTCAAGGGCAAGCTGCAGGAGTTGCGCTAGTCGTGGAACCCTATTCCCGACATGGGGTAATAAGCCCTGGTGGAGTCACCCGTGCCGCTTGAACGCGATCCGACCGCGACCCCGATCGTACCGGTCTCGGATGAAGACCTGATGGCCCGGGTCGCCGAGGACGACGAGCGTGCGTTCGCCGAACTGGTGAAGCGCTTCCAGGGGCGGGTGACCAACCTGATCAGTCGGGTGCTGAACGACCGCGAAGCCTCGGACGACCTGGCTCAGGAAGTGTTCGTCCGCGTCTTCGTCCACCGCCGGAACTATCGGCGGGGTTCCAAGTTCTCGACCTGGCTGTTCACCATCGCCGCCAATCTCGCCAAGAACGAGATCCGGCGGCGGGTACGGCGGCGGAACTGGTTCAGCCTCGACGCGCTTCAGGAGATGCTCTCCGACAGCGCACCGCAGCTGGCCGACCCGACCGAGGGGCAGGAAAGCGCGATGCAGCGCCAGCAGCTCCAGGTCACGATCGGCAAGGCCATCGCCGGGGTGCCCGAGAAGTACCGGATGGCCCTCGTGCTCCGTGACATCGAGGGTCTCGCATACGAGGAGATCGGACAGGTGCTCGGCATCCCGGGTGGGACGGTGCGCTCGCGCATCAATCGCGCCCGCGGGATGCTCAAGCGCAAACTCCAACCATTGTTACGCAAGGACCTCGCACCATGAACTGCAGCCAGTCCCGTGGATTGTTCGGGGCCTACTGGGACGACGAGTTGACGCAAGCCGAGCGTGAGTGGCTCGAGACCCACATCGCCGCGTGCACGCCCTGCCGCGCCGAGTACGAACAGTTCGTGCGCACGGTCGAGGCGGTGGGATCGCTCCCGCGCGCCGAGGCTACGCCCGGCCTGGCCGAGCGTGCGCTCGCGCGCGCCCGCCGCATCGCGCCCGAGCGTGACCGGCTGCCCGCGGCCGCACCGGCGTGGGTCCCGGCCACCGCGACCGTGGCGCTGGCGGCCATCGCGGTGACAGTGGTGCTCCAGTTCGCGCTGCCGCTCATGGCGCATCGCCACAGCGGGGCGCCCGAGATGGCCGCGGTGCCGCAGCCGGTGCTGCTGCGTCAGGCGTCGGCTCCGATGCCCGCGACCGGTCCGTCGGCCAGTGCCGTGCGCGCGGCGGCGGCGATCCCGGACAGCCTGTTCGACCATAGTGAAGACGTCGAGTTCGTGCTCGATCCGGTGACCGTGCGCAAGGGACACGCGCACCCTGCCTCGCGGCTGTCGCCCCAGATGACGCGCAGCCCGCAGGCCGTGATCACCTTCTGAGGCGCGCGTGATGCTCATGCGGCGGCGGGCGGGGTCCACGATCCGGGAGGCGTTTGCGGCGCTGGCCGCGGCGTGGATCGTGCTCGCCCTGGCGGTGCCTCCGGCCGCGGCCCAGTCCACGCTGTCGGCGCTGCAGACCGACGTCGATCAGATCGCCCGCCGCGTGCGGCCCTCGGTGGTCACCGTCTACGCGCAGCGCACCGCATCGTCGCGCGGGGCCATCGGCGGCGAATCGCGTGTGCGCACCCGCGTCGGCTCGGGCGTCGCGATCGGCGAGAACCGCATCCTGACCACCGCGAGCGTGGTGATCGGCGCCGACCGGACGGCGGTGCGCACCGCCAACGGTCTGCAGGCCGAGGGG
>Ga0315273_10013492_pt1 | contig 10502 bp, 10 predicted proteins | sample YL17G02_0_MG_FD_205753 | JGI IMG/M metagenome (GOLD analysis project Ga0315273, IMG submission 205753) | Sediment microbial communities from Yellowstone Lake, YNP, Wyoming, USA - YL17G02_0 | ecosystem: Environmental > Aquatic > Freshwater > Lake > Sediment | place: USA: Wyoming | collected... | reverse complement strand
AGGCTATTGGTTTTTCTCTGGAAAACCGTCATTGAAGATTTGCCCCCCTGATTGTCAGTCTTGAGAATATTATTACACAAGCAGATGCTCATTAAAAAAATTATCCGATCAAACCGCAGAACACTGGCACTGCAGATTGCTCCGGACGCGAGTCTCATTGTGCGGGCACCGGAAAAAGTTTCCGAAGCAACCATATTCACGTTTGTTCAAAAAAAATTAAAATGGATACTGCATCATCAGAAATTGGCGCGAGAGTCCTATCGGCCTTCAGTTAAACGGGAGTTTGTCGACGGCGAAGGGTTTTTGTATCTGGGTGACTGGCATAAGCTTTTTGTTATTCGTGATGTCACGCAACCGCTGGTCGTTAATGAAAAGAAATTTTTTCTTTCAGAATCATTTTTACCTGACGCGAAAAAGCTTTTCGAACAATGGTATAGAAAAAAAGCCTGCGAAGTAATCAAGGATCGGGTCAGGCTTTACGCGGAAACGGCCGGCTTACGTTTTAAGAGGATTACCATTACCGGCGCAAGGAAACGCTGGGGATCCTGCGGCCCGAAGGGGACACTGAATTTCAGCTGGCGTTTGATCATGGCACCGATGATGGTGGTTGATTACGTCATTGTGCATGAACTTGCGCATCTTGAGGAGCGGAATCATTCGCGGAAATTCCGGGAAAAAGTCAGGCTTTTGTTCCCGGACTACCAACAAGCAGAGACCTGGTTGAAGGCTAACTCCTGGTTATTGAATTTTTAAAATCCCCTCTTGAGAGGGGTGGCACGAAGTGACGGGGTGTGTAAATCTATCCCTATTTTATAACCTAAAGCTAAAAAAGCGTGCGCGTCAGCTTCGCAATAACAGCACCTTGTCGGAAGTATTGCTTTGGAATGAGTTGAAAAATGGAAAAATGCCAGGCGTGTATTGATAGAAGAACACACCCCTGACCCCTCTCAAGAGGGGAATTGAGGCGAAAATTGTGGACGGACGTTCTTGAACAATGCCGCTTTCATAAGTTCGCCAAGCTCCTCAGGGCTTATAAAAACAGAATGCTTGCATCTTTTATATCGACATCAACACATTAAATAGGTGTTCTACGGAAATAGTTAGGTGTCATTGGTTGTCTAACCCTATTTGAAGGAGGTGCAGGAATGAAAGGTTTAAAGATCATACTGTGGATTTGTGCCATATGTTGTCTGCTGGGATTTATCTGTGCGGCACTCCCATGGCCGGTTATAACCACTTTCTACCACTGGAGCGGGGTTCAGCCCCCCACGGCAGAACCTACTACTGTATTTCTATTGCGGCTATGTCTGGCGACATTTGGGATGACGGGGATATTTTTTGTAATCCTTGCCCGCAATCCTCTCAGCTATGGGGCGATGTTGTTACTTGCCGGGTACGGGTTAATATGTTTCGGCATTTTTTACCTCGTGGGTGGTATCCGATATGGACTTCCCGTTTGGATATATTCTCAGAAATCCATCTTTTCTGCTCTGGTCGGTGTGCTCATACTGATTTTTCGAAAAAAGGCCATACCGAAGTAATACCACCAAACTTCTATAGGAAAGGACTGGGGTCAAATTTTTTTTGACAATTGTCTTCATCACTCTACATTTAGCAGCGATCTGTAAACAAACAATTGAATAGGGATTAGCACGTGCAACGTGTTAATGTGAGGGAGGGTGTCACTAATAAAAGAATCATTTCTAAAAGGAGGAAAAAATGAAGACGAATCGTCCCATCATGTTTTTTGTTATCTTTCTTTGTTCCTGGCTGGGTATTGTGGCTTCTGTATGGCCGGAGGAGCAGAAAAGGGTTGCCCCAGGTAGGCGGATTACGGTACCGGCATTAGAAGTGCCCTCAAAAGCGCAACCCCCAACGCCTATGAAAGCGAATATGAATGTTCAGCCGCAAGTGGTGGTCGCAAGCCCTGACGAAGAGGCGATCTTTTATGGAGGTGAAACCTGCGATATCCGGTGGATGACATTAGCGATTCCGGCAGGCTCCAAGCTGAAGATCGAATTTATCCGGTCCGATGCAACAAAGCTGACTCTCGGGGACAATCTTTCAAGCCCGGGCAATTTTCCATGGAAAATCACTAAAGCGGCATTCCTGCAAAAACAGATCGCCAATCCCTACGGGGGGATGCCAAGTTATTTCCCTCAGGATACCCAGGGAAAGCTGAAGCTGACGGCTTCCAGTGAAGGGAAAACGTACGAAAATGAAAGATCTATTTCCCTCTTAATGCCCGGACTCAAGATCATGAGTCCCAAAGCAGGAGACATATTGCATGTGGGCAATACGTATACTGTGACGTGGCAGAATATTGGACCACCCCTCCCGAAAGTTGATATCATGATCGGTGCCGGCGCAGGATTAGGCTCTATACCCTCGTACACGACCCAGGTGACAAACACGGGTTCCGCGAGCATCACTCTTCCGGCGAGTGCTCTTTTTGAGAATTGGACCGGCTCCTACTGGTTGAGTGTCCAATCGTCAGCAGTTCCATTTCCCGAGAGTTATATCCATGACAAAGTTTACTTCCAAATGATGAAGTAAAGGGTACGGTTCTATTAATTGAGTCCCCGAACCGGGGTCGGGCCAAGTTGACTGCTCGATCGAATGGATCATTTCTAAAAAGGAAATATAGTGAATCGGGATCGGCCTGAAAAACTTGCTGCGGACGAACGATTAATCGCAGGAATGATTTGAACATTTGGATTTCGGATTTCGATATTCGGATTTCGAATGCTTCAAACTCCCGAAACCTTTTTTGTTCCGCTATGGCGGGTTAGGGTTTGTAGTACATGAGCTCCCGTGCGTGGGGGGAGACATTCCTGATCAGTTCCTGAGTCTCTTTTTCAGTCAGGGGAGAGAATGACCCTGCTAACTTTACATTCTCTTCAAGCTGTTCCACGTCATTACATCCAATGACCGCAGTCGTTATCGGCTGAGAGAGGGCAAAACGGAAAAAGGGCTCCATGGTTTCAAACCACGGCAGTTTTTCGGCGAATCCTCTGAAGTAAACTTTCATGCCGACAATACCCATCCCCTTGTTCTTTGCCGGAGTAATGACTTCCGTCAAAAAGCTTTTGTAAGCGGGTTCCGCCGGATTAACCGGAATCAGAACCGTATCGAAATCGAATTGCTGGAGACATCGTTTGGTGATGAGAGGATCGTGATGACCGGTCACACCGATAAACCGGACCAGACCCTTGTCCTTTGCTTCAACAAAGGCCTCAAGGGCCCCATGGGGACCGAAGATCTCCTCTATTTCTTCCTCTGTCCTCACATCATGAACCTGCCACAGGTCAAGGTGGTCGGTCTTCATGTTACTGAGGGTTTTCTGAAGATGGAGCAGTGCCCCTTTCTTGTTTCTCGCGTGGGATTTACTGGTGAGAAAGATCTCCTTTCTCCTCTCCCTCAAAGACCTGCCGTAATAGGATTCGCTTCCTGAATAGGCCCGTGCCGATTCAAAGTAGTTGATCCCGAGATCGATGGCCCGATTGATCAGCTCATACGCTTCTCTTTCATAACCGTAAGTCCTGAGGACCCCTTCTCCTCCCAGACCCAGGATCGTAACCTCCACTCCGGTTTTACCCAGTTTTCTCTTGGGAATATCCATAACGTCATTATATCACAAGAAAAATGAATACCTAAGTCGGTCTTAGGCTATGAAGGCTTAACTGCCACGACCTCTATCTCAATAAGGAGATCAGGAAATGCCAGGGATTTGATCTCCACGCTGGTTGAGGCCGGGGCAAAATCAGTAAAATATTCTTTTCGCACTTCCTGAGTCTCCATAAAACGACTCATGTCGGTGATGAATTGGGTGACCTTAACCACGTCATTGAGTGAAGCTCCCGCTGCCTCAAGCACGGCTTTTATGTTCTCCCAAGCCTGGCGGGTCTGGGCCTTCATGTCTCCTTTACCCACCACATTTCCATCCGGGTCAAGGGCCACCTGGCCGGAAAGGTAAATCGTGTTACCAACCTGAATGGCTTGAGAAAAAATGAACTTATCGTCCCACTTCCAACCTGGGTCTATCTTTTTCCAGTTGCTCATCTTATTCCTCCCTCTTTAGGTTTTCTGGATGTCTGTTTTTCGATTCTCGAAATTATAATACAAATGAAATTTTTCATCAAAAAATATTATCCCCGCCGGGATTTTTGTTCGGCACTGGTAATCATTGGAGAAACGCAGGTAAAATTTTTACAGGAGTCACCTTGGACTAAAATAGTTATAATTTACCCCGTTAGAAAAGTTTAGGGTGGAAGCACTGGATAAAATTTAATATTTTCAAACTTTTTCACATGGGGTGAATGCCCCGTATGAAAGCCTTCTAACGGGGTTTACTACAATTACAGTACATTTCTTTTTGATACTAAGCCAGAGATTCTTGTTTCGTTTTTTGTTGGAATTTACTATAATCCCTTTTTAATCGAACAATTGTTTATTTTAGGCAAACATTTTTAATTCAGGAGGTCTGATCGTTGGAACGGACAGAAATTAAACTTATTCTGGAAAGTCTGCTTTTTTCCACTGAGACGCCAATGAGACTGGAAAAACTGAATGAAATTTTTCCGGATACGCATCTGAAGGATTTACGGGAAATAATGTCTGAACTCAAAGAAGAGTATGACACGTTAAACCGCAGTTTCGCGATCCGGGAAGTTGCCAATGGTTTCCAGTTTTATACGAAGGCCGAATATTCTCCCTGGATCAAGAAATTTAAAAAAATCCGTCCGGCGCGATTAAGTCCGGCCACGCTGGAAACAATGGCGATTATCGCCTATAAACAACCCATCACCCGCGCGGAAATAGAAGATGTGAGGGGTGTTGACGCCGGCGGTATTCTGCGCGCGCTTTTGGAAAAAAGTTTGATAAAAATTATCGGGAAAAAAGATGTGCCTGGCAAACCTTTGATCTACAGCACGACCCCGAAATTTTTAACCATGTTTGGCTTAAAAGGCTTAAAAGACCTCCCCACCCTGGAGGATATCAGCCAGGTAGATGTCAATACGCTGCCTCTCTTTTCACAGAAACTTCAGGAAGAAACAGAACCACCGTCTGTTCCTGAGGAGATAACACCTGTTGCTGATGATGACCATCAGCAATAATGCCTTTACTTACTGATGAAAAAAAGATTGCAGAAAATTATTGCTGAAGCAGGGATTACCTCCCGCCGGAAAGCCGAAGAGCTTATCCAGGAGGGCAGGGTAAGCGTAGATGGCCGAACCATTACGAAACTGGGAACCCTTGCTGACCTCGAAAAAAATAAGATCCGGGTTAGCGGCAAACTGATCACGGGCAATAAAGAAAAAATTTACGTCCTCCTTAACAAACCGCAAAACTATATTACCAGCCTTGATGATCCTCAAGATAGGCCCAAGGTCATTGACCTCCTTAAAAAGGTTCATGTCAGGGTATTTCCCGTCGGCCGCCTTGATTTCGACGCTGAAGGGCTGCTCCTTCTTACCAATGACGGCGCGTTAGCCCAGAGACTGCTGCATCCGAGTTTTGCTGTCCCGCGCACCTATTTGGCCAAGGTTAAAGGAGTGCCGGATATAATGACGATTAAAAATCTTCGCATTGGCATTCACCTCGCTGACGGGATCACAGCCCCGGCCAAGGTAGTCCTGTATACTAAATCAAAAAATAACAGCTGGGTTCGGGTTACGGTCTTTGAAGGAAGAAATAAACTTATCAAGCGGATGTTTTCTGCGGTAGGTCATCCCGTCCTAAAACTAAAGCGAATAACCTTTGGGCCGTTCTCTTTGGGGAACCTCAAGCCCGGCGACTATGTTGTATTGCCTTCCGGAGAGGTTAGAAAGCTTCTGCACGAACTCTTAAAACCAAAAACCAATCCGACAAAAAAATTGAAAAAATGATTAATAAGTGCGGGTTAGTTCGGTTTGTTATCCTTTTTTTCTGGTTGGTGATGCTGGTTCTGCTCATCCAGAAAAATTATTTAAAGCCCCGCGTCGAGCACCTTAGTTTTGCCACCGGGGGAGACACCTTAGAAGCACATGAGGAGTGGCTGGGTATCTACCTTAAAGGTGAAAAAGTTGGTTATTCAACTACGAAAACCAAGCGGGCAGGGGATAGCTATGAAATTTTTGAAGACTCTTTGATGTTTCTGAATACGTTGGGAACCAAACAAAGAATCGAGTCGAAAATAAAATCAGTTGTTAACCAAGATTATTCTTTAAGGTCGTTTGAGTTTTCCTTATTATCAGGCTCAATCACATTTTTTCTCCACGGAGAAGTTATTGGTAATGCGCTTAATCTCGTCATGGTGTCCGGGAAAAACACAACCCGATCCACTCTTCCTTTAAAAGACATTCCTTTTCTCTCGAACACCTTAAAACCCTATATTCTTAATCAGGGTTTGACAGAAGGGAAAAAATTTAGCTTACCCTTTTTTGATCCTGCCACGTTAAGTTCCAATGACATCACCATTGAAGTTTCAGGAAAAGAAAAGATACTTTTTTCCGGCAATGAAATAAACGTTTTTAAATTGAAGGAATCTTATGCGGGAATAGAGACGCTGGCCTTTGTCTCGGAAGCAGGTGATATATTAAAAGAAGAAGGCCCGCTCGGGTTGACGCTCCTAAAAGAAACTCGAGAACAAGCGTTATCCGGTGAATGGATGAAAAAAGAAAAACCGGATTTTGCCGTTACGACCGCTGTTCCAGTCAATGTTCCCATCAACAATGCTCGAGCGGTCAAGTTTCTCAAGGTTAGAATTACTAACCTTCCTTTGAATGACTTTGATCTCACTGAAGGGCGGCAAAGCTTACAGCGTGATATTTTAGAAGTCCGGCAAGAAGAGCCTGGGTCCTGGAATACGTTCCCCTTGCCGTACCCAAACAGTGATCTTAAGAAATATCTTCAAGCAACGCCCTTGATCCAAAGTACGGATGAACGGATTATCATACAGGGAAAGAGCATCGTGCATGGCAACCCGGACGCGGAAACAGCAGCGCGGAAGTTATTACAGTGGGTCTTTAGCACCGTAAGAAAGAAACCCACCTTAAGCATTCCGAATGCGCTTGAAGTCCTTGATCTCAAGGTCGGCGACTGTAATGAGCATACCGCGCTTTTTACCGCATTATCCCGTTCTTTAGGAATACCCACCCGGGTGTGCGTGGGGATCGTCTATCTTAAAGACAAATTTTATTATCATTCCTGGCCGGAAATTTATTTGGGCCGATGGGTAGCAATTGATCCGACGTTTAATCAATTTCCGGCCGACGCCACTCATATCCGGTTAGTGGTTGGAGATTTAAGTGATCAAATAAAGATTTTAAGCGTTGTCAATAAAATAAAGCTTGAGGTATTGGATTATTCATGATTGAACTCATAAACCTCACAAAAAAATTCGCGACCCTCACTGCGGTTGACAACCTTAACCTTAAAATAAATGCCGGAGAAATCTTCGGCTTCTTAGGTCCCAATGGCGCCGGCAAAACCACCACTATCAAGATGATGGTGGGATTATTAAAGCCAACCGTGGGAAAGGTAATTATTGGAGGAAGGGATATTTCTAAAGAGCCACTGGAAGTAAAAAAAATTATCGGCTATATACCTGACCGGTCTTTTCTTTACGAAAAACTCACCGCGCGAGAATTTCTGCAGTTCGTTGCCGGCATATATGGTTTTACTAAAAAAGAATGCTCGGACAAAATCAATAGCCTTCTTCGCCTCTTTGGCCTTGAGGAGTGGGGAGATGAACTTATCGAAAGTTTCTCTCACGGGATGCGACAGCGTTTAGTTTTATCCTCAGCTCTCATTCATAATCCTAAAGTGATTATTGTTGATGAGCCGGTGGTAGGATTAGATCCCAAAGGATCCCGGTTAGTGAAGACGGTATTCAAAAATCTTACTCACGCGGGAGTCACTATTTTTCTCTCCACTCATGTCTTAGAGATTGCTGAAGAACTCTGTGACCGGATCGCTATTATACAGGAAGGTAAGGTGATTGCCTTAGGGACTATGGATGAACTTCAAAACAAAGTTAATTGCAAAGACCAGGGACTTGAGTCTCTGTTCCTTCGCCTCACCGGAGGGGAAGAGGTGAGTGAATCTATTGATGCTTTAAAATTACCGGTTCGATGATTTTTTTTCTCCTCCTTCACAGTCATGTACTTTCCCTGAAACACAGAGTCACGTCTTTTCATGGCAAAGAAGTTATTAAACCATTGATCTTCTTTTTGATCGGCCTTGTCTTCTGGACGGGAACTTTTATAATCTTTTATCGAGTCCTGGGATACTTCCAAAGCATAGAATCCTTGGGTGATTTTTTGGCGGCCAAACTGCTTTCAATGGTCTTCCTTGTCTTTTTTTCCTTCTTAATATTTAGTAATATTATCACTTCGCTTTCAACTTTTTATCTCTCCCAGGATCTTCAATTAATTTTCTCTTTGCCACTATCATTAAGTGAGATTTTTTTTGCTCGTTTAGTCGATACTATTCTTAAAAGTTCGTGGATGGTTTTAGTATTCGGTTTGCCGGTATTCCTCGCGTATGGAACAATCTACCATGTTTCCTTCTTTTTTTATGGGTTATGTTTATTGGTGTTTATACCCTTTTTGATGATTGCCTCTTCTGTGGGAGTCATCATAACAATGACTTTGATACATTTCTTTCCGGCCCATCGAACCAAAGATGTTTTATTCGTCCTGTCGATTATCTTTTTAGTTTTTCTCTTCCTCCTTTTTCGTTTCCTCAAACCGGAAAGTTTAGTCGATCCGGAAAGGTTTGCAAGCCTCTTGGATTATTTTGCTGCGATGAGATCATTTTCCTCGCCAGCTTTGCCAAGCTTTTGGGCAACTGAATGTTTGCTCCCGTCTCTTCAATCTTCCTATAAAGGAAGTAGTTTTTTTTATTTCCTGATGCTCTGGATTACCAGCCTTGGCTTACTGGTAACCGGTAATCAAGTAGCCGCTCGTCTTTACTTTCATGGATGGAGTAAATCTCAAGAATCGAGAAGGCTTAGATTATCACAAAGCAGTTTTTTTAATCGGACCATCGATGTGCTGGTGTGGCCTTTCAGCACACCAACCCGGGTAATGATTGAAAAAGACCTTAAGGTATTTTTCCGCGATACAACGCAATGGTCCCAATTGCTTCTTTTATTATCATTGGTAATTGTGTATCTTTATAATTTCAAGGTCCTGCCTTTTGATAAATCCCCCATCCCATCCTTTTATCTTCAGAATTTATTTTCTTTTCTTAACTTAGGGTTAGCGGGTTTTGTGCTTGCTGCGATTGCGGTCAGATTTGTATTCCCTGCGGTTAGCATGGAAGGCGAAGCCTTCTGGATAATGAGAACGTCACCTTTTTCGTTAAAAAAATTTCTTATGAATAAATTTTGGATGAGTCTTATACCGCTCGTGGTTGTAGCGGAAATTTTAACGGTCATGACCAATTACTTTTTAAAAGCCACTCTCTTTATGATGATTTTTTCATCAATAACAATTTTTTTTATGACCTTTGGCATCACCAGCCTCGGAGTGGGGATGGGAGCGATCTACCCCAAATTCAAACACACCAGTTCGGCTGAAATTCCTACCGGATTCGGAGGCCTCCTTTATATGATGTATGCTATGGGGCTTATCGGTCTTACGGTGGTATTAGAGGCAAGACCAGTTTATATACTTTTTACTTCTCACGCACAGCATACGAACCTCCCCCTATGGTTTTATGGTGAGCTTGGCATTGCTCTTTTTTTCATCGGGGTCATTAATATCGTTGCCTTAGTTTTGCCTATGCGTTATGGCTTAAAAAATCTTAGTTCCCTGGAAGGTCTGGGATAGGTCAAGGAATATGGATAGAGAAATCAATCATGAACATATTTTTTTCAAAAGTGGCGGCATTACCTTGGAAGGAGTATTATCGTATCCTCAAAAATCTTCATCATGCCCCGCGGTAGTAATCTGTCATCCCCACCCGCTTTATGGGGGTGATATGAATAATAATGTTGTCGTGGGAATAAAAGGAGCCTTACAAGCGGAAGGATTTGCAATTCTCCGTTTTAATTTTCGGGGGGTAACCTTAAGCGAAGGTAACTACGATGAGGGTAAAGGGGAGGTTGATGATGTTATTGCTGCCGTTAATTTTTTAAGCTCACAGGCCAAGGTTGATCGAGACCGTTTATTTCTTGTTGGCTATTCCTTTGGAGCCTGGGTTGGATTGCGGGCAGCGCTCACAATTAATGTTCTCCGGGCAGTAGCCGGAATCGCGCCGCCCTGTGGGGTCTATGACTTTAACTTTTTACACGATAGTGTTTTACCCATTCTCTTAGTAAAGGGGGAGCATGATACGATTTGTAACAAAAAAGAATTAGAAATCGTCTTTGATAAAATTTCTTCATCAAAAGAGAAGGTTGTTTTGCCGCAATCAGATCATTTTTTTTCCGGAAGGGAAGGGGAGGTTGGAGAGGAAGTAAAAAGATTTTTTTCTCGTTACCTTCAATCTGATAGGGCATCAGAGGCAGCTTT
>Ga0315273_10013490_pt1 | contig 10502 bp, 11 predicted proteins | sample YL17G02_0_MG_FD_205753 | JGI IMG/M metagenome (GOLD analysis project Ga0315273, IMG submission 205753) | Sediment microbial communities from Yellowstone Lake, YNP, Wyoming, USA - YL17G02_0 | ecosystem: Environmental > Aquatic > Freshwater > Lake > Sediment | place: USA: Wyoming | collected... | reverse complement strand
CGGAACGCTGCCCGTTCGGCATGCCGCTCCAGTCCGAGCCGGACCAGGTTCCGTATCAGTTCCCTGAACCCCACGCCGCTGGCGTCCCACAGCTTCGCATACATGCTGATGGGCGTAAAGCCCGGCATCGTGTTGATCTCGTTGAGCCAGATCGCGCCCGTCGATCGCTCCATGAAGAAATCGACCCTTGCCAGTCCTGAGCCGTCTATGAGCTCGAAAGCTCTGACGGCGATGATCCGAATCTCTTCGGATTTGTCTGCCGGGATGCGGGCCGGGATTTCCAGCCTGCTGTTGGGATCCGTGTACTTGGCTTCATAGTCATAGTACTCGCGCGCAGGGACAATCTCACCTACGATGGAGGCCTGGGGCCTGTCGTTGCCGAGTATCGCGCACTCGAGTTCCCGCGCATCGATTCCCTTCTCAATGACCACCTTGCGGTCGAACTGCGCGGAGAAGGCAATCGCATCCGCAAACTCCTCCTTCGAATGGATCTTGCAGACTCCGACCGATGACCCCAGGTTCGCCGGCTTGCTGAACATCGGATAGCCAAATTCGAGCTGGAGCTCCTCCGCAAGGCGGTCAACGCACTCGGAGATCTCGCTCGAACGGACGACCCGGAACGGGAGCACGGGCAGCCCCGCCTGCATGAAGAGCCTCTTCATCACGTCCTTGTCCATTCCGACTGCCGAGGCAAGAACTCCGCAGCCGACATACGGCAATCCCGCGATCTCGAGCAGACCCTGGATCGTGCCATCTTCCCCGTAGGGCCCGTGCAGGAGCGGGAAGATGACTTCAGGCTGGTCGCTGGTCAACCCGCTCTCAGCTGCCCCAGGCAGAAGCTGCACCCGGTGGCCATTGCCGGCAGTCATATCACACAGGGTGACCCGGTCATGGACCGCCGACGGCAGCATGTTGCCGGTCTCGGAGACGGTGGCCAGTCTACCGGTCTTGGTAATTCCGATGACTTTGAGGTCGTACTCCGACGGGTCCAGCGCCTCGATAACCGATGCGGCAGAGCGCACGGAGACTTCGTGCTCGCCCGATCTTCCTCCGAAGAGGATTCCCAGGCTAATCCTTCGGGCTTTTTCCACTGCCGTTTCCTTCCGGCCGGCCTCCGTTCGCCGCATGCTCCTCGTAGGCTTTGATGATCAGGCGTACCAGACGGTGACGGACCACGTCGCTCTCGTTGAAATAACAGAACGCCAGGCCTTCAACGTCCCCGAGGATGTTCCGGGCTTCTACAAGCCCGGAGCTGCGGCCGAACGGGAGGTCGATCTGCGTGACATCCCCGGTGATCACAGCCTTGGATTGCATTCCCAGGCGCGTGAGAAACATCTTCATTTGCTCGGAGGTCGTGTTCTGCGCTTCGTCGAGGATGACGAAGGCGTCGTTCAGCGTTCTGCCACGCATGAATGCCAGCGGCGCGATCTCTATCGTCCCGTTTTCCAGGTAGCGCTGGATCTTGTCCGCCTCGAGCAGGATATAAAGCGCATCATACAAGGGGCGCAGGTACGGGTTGATCTTCTGCTCGATATCCCCGGGGAGAAAGCCCAGCCGCTCGCCCGCTTCGACGGCCGGCCGGGTCAGGATGATGCGGGAGAGCTGTTTCTCAAAAAGGTAAGTGAGCGCCATAGCGACGGCAAGGAACGTCTTGCCCGTCCCCCCTGGCCCGATACCAAAAACAATGTCGTTCTTGCGGATTGCCTCGATATAGCGGCGCTGGTTCAGGCTCTTGGGAGTAACCGGTCTCTTCCCGGTTGTCAGCAGCTGCATCTTGGGGAAGAAATCGTGCAGCGACAGTGCGGCATCCTCAGCGATCTGCTTGAAGGCGGACTTGAGATCCCCGTTTGTCATCGAGTGCCCGCGCTCTACCAGTCCGGCAAAATCGACGAGGATCTTCTCCAGCGCGCGCACATCCTTTTCCTCTCCATCGATGGTCAGCGTGGAGTCTCGCGCCTGGATTGCGACTCCAAACAGGCTCTCAAGGAATCGGATGTTCTCGTCGAGTGGGCCAAACAGCAACTGCAGACTGCGATCTGAAAGGAGGACTTTTTTCATCTATCGATTGATCGAGCCTCGCCTACAGGGTCCAGGGGAGTCCGGGGTCTCATCGCTCCCCGCGTGCGGGAGATATTCAAGCAGGAATTCATGCCTCTCTTCCTGTTGATAATAGGATCCAAGTGCTTGCAAGTCAACGGCTAATTAGGATTTGACTTGCCGCACCGGGGCGGGTACACTTTGGCGTTTTTGATACGCCTGCAGCCGGTCTCAAGACCTGCTCTGTGGCAATAAGAGGAGTTTTGGAAGATGGCCAATCACGCTTCGGCGATCAAAGCCAACAGACAGAGTGAGAAGCGAAGAATTGCTAACCGCAGCAACCGCAGCCAGCTGCGATCCGGCTTGAAGAAGTTCGAGTCCCTTCTCGAAGAGCAGAAAAGCGAACAGGCGCGGGTAGCGCTGCCGGTCCTGTATGCCCTCGTTGACAAGGCCGTGCGCAAGAAGGCTCTCAGTAAGAACGCAGGCGACCGGCAGAAATCGCGCCTGACGAAACGCTTGAACCGGATCGGTGCGGCGGAAACAGGGGCCTAGTCGGCTTTCGCCTCGCCATTCCCGCTTTTCTGTCCCCATGCGTTGCCGTTTGCCCGGCCAGGATACAATCAAGCGCCGGCATCACAGCGAGCAGATAAGGCTTTCCAGCACCATCCGGTGATCCGCGTTGGTCGATTTGAACCTGCGGTCGGTTTCTGCAAGCTTCAGGTACATGCCGCGAGCTGCCTCCCTGTCAATGGATCGTGCCTGCCGGATGAAGTCCTCGAGGATGAACTTGGGCACCTGCGCTGTCTCCGAGATCTCGGACGGATTTCGACGGCTTTCCAGCATCTCCTTGACGATCAGAATCTGCCGGTAGTGTCGCGCCATCATCGTCACGATCATGAGCGGTGACTCCCCGGAATTGAGCAGACTCGCGAGATTGCGCAGTGATGCCTTGGCATCGCGCTTTCCAAGCGAATCGGTCAGCTCGAATATCCCGCGCTGCCGGCTAGCCCCCGCCAGCTCATCGACCGCTTCTTCAGTGATGACGCTGGCATTGCCGGCATAAAGCGCCAGTTTCTCCATCTCGTTCGCCAAGGTCTGCAGATCTGTCCCGACCGCTTCCAGCAGCCGTTTCAAGGCACCCGGCGCAGCGGTGTATCCATGGGATCGCATATGGTTTGCGACCCAGCGCTCGAGGGCCGCACCCTTGAGCTTCGGGTTTTCCAAGACCTTGGCCTTTTCCCTTAGACCCTTGAAGAAGCTGGTCCGCCGGTCGAGATCAGGCGCCGTCAGAACCAGCACGCATCGATCGGAAGGAGCCGAGAGATACTCCAGGAGCGGTTCTCTCTCCGTTTCGGGCAGAAGATGGAGGTTGTTCACCACAACGAGCCGGCGGGGAGACATCATCGGCAGGGTCTTTGCTGCGCCCACGACCTCCGCCATGACCGATGAGGCAGCATCGAACTCCGATACGTTGAATGCCGCCAGGTCCGGGCTGACGATGTGCCGCTTGAGGATGTCGACAGCCTGGCGCGCGAGATAGTCCTCGGGGCCCAGGACCAGGTATGCCGGGCTCAAGTGACCGCGGGCCAGTTCGTTCTCCAGGCTGCCAGCAGAGGTATTGTCCAAGGAGAGGCTCACCTGCTCAAAATCGTGCTCGCCAGGCTCGCCGCAAAATCACGAGACAGGCGATCCAGCGCGGGCCCTTCTTCCGGAAAGTAGTTGAAAACCTTGTTGGTGAGAACGTACCGCTCAGTGAAGAGAAAGTCCGGATTCTCCCACAGAACGGCGGAGTCGCTCGTGCGCACCAGCTTGACGGCAACCTGCACTGTCACAACGAAGGCGGATCCGTAGGCATCGGCGGCATATGTAACCGGACTCGAACTGATCAGTCGGATCTCCCCGAGCAAAACTGCACCGACATCGCTGCCTTTTGAGTTCACCGGGATCCTGGTCCGTTCGGAGAACTCCTTGAGCACCGCACTGGTAATCCTCTGCTCGATGCGATATTGCGACGTCAAATTACTGAAAGTAGGGATACCGAGTGACTGGATGCCCGCCGGAAGGTTTCTCACCGAACTCTGGACCTTGTAGCCGCAGGCGGACGCCGCCATGATCAAGCCCAGCATCAGGCTCCAGTTGGCAAATCGATGGGCTCTCCACATGCTTCTTTTCCTTGGAAGGTCGGGCGCACCTGGCGACGGCAGATGGCGCTGACCCGGTTCGTGCGTCGCGAGGACAGTACGGCGGCGCCAGGTCCCGTCGATAGGCTCAGTCAAATTGCAGGTTTCCTCCTTCCAGCAGGTTCAGAGTCAGGCATCTGGCGTCCGATCCCGCGCCGCTTCATCTCCGCCAAGTCGCGGGGGAAAGTCTAGCACCCGCTTCAGGAGCCTGCAAACAGAATTGCCTTGACAGCACTGGGACCCACAAATAATATCTTTGCATATACTTATGGAGGATTGCGTGATCAAACAAGACATCGTCAACCGCGTGGCTCAGCAGATGAAGATAACAAAGGTCAAGGCGGAGATTGCGGTAGAGGCTGTCTTCAACTCGCTCAAGAACGCCTTGCAGCAGGGTGAAAGAATAGAATTGCGCGGATTCGGGGTATTTATCGTCAAGCCGCGGAAAAGCGGCGTCGGGCGCAACCCCCGCACTGGAGAAGAGGTCGCAATCCCTCCCGGGAAAACCATCCGCTTCAAGCCTGGCAAAGAGATCCGCGCTGACAGGATCGTCTGACGGGCTTTGAGAGTCCTGCTCGCTCCCGTCGAGAAAGCTGTAACTGTTTGTGAACGGCAGTCTTCCATCCGGCCCCATGGACCCTCCGCAGCCGACTATACAGGAGGTCCAGGTCTGTCCTGCTGTTGCCGGCAGGGTTTCTGCCGCGCGAGAGTGGTTTCTGCCTGCCATCCTATTTGCTGCAACGTTTTTCAGTACGACATTCGCAGGTCTCTTCTATGCCGGCAGCGATGGAAACCCGCTGACGCTGATCCTGGTTGCAGCCGCGCACCCTTCCATCCTGCTGCTGGGCCTTCCCTTCTCCCTGACTCTGATCACCATCCTCCTGGCTCACGAGATGGGGCATTTTCTGGCTTGCCGATTCTACGGGATCAAATGCACGCCACCCTTTTTTATCCCATTTCCTGTCGCATTCGCAGGGACGCTCGGCGCTTTCATCAGGATCAAATCGCCATTTCGCGACCGGCGGGCTCTCTTTGATGTTGGTGCGGCAGGACCCATCGCCGGGTTCGTCTTCGTTCTTCCGGCGCTCGCCGTCGGGATTTCTTACTCCCGGCTGATACCGAAGGGGAGTTTTGAAGGTTACAGTTTTGGCGAGCCGCTGCTGTTCCGCTGGATGGGGAAGCTGATTCTCGGGTATTCACCGGCGTCCCAGGACATGATCGCGCACCCGATTGCCATGGCGGCATGGTTTGGACTTCTGGTCACTTGTCTCAACCTCTTTCCGATCTGGCAGCTGGACGGAGGGCACATCGCTTACGCGCTTCTGGGCCGGGAACGGCATCGCCGGTTGTCTATCCTTGGCGCATTCGCGCTGATCCTGGTGAGCTTCCTCGGCTGGCCGCTGCCTTCATACCTGCTCTTCGGGGTGCTGCTTCTGATTGTGGGCTACCGTTCTCGTTTCTACCACCCGCCCACATTCTATGATGAATGCAGTCTCGGCTCAGGCAGAATCTTCGTCGGCATCCTGACCCTGGTGATACTCCTGATCTGCTTCACCCCCGTCCCGATCTCCGTCGCCTGAAGAACGGATAAAGCCTGACAACCGCGGTTTTCCCGGGTCCCGGAACTGCGATCCAACCGCACCAGAGGCGGGTCTGTGAGAGTTGAATCTCGGTTTGACAGAGCCCGAGCCATTAGTGATAATTCCCCATCGCTTTTGGCTGCAGGAGACGCAGTGGGCGGTTAGCTCAGCTGGGAGAGCGCCGCGTTCGCAACGCGGAGGCCGAGGGTTCGAATCCCTTACCGTCCACCACTGCTTCAACGGGGCCTGCGCAATTGACCGCGGGGCTCCGACTCTAGAGGATCGGGGCGCGGAAGACCAGAACGGCATAAACCCGGGCTGGACGCTTATTGCCGGACGCATCGCGCGCGGGCGAAAATCGCCACTGCTGGACGGCCTGTACTCCGGCCTGCGTGAAGGCTCCCAGGTCTTTTACTACGCCTACCTTACCGACACCCCCGCTTGCATCGAGATCCACCGTGAGGACGACACTACCCTGCCCGGCTCCGTTCGGCGGGTATTGCGGATCCAATACCGTCCTCGGGTAGGGTCCGGGTGATCCGTCGCGCGGCGCCGCCAGGCGCCGCTTTGCCGCACCGACCGAGTAAATGCCCGGCTGTGCGAAGTCCACCACCACGGTAACACGCTCCGAGTCGGGGGACGGTGAAAACCGCCAGGCAGCAAGTGCCGCGCGGGCCGAACTCGCGAACGGCTCCGCACCGCTGATCATGCTGACGCGCGTTACTGATCCGTTTGAGACGTCCAGCGTGGCAACCACGGTTCCCCCACCCACGGCATTGGGTGGAAATGCCGGGTCCACCGTTGAGATGGGGTCAGAAGATCCGGCTGCGAACATGATGATGAAGGCTATGACAATCATGTGTTGCACTCCTTCAGGTTACGTCTCCATGAGGCTCTTATCAAGCCCTCATGGGCGCGAGGGGCGGGATTCCAGAACCGGGGCTGATTATCGGTGACCTTCAGCCCTGACTGGTCGGTCGGCGCTTTCACGCAACCGGCCCCGCCTCCTGCGCGACCGGAAGCTCCAAACGTTCCTTCCAAACCTCGACACGATTTCTGCCCCGGGCCTGCGCACGGCAAAGCGCGTTATCCGCATATTGCAGCAGTCTGTCGAAGCCTTCCCCGTCCTGCGGGCAGGGCCCCACCCCGATGCTTACGGTGATCTTGCGCTCAAGACGTAGAGCAGGCGCAACCATCCTTTCAATCTCAGACCGGATTCTCTCGGCGGACACGGCAGCGCCCCTCAAACCTGTCTCCGGTTGCACGATCAGAAGCTCCCCCTCACCCAATCGTCCCGCACTGTCCTGTCGCCGGATAGCGCGACGCACAACCCGACCCACCGATTGGAGGATACGGTCTCCCAGGACTGCGCCGAACGTGTTGCTCAGACTCCTGAAATCATCCAAGTCGATGCGCAGAATTGCGAGCGGGCGGGAGTAACGACTCCGCTTGGCGACCTCTTCCTCCAGCACGCGGGTGATCATCGACCGGTTCAGGAGCATCGTGAGACCATCGGTCGTGGCCATACGATATACCTGGTCGAAAAAACCCTTGTCTGCGAGATCACGGTATTCGAACCTGAGGACGACCTTGCCGAATGAAACCCTGTCGCCGGACTTCAGTACCGTGCGCTGAACCCTCCGGCAATTCACGAGCGTCCCGTCAAGGCTGCCGAGATCCATCAGAACCACTCGAAACGCCCACTCACCCGCTCTGCCATGCACCTTGCGGCAGGACAGCTGGACATGCCGGCGGGACGCCGAAGCATCAGAGACACGCACATCGCAGTCCTCACCCCTGCCAATGACCAACTGGCGTTTAAGGATCGGCATTTCCTTCCCGTGAACTCCACCGGAAAGGAAGGTCAGGGTCGGAACCATGACGGAATTTGGTTCGACGGAAGCGCCGTTCTCAATCGTGGTCTCATCAAGTATGAGTGAATGCTCTCCCTGGGGCGATGCGTGTTCGGCCGGGGCCGAGGCTTCCTTGGACACCATAGTCATCCTCACGATAGTGATACCGTCCGATAACGAGTGCGATGGGGTATCAAGTGCAGTTTCCCGGTTGACAGGTCCCTCACTGCCGCCAGATCGTAGACCCTGGTACAACGCAGGTCCCCGCATGGAATCAGCTTGAAGAGCAACAACTTCCGGCTCTCGTCAAATCGCATGTGGGATACGAGTTCGACTGGAGTTCTGCGGAACACCGCCACAAGCCTGGCATTTTCAGGAATGATACCTTTCGCGGCGCGCGCCTCGTTCAGATGCCCCGCAATTTCCCCATCCCCGATCTGGCGTGGCGTCAATCCTTTTCGTCTGTGGGGAATGAGGCTGATCCTGTCCGTGCCATCAAGGACCGCAGGCATGGGTCGAGTGAAGGTATCATAGCGCTGCCGCTTACTCTGGCCGCCGGAGCGGCGTCGAGGCACAAGAGCCAACGTGGGCGTTTCCGCAGTCGCGCAGGGCGATTGTGCCGTAACCACTGAAAACCGCCAGGCTGCCGGGCCGACCGCAGACGCGCCCTGCAGAGTTGTCTGCTCAAAGACGACCGGCTCGTGCGGCAACTCCACATTCTTAATGCGTGGTGCCAGAAACACAATCTCCGTTGCGCGCTCCCGCCCGCAGGCATGTCCCGGCTCACCGCGCGAACTGCGCACACTCACGCGTGCTGGCACATCCTCGATGGGAATGGGATGAACGCATGGTATGTGCTGCGGCAGTCCCGGCTTGACGGAAATGATCCTCACCGTCCGGCTTGCATCAAGTCTCTCCGCGGCAGGTCGATGACTCCGACTATAACTCATCGCGTGGCCCAGGACATGTCAGCGTTTTCGTTCGTCACCGATGAGCATTTTGAGAGCGACCTTTACCCGATCTAAAGGCTCAAGGAGATCCATTGTCCGCGCCGCACCCTGCAGCCAGTCGATCATGTCCTGCTGAACCGCCTCGTCGGAAGTGGAGAAGGCAGCTCTGAGACCAGGCCCTTCGTCGGTCAGGATTACAGCCTCGCGATCCCGAGTGCGCGCGAATGACCCTCCTGGTTCGGAGGAGGCGGACCGGACCTCCTGAAGCGCAATCATCTCTCTCCCCGCAAGAGTGCCCAGGTACTCCTTCTCTTCGAAACCAGTGATGAAATACTTCGGGTCGGAGTGCAGCTCTCGAGCGAGCGAATCGCGAATCACCGTCTCATGGAGGTAACGGTCGAGCACTGCACCATAAAGGGTTTTCTGAAGCCGGTTCATAGCGACCGGCTCTGTGTACTTGAACTCCAGCGGTACACCGATCTCGTTCGTTACCAGGATCCCTCCCATGTGCTTCCCTTCCAGCACGAAGTGGCAGAAGTATCCCACTTCGCGTCGTAACGGAGGTTTCACTTCGCGCTCCGGAGTCGGCATGCTCGGGCACCCGGTAGAACTATCGGCGGGGTGCAGGTCATCCTTTACCTGTGTGTGGGAGAGATGAACCATGTACCGGAGGCTGGCACCACCCCCCGGGCAAGACTCGAAGGACCCGCGCCAGGCCCTGGACCTGGTTTCGTTTAACGCGGACGGTGAGGACGGCTGCAAGACGCAATAACAAACGGGCCCGGCGGCGCTACTGGTTGATCAGTGGCGCACCCGCGCCCGTCGCCAAACCGTTGACTGCGAGCCGGCAGACAGACGGCCTACTGCGCCATCTCGGTCTGGGCTTGCTTCAAGATCTTGTCCAGACCAATGAGACTCCCGCTGTTCTGGGACCTGTAAACGAACTCGAGAAACTCCCGCGCCTTGCGGGCAGCGCTGTTCTTGCTCATCGCACACTTCGCAAGTGCGCTGATGGCTTCGGGATAGCGCTGCTGGTTCTTCAGGGCTGCCCCATAGAAGTAATAAGTCTCGCCGACTTTGGGGCGCAGTTTTATGAAACGCTCGGCAAGAGTTATGACCTGCGGATATTTCTCGGCCTTCGACAGGTTCTCCAACACGAGCAGGTAGTTGCCCTGAGCGTAGTCTATCACCTTGGAATTCGGCCGATCTTTCACGAGCGCATAGAGCACATCAGCGCGTTTGAGGGGGTCCGACACGCCCAGAGCCTTCTGGAGCCTATCGTAGTCTTCCCGATACTGCTTGGTTTCCGCAGATTCCTCTTCTTCCTGGGCAACGGCGACCGGCAGGCCAAAAGACAGCAGAAGCCCAAATAGTGCGAACATCCTCAGAACGTCGGCTTTCGAGCAGCGCATAGGTTCGCCTCCTGGTATAATGCCTGTTTACAAGCAATCCTCGAGATGTTAAAAGTTTTCCCCTGGCGGGCGCCTAGCTCAGCTGGTAGAGCACTGCGATCACACCGCAGGGGTCACAGGTTCGAGTCCTGTGGCGCCCACCACACGATGCCCGGGTCAGGACCACGCCTCTGGAGGGCCGGGCAGACTTCCCCGCCACAAATCTCTTGATGCTGTGCTGTTTCCGATTGTACCCGTCCTGCCTCTGGCCGAAGCGGCCGGCATTGAAACCTCGAGCCGATTCCGTTAGGAGGTCGTCGCAAGAAGACAGGACATTTTCCACAGTGCGAGTCTCCCAGGCACCCGGAGAATCATCGCTATGACACGGCAGATGTGCGCCGTGCCAACCCACGCCAGTCTGCCACTTTTGACCAGGGGATGCAAGCGAACCCTGGTCGTCAAGTCGCGGATTGGGACGCCAGGCATTTTGATCCAGCGTCTGATGAGCTAC
>Ga0315273_10013489_pt1 | contig 10503 bp, 5 predicted proteins | sample YL17G02_0_MG_FD_205753 | JGI IMG/M metagenome (GOLD analysis project Ga0315273, IMG submission 205753) | Sediment microbial communities from Yellowstone Lake, YNP, Wyoming, USA - YL17G02_0 | ecosystem: Environmental > Aquatic > Freshwater > Lake > Sediment | place: USA: Wyoming | collected... | reverse complement strand
GTTCGCCCGCCTTCACCCGCGCGGCCTCAAAGCGATCCCCGGTCACTCAGGGCTTGGGCACCGGGAAGCCGTGGTCACGCAGCAGCGCGTCGACACTGGGCTCCCGCCCGCGGAAGTCGTGGAACGCGATCGCGGGATCCACCGTGTTGCCCACCGACATGATGTCGTCGTGGAAGCGCTTCGCGGTGGCCGGATCGTAGGCGTTCCCGGTCTCCTTGAACGCCTCGAACGCGTCCTGGTCGAGCACCTCCGCCCACAGGTAGCTGTAGTAGCCGGCGGCGTAGGACTCACCCGAGAAGATGTGGCCGAAGTGCGGGAGCCGGTGACGCATGACGATCTCGTGCGGCATGCCGATCTCGGCCAGCGTGGCCTTCTCGAACGCCCTCGGATCGATCGGCTTGTCCCCCACCATGTGGATGCGCAGGTCGACGATGGTGCTGGCGAGGGTCTCGACCGTGGAGAAACCGGCATTGAAGGTCGAGGCGTTTCGGATCTTGGTGACCAGGTCGGCGGGCATCCGCTCGCCCTGCGCGTTGACCAGGAACCGGTTCAGCACCTCGGGCGTGCTCAGGAAGTGCTCGTGGACCTGCGACGGGAACTCGACGAAGTCCCGCGCCACGTTGGTCCCCGACAGGCTCACGTACTTCACGTGGCTGTTGAGTCCGTGCAACGCGTGTCCGAACTCGTGGAACATCGTGGTGGCATCGTCCCACGAGATCAGCACCGGTTCGCCCGGGGCGGGTTTGATGAAGTTCGCGTTGTTCGAGACGATCGTCGCGACCGGCGCGTCGAACGCCTCCTGGGCACGATAGGCGTTCATCCAGGCGCCCGAGCGCTTGCCGGCGCGCGCGTACGGGTCGAAGTACCACAGCCCGACATGGGCGCCCGAGGTGTCCTTCACCTCGAACACGCGCACGTCCGGATGGAACACCGGCACGTCGGTGACCGGGGTGAAGGTGAGTCCGTAGAGCTGGCCCGCCATCCAGAACATCGCCTCGCGCACCTTCTCGAGCTGGAGGTAGGGCTTCACCTCGTTCATGTCGAGGTCGTACTTCTGCTTGCGCATCTTCTCGGAGTAGTAGCGGTAGTCCCACGGTTCGATCTTGAACCCGCCACCCTCGCGGTCGGCGATCGCCTGCATGTCGGCGACGTCCCGGTGGACCTGCGCGACCGCGGGCTCCCACACCTTCATCACCAGCGCGAGCGCCGCCTCGGGCGTCTTGGCCATGGTGTCGGCGAGCTTCCACTGGGCGTAAGTGGGATAGCCGAGCAGCTTCGCCTTCTGCGTCCGGAGCGCGAGGATCTGCGGGATGATCCCGTTGTTGTCGTGCGCGTCGTGGTTGTCGCCACGCGACATCCACATGCGGAATCCCTTCTCGCGCAACGCCCGGTTCGAGGCGTAGGTCAGGAACGGCTCCATGGACGAGCGCGTGTTCGCGATCATCCACTTGCCCTTCGCGCCGCGCCGCTCGGCCTCGGCCGCGGCGGCGTCGATCTGCGACTTCGGCAGCCCGGCCAGGCTCGCGTCGTCGTCGATCGTCAGCGTGTAGGTCTCTTCATCCGAGAGCTGGTTGGCGCGGAACTTCGTGTACAGCCCCGCGAGCTGCTGGTTGATCGCCGCCAGCTTCGTCTTGTCGGCCGTGCCGAGCCTGGCGCCCTGGAAGATGAAGTTCTTCCAGTACACCCACACCAGCCGCTGCTGTTCGGGGGTCAGCGACGACTTCGCCGGCGAATCGTAGACGGCCTGGATGCGTGCGTAGAGCTTGCTGTTCTGCGTGATCCTGTCCGAGTGGGCGGCGAGCAGTGGCTCCATCTCGGCCTCGACCTTGGCGAACTCGGGCCCGTTCAGGTTGCCGGACCACACGCCGTACACGGTCGACACGCGCTGCAGCGCGCGGCCCGAGCGCTCGAGCGCCACGATCGTGTTGTCGAAGGTCGGCGCCCCGGGGTCGTTCGCGATGGCGTCGATCTCCTTGAGATTCTCCGCCATCGCCGCGAGCAGCGCCGGCTTGAACTGCTCGACCTTCACGTGGTCGAACGGCGGCACGCCCCCGTAGGGACCCGTCCACGGATCCAGCATCGGATCGTCGGGGCGCGGTGTACCGGCCGCGCGAGCGGTGTTGATGGCAAGACCCAGCACGATGAATCCCAGCAGCAGCGATCGGATGAGCATGGCAACCCCGGGGAGGTGCGTGTTCGACGACGCGACGGTTTCGGTGCCTTCGAGCAGAAGATCCCTACGTCGCGGCGACTGTAACAGGGGGGCGGGGTCGGCCGTAACACGGGAACCCGCGCCGGGCGGCCGAGGGCACCCGCCGGTCGTGAACCACACGGGGTCCGTTCGGTACCCGCTTCGCGGGGGCTCGGCCGCCGGGATCGCGAAGAAACCACTGGTGCCGTGGCGTTCGCGGGGTAAGCTCATTCGCGACCCGAGGCACGTCCGAATTTCCGGAGGAGTTCTCGCCATGAAGCCAATCGACCCGTGTGATCGTCCTGCCCGCATCCGGCGCCTCGGCCCGAACGTGGTGACCGGCCTCTTCCTCGCCGGCACCCTCGCGACTGCGGTCGTGAACGCCGGCGCGGATGCCGCCGTCCCCGCCCGCACGCCGAGCGCGCGACTCGAATCGCTGCCACTCGAGCGCCCCGACGATCCACCCGGGGTGCCGGCCGAGGTCTCCGTGGCGCAGGGTCCGGCACGTCCCGCGACCGTCTTCACGTTCGGGCGATTCACGCACCGCCAGGTGAACGTGAACCGCGACTACAACAATATCGTCGGCGACGCCGCGAACGAGCCGTCCATCGCGGTGGATCCGACGAACCACGATCGCATGGTGATCGGCTGGCGGCAGTTCGACACCGTGGTCTCGAACTTCCGGCAGGCGGGCTACGGCTACACCACCGATGGCGGCTTCACGTGGACGACCGGCAAGCTAGAACCGGGTGTATTCCGCAGCGACCCCGTGCTCGGCGTCGACGCCTCGGGCCGGTTCCTCTACAACAGTCTGACCTCGACCACCAGTATCTACTCGTGGATCTTTGCCTCCACCAACGGTGGCGCTTCGTGGAGCAGCCCGGTGTTCGCCTACGGCGGCGATAAGCAGTGGATGACGGTCGACCGGACTGGCGGAGCCGGCAACGGCTTCCTGTATCAGTCATGGAGCGTGGTCGGCAACGACTACTACCCCGCGACGTTCAACCGCTCGACCGACGGCGGCGCCACGTTCCAAGTGCCGAGCCAGATGGCGGGTGAGCCGATCTGGGGCACGCTCGATCTCGACGCGAACGACAGCCTCTATTACGGCGGCATGGATCCCAACGTCGGCAACGTGATCGTCGCCCGCTCCGCCGATGCCTGGAACACGATCGGGCCGCCGTCCTTCTCCGCCGTGGTCGTGATGCCCGACTGCTACATCAACACCGGCGGACCCAATCCGGCCGGACTCGACGGGCAGGTGTGGATCTCGGTGGACAAGTCGAGCGGGCCGCGTCGCGGCTGGGTGTACGTGCTGGCCTCGGTCCAGACCCCGACCGACCCGATGGACGTGATGTTCACCCGCAGCAGCGACGGCGGGAAGACCTGGAGCACGCCGAAGCGCGTCAACGACGATCCCGCGGCGAGCCACGCGTGGCAGTGGTTCGGCACCATGGCGGTGTCACCCAACGGTCGCATCGACGCGGTGTGGAACGACTCGCGGGTCTCGGGGGACAGCACCAAGACCGCGTTGTTCTATTCCTACTCGGACGACGGTGGTGTGACCTGGTCCACCAACGAACAGGCGAGCGCGGTGTGGACCAGCACGGTCGGTTTCCCGAACCAGTCCAAGATCGGCGACTACTACCAGCTGATCTCGGGCGTGGACGGCGCCGACCTCGCCTGGGCGGCGACCTTCAACAACGAAGAGGACATCTACTACACGCGTATCCCTCACCAGACGACGTCGGTCGCGGCCGGCGAGGCGCGGCCGTCGTGGCTCCACCCCGGGACCCCGAACCCGTTCTCGTCTTCCACCGACATCCGCTTCGATGTGCCGGCCGCCGGCGCGCGCGTGAGGCTCGAGGTGTTCGACGCCGCGGGTCATCGCGTGACGACACTCGCCGATGGCTTCATGGGCGGAGGGTCGCAGGTGGTGCGCTGGAGCGGGAGGGACGCCGACGGCCGTCAGGCGAACTCGGGGCTCTACTTCTGCCGCTACCAGGCGGATGGTGCCGCCGAGACCGCCAAGCTCATGCTCATCCGCTAGCCGGGGGGGCCCGCGCGTTGCGCACGGTGCGACGCGCGGGTCAGAAGGCGATCGAGAGCTGGGCCGCCACCGCCGACAGGCGTTCGTTCTCCACGCCGGACCGTCCGAAGTCACGTTCGTCGTGCTGGTAGACGACCTTGCCGAGCACGCCACGCGAGAAGCGGTATCCGGCACCGGCCTCGATCCGCGTGACGTCGGCGTCCCACGGCGCGTCGACGCCGGCCGAATCCTCGATCCTGCCAAAGCGCTCGACGTCGTAGCGGCCGGCGGCATAGGCGCCCGCCATGAATTGATACTTCACCTCCACGTAGCCGGCATCGACGTCGAGATCCCCCACCGTCGGTGTCTGCCACGTGTTGTGCGCGCCTTCCACGTTCACCTCGAGATGCCCGGCCTGGATACCGAGGTCGGCCATGGCGAGCACCTGGGCGTAGTCATTGACCGACCTGCCCGCTGGCAGCGACGAGGCGAGTTCGTAGCTCAGGTACGGGCCGTACGATCCCGACACGCCGACGCGCAGCCATGGCATCGGCAGCAGCCCGACCCGTCCGAGCACGGACTTGCCGGAGTTGTCGTCGCGGCCGGTGCTGCCCCATCCGGGCGCGCCGGCGACCACGCCCAGCGCGTACTCGAGCGGGCGTTCGCTGCCGTTGACGGTCACGCCGACGTCCCAGTACGAATCGTCCACGATCGGCATGCCGGCCCCATAGTAGGTGCCGCCGTATTCGACGCCGGTCTGGCCCGAGCCCGCGGTGGCGAGCAGCTCGTCGGCGTCCGCCGGGAGTCCGTACCAGACCAGCGACGAATGATATTGATAGATGAGGGGTGAGGTCAGCAGCGGGTTGACGTTCGAGTAGGTACGCGGCGCCCAGGTACCCACCGGCCATGGCAGCTTGCCCGCGAGCAGGTGGGCGTCGCGTTCGGTCCACGGCGTATACGAGGCATAGACACCGTCGACGTAGGGTCCCGAGGCGTCGGCATAGACGAACTGGGAGACGATCCGCAGGTGATCGCTCACCTGGGCGTCGGCGAACAGGCGGAGCCGGTAGGCGTCGTACGGGCTGTCGCCGCGTGTGAGGAGGTTCTGCTCGGGCAGTTCGCTCCATTCGGAGCCGACCAGGTCGAGCAGACCGCGCCACGAGATGTCGCCCGCGAGGGACGGGCGTGGGATGCCGAGCACGGCGACGAGCAGGGCGAATGTCACGATCGCGCGACCGTGCGAACGGTGACGACGGCGTGGGGGAGTCACGGCGAGAGGACCTCCATGGCGATCGCGCGGCCGAAGGAATGGCCACCGGCCCGCGTGGGCGGTGCGCCAGTGGTCCCCATGGTCTTCGGCTCCCATCGGTCGTGGATTGAGCACCAAATCGGCGCCGCCACGGCGAGTCCCGGGGACCCGACTTGCCGCACCCGGCGGGCTCGCGCAATCTGGGCCCATGCACGACGACCCATCCGAGCAGCTCCGGTCCGCCGAATGGGAGGATCTCTCCGCGCCCGAGCGCTTCGTCCCGGAGGAAGCCGGCTTCGTCCCGCCCGACCCGTCCGAGCCGCCTCCGGTCGAGCTGTGGAGTGCCGTCGGCGACGTCCCGCCGTGGGGCTCGCTGCTGCTGCTGCTGAGCTGGGCCGCGATGTTCGCGAGCTTCATGGCGCGGCACGAGCTTGGCGACAACGCGGCGTACATCACGCATGGCGCGAGCCTCGCCGAGCGGCCGACGCTCGAGGCCGCGTGGCGTCTGCTGGCCTCGACGTTCCTGCACGGAGGTTACTCACACCTGTTCTTCAACAGCCTCTCGATGCTGGTGTTCGGTCCCGCCGTCGAGCGCATCTTCGGGCGCTGGGCGTTCTGGACCGTGTTCGCCTTCGGCGGTGCCACGGCTTCGCTCGTCAGCGTCGGGTGGCGACTCACACGCGACTCCAGCGCCTCGCACCTCAGCATCGGCGCCTCGGGTGCCATCTTCGCGCTCGCCGGCGCGCTGCTCACCGGCGCGTGGCGCCTGCGACGGCGGCTCGCCGTCGGGAGGGCGCGTGCGCTCGCGGCGGCGATCCTGTTCTTCTCGGTGCCCGCGATCGCGCAGGGTTTCCAGCGTGTCGGCACCGACAATGCCGCGCACATCGGTGGCATGGCGGCCGGGCTGTTGCTCGGCTCACTCGTGCCGCTGAATCCGCGGCTGGGCGGACCCCCATTCAACCCGTTCGTGCGGGCGCTGGGCGCGGCCGGAGCGCTCGCGCTGGTGGGAGCCTTCGTCCATGCGCTGGCCGGTGGGTGAGCGGCGCCTCGATCGAAATCACGGATGCACGGGCATCCAGCGGGCAGGCCCGGTGGCGAATCATCATCCTGAGCCCCCCGATGAACAGGCCGACCCGATCCGCTCTTGCGCGCCGTTGTTACTCGCCGGCTCCCGATCCGGAGCCATGTCCGCGATGAATTCGCGCTGCGGGCGGGGTTTTGGCTTTCCGACGGGTGCACGGCCGGGATATGCTCACCCCCATGCGCTCTCGTCGACTGCTTCCCCGCCTCCGTATCGCCGCGTCGTTCCTGGCCTCGACCGTGATCTTCGCCGCGATCGGCGCACCCTGGGCGCACGCCGATTCGCCGCCGCCATTCCTGCTCAAGTGGGGCTCGCTCGGCACCGCCAACGGCCAGATGAACCTCCCGACTTCTGCCGCCACCGACACGCTCGGGAATGTCTACGTGGTGGACGGCGATAACAACCGCATCCAGCAGTTCTCCTCCACCGGCGCGTTCATCCGCAAGTGGGGAACGCAGGGGAGCGGTCCGGGGCAGTTCGAATTCCCCACCGGGATCGCGCTCGACGACAGCGACAACGTGTATGTCGGCGACACCGGCAACAACCGGGTGGAGAAATTCCGTCCCGACGGCACCTACCTGATGCAATGGGGCACGTTCGGCACCGGCGACGGCCAGTTCAATCTCACCGCCGGGCTCGCGATCGACCGCAACAACAATGTGTTCGTGGTGAACTACCACGGCCGCAACATGCAGAAGTTCACCCGCAACGGGGGGTTCCTCGCCCGCTGGGGGAGCGAGGGCACGGCCAACGGCCAGTTCCGCGATCCCTACGGCGTGGGCGTCGACAAGTATGGCTTCGTCTACGTCGCCGACAAGCTCAACGACCGCATCCAGAAGTTCGACAACGACGGCAACTACCTCACCAAGTGGGGCACCACCGGCGGCGGCAACGGCCAGTTCCGGGGACCACAGAACTTCGCGTGGGACACCGACACCACGTTCTACGTCACCGACAAGGACAACAACCGAGTGCAGAAGTTCACGAACGCGGGCACCTACGTGCTCCAGTTCGGCACTCTCGGCGGCGGCGATGGCCAGTTCGATCAGCCCGAGGGCATCTGCACCGATCGGCGCGGCGCCAATGTCTACGTCGTGGACTGGCAGCATCACCGCCTCGAGAAGTTCGGCGCCGGCGACGTCGGAGTGCCAGCGGCTCCGCCGCGGCCGCTCGCCTTCGCGCTCGACGGGGCGAACCCCGCGCGCGATGGCGTCGCCGTGCGATGGTCGCTCGACCCGGCCGAGCCGGGCACGCTGCGACTCATCGACGTGAGCGGCCGCCTGATCGAGCGCCGTTCGATCGTGCCGGGCGGGGCGGGTCGCGCCCGGCTCGGCGCCGGACGCGATCTGTCCGCCGGCGTCTACCTGGTCGAGCTCGAGTCCGGCGGACGGCGCCGGGTGCTGCGCGCCGCGCTGCTGCGGTGACTCGGAGCGACCCCGGGTCAAGGCACCTGTCTTCTGCTGGCGGCCACCCTTCGGGGTGGCCGCGGTGGTTTGGTGTGGGCTTGGGAACGAGGGCGACGGGAGAAGCTCGGCGGGCTGCACACTTTCGCAACGGGTCGCGGGGAGGGCCGCGATCCGGCGGGCGACCGCATTCGAGCGGGCATCGGGGAGGGCCGGGGGCGGGCAGGCGGGGCGTCGCGACTCCCAGGAGCCCGGCCGGTGATGCCCGCGGGAAGGGCCATGAGTCCTCGTTCGTCACTTCCCGACGGTTCGATCCCTCGTCCTCCGGCGGTGGCCAGATTGGTGTTGACGCGCATCCATGGCGGACTCAATGTGCCTTGAAGCTCCTCGGCTTCCCCGATCGGCGGATGATGCGCACGCAGGGCTCCACCTCTCGTGGAGCGTGTCGCGCCGGAGAAGCCACGCAGATCGTCTTACCCCAGGCCCCCCCGCCGCGCGCCTGATGGTCGTTGGCGCGAACATCCCGCGAGATCGCACCCGCCCCACGACGAACCCATCCCCCGGTGGCCATCCGACCTGTGAGGACTCGACCGATGTGTGCTCCCCGCCCGAATCCTGAGTCCATCCGCTTCGCACTGCCGCGCGTGGTTCCCTTCTTCGTGCGACGCCGGCACCTCGACCCCTTCTCGGGACATGCCGTTCTCCTCGGCATGGCCCTGCTGGCCTTCGCATTCGCGGGCATCCGGGCGAGCGATGCCGCGACACTGGAATCCCGCATCGCGGCCTCCACGGATGATGCCGAGGAGGCGGCCACCGGCACGATGTATGTCAACAGCAGCGACCTCGAGTTGGTGTACGACGGCAGCAATCAGGTGGTGGGCATGCGCTGGCCCGCGCTGGCGATCCCCAAGGGTTCCACCATCACCACCGCCTATATCCAGTTCAGCGCCAAGGAAGCGCAGAGCGAGGTGACCAGCCTCACCCTGCGCGGCCAGGCCGCCGACAACCCGGCGGCGTTCACCTCGGGCAGCGGCAACCTCTCGACCCGGCCGCGCACCACCGCGGCGGCGAGCTGGGCGCCGGTGGCGTGGACGGTGGGCCAGGCGGGTGCGAACCAGCGCACGCCGGAGCTCAAGTCGGTGATCCAGGAGATCGTGACCCGGCCCGGGTGGGCGAGCGGCAACGCGCTCGCCATCATCGTCACCGGGACGGGCCACCGCACCGCGTGGGCCTGGGACGGGACCGCCACGGCCGCTCCGCTGCTCCACGTCGAGTACGGCCCCTCGGACCTTCCGCCGGTGGCCAGCCTCGTGCTCACCCAACCCCCCACACCGGCGCTCACGGTGAACGCCAACGCCTCGGGCTCGACCGACACGGACGCCACCCCGATCGCGAGTTATCGGTTCGACTTCGGCGACGGAAGTCCGGTCGTGACCACCACTGCGCCCACCGCGACCACCCAGCATGCCTACGCCGCGGCCGGGACCTACACGGTGACGCTCACCGTGATCGACACCGGCGGCAACACCTCGGCCCCGGTGACCTCTGCCATCGCGATCCGACCGGAACTCCCGCCGGTGGCGAGCCTGGCGGTGACGCAGCCTGCCACGCCGGCGCTCACCGTGAGCGCCAGCGGTTCGGGCTCGGCCGACACCGACCTCACTCCGATCGCCAGCTACCGGTTCGACTTCGGCGACGGCAGCCCGGTCGTGACCACCACCGCGCCCACCGCGATCGCGCAGCACACCTACGCGGTGGCGGGGCCTTACACGGTGACGCTCATCGTGACCGACACCGCCAACAACACCTCGACGCCGGTGAGCTCCGCCATCACGGTTCGACCGGAGCTCCCGCCGGTGGCCGCCCTCTCGGTGACACAACTCGCTGCACCGGCACTCACCGTGATGGCCGACGCGTCGGGATCGACCGACACCGATCTGACCCCGATCGCCAGCTACCGGTTCGACTTCGGCGACGGCAGCCCGGTCGTGACCACCACCGCGCCCACCACGATCGCGCAGCACACCTACGCGGCGGCGGGGCCCTACACCGTCACGCTCACCGTGACCGACACCGGTAACAACGGCTCGAGTCCGGTCACCTCCAGCGTCACGGTCGATCCGCCCCCCGACTCCCCGCCGGTGGCCAGTCTGTCGGTGACGCAACCCGCGACTCCGGCGCTCACGGTGAAGGCCGATGCGTCGGGTTCGACCGACATCGATGCCACTCCGATCGCCAGCTACCAGTTCGACTTCGGCGACGGCAGCCCGATCGTCACCACCACCGCGCCCACCGCGATCGCCCAGCACACCTACGCGGCGGCGGGTCTACAAACGGTGACACTGACCGTGACCGATTCCGGCGATCACACCTCGACTCCGGTGAGTGCCAACATCACCGTCCAGCCCGACTCCCCGCCGGTGGCCAGCCTGTCGGTGACGCAGCCCGCCACTCCGGAGCTCACGGTGAACGTCAGCGGTTCGGGCTCGACCGACACGGATCTGACCCCGATCGTGAGCTACCGGTTCGACTTCGTCGACGGCAGCCCGG
>Ga0315273_10013487_pt1 | contig 10503 bp, 4 predicted proteins | sample YL17G02_0_MG_FD_205753 | JGI IMG/M metagenome (GOLD analysis project Ga0315273, IMG submission 205753) | Sediment microbial communities from Yellowstone Lake, YNP, Wyoming, USA - YL17G02_0 | ecosystem: Environmental > Aquatic > Freshwater > Lake > Sediment | place: USA: Wyoming | collected... | reverse complement strand
CGCTTTCCGGAACTCGTTGCGGCGTCCGGATTCGGCATTGCGAGGAATCACCCGTATCGGGATGGCAACAAGCGGACAGGGTTCCTCGCGATGGAGATCTTTGCAGGGCTCAACGGCTATGCTCTTGACGCGACGGATGCCGAGGTGGTCACCGTCATGCTTGGGCTCGCGGCTGGCCACCTCAATGAACAGGAACTGGCGGATTGGCTGACGTCCCATCTCGCTCGAAGCAAGTAGATCACACCAGGGCCGCCTATCCACTACCGCGGCAAGCCCCTGGAAAAAGAAAGCGCCCCCGCGAACTTCGCGGGGGCGCTCTCCGTTGATCCACCGACCGACGGAGCCGGCCTTGCAGCCTCGGCTAGAAGTCGATCTTGACCCAGGGCGGCGGCGGATTCGTGGCGGAACCACCGGGATAGAATGCCCCGTAGTCCACCAGCTCGATGTAGTAGGTGCCGGCGGCCGGGAAGATCACGGTACACGCTTCGGGACTGGCCGTCGCCCCGCGGCCGTGGGAATCACAGGCAACCGCGGTGAAGGCGTTGAACGTCGCGTCCATGAAGTACAGGCCCAGGTCACTGCCCAGAGTCGTGGCCGGGTAGCTCAGGACAAAGGGGACCGGGCCGGCGGCTGCCACGTTGATCTTGTAATACAGGCATCCGGAGCCACCACCAGGGCTGGTGGCAACGCACGGGGTGGTGACCAGCGCGGCCGCGTTCTCGAGGAACCCGATCTTGGTGACCAACGGCGCCGTGGCGGGATCGCTCGTTCCCGCGAACGGCGACGGACCGGTCGTCGCCAGCATGGCGAACGGCGTCGGCAAGGTCGACACCAGCGTGATCGGGAACGCAGGGGCCGACGCTGAGATGACCCCGGTGATGGTTGGCACGCCGGCGGAAGTGGGCACCGGTTGCACGGTGAGGGTGGTGGCCGTCCGGCTCAACACTTTTGCGGCGCCGGCAGGCCAGGTGACATTCGAGGTGGCGCTGAACGTGAAGCCGGCGCCGGCCGTAATCACGACGGGTGTCACGATCTGCGGCAGGTAGGAGCTCAGCGTGACCGGGACGGAGGTGATCGCCGCACTGACAATATACTGCGACGCCGTCATCGCGTAGACGAATTGCGGCGCACCCCGGAAGAACACACCCGTCACATTCGCCTTCTGGTTCACGTTCGGTCCCACCTGGAAGGACACCGTGCTGCTGTCCACCGAGATGGCGCCGACGATCGGGTTCGTCTGCAGCGGGAAGGTCATCGTGAAGGTCACCGGCAGCGTATCCGGCGGAGGAACCCGGCCTACCGGCCACGCGGACAGGAAGCCGAACCCCGCATTGGCCGTCATGACGACCGGCGCTGCTCCGGGCGTCAGTGTGGAGAAGGTGGCCGGCAGCGTGTTGATGGACAGACCGGACGTGGTGGTGGTGAGGAGGCCCTCGGTGGTCATGGAGTCGAACGGGATCGTGGGAAACACGGTGTTCGTCACCTTGGTCACGCTCGCCACGGCGTTGGTGGTGGGAGCCGGGATGAATGTGATGGACGAGCCGTCCGGCGCCCGGGAAACAATGATCGGGTTCTGATTGCCGGCGAAGGTGACCTTCGAGGTCGGGGCCAGGAACATGTTAGGCGGCAGCGTCATGGTGACGGCCACCCCGGGCGCCGGGTTGGCCGGCGCAAAGGTCGCGTGCAGGGTGCCGGGGATCACGTTCACCGGAACAATCAACTCCTTGCCGCCGGCCGAGATCGTGAGATTGCCGATGCCCAGCGTCAACCCGGTGAGAGTCGCGCGCATTTCCGTCTGTTCGCTCGGAATGGTGAGCGAGCCGTCCGGATTGAACACCGGCCGGAACCCCGAGTCGATCGCGACGCTGAACAACAGCGGCGAGTTATTAGTGATCGTCCACGTCGTCGGGATCTGGCCGTCAAGCGCGTCCACGAGCTGGGCCCCGATCAACTGCGTCGAGTCCTGTCTCATGGTCAAGGCTGAAGGCAAGGCGACGATCTTGAAGGCCACGCCCGCCTCGTCGGAGAGGGGGTCGCTGCTGCACGACCAGAGTCCGACACAGGCGGCGAGCAGGACCGAACCACGAATCATACGCGTCATACATGTACCTCGTTCTCAGAAGACGGTGGAAAGCAGCTCTTTCCGGCGTCCTGCAGTGACACTCCCATGGACCACCTGCGATTACTCCGAGACTCCCCCCCCAGAAGGGAAGAGGTTCACTCCCAGCCAGCGCCCCACATCCTGGACCCCCGGCGCAGTCAGGATTTCCTGCCAGCCCGGTTTCGACACTTCCGTCAGGTCGTTGGAATGGATCAACTGGTAGCCGCCCATGTTGCTCCTGTCGACAAAAATAAAGTACCGGTCCTTCTGCTGCGTGTAGCGCCACACCTGGTAGGTGGGCGCCTGTCCCACGGCGACCCGGTCGAGATACTCATCGTAGGGTCCGTACTTGGCGTAAATCCGGCCTCGATCGCTGCGCCAGCCGGGTGTCGTCCTGCGGCCGCCCTCCTTGAACGCCTTGTTGGCGTAGGCGACGGCGTCGTAGAACTGTTCCCGGTACTCGTTCCGTGCCAGGCCCGGCGAAAGGTCCCTCTCGACCCAGAACTCCGTCAGGTAGCGCCGCTTGGCGTCGAGGCTCAGGTCCTTGTACAGGTTCAGCTTGTCATTCGGCGTCGCGATGTAGAGCAACGGGCCGGCGGCGCTGTCCAACTGGCCCTCGTTCATGGCGCCGAAGTACCCGGCGTCGGTCCGCTGCTCCTGTTCCACCCGCGCCGCCTCGGTGGCGAGGGTCACCTCCAGGCCCGCCATGACCAGCGGCATCTGCCGCTCGGACTCCACTCCGCCGAGTTGCACCACCACCGCCATGGTGTAGCCGCCCTCTGGCAGTCCGGTCAGGTCCAACTGGCCCTTCAGCACTCCACCACCGGCCGGCACGCTGACCGAGGCCGGGGGCGTCTGGAGGATCGTCTTGCCCGAGGCATCGCGGATCGCGGCCGTCAGGGTGCCGCTGGCGGGCTCGGCGCTGTAGGCCTCGATCAGGTAGTAGGCCTTGCTCCTGAGGGGCGTCAGCTGCAACTCCACCGCCCCGGTCACCAGCGTGTTCCCCAGCCTGAGTTCGCCGGTCCGGGGCACCGTGTCCCCCGCGGCCGCCATCCGGATCTGCGGCGAGAGCAGGAGATCCGAGACCGGTGGTGGTGTACGGAACCCCTCGAGCGCGGCTGTCACGCTCGCCTTGCGGCCGGTCAGGCTGTCCTCGACCGTCACGTCCAACTGGTACAGGCCGGCCAGGACGGCGAACTCCAGCATTTCCAGCCCGTGCACCCCGGGCTGCGCCAGCTGCCTGGGGAGGTGATTCGTCCAGCTGTCCTGCAGGAGCCCGAGCCCGGTGGAGTCGGACACCCTGACGGTGACCGTGTAGGTCACCCGCCCATCGGCTCCCGCGCTCGCATCCCCGGCAAAGAGCACGTAGGGGATCTGCACGAACGCCTTCACGAGGGTCTGATGGTTGTCCGCCCGGTAGTACCGCGTCGTGCGGACGGCCATCACATCGTCACTTTGCCGCGCGCCGACCCGGGTCGGTGCGGCCAGCACGACGGCCGCAAGCGCGAGGGGAACCCAACGAACCATTATGCTCCTGGGCGGCGGCAGCCATGGCCGCCGCCGTCGCATCGCGTCCGTTACCAGCCGATGCTGAACGTGAAATAATTGGTCGAGCCGAGGATGCCCATGTACTTCCAGGCATAGTCGAACCCGACGTTGAAGCCTTCAGTCGCATAGGCCAGGCCGCCGCCGAGCGCCGTGCCCTGGTACGACTGCTCCTCGTTCAACTGGCTGCCCGAGACATCCTGGCCGCTGTTGGCGGGAGCCGAGCTGTAGCTGCCGCGCACGGCGGCGTTGAAGTTGCTCCCGCCCATGCGCGGGAAGGCGAACTCGGTGCCGACGGCGTAGCCGGCCTTGTTGTTGTTCGGCTGGTTGAAGTCCGCCAGCAGGGTCCAGCGGGTGTCCTGCTTGGCGATGATGTCGTACGCCACGGCCACGGTGAAGATGGTCGGAAGCGCGAACGCCTTGGTTCGATAAGCCGCCGGCTGCGGCAGGCTCGGGACCTCGCCCACGCTCGGCGGGACGTCGCGGGGAGCGCCGACGTTCAATGCGTCTCCGGAGTAGCTCAGGTTCGAGCCGAGGTTCTGGATCACAAACGAGAACTTGACCGGGTGGTTGTTCAGCGCCGAGTGGAAATTGGTGCCGAAGTCCACCGCGAAGGCGCTGCCCGAGGCCTCCCCGAGCTGGTCGAACACGCCCTTGGCCGTGATGCCGGCCGAGAAGCGATCCGAGAAGTTCTCGGCGTAGGTGAGGCCGAGATAGGACTCACTCACGGAATAGGTGCCGCCCGTTCCGTCCGGCTGGGTCGACGTGTACACCGGCTGATCCTTGAAGCCGAACGTGCCGAGGTGCAGGCCCACCGTCCGGGCGCCGCCCGAGAACGGGAAGGCCAGGCCGCCCCAGCTGTAATGGGTGTTGGCCACGTAGGAGTACGAACTGATGAGCACCCCGGGCCCATCCATCATGGCCGCGCCGGCGGGGTTGTAGTAGAGGGCCGATACGTCGTTGACGATGGCCTGAAAGGTGCTGCCGAGGGCGGCGCCGCGGGCGCTGGCACCGAGGAGAAGGAACTCCCCCGATGTCGTGCCGTACGGCGTGTTGTCGCTGTTGATGGACGTCTGGGCCGCGAGGACCACGGGCAACCCACCGACCAGCAGCGCCGCCAGGACCAACCCATGCGCAGTGTGCCGCTTCATAAGTATTCTGTCTCCTGGATGCGGGGTGTGGGGGGAGAGATTCCCCCCACCCCCGGCGTGGCTACTTGGTGAAGTTGATGATCGTCATGCGCCCGATAAAGCGCGCATCGCCCGATTCCACGTGATAGAAGTACACCCCACTCGCGACAATCTGGTTATTCCGGTTTTTCACGTCCCACGACAGCGCTCCTCCAAGTTCCGAACCTTGATACGGACCTGCGTCCGGACCGGTGGAGTTGAAGTTGAGCACCCGCACCAGGACGCCGCTCGACGAGTAGATGCGAATCGTCGCCTGGGTCGGAAGATTGACGAACTTGATGATCTTGTTGTCGTAGCTGACTTCGTACGCGTCCGTCACGTAGTACGGATCCGGCACCGTGTGGACCTTGGTGAGGTCCAGGTTGCTCGTGGCGTTGACCTGATTGGTCACGTCGAAGTTGACCCGGAGTTCCGTCCCGACGGCGGTGAACGGCCGCACACTTGCCGTAAAGGCATAGGGTCCCTTGTTGCCGGCGTAGCCGTTGCCGCCGGTGATGGCGCCGACGTAGTCGCGCACCGACCACACCGTGCCGGGTGCCGGCAGCGTGCCGGCAGCGTCGGCGAGCTCAAACTGGTAGATCTCGCCGCCGAGCAGCAGGATGAAGCCGGGGAAGGTGGCCACCGGCGCGACCTTGGCCCCCCAAGCGGCGTCGGCGGTGGAGGCCGTCACGAAGGCGGTCACGCCCGGGATGGCGGTTTGGCTCAGGGCGTAGGCCGTCGGGCTGGTGCAGGGAATGACTCCAGCCGCTCCGCCGACAACGCCGGTGCTCTTGTACGGCTCCACACACCCGATATCGCCGATGGTGAGCGGCGCCCGGGTGTCGTAGGAGAGGAGATTGTTGGCCGCCGCCGCGTTGAGGAATCCCCACCCGCCGCGGTAAATGGAGGCGTTAAACGGCACCGGGACGTTGTGCGTGACGTCGATGACCGAATCCACCCGGCCCGCGGCGCCCCAGTACACGTTGTAGTCGGCCATCCGCTTGGCCCCGGAGCCCACGCCCTCCACCTGGCGCCAGAGGTTCTGGACCGTTTCGTACGACTGCGGGTTGTTGATGACCAGCACCCCGGGCAGTTTGCCCGCGTTGTTCCAGCCGGTGCTGTTCGGCAGGGTCGTGTTGACCAGGTTGCCGGAATTGTTCGAGGTATTGCCGAAATTCGGGTTGGTCTCCGTTTCGTTGTTCGCGGGCGAGGGACCCGCAAACCACCGCGGCCCTTGATAGCTGCAATTGGCATTCACCGTACCGAAGCCGTCGGCGTTGTTCACACACCCGCGCCCGTAGGCGTTGGAGTAGTAGGTGCCGACCAGGGTGCTCCCCGCGGCGCCCTTGAGGAAGTAGTTGGCGTCGCCTCCGTAAATTGCGGCGAGCGTGCCATCAATGAACACCGCGGGGAAGGTCGCCGCTCCGGACACCGTGATGAAGGTGGGGTCCTGCGCCAGCGGCAGCACGAGCGGGGTGACGCTGGAGCCGCTGAGGGCCGACAGGTAGTACTTCACCTGAGTGATCGGCCCGCTGTAGGACGAGCCCAACCCGATGCTGTCGAGTCGCACCGCGAAGTTGCCGGGCGCAGAGAGCACCTGCGCGACGAAGGACTCCAACCCGATCGTCCAGCCGTTGCTGGCCGGCATCAGGCCGGCAAACTTCCCGGTCACCGGATCGAGGGCGGGGGCGGCCGCTTTATAGTCGAGCGCCACGCCACGGCCGTAAATGCCCTGGCTCGTGATGTTCCCGGCGTTCTCATAGTTCGATGCCGGCAGCTGCGGCGTCACGCTCTTGGTGTTCCCCTTCGGCGACGAGAGGCTCGATGGGGCGGAGGTGAGCGAGTTCACGTCGAACGCCGTGACGACGTAGAAGTACCGGAAATTGTTGCTGACATTGATATCGACGTACGTGAATGGCACGCCGGTGTCGGCCAGGTTCGGGAGGCCGCTGTTCCCCCCGGTGAGCGCCGTATCGGACGTGGCGACGAACGCCAAGCCGGTGGCCAGCTTGAGCCGATCAGGGCTGGCCGTTTCGGCCTTCACCTGGATGATGTTGCCCACGAGGGGGTTGGCGTGTTTCACGGTCCGCGGGACGCCGGGGGCCGGTGCGGTGTAGGGCACCGGGCAGGCGATGTAAATGTTGAGTTCCGGCGCGCATGTGGGAACGAAATTGACCACCCCGGCGTAGTCGTCGAAGACCGTCCCAGCGTAGTCGAACTGGGCAATCAGCGCGAGCTGGTCCGGGCTGTCCACCCGGCCGCGGTAGATGCGGTAGCCCTCGACGTCGAACCGGCGATAGTTCGGATCATACAGGGCGGCGTCACTGACGTTCTGCGCCACGGAATAGTACGGGTCGCCGCTGGTCTCCGAGGCCGAGAGCTGCCACATGATGGTGACCTGGTTGCTGCCCGGAATCAGGAAGAAATTGGGAGGCTCCGGGGCAAAAGGCAGCAGGAACTTGGCGTTGAACACCGACTGCGCGGTGTAGGACTTCCCGAGGAGGGAGCCGTTCACGACCTTAAACTCCGGGACGCCGGTGGCGGTTGCCTGTGTGATGATGCCATTCCCATCGACGTCCGAGGAGCTGACATACCCGGTGAGGCTGTCCACCCGGTTGACGCCCGTGGCCATCTTCGCAATGTTGCCGAGGATGGTCGGGTCGCCGGGCTTGGTGGTGGTGCAGGGGGCCGCGCTACAGCCGGGGATGGCCACCGGGGCGGCAAAGATGTACGCCACCACGATCGAGCCCACACCGCCCGGGGGCAGGGACAGCTCGGTGGACGACTGGAAGAACCGCACGTCGGCCGGCGCGGTGTTGTTGAGCCAGCAGATCTTGCTCACGGTCGGATCGCCGGTGTTGCAGGCGAGGTCGCCGGCGGGCACCGAGATGTTGCCCGACAAGTAGCGCCAGAGCTGGGTCGCGTTGGCCGGGTCGACAAAGATCGGGCGGAAGGTGGCGCTCGTGTTCACCGTATTGGAGAACAGGTTGATGGCGCCGGGGCCGCTGGGAGCCTTCAAGTACTTGATGCCCGCAAAGCCGGCGCCGGCAAAGAACGGCGCGCCGAAGATGCCCGGGTTGAAGTCCCAGCCCGGCTCGCCGCTGAACGTGTGCTCGTAGGTGTAGCCGAGCGCGAACGGGAGGTTGACGCTGGAATAGTTGGTGTTGGCCAGCGACACGTCCATGTCCGTGGCGAAGGCGGCGAACATCTTGTTGATGGTGTAGCCGCCCGCGGGGAGCGAGATGTTGAAGGCGGCGTTGTTCGTGGCCTGGAAAATCGCCGCCTGGTCCAGCAGGATCGAGCGGATCTCGGGCCGGACCGCCGCGTAGTCGGCCGCGACGGTCGACGTGATGTTGTAGAACGTATAGATGAAGTAGATGATGTCCTGGTTGCCCGACGGGTAGTTCCAGCCCATGCCGCGGGTCTCGACCAGCACCCCGAGCGGGTGCGGCCGGCCGGTGACTTGCGCCGGGTTGCCGTCCCACGCCATCCACCAGATATCGCCTTGCGAGGCCTTCACGCGTCGACAGACACCTGTCGTCAGGCACGCGACGCTGGTGGAGTCAGTTTGCAGCAGGGGATTGAACAGGTCCGCCGAGGCGTCGCCGGAGGGCACCATGGCCTGGAGGGGCCAGTTTGCCGCGTCATCGGCATCGACAGAGTTGTAGATCGGCTGGACCTGGTCTGAACTCTCACCGCCCCGCGCGCTGAAGAACCACGCGCCGGTGGTGTCGCCGTCCCAGGGGCCGCCGGACACGACACCGGCCAGCTGCAGGCCGCTGTTGAAGATGTACTGGTCCGGCGTGCCTTTCGGCCAAAACCCGCCGCCGCCGGTGGACGACCCGAGCAAGGCGACGCAGACCTGACCGTTGGAGGTCACGCCGCAGTCGACCGAGTTGATGGCCATGGACGTCTGGGACCCGGCGAGCAGTCGGAAACCCCGGGGCTTCTTGGCCCCCGGCTCGGGCTTGGCGGAAGCGAGTGCCGGCGTCAGGGAAGCAAGGGCCAGCACCAGCAGCCCCGCCAGAATGGCGCCCCTCGTACGGAATAGTGAGTGCATTGCGTCCTCTCTCAGATGAATACTGTGCGGCCGGGCGGGGTGGCGGCGCAGTCGCGCGCGCCGCTCCCCGATCGCCGTCGTGGATCAGTTACCCTAGAAGTTGAGCTCCAGGCCCAGGCGGAGGCGCCTGGGAGCGGCGGTGAAGTTGGACAAGCCGCGGGCCGTGTAGTAGAACGCGTCCGAGGCCCGCCGCTGTTCCGCCAGGGTGAACACCCCGTCGCCGTCGCCGAAGCGCTGCTCAGCGCGGATCAGGTACACGCAGTTCGGCGCGGCCGGCTTCCCATCCTGCGTGGCCCAGGTGCCGCACGCCGTACTGGCCGGGAGCGAGATGTCGCCGTTGCTGGCGTCATACGCACTGGACGCGGCAGCCTCCTTGGCGTAGCTGCCCGAGTCACCGCTCCAGGTCTGCTGGTGATCGCGGTCATTCGCGGTGCTGTTGGTCTGGGTAAACACCGTCGTGACGTTCGTGAAGTTGAAGACGTTCCGGGCATCGAGGTAGGCCGTGAGGTCCACGCTGCCGAACCGGAAGCCCTTGGTGACCCGGAGGTCAGCGTTCCGGAAGGTCGGGAGCCGCGAACCGTTCACGTCACCCTGGAAGCTCCGGCTGCAGACCGTGCCGGAGAGGATGCTCTGATCGCCGGACCCCTCCCCCGAGGGGCACCGGGTGTACGCGGTGCCGCTGGCCAGCCGGAACGTGGCGAAGATGCCCACGTTCTGGAAAATGGCGCCCCCGGTGGTGCCGGACTTCCACTGGTTCGGGAAGGTGACCGAGAACGAACCGGCCAGGTTGTGCGGCCGGGTGTAGGTGGTCGGCAGGTACGCCTGCGGCGGCGGATCGTTGCCGCCGGACAGCAGGTTCACGATCCGGGAGCCGAAGTTGATGTAGGTGAGCGGATCCGAGCCGGTATTCTTGGCGTCGCTGAAGGTATAGGCCAGCGTGCCGTTGAACAGGCTGCCGATCCGCTTGTCGAGCCGGACATCGAACCCGCGGTAGTTGCCGAAGTCCGCATTGGTCATCAGGCGGGTGTCCACGTTCGTCCGGGAGACCGGATCGTAGAGCGGGATGATGCGGCCCGCGCTGTTGGCCTGCACGTCGCGGTTGTACGCCGAGAAGTCAAGGACCATGTCGTCCGAGAAGGCGTGCCGGATGCCAAACTCGAAGGTGATCGTCTTGCCGAAGTCGAGGTCCGATCCGAACACGTTGTTGGTGTTGGTCACGCCGAGGTCGGTGTTGATCCCGCCCAGGATGGTCGAGAAGTCCGGCGGCTGGACCTGTTGGGCGTACGACAGGCGGAAGTTGGTCCGCTCGCTCACCGGGAACGACACCTGAAGGTGCGGCGAGATGTAGTCGTGGGACTGGTCAGCCACGTAGATCGAATCCAGGGCCTCCGCAGTGGTGAGGTTCGGGTCCGCCAAGATCGGGTTGCTGGAGACTCGGGTGGACCGTTGGCACGGAATCGCGGAGTCCGTCGGCGTGGCTGCCGCGCAGTACTGCGCGTGCCCCGCATTGGACTTGTAGTAATCATACCGGACCCCCGCCACCAGGACCACGTCGCCCAGGTCGAGGCGGTCTTCCAGGTACCCGCCGTAGGCCACCGGCTTCTCCATCCAGAAATCGGAGAAGAACT
>Ga0315273_10013485_pt1 | contig 10503 bp, 10 predicted proteins | sample YL17G02_0_MG_FD_205753 | JGI IMG/M metagenome (GOLD analysis project Ga0315273, IMG submission 205753) | Sediment microbial communities from Yellowstone Lake, YNP, Wyoming, USA - YL17G02_0 | ecosystem: Environmental > Aquatic > Freshwater > Lake > Sediment | place: USA: Wyoming | collected... | reverse complement strand
CGCTCCTCCGTTGGGCTATGGCGCGCGGCTGCGGGAGTTGACGTCCCGGTGCGGCGCGCTACTCATCGCAGAGGAAGTGACGACGGGGATGGGGCGAACGGGCCGGTGGTTCGGGTTCGAGCACGAGGGGATCCTGCCGGACATCCTCGTGATCGGGAAGGCGATCGGCGGCGGGCTGCCCGTGTCGGTCGTGGTGACGTCAGACGCGTTTGAGGCCTCCTGTCGGGATAGGCTCGGCCGCCACGTGCAGTCGCACCAGAACGATCCGTTCTCGGGCGGCGTCGCGGCTGCCGTGATCGCGGCGCTCCAGGACGAAAGGCTGGTCGAGGCGGCGGCCGCACGCGGACAGCAGCTGATGTCAGGACTGGACGCGATCAGGACCCGTGTGCCGGCCATACGCGAGGTGCGGGGACGCGGGGCGATGATTGGCGTAGAACTCGTGCCCGAGTGCGCCGAGCAGGGCCCTCAGGTTGTTGCCGAGATGTTCGACGCGGGCTTCATCATCGATGTCCATCCGGCCAGCTCGACGTTCCGGCTGTTCCCGCCGTTTGTCATTTCTCCGCGCGACGTGGACTCGTTCCTCCAGTCTTTCGAGCGGACGCTGGTCGGGCGGTGCGCGGACCCGATGATCTGACGAAGGAAGAAGCCATGTCTCTCATCCCATCACAACGACACGTGTTCGACATACCCGATGACATCGCCTACTTCAATTGCGCGTACAACTCGCCTCAACTGCGTGAATCGCAGAACAGGCTGCTGTCCGGTGTCCGTACGAAGAACCACCCCTGGGAACGCGTTCCTGCGAGTTTCTTCGATGATGCGGAAACCGTTCGCACCCTGTCTTCGAGTCTCTTTGGTGGCGACGCAGAGGGCTATGCGGTTGTTCCTGCCGCAAGCTATGGCGTGAGCACGGCGGCCCGTGCCATCGAGCCGCTCTTGAAGCCTGGTGACCGCATCCTTGTCATCGCGGAGGAGTTCCCAAGCAACGTGTTGCCGTGGAAGCGAACGGCACAGGAAGCCGGCGCGACGTTGGTGACTGTCGCAGCCCCCGAAGATGGGAATTGGACCCAGGCAATCCTGAACAGAATCGACAGGAGCATACGGGTCGTCGCAGTATCGACCTGCCACTGGACAAACGGTGCCCGTATTGACTTGCGGCCGATTGGTGGCGCCTGCCGCGAGGCCGGCAGCGTCCTGGTGGTTGATGCCACACAGACGCTTGGAGCCGTGCCGTTCTCCGTCACAAACATCAGGCCGGACTTCCTGGTGGCCGCCGGTTACAAGTGGCTCTTGTGCCCGTATGGCTTCGGCCTGCTCTACGTGTCCGAGCAGTGGCGCAGCGCCCGCGCACTCGAGGAAACATGGCAGGCGCGCCACAACGCAGAGGATTTTGCCGCGCTCGTGAAGTACTCAGACACCTACAAGTCCGGAGCCCGGAAGTTCGATGTGGGCGAGACATGCGCACCCACGATCCTGCCGGGTGCCATCGCCGCGCTGGAGCAGATCCGGACGTGGGGCGTCGAGAATATCGAGGCGACGTTAGCGACGATCAATGCACGAATCGCGGCTTGTCTTGAGGGATTGGGCTTCCGACTGCCGAGTGAAGGGCAACGATGTGGACATATGTTCGGCGCGCAGTTACCAAACAGGTACACAGGGAACGTGGTCAGCGACCTGAAGACCAGGAACATCTACGTCAGCCAGCGAGGGAACGCAATCCGGTTCGCACCACACCTTCACGTCAACGACCGAGACGTGACGCGGCTCATGGAGTCCTTGGGCGAGTTGGTACCATGACCGTCGTTGCGCATGATCCATGATGTCACTGGCCCTGCGCGACGACCGGGAAGGTCGTTATCTGGGTTCCTGGACGGCTAGAGAGGGACGAGATCGGTGGACCATGTGAGACTGCTCGAGAACCTCCTTGTCGGTGGCGGTTTCGCCTTCGCCGCCGCGCTTCAACCCGGGCCGCTGCAGGCGTACCTCATCTCTCGCGTCGCAGCGACGGGTTGGAGACGCACGCTTCCCGCGTGCCTGGCTCCGGTCCTCAGCGACGTGCCAATTGCCCTTCTGGCTCTGCTCGTGCTCGGCCAGCTCTCCGCGAATGCTCAGCATGTGCTGCGGGCGAGTGGAGGGATGCTCCTCCTCTACCTCGCCTGGATGACCTTCCGCCAGTGGCGCAACCCGGCCACACCAGACGCGCACCGTTCGGCGCCCCGGACACTCCTCCAAGCCGTGCTGGTCAACGTGCTCAACCCCAATCCGTATCTCGGATGGGCGCTTGTGCTCGGACCTTCAGTCATCGCCGCCTGGCACGAACACCCGGCAAACGCCGTGGCGCTGGTGGGGGCGTTCTACGGCACCATGGTCGCGATGCTGGCGCTGTTCATTCTCCTGGTCGGCTGTTGTCTTTCACGCTATTCCACTGACGGTTTCTCACGTTCTGCCGTGATGGTCTAATGGCGGCCTTTCACATTGCGTCGTGTACCGGTGGTGGGTGCCGCGACGCGGGCGCGGTGACGCGTGATCGCCCCACCCCCCGCCCGCCCCCCAGGGCGGGAGCGCGTTTGGCGCCATAGCTCCCGCCAGGACGACGCCGATGCGTCTGGTGACCGGGATGACGGTGACGAACGGACCGGCGACCGGTGATGGTCGCCGGTCCGTCGTCCTGCGCGAGTCCTCCGGGGCGCTCGGGTCGCTCGCCAGCGGAGCCCTACCCTCCCGCGGAGGCGAGGCGCCTCGGGTCAGGCCACTTCGGGGAGGGCGGCCTGGACATGCTCGGCCGTGGCGGTGCGCGCGCGGGTGAGCGCGGCGGCCAGCAGCGTGTGGTGCGCGAGCAGATTGATCTTGCGGGGCAGGCCGGAGGTCGCTTGGAAGAGGGCTTCTTCGGCGGGCGCATCAAAGAGCGGGAGCTCGGCGCCCGCCAGGCGCAGGCGATGCGCGAGGTAGGGCGCGAGTTCGTCACGCGTGAGCGCCGTCATGTGGTACCGGATCACGATGCGTTGGGCGAGCGCCTCGTGGACGGCCATGGTCAAGCGGCGCCGCAGTTCGGTCTGGCCGAGCAAGAGCAGACAGAGGCGATTCTCGGCATCCATCTGATAGTTGGTGAGCAAGCGGAGATCCTCGAGGACGTCGGGGCGCAAGTGGTGCGCCTCGTCGACGACGAGGATCGGGCGGATGCGGGCGTCGGTGGAGAGGCGGGAGACCTCACTCTTGATCTGGCGATAGAGCGCGGCCCGGGAGCGTTCGACGGCGAGGCCCATCTCCCAGGAGATCGTCTTGTAGAGGTCCATGACGTTGCCCGTGGACAGCGCGACGTAGATGACGCGATACAGGCCGGTGTGCAATTGCGTGAGCACTTTGCGGCAGGCGCAGGTCTTGCCGCTCCCGCTGTCGCCGGTGACGAGGCCGATGCCGCGCAGGTCGAGCAGATGCGTCAGGCGGACGTCGAGTTCGCGGCTGCTGGCCGAGGGGAAGAGGTCCTCGGGCGCGATCTCGTGCCCAAAGGGATGGTGCGTGAGGGCGAAGTGTTTGCGGTACATGTTAGAAATCTCCCTGGTCGAGTCGCCGCAGCGGCAAGCCCGGCGGTGGGACCGGCGCGGGCTGATCGGCGGCGAGGAGTTTCGAGCCGTGATGGCGGCGCACGAAACAATTGGCGTAGGCATCGACCGGCTTCGCGGTTTCGATCAGGCGTCCGCGGTGATGGACCTGGATGCCGCGCTGGCGGCGGGTCGGGTCGAAGCGCAGCGTGACCGTCTCCCCGATGAGCGCGGCATCGACCTCGTAGGCGACGCCCGCCAAACTGACGGTCCGATCGGTCTGGACCTTGCGCGTCTCCTCGAAGAGGAAGAGATCGGTGAGGTCGCTGGGCAGCGTGATCGCGTCAGCATGGCTGGCCCAGCGCTCGCTCGGCGTGTCGCCGTCGAGGCCGCGATGTGGGGTGTGATGGTACTCATCCTCGACCCAGCCCGCGAGCCGGCGATTGAGCCGCTCGATCGACGACGTATCGATGTCGGTGAGGGCCGGCAGGAGCTGCAGGCGTGCGGTCCGAAACCAGCGCTCGAGCTTCCCTTTTCCCTGAGGCAAATAGGGCCGAGCGTGGATGAGCGTTACGCCGAGCTTCGCGCACACCAGCGCGAGATGGCGCGAGCGAAACGCGGAGCCGTTGTCCACATAGACGCGCTTCGGCAATCCGCGACGACGGATCGCCTGCTCGAAGACGGGGAGGAAGGCGGCGATGCCTTCGCTGCGGGCGAAGGCCGCGTGCGGGATGAGGCGCGTCGCATCGTCGAGCAACGCGATGAGGTACGTCTTGTGTCGGCGCCGATCGTCCGGATCGAGCACGCTCGGGCCGTGCATCACATCGCTCATCCAGAGTTCGTTGGGCGCGTCGAAGGCGAAGCGGCGGCGGTCGGTGGTGGTGGCTTCGGCCCGCGGACGCGCGTGCAGGCCGTGCGCGACGAAGAGCCGATGCACGGTGGCGCGCGCCACGAGCAACGTGTCGGGCAGCAGCCCCTGCGCCCGCGCGGCGGTGATCAGGCGCGCGGTACTCAACGCGGGCTGCGCCTCCTTGAGCGCGCACAGCCGGTCCGCGATGTCCTGCGGCAGCGCCCGGGCGGTGCCGCGATCGGCGCGCGGCTGCGGCTTCAGCGCCTCGAAGCCGCCGCGGCGATAGGCGTAGAGCCAATCGCGCAGGGTCTCGGCGGCGACCCGGCGGCGGCGCGTGCCGGGAATGTCATAGTCGCGATCGGCTTTCTCGCGCAGCCGGGCGTGCAGCGTGTGCGCGTGGGGCGGCAGGTGCAGCAGATCGGCGAGCAGGCCGTAGCGAAACAGCGCCACGGTCTCGGGCAGTGGGGGGCCAGCGGACACGATCGCCATGCGAATCCTCCTCGACCGCGGGATCGCGGTCGGGCGGAATCCTCACCCAACCGCGCGCGGCGCGTCTGCCCCCATGTCGTGTTGGGCGCCGGCGCCCCGGGCGGCGCGCCGGCGGGGCACGGGACCGAATCCGAGCGGCCGCGGCAGCGCGGACAGGTAGGCGAGCGCCGCGAGGCGCAAGGCCACCAACGCCTGGTCGGTGTGCAGCGCCGTGCGCACTGCGACGACCTGCGCGGGCACGCCGAGCAACGCCGGCAGCAGCGTCACCACGGTGAGGAGCGTCGCCCGCACCGGGGCAAGGCGGCGGCGCACCCAGCGCACCGCCGACGGCAGATCGACCTCAGGACGCAAGGCGTCCGCCGCGGCCTCGACGCTCCGGGCGCCCTCGACCTGCGCGACCACCTCCTCCATCGCCGCGAGCGTGCCCGGAAAGCGACCGGCCAGACAATCGGGCAGCAGGCTAAAGGTCTCGTGCGCGGTCGGACAGTAGTACCGCGCGATCTGCATCCCGACCGGCGTCGCGCGGACGTAGGTGCCATGACGCGCGAAGCCACAGCCCCCTGCCGGATGACGGGGACAGCACATGAGGCTTGCATCGTGCCAGGCCTGTTGGACAACATAGGCCTCGCCGGTCAAGGGACTGTCGTGACGCAGTTGCAACCGGCCAGGGGGCGGACGGGGCCAACCGTCGCGTCCCCACTCTCCCTTCCCCGTCGACGCGCACGTCGGCGGCGGGAGTGTTCTATCACGACGCGTCGCCCACGCACAGCTCACGCTGTCCCGTGTGCGCCGCCACTTCCTCACCGGCAGAATCTGAGACAAATAGGCAGGTGGATTACGCGGTTACGTGAGCGCTAACAGCGGGCTTCGAGATGTTGAGAACGCTCTACCGAATGTCTTGAACGCTACCAATGACCTCAAGCTCATGATTGAGCGGCTCCGAATGGGTATCGATCAGTCGGGTGATCGTCTGGTGCGAAGCTCGAGCGATGTCGCACACAAAGTCGAGGAGACCCTGCCTCATGTTGAAGGGGCCACTCACGACCTCGGGCTTGCAGTTGAGCAATTCCTGTTCGGTATTGAACAGTCCGGCAATCGGGTAGTGGGAAGCGCGAACACTATCGCGGAGAGAGTTGATTCTCTGCATTCCCAGCTTGATACCAGTGCTGACAAGGTTGACCAAGCTGTGGAGGACGTCGTGGATTTTCTAAGGAGGCGGGTATCAGATGCCTGACCAGCGAAAGGCCCGACGGGAGTTAGTTCTAAGCATGACGTTGGCTGAGCTGTTTCTCCTGTTGATGATGCTGGTGTGGGTCGCATCGCGACCCGGCGCGATTTCCCTCTGCGAGACTGAACTCAACAGATGCTCGGATGAACGAAAGACCCTCAAGCTCCGGGTTGAAGCTCTCACGAGCCAACTGGCAGACCGTGAGTGGCGATTGAAGTTCTGGCGGGACCGGTACCCTGGAATCACTGAGCTACCTCCCGGCACAGTTCCCGAACCAACGGGCAGCGGAGGCAAAGACAAGAAGCCGTGCACGTCAGACAACGTTCTCGTTCAGGCGTCGGTCATCAACGGACAGACTCGGGTTCAGTTTCTGAGCAGTAGTATGGACTCGATTCAGGGCCTAGTCGCGGCGGGATCGCCCGGACTACTGGAACGCGGCACATCGTTGGCCAGCCACGAGGACATCCAACGCCTGCTGGCTGCCGTCGAAGCTCACTCCCAAAGGAACGACTGCCGGTTCCACTACCGGCTGGACTACTCAACCAACGATGACTACTTTGTCGGTAGAACTGGATTCGAACCGCCCTTCTATCCCGGTCGGATGAGACGACTCAAATGAGTCTTGACACCGAACTTCTCCAGCTTCGGGTTGACGTCATTCTGAAGTCCCTCGGGGAGCGTTGCTTGTCGGATAGCTCCCTTCGGGAGACTGCGGGTTTGAGGCTGAACAGAGGGGAGTCGATGGAGGACGTGTTCCAGTGTCTTTCCCTGCTTGTCTTCCCTCAGACAGCGCAATTCGACCCTCCGATCCCGACTGGGGATGGGGGCGGCCCGCAACATGGGTCCTGGCCACCAGCAACTGCTGGCACCCCGCGAAGTCCGACTGGCAGTGACAAAAGCCGGCAACATGAAACCTGGCCACGGACAACTGCTGGTGCCCCGCCACGACCAACTGACGGCGGCGATGGCCCGCAGAATAAGGGCGTCTCGAAGAAAGAGGCCCCTAGAGCCCCGCATCGCACGGAGCGCGAGATCCGGAGGCTTTCGTTCTTCGCACGACTGATTGACTTGGTCCGGCGTTTCTTCCATTGGCTGTAAGGGCCTGTCGATCGGAGCCGCTGCACTGCACCCAGCGCGTCTTAATCGTGAGCAGCGTCACGTTCGTTTCGCCCCGTTCGATCTCGCCAATGTGCGCCCGGTGAAGTCCGGAGCGATCTGACAACACGTCCTGGGTCCAGCCAAGCTTCAGCCGTAACCGTCGTACGGTCCTTCCGAGCCGGGCGTAGACAACTTGCACACCGCCAAGTGTCCGGGTATCCTTCCCGAATCAATACTGGTAATAACCAGCACGCCACAATCGACCAGCCACGAACCGGGTATCCACATGCTGGTCGCAGGCGGCGTGCCGGCAAGCGGCCTGGGCGACCTTACGGCGTCGTTCTTCTTTTCGCCCAATTCCAAGAAACTCGTCTGGGGCGTGGGCCCGGTGTTCATCCTCCCGTCCACGCAGGAGCCGACGCTCGGTTCCGGCAAGTGGTCCGGAGGGCCGACATTCATCGTGCTGAAGCAATCGGGCCCATGGACCGTCGGGGCGCTGTGGAACCAGGTGTGGTCGTTCAGCGGGAGTCCGGGCCGCAAGGACGTCAGCCAGATGTTCTTTCAGCCGTTTCTCTCCTATACCACCAAGAAACTCGTCACGTTCTCGGTGAACAGCGAGTCGACGGCGAACTGGGAAGCCGAGGGCGACCAGTGGACCGTGCCGATCAACTTCGTCGTGTCGAAGCTCACGACGTTTGGCGTGTTCCCCGCGAGCTATCAGTTTGGTGTCGGCGCCTACGTCGTCAGCCCCGAGGGCGGACCGACGTGGCAGTTGAGATCCGCGATCGTCATCATCTTGCCGCGCAGGAGGTGAGAAGCGAACGCTATTCCGGACGTTGCGGTGCGCAAGAGGAGCAGGGCAAATGAAACACATGGTCTCGGGATGCGTTCTGTGTCTGGGCTCGGAGGGGGCGCCCACGGCGTCCGATAGCGGGTGTTACGTTAACTCGGCCCGGCGGGCCCGGCTTCCTATCGTCGCTTCGGAAGTAGGCGACCGCACGTCACCGTCTCGGCCTCACGCGCCCGGTCGCCTGCATGTGGTGGCCAGGCGCTGCGTTTGTACGCGTGGCATAGGGCTGTGGGCATGGGCTGACTACTCGGGTGGCTCCTGGGGCTCGCCAGGCTCCGGCAGCGCCAACGCTGGCTCGCTCTCGATGAGGTCCGAGGCGCCGAAGTCAGGCCTCGACGACACGAAGAGGTGCGACACGCCGGTCACTTGGACGCGCTCGACCGGCTTGCCATCGAGGTACGCGCCAGCGAGCTGCACGAATAGGAAGCTCTTGGCCTCGGGCGCGCGCAGGCCGCGCTCGATCGCGTTGCGGTACAACTCGGGCTCCTCCTGGGCGAGCCAGTTGAAGATGCCCTTGATGGTGCCGCTCGGCAACTTGTTTCGCGCGCCTCGCGGCCTGCCAGCCCGCTTGTCGCCCTTCACGAACGGAACGCCTGAGCCTCGCATTGCAGAACTCGTTTCCCCGCGCACGTTCCACTCTACACCCTCGGAGCCATGCGCGTGTTGGTTCCATAAAAGCGTTCAGCGCAGCAGCGGCCCGGTGTCCCCCTCCTCCCGGTCCCGTGCGACGGCGGCATCTGGGCGAATGGCAGCGGGCGATGGTGGGGAAGCGGACTGCTGCCCTGAAGCACGCTCGGCGACAGGTCGGCAAACTTGCCGACGTGCCCAGTCAGTCCGAAGCAGCCTCGACGCTCAACCTGAGCGAGAGGAGCATCAGGAGCGCGGGCCGGGTCATTGACTCCGGCCTGCCCGGCCTGGTGCGGGCGGTGGACCGGGGCGCCGTGTCATCGGGAGACACCCCTGATGTCTCCCCGCTCCGCGCGCGGGGGGAACCATCGGCTAAAGTCGCGTAGCGCGACTTTAGTGGTGCCCCCGCTCCGCGCGCGGGGGGAACCATCGGTCGCTTGTCGCCGGCGTCAGGCTCAGGGCTCAGGATGCCTCCCTCGCCGGCACACGGGGCGCAGGCGAGGCGAACGGCCGCGGCGACGATGATGGGATCGACGATGGGGAAGACCGCCCGAAAAGGCGCTGGTTTGGTTCCCTAATGGTTCCCAGAGCTATTACCCCGACGGGCCTCCGGCGGGCCTGTCGTCGGAAACCCTTGTATATATTGCTGTTGAGTGGTGGGCGCTAGTGGATTCGAACCACTGACCCCCGCCGTGTGAAGGCGGTGCTCTACCGCTGAGCCAAGCGCCCACTCAGAACGTGCAAGACGTACTAGTCTACCGAAATCCCGTCCGTCCGGGCAACCGTTTGAGGGACGCGACGTTCGCGCCACGCGGAGGCCGCCTCGCGCTACTTCCGCGTCTCGGGCAGCCTCCGACGCGCGGGCCCGTCGTAGTGTGCGTCCTTTGGATCAATCCGGCGCAAGGCCTGGTGCCGCGCCCGCTCCTCGACGGCGTGCGCCAGAAGACCCGGCACGCGCGCAACGATGAACAGGCCGTTGCCGATGTCGGGGTCGAAGCCAAGATCGCCGCAGACCGCCGCGATCGCGCCGTCGATATTGAGCGGCAACGGATGCTGCGCCCGTCCGGGCATGGCGTGGAGGACTCGCTCGACCACGCGCAGGAGGCGGCAGTGTTCGCCATCGAGATCGAGTTCGTGCGCCAACTGCAGGAGCCGACCGGCGCGGGGATCGCGCGTGTGGATGCGATGGCCGAAACCTGGCGGATTCGGCCCGTGGCCTTTCCACTTCTCGAGAAGCTGCCGGGCGGTGTCCTCGTACGAGACGCCCGACCGGTGGATGGCCAGCCCTTCCTGCAGACACCCCATGCAGTTCTCGATGTCGCCGCCGTGGTAGGTGCCGAACGCGAGAACGCCAGCCGCCACCGAGTCGCGCAGCGGCGCGCCCGATGTGGCCACGTTCCGGGCGGCGAGCGTGGACGGCGGCGTCACGCCGTGATCGATGGAGGACACCAGCACGGCGCCGAAGAGCTTCCCGATGGCGGGTGTCGGCAGTTCCCCGCGCAGCAGCAGGTACACGGCTTCGCTGAAGGTCAGCCGCCCCATCAGTTCGTCGACGGGATAGCCGCGGATCTCAATCTCGTTCGGCGCAATTCGCGTGATGGCGGTCGCCCACTCATCGGCAGTGGGCACGCGCCGCCGCCGCTCGATGCCGCCAGGCCCGCGATCGGAGCTCGAACGGGTGTGATCCATGACCGTGGCCTCACAGCGTGCCGTAGAGTCGGTCCCCGAAATCGCCGAGCCCGGGCACGATGAACTTCCGCGCGTTCAAACCCTCGTCGATGACCGGCGTGTAGATGTCCACATCGGGATGGCGATGCTCGAC
>Ga0315273_10013484_pt1 | contig 10504 bp, 9 predicted proteins | sample YL17G02_0_MG_FD_205753 | JGI IMG/M metagenome (GOLD analysis project Ga0315273, IMG submission 205753) | Sediment microbial communities from Yellowstone Lake, YNP, Wyoming, USA - YL17G02_0 | ecosystem: Environmental > Aquatic > Freshwater > Lake > Sediment | place: USA: Wyoming | collected... | reverse complement strand
CTACCAGCCGCCGTAGTTCATCGAGGGCCAGCCTCACGGCTCCCACGAGGCGCGCGGCCGCGCCTGTGCGACACGAGCGCGGGGTTTGAGAGCGGGCGCTCGCCGATGCCGACGCCATCGGCCTCGCCCCGGAGACGCCGGCCTCGGCTCACCTCGAGGCGCTGCGATGGAAACAGCTGACCGAAGCCGAACTGCCCAAGGCGCCGCGCCGCCCCTGACCCGCGCCGCCCGCGCCCTTCCGGAAGGACGCCTGGCATGATTGTCGATGCGCTGGCCAACCGTGCGGCCTACGCCCCGCTGGGCCCGGACATTGTCGCCAGGCTGGAGTTCCTGCACGGCGCCGATCTCGCCGCGCTCCCCTGCGGCCGGTACGCCCTCGATGACGGTCGGCTCTACGTCATGGTGAGCGAGTACCTCACGAAACCGCGCGAGGAAGGCCGCTGGGAAGCCCATCGCCGCTACCTCGACGTGCACGCCGTCGTCGCGGGCGCCGAGGCCATCGGCTACGCACCGGTCGACGCGCTGCAACCGACCAGCGAGGAGCCGGACCGCGACATGATCTGGTTGTCGGGCGACGGCGACCTCGTCACGCTGCGGCCCGGTCACTTCCTGGTCGCCTGGCCTGGCGAAGGGCACATGCCCGGCCTGGCCGTCGGCGCGCCGGTCGCCGTGAAGAAGATCGTGGTCAAGGTGGCCGTCACACCCTGGTCCAGGAACCTACAGGAATCCCATGCCCGCGCCGAACGAATGGACGACGGCGGCACATCCTCACCGCCCGACGGCGGGAGCCTGCGCCGCGCCTGACGGCCGGAATCGCGATCTCCGCCACACGCTGGAACCAGTCGCGGCCGACCAGCAGCAGCGAGCCGTGCTCGGGATACCAGGCGAGCGCGGTGCCGCCGTACTCGAAGCCGTTCTGATCGGTGGGCGCTCCGGGAAGCCGGAACGCGCCCTCGTACCGCAGGTCGTCTGGGCCCAACAGCTTCGCGGGCGCCGACCCGAGCGCCGCGGACACGCCGAGGATCAGGCTGCAGACGACGACCAGCGACGCGCGCACTCGCCCCTCCTCGTGTGATGGCCGCGGCCCGATGCGGCAGGCGAACGACACGATATCTACCGCGCGAGGCCACGCGGTCCGTGAGAAACTACGCGAGGGTGGAGGGCTCCATGCGACAACGGGTGGTGTGGCTCGGGGCGCTGCTGGCGGCGTCATTCGCGACAACGCCCCTCTTCCTGGCCGCTCGCATGGAGGGGCGTTCCGGCCAGGTGCCGGGCACCTTTCGCGCGCACATCACGCTCGTGCCGGTGGACGTGCGCGTTCTCGATCGCGACGGCAAGCTGGTCACCGACCTGACCCGGGACGATTTCACGCTGCTCGAGAACCGGGTGCGGCAGACGATCAGCCACTTCTCCCTGCAGGTGCTGAAGCCCGAGCCGGCAGACCCGACGGCGCGGCCGATGCTGCGCAAGATCCCGGCACTGGATCTGGCGCCGCAGAACCATCGGATCTTCCTGATCGTGCTCGGCCGCGGCCGCCTGCAAGAGCCGTCGAAAGGCCTCGACGGCCTCATCCGGTTCGTGCGCGAGCGGCTGCTGCCGCAGGACCTGGTGGCCGTGCTCGCGTGGAACCGGGCGACGGACTTCACGACCGAACGCGAGAAGATCGTCCAGGTCCTCGACCGGTTCAAGCGCCAGCACGAGCGCATCGAGTCGCGGCTCTCGAACCAGCTTGGCGGGCTGATGGCCATCTACGGGAGCAAGGCCATCCCTGCGTCGATGCAGGCCGAGATCGACGCGGTCTTCCGCGGCCCGGGCCTGCCGCCGGCACGACAGGTGCTTCCGGGGCGCGTGAACGACGCGGGCCAGATCGTGGACGACAACCGGCGCACCACCGACGCGATGCAGCGGCCGGCCGCCGTCGGCGACACGAACCAGATCGCGTCGGCCTTCGACCGGTTGCAGGCCGACACCGCGACCGACCTGCCCTTCGAGGACTACGTCGCCCGGAGCGCCGAGACGTTCCAGGATCTGGGCAATCTCTACACCGGCATCGAGTACCTGCGCTATCTCGAGGTGCAGATCAAAGTGTCGGTGGCCCGGGACGAGAAGAAGGTTGCGCGCGAGGCGCTGGTCGAGGCGGTCGTGCAGCTGGACCGGGTCGTCTTCAAGACGTTGGACGATCGACACGTCGCCAAGCTGGACATCAGCGTGTTCTGCGCCGACGCCAGGGAACGGCTGGTCGGCGAGCTGTGGCAGTTCATGGACCTGAAGCTGAAGGACGCCACCTACGAGCGGATGAAGAAGGAGGGCGTGCCGTACCCGCAAAGGTCGCGCTGCGCGGCGAACCGAAGTGGGTAGAGGTGGTGGTGTACGACTACGAAGCCGACCTGCTGGGCAGCGCGGTCTTCAAGCTGAAGTAGGGCGCGGGGGTGAGAGGTGCGCCCGCGAGCCACTGGACGTCCGCCGCCACCGGGCCAGCGAGGGACGTGCGGCCGCGCCCCGATGTCTCCGTCAGGGCGTCGGCCCGCGGCCAGGCTTGGCGAACCGCGTGTTGTCGAGCGGCGCAGTGCGTGCCGGAGCGCGTGCGGTTCGGCGAGGCGGCGGCGCCGGCAGGCGCCCGATAGCGTCCTGTTATAATGGCCGCCTCAGCGACCCTTGTTCCGTGTGGCCACAACGGGTGTCGAGACCGATGGAGCTTGCAGGCGATGCGGCGCGGATGGCGAGCTGGCCCGAGCGCGCGCCTGGACGCCTGCTCGCCCTGATCGGCGCGCTCTTCCTGCTCGCCTACGCCGCCAGCCTCGTGTGGCTTCCCAAGCCCGACGGCCGCATCGTTGTCGGCGACGCAGTGCAGCACTACGTCTACCTCCGGTCGGTCGTCTTCGACGGCGACCTGCAGTTCGACAACGAGTACGCGCGGCTGTACGGGCCGCGGACGGGGCCGGAAGGCACGGGCTGGCGCTTCTACGATCGCACGGCGACCGGGTACGCGCCCAACATGATGTCGATCGGCCCTGCCATCATCTGGTCCCCGCTCTACCTCGTCACCACGGCAGGCGTGGCCGCCGCCGACCAACTGGGCGCCGGCTATCCGCTCGACGGCTACGGCCGCCTGTTCCAGGCCAGCGCGGGATTCAGCGGCATCCTGGCCGCGACCGTGGCCGCCTGGCTGGCGTTCGCGTGGGCGCGGCGCGTGTTCGGCGCGCGTCCCGCCATCTGGGCGACGCTGACCGTCTGGCTTGGCTCGTCGGCGGTCTACTACTCCGTCATCTCGCCGACTTACTCGCACGCGTCCTCGATGCTGACGGCGAGCCTGTTCTTCTACGCCTGGGGCCGCACGCTGGATCGGCAGACTCCATGGCGCTACGCGCTCGTGGGGGCGCTTTGCGGACTCACGGCGCTCGTGCGCTGGCAGGATGCGGTGTTCCTCGTCGTTCCCGCGCTCGACGTCGCGTGGCACCTGCGCGAGGGAGGCGGCACGGCCGGCCGACGCGTCGCCCGCGCGGGCGGCCACCTGCTGGCGTGCGGCCTGGCCGCGCTCGCGGCGTTCCTGCCGCAGATGATCGCGTGGACGGCGATCTACGGCGGGCCGTTCCTGGTCCCGCAGGGCAGCGCCTTCATGCGGTGGACCTCGCCCAGCCTGTTCGCAGTGCTGTTGTCGGACGTGCACGGGCTGATCTCCTGGACGCCGGTCGTCGCGCTCGCCCTTGCCGGGTTCGCGTGGGTGTGGCGCGGGAACCGCCTGCTGGGAACGGCCGTCGCGGCGGTGTTCGTCCTCGAGTGGTACGCGAACGCCGCCGCGGCTGACTGGTGGGCCGGCGAGGCATTCGGCGCGCGGCGATTCGTGAGCTGCTTCCCGGTGTTCGTGCTGGGCCTGTCCGCCGTGTACGCGCGCCTGCGGCCGAGGTGGGTGCCGGCCGTCGCGGTGGTGTTCGTCGGGCTGAACTTCCTGCTCTTCGTCCAGTACCAGGCGTTCATCAAGGGGCTTCGCGACCTGGCGCCGTACCCGCGCGGGTTCTACGCAATGTGGATCGCGCGCTTCGTCGTCCCCTTCCGTCTCGCCGCGAAGTTATGGCACGCATTGCTGTAGCCGCCCGCGTCTTCGTGGCCACGCTGCTCGTCTACGTCGCCACGGCCGGCGGCAGCCTGACCTCGAGCGATGCGGTCGTCGCCTTCGACGTGACGAAGAACCTGTGCGAGCACGGCTCGCTCGCCTACTCGGGCGAGTTGCTCGGCATGGACGCGCACCGGGGCGTGGACGGCCGGTACTACGCCCCGTTCGGCGTGGCGCAATCGGTCTACAACATCCCCTTCTACCTGGCTGGACGCAGCGCGCAACGGCTGCTCGGCGTGCGTCTCGGCAGGGCCGACAGCGTGCCGAAGGCGGCCGTGTCGCTCGGCGGTACGGTGGTGGCGGCCGCCTGCGTGGCGCTCACGTGGCTGCTGGCGCTGGAGGTCTCGGGCGCGGCGTCGGTGGCATTCGGCGCCGCCGCGCTGTTCGGGTTCGCGACCGTGTTCTGGCCGTACTCCAAGTTCGGCTTCAACGCGCCGCTGGCGACGTGCTGCCTGCTGGCCGGGACGCTGGGGGTGTGGTCGGGCGTTCACCGCAGGCGCGTGCTGCCGGTGGCGGCCGGCGGCCTCGCGTTCGGCGTGGCGATGCTGACGCGTCACGAGCTGGTCATCGCGCTGGTGCCGGCGGCCGTCTTCCTCGCCGTGGCGCACCCCCGCTCGCGGCTGGTGGTGAACCAGGCGGCCGCGGGCGCGGCGGGGTTCGCCGTCGGCTTCGGCGCCTGGATGGCGCTGAACGTCGTGCGCTTCGGCAACCCTCTGAACCCGGGGTACCTCGGCGACCCCAATCCCGCCTTCGGCAGCTCGGTGGCTTGGGGGCTCTACGGGCTGCTGGCGTCGCCGTCGAGTTCGCTGCTGCTCTACTGCCCGGTGGTGCTGCTCGCGGTCCCGGCGCTTGTCGCCTGGTGGCGGGAGGACCGCGCGGCCACGGTCCTGTTTGCCGGCCTGTTCGTCACGCTCCTCGCCTTCTACGCGCAACTGGGCAACTGGGTCGGCGGTCGATCCTACGGCCCGCGCTACCTGGTGCCGGCGCTGCCCTTCCTCGCCATCGCCGCTGCGCGATGGCTGCAGAAGCAGGGCCGCGGAGTCGTGCGAACGGTCGCGTGGGCGCTGTGCGCGCTGAGCGTGACGGTGCAGTTGCCCGGCGTGCTGGTGGACTACTCGAAGGTGAGCGTGGCATGGGCCCGCCTGTACGCGGCGGGCACGGTTCCCGATCGGCGCGTGACCTGGTCCGCCTCCCCGCTGCTGCTCAACACGAAAGCGGCGATGGAGGCGGTGCCGCGCAACGCGCGCTACGTCGCGGGCCTCGACGCCCCTCCGCGCGCCGCAGCCGGTCCGGCCGAGTCGCGGGACTTCGCGCAGCAGTTCGCGTTCTCGCTCGACTTCTGGTGGCTGTACCTCTTCTACCTGGGCGCGTGGGGGCGGGCGGCGGCGCTGTGCGCGGGGCTCGCGCCGCTGGCGCTGGGAAGCGCGCTCGGATGGCGCACGTGGAAGGGATCCCAAACGCAAGACGAGAAACGAGAAACGAGAAACGTAAAACGAGAAACGAGAAACGAGAAACGTAAAACGAGAAACGAGAAACGAGAAACGAGAAACGAAGAACGTAAGGCAACCACCGACGTGGTCAGCGTCCCTGCATTCTGCGTTTTGCGTTTTGCGTTCTACAACATCAGTCCTCGACGCTGACGATGACCGGCTCGATCATGACCCCCTTGATCACCCGGCGCACCTCGTCCAGCGCGACAACGTTGTTCGGGTTGGTCATGGCGAGCGTCAGGCGGTTGTTGCAGAACGCGATCGGCACCACCTTGTGCTCGTTGACGATCGAGGGCGGCAGCCGCGAGAGGACGCGCGGGTCCACGCGCACGCGGGCGAGGTTGACGAAGTCGATGCCGACGCGCTGGCTGGCGTGATCCAACCGCCCGGCCAGCGCCGCGGTCATCGCCAGCGCGAACTCGGGTTGTTCGCGCATCGCGCACTCGAAGTCTTCGCGCGACAGGACTGCGCAGGTCGTCTGCTGCACGGCCACGCACGAGGCCGACCGGGTCTTCTTGGTCAGCAGTGCCATCTCGCCGACCATCTCGGTGGGGCCCAGTTTCCTCAGCAGGAATTCCACGCCCGACTCGGGGTCCTTCCGCCGGACCGCCACCAGCCCTGACAGGATCAGGAACGCCGAGTCGCCCGGGCCGCCCTGGCGCACGATCACCGTCTGCGGCGCGAACTCGAGCAGCGGCATGCGCCGCTCGAGCTCGGCAACCGCCGACGAGGACAGGCCGGCGAACAGCGGCACCTCGGAGAGGGAAGCGATCATGGCAGGTCGGCGACTACAATTCCGTCAGGCCGAAGCGGAGGGCAACCCAATCACTCCCGATCCCGAATGGGCGGGTCCCCGCAGTGGCTGGTATCGGGACCGCCCGGCGTGTCCGCGTCTGCCAGGATGGCCTTGAGATCGGAGAAGCCGAGCGGCCACACCTCGACCGGCTCGGCCTTGCCCTTCACCGTGATCGAGGTGAGGCGTCCCTGCCACAGCCCGCTTGCCAGGTGCCGGCAGGAATCGACGCCGACAACCACGTCGGTCGCCAGTTCCTTGGTCGCGGTCTCGAACCGGAACGCCAGGTTGATCGCATCGCCCAGCGCCGTGTATTCCCGCCTGGCTTTGGCCCCCACGGTCCCGAGCACCGCCAGCCCGCTGTTCACGCCGCAGCCGATCCGCAGCGGCGCCGGCAGCCCTTCGGTGCGCGCGTTGATCCGTTCGATCGCCAGGTGGATGTCGCGGGCCGTCCGCAGCGCGGACAGGACGCTCGCGCCCAGCGTGCTCTCTGCCGCCGTCCAGCGCGCCATCACCGCGTCGCCGATGAACTTGTCCACCAGGCCGCCGTTGGCCTGCACCGCGCGCGTCGCGTCGTTGAAGAGCGCGCCCATCACGGTAGCCAGCCGTTCGGGCGCCAGCTGTTCTGACAGCCGGGTGTAGCCCCGGACATCGGCCACCAGGATCGTCAACTGCGACACGACCCCGCCCATTGTGAGCACCGTGCGGCCGCCGGTCTCGTCCACCTCCCAGGGGATGGCTGGGCCGGCGTCCGAGCTGATGAAGGTGATCACCTGGCTCCCGACGCGAATCTGGTCGCCGTGCTTCAGCTCGTGAGGCACCACGACGCGCTCGTTGTTCACGAACGTCCCGTTCACGCTGCCCACGTCCATGACGCAGTAGCGCCCGTTGCCGAGCATCCGGACCATCGCGTGGCTGCGCGAGACCCGGGAGTCCGGGACAACCACGTCGTTGGGCTGCACGCGCCCGATGGTCGTGACCTCGCGGCACACGACCTCGAGGGATTCGTGCTCGGTTTTCAGCAGCAGTTTCGGCGGCATGGATCTTGGTGCAGATTATGTGTCGGGACGCACCCGGATCGCCAGACATCTTCCAGGGCCGGAGGCGTGAAAATTGAATGAAGTCTTCACGCACCGCCCTGGAATCTGTCAGGCCCCTTCGGGGCTTCGCCCGAACGATCGCTATCGCGTCTCCTCGTAGGGCCCGGCGACCACCACCGCGGCGCGCTCGGGAACCAGGTAGCGGGCCGCCATCGCGTTCACGGCGTCGATCGTGACGTCGCCGATGAGTCCCGGCAGGCGGACGTCGTAGTCGAGGCCCAAGCCGAAGCACTCGGCGCGCTGCAGGAACGCGGCGATGCTGCCGTTGGTCTCGAGCGTCCTCGGCATCGACCCGATGAGGTACTGCTTCGACTCGGTCACCTCGCGCGGCGTCACGCCGTCGGCCGCCAGCCGCCGCACTTCTTCGTCGATGGAGTCGATGGCCCGGTCCACGTGCCGCGGATCCACGCCGGCGCGAATGACCAGCGGCCCGCGGGCGACGTTCGCGTCCAGCGCGCTGAACACATAGTACGCCATGCCCTGCCGTTCGCGAATGCTGTCGCCGAGCCGGCCGCCGAGCGCGTACTGCCCCAGCACGTTGTTCATGATGAGGAAGGCGTAGTACTCCGGATCGTTGCGGGCGATGGTCACGAACCCGTACGCGACGTCCGCCTGCACCTTGTTCATCATCGGGACCACCAGGCGCTGCCGCCCGGTTGCCGGGGTCGGGCCGTCCAGCGGCACCACGGGCGACGGCCGCGCCGCCCAGCCGCCGAAGACCCGCGCCGCCTGTTCGCTGGCGCCGCGCACCTCGACCTCGCCCACGATCACCAGCGACATCGACGACGGCGTGAAGGCCGACGCGTGGAATGCCAGGAGGTCCTCGCGCGACACCGCCCCGACCGTTTCGACGGCGCCCTTCGTGCTCCGGCCGTACGGGTGGCCACCCGGGTAGAGCGTCCGCATCAACCCTTCGACTGCCATGACCGCCGGGCTGTCCTCGTCCTGCCGGATGGCCGTGAGGATCTCGCCGCGGCGCGTCTCGACCTCCTCCTGTGGGAAGGTCGGGTGGAGGCAGATGTCGCCGACCACGTCGAGCATCCGCGCGAAATCCCCGGACAGGCAGGTGCACGCCAGCGTCAACTGGTGGCGCGTCACCGTCACCATCAGCGACACGCCGCCGACGTCGAGCGTCTCGGCGATCTCGTCGGCCGATCGTGTTGCGGTGCCGCGGTCGATGACGCGAGAGACGAAGTGCGCCAGGCCCACCCGTTCGGGCGGGTCGCAGATGCTCCCCGCGCGGAACGTGGCGCTGAACGTCACAGCCGGCGTCGTGTGCGTGGCCTTGACGATGACCACGCCGCCGCCGGGAAGGACCTCGCGGCTGGGCGCCAGCCCCTGGTGGACGGCCATGGTCATCGGGCCTCCGAGACCGGGCCGCCCGACGGCGACTTCGTGTCGGGGCCGGCCGGCGTTCCGCTGCCGGGCGGCAGCGGAATGAACCATCCCACCGTCCGGTTGGCCGGACGCAGGTACTTGCGGACCGCCCGCCGCACGTCGTCCAGCGACGCCGCGGCGATCTTCGACGGCAGGTCGCGGTACACGTTCACGCTGGCCACGGTCTCGAAAAAGCCCATCTGGTGGGCGATGTTGGTGACGCTGTCGGTCTCGAACACCAGGCGCGCTCGCAACTGGCTCCTGGCCTTCGCCAGCTCCGCTTCCGTGATGCCGTCGTCCGCCAGCCGATCGAGCTGGCCGAGGGCCGCCTCTTCCAGCGTCTCGAAGCGCACCCCGTCGGTCGCGGTGATCGACAACTGATAGAGGAACGGATCCTCGGTCGGCAACAGGGCCCCGCCGACCGCCGAGGCCAGGCGCGAGTCCACCAGCGCGCGGTAGAGGCGCGCGCTGCGCTGCGGTGGCGGCGTACGGAAGCTCGACCACAGGTTCACGCCCTTGGCGCCGGTGAGCACCGCGTCGGCGATCAGCATGGGGACGAACGCGGGATCACTGACCGCGGGCGCGTGGAACGCCACCTTCACGTACGCCGTCGTGCCTTCCTTCGCGATCTCCACCCGCCGCTCGCCCAACTGGTCCGGCTCGGCGGTGTAGTTCCGCGGCGGGATGCTGCCGGGCGGGATGCTGCCGAACCAGCGCTCGGCCAGCCGGAACACCTCCTCGGCGTCCACGTCGCCCACGACGACGAGCGTGGCGTTGTTGGGCACGTAGTAGCGACGATAGTGCCCGAAGAGTTCGTCGCGCGTCATGCGCCGCAGGTCGCCCAGCCACCCGATCGTCGGGTGCCCGTACGGGTGCGCCTTGAACGCGGCCGCGGTCACCTCGGTGTCCAGCAACTGGTCCGGGTCGTTCTCGCTGCCCTGCAGCTCGGAGATGATGACCGTCCGCTCCGACTCGCAGTCGTCCGGATCGTAGAGGCAGTGCGCCATGCGCTCGGATTCGATGAACAGCATCCGGTCGAGCGCGTCACGCGTGGCCGTCTCGAGGTACGTGGTCTGGTCGATCCAGGTGTAGCCGTTCCAGCTGCCGCCGAACTGCTCGATGAGGCCCTTCACCTGGTCGCGGGGGATGTTCTTCGTCCCCTTGAAGTTCATGTGCTCGACCCAGTGCGAGACGCCGGTCAGGCCGGTCACTTCGTCCTTGGAACCGACCTTGTACCAGCACCACACGGAGGCGAGCGGCGCCGTGTGTTCCTCCTGCACCAGCACCTTGAGGCCGTTGTCCAGGACGCGCGTCGCCGCGTGCTCCCTTGCCTCGATTGCGCTGACATTGCCCATGTCGCCATTATATCGGCGGTGCGCCTCGCTCCCCTGTCGAGGTCAGGTCTTGAAGGGCCGCTTATTTCGCGTCTGGCACCGGCACGGTGCCGATCTGGCCTCCCGGCGGGTTCGGATCGTGGAAAACCGAGACATCGAGACCTGGCCCCGGACTCAGTGCTGACGCACGCTTTTACAAGTGATGTACGGGCAATCGGTTAGCTCAGACCTGCGATTTCTTTCGTCGCAATAAACTGCTGGACAACCAAAACGGCTTCTGCGAAGATGGTGTGGGAAGC
>Ga0315273_10013483_pt1 | contig 10504 bp, 10 predicted proteins | sample YL17G02_0_MG_FD_205753 | JGI IMG/M metagenome (GOLD analysis project Ga0315273, IMG submission 205753) | Sediment microbial communities from Yellowstone Lake, YNP, Wyoming, USA - YL17G02_0 | ecosystem: Environmental > Aquatic > Freshwater > Lake > Sediment | place: USA: Wyoming | collected... | reverse complement strand
CGCCCACGCCCCTGCGTAGTTCACGCCGATCCGAGGCGTGCGGCGAACCCGGCGGTCCGGAACCGGCTCCCCTTCCTCGAGCCAGAGGTCGGGGCCGAAAAGAGAAGCGCCGTCGAGCGTGCGGTCGATCTCGAATGCGCGGGTGAGACGCCCGGGGCCGATCGCGGACGACGCGCCGTCGGGAGACTCGGCGCCTCGGATCAGCACCGCCGCCGGATACCCTTTCGCCGCCGTCACCACGTTCAGACAGTGGTGCACGCCATACACGAGGTAGACGTACGCGATCCCCCCCGCCTCGAACATCGGTGCGTTCCTGCGGGTGAGGCCGCGGTGGGCGTGGCTCGCCCGGTCGGATGGCCCGTCGTACGCCTCGACCTCGAGAAGACGGCCTCGCAGGACGGCGCCGCCGGGGAGGCGCCGGCACAGGACGCGCCCCAGCAGGTCGCGCGCGACATCGATCGTGTCCCGCCTGTAGAATCGGACTCCGAGCCTTTTCATCTCTTTCGGGGTCGGACCAGACGATGCGAGGTTCGATCCCGGGTCAAGGAGGTTAGCATGTCGAGGAAGGCTTGCCTCTCCCTCCTGTGCGCCGCTTCCGCCGTTCTGGCGGCCGTACTGCTGCCGACCGGCACGCCCCTCTCGCAGCAGGTCCACCAGGCGCTCCAGCAGGTGTTCGTGACCAACTTCCCGGACCTCCAGAGGATCGAGGGGGAGGTCTCGGTGCGGGGCCCGATCCGCCAGGCAGCACAGGTCGCCATCAAGGACATCGTCGTCCCCCCGGTGGGGCCCAAGGACACGCAGCGGCTGATCCAGGCAGGCACGCTCGCGACGGACGGATTTTCCCAGATCGTCCTCAGCCTTTCGGGGCAGATCAAGGGAGAAGTCGTCCGGCCGGGGTCCGTCGGCGCGATCCTCGTCCCCGAGGAGGACCTGATCCAGCGGGCGTTCGACGAGAAGGGGGAGATGCAATTCTCTCTCGAGGTCGTCGCGTCGTCGGTATCCGGCGCGTCCCCCTACTTCGCCTCGAATCAACCTCGGTTCCGGATCGGCTTCCCGCGCTACCGCGTGCTCCTCTACAACACCAGCGCCAAGGCCGTGAGCGTCAACCTGTACGCGTATCTGACGAACTGAAGGGGAAAAGGGGACAGTCCCTATTTCCGCTTTGCGGAAATAGGGACTGTCCCCTTTTCCCCGATCGATTGCCAAACGGCGCCCGGTTCCTCTATAACGGGGGCTTCCGCCCCAGCGGTGAACAGGAGAGCGCATGCCCCGTCGAACCTCTCTTTCGTTCCTCGTCGTTCTCGCGGCACTCGCCGCCGTTGCCGCGCCGGTCGCGGCTTCGGCGCAGGAGCCTCCCGCGCCAGCCACCGACGCCGACCTCCGTGCCCTGGTGGAGAAGGCCGGCACCGGCAAGGACAACGGCGGCGCCGACCTCGTGACGGTGTTCAAGCGCACCCGGGTCGAGGTCGAGCCGTCGGGGCTCGCTCACATCCACGACTGGCAGCTCGTGAAATGCCTCAGCGAGAAAGGAGCGGCCCAGCTGGCCCGGCTTCGCCTCGACTTCGACCCGACGTCGAATCTCGTGGAGGTCCGGTCGCTCAGGGTGCTGCGCCGCGACGGGACGGTCGAGGCCGTCTCCGCCGAGAACGCCGTCGATCTCCCGCAGCCGCAGGACGCGATCTACTGGGGGGCCCGGATGAAGCTCGTGCCTCTCCCCCGCCTCGCCGTCGGCGACGCGGTGGAGATCAAGACTTACATGAAGGGGTTCCTGATCGCCTACCTCGACGAGATGGGGGGGACGGGCGCCACCGCGAGCGGTGGCGACGACGAGAAGTACACCCCTCCGATGCGCGGCCACTTCTACGACGTCGTGTACTTCCAGGACTCGGTCCCGGTGAAGATGCGCCACTACGAGCTGGTCACGCCGCGCGACAAGCCGGTGCAGTTCGAGACTTACGGCGGCGAGGTGAGGACGTACGTGTCGTTCGACGACGCGCACTTGATGTACCGGTTCTGGAAGGAGGACCTCCCCGCGTTCCACGCCGAAACCCGGGCGGTCGCGGCGGCGGACGTGCAGCCGAAGGTGGTGCTCGCCACGGTCCCGTCCTGGCCGGAGAAGTCCCGCTGGTTCGCCCAGGTCAACGATCCGCAGTTCGCTTCGGACGAGGCGATTCGAGCGAAGGTCGCCGAGCTGACCCGCGGCGTCGAGCGCGACGAGGACAAGATCGCCGCCATCGTCCACTGGTCCGCGGACAACATCCGGTATTCCGGAATCACCATGGGGAAAGGGGAGGGGTACACCCTCCACTCCGGCACCATGATCTTCGGCGACCGCTCCGGCGTCTGCAAGGACAAGGCGGGAATGGCGATCACGATGCTCCGCGCCGCGGGGTACGAGGCGTATCCCGCCATGACGATGGCCGGGGCCCGCGTCGAGCGGATTCCCGCCGATCAGTTCAACCACTGCGTCGTGGCGCGGAAGAAAGCGGACGGCGGCTTCGAGATGCTCGACCCGACCTGGGTCGTGTTCTCGCCCGAGGTCTGGTCGAGCGCCGAGGGGGAGCAGCACTACGTGATCGGCACGCCTCGCGGAGAGGAGCTCCAGAAGACGCCGGCGTTCGACCCGGAGGGGAACAAGGTCCGGATCGATTCCGTCGCCTCCCTCGACGAGAAGGGGAACCTGTCGGGAACGCTCACGATCTCGGGTCGCGGCGTGGCCGACCAGCGGCTGCGGCGGGAGATGGTCCACGCCTTCGCGGCGCGCGACCGGCAGGCCTGGTTCGAGGAGGTCGTCTCCCACCTCGGCGCGGGAGCGACCGTCGAGAAGGTCCGGGTGGACTACGCCAAGCTCCAGGAGGTCGGCATGCCGGTGCGCTTCGAGGTCCGGTACCGGGTTCCCGGATACGCCCTGGCCGAAGGGAGCCGGCTGATCTTCGCGCCGCCGGCCTCCCGCCATCCGGTTGCCCAGCCCTCGCTCGCCCCTTACCTTCCGGCCGCGGACGACGACACGAGGACGCAGGCGGTGCAACTCGGAGCGCCGAGGATGATGGACGTCTCGGAGACGCTGACCCTTCCCGCCGGGTTTCGTGTCGTGGCCCTTCCGAAGGACCGCGCCCTCGACGGCAAGGCCGCGTCGCTCTCGACGAGTTCCAAGGTCAAGGACGGAAAGCTCGCTTACACCTACCGGCTGACGGTGAAGCGGCGGGAGGTCGCGGTGGCGGATTACGGCAACTTCCGCGACGTGGTGCGCGAGTCGAAGACGCTTCCGGACGATCCGGTCGTGATCGAGAGAGGGAGGTAGGTCATGGCGAAGCCGGTCACGACAACGCTGCTCGCCGCGATGACGATCGCCGCGTCGCTCGCCTTCCCTGCCGCCTCGGCCGAAGGCGCTCCGGACTGGGTCCGGAACGCGCCGGGGCGCGAGACTCGGCCGGACGACGACGGCCTCGTGCTCCGTCAGCACCTCACGCTGACGCTCGGCGCCGACGGGCGGGTCGTCCGCCGGAGCGAGACCGCCGTCAAGATGCTCGCGGAGTGGGTGTCCCGCCACGGCTATTTCGACCCCCGCATCGACTGGAACGACTCGCGGTCGGAGATGCGTGTCGAGCAGGCTCGCACCTACATGAAGGACGGGACCGTCCGGGACGCGAAGGAGAACAGCCTGGTTCCGAACACCGCGCCCGAGCTGCAGTGGGCGGTTCCGTACGCGTTCATGCGGCAGATGGTGGTGTCGCAGGTCGGCGTCGAGCACGGGTCGACGTTGGTTCTCGCCTACACCGTCGCCGATCGGGGTCCTTCCGGCGTCCCGCTCTGGGGGACGATCGACCTTCGCGGCGACCTCGAGGTCCTGGATCAGTCCGTCGTGATCGAGGTGCCCGAGGGAGTCCGGCTCCGATGGGCCGCGATCCGCACGCGGCTGGCGCTCGAGGTCTCGGCTCGCGCCGGGAGCGAGTCGTATGCGTTTCGCCGGCGGGACGTGCCGGCGGCGAACCTCGCCGAGCTCTCGTCGGGGCGGGCCGGCGTCGAGCGGCTCGTGTTTTCCGCCGCTCCGAGCTGGGAGTACGTTCGCGAATGGATCGAGAAGCGCGTCGAGAGCGCGATCGTCCCCGACGCCGCGGTGAAGGCGAAAGCCGAGGAGATCGCCGGAGGGACGGCTCTCGACGTGGAGAAGCTCGCGCGAATTCACACCTTCGTCGTCGAGGGGCTCGAGACCGTCTCCTGGCCGGTGGCGGCCTTCGACTACGCGGTCCGTCCCGCGGGCGCCGTGCTGGGAAGTAGCGTCGGCCACCCGCTCGAAAAGGGGGTGCTCCTATCCGCCATGCTTCGCGCGGTGGGGCTCGACGCGAAGATCGCGCTCGCCGCCTCAGAACGCGAGATCGCCGCCGACGTCCCCTGCCTGCCACAGCTCGACGAAGTCTGGGTGCGCGTCCAGGTGGGGCCGCATGCCGTTTGGCTCGACCCGTCCGCGTCTTCGGATCGCAGGAACCGCTCCCACCTGGCGGGACGCGCTGTCCTCGTGCTGGACGGCGCGGCCCGGGCTCCCGAGGTGCAGCCCGAACTCGACCCGGCCGCGAACCGCGCATCGGTCCGGGTCGAACTCGCGTTCGCCGACGCGGGCAAGGACCTCTCGCTGTCGGGGACCGCCGACGTCGACCTCGGCGGGCTCTACAACTCGCTCGCTTCCTTCGACCGCTCGAAGGATCGCGCGACCCCCGTGGCGTCGGGCGTCGTTTCCGCGTTCGGCGGGGCGAAGGTGAAGGAAGTCTTCACGGGGCAGCGAAGCTACGAGTTGACCGCGATCCGGGGGACGTTCGAGGGGGGCTCGCTCGCCGCTCCACCCTCGGGGCTGTTTCGCCTCTCGTTGCCTCGCGTTCCCGGCGGCCTCGCCGGCCGTTCGCTGCAGATCCATCGCGGGCGGCGGACGCTCCCGCTCGTCCTGCCGGCCCCGGCCACGGAGATCGTCGAGGTGGTCGTGACGCTTCCCGACGGAATCGAGGTGGCCGTGCTTCCCCTCGACGCGTCGATCTCGAACGCCGCCGGCTCCCTGGTGCGCACCGTTTGCCGGGACGGGCAGAAGGTGACCGTGCGAACACAACTCACCCTTGCCGCACCGGTCGTCGAACCGGAGCGCTACGCGGATCTCAGAGAGGTCTTCGCCGCGCTCGAGTCCGAGGGGGGCCGGACCCTCCTCCTTCGCAGAAAGGGATGAAGGAGGCTCGGCTCAGTTCTCGAACTCGCCGACCTGTTCCCAGGTGAGTATTCCCTCGTCCACCATCTGCTCGTAGGCGTCGAGGAAATCTTCGGAGCCGACCGCGCCGGAGCCGTACACCGCGTTTTTCGCGGTCGAGTACGCCTGCCGAGGAGTCATGGTCCGAAGCCGGTCCAGGGTCTCGGGATCGAAGACCAAGGCCATGGCGACACCTCCTGACGACAGTTCCCACCGGCGGGGAGAACCTCCGCCGGGAAGGTCGAACTCCATCCGGATCGTGAGGGCTGCACCTGAATTATACGCCCAGGAAACACTCTGGGCCGCCGGATCCACGGCCGGGCCGGATCGGCGGATGTTACACTTCGGCGAGATGAAACTCTTCGATCTGGTGGCCTTCGATGTGGACGGGACGCTCGTTACGCACCCCGAGGACAAGACCGTCTGGCAGGTGCTCAACGAGGCGTTCACCGGAAGCGAAACGCAGAACCGCGAACGGCTTGCGATGTATCGCGCAGGCCGGCTCTCCTACGCGGACTGGGTCCGCCTCGATGTCACCTCGTGGCAGGCGATGGGGGCGACGCGGGACGACCTGATCGCGGCGTTCCGCCCGTTGCGGCTGGTCCTGGGGGCCCGAGAGACGATGGCGGCATTGAAGAAGGAAGGATCCCGGCTCGCGGTGATCTCCGGCACGCTCGACTTGCTGCTCGAGACGCTGTTTCCCGATCACCCCTTCGACGAGGTGTACACGAACCGGCTGACGTTCGACGCCTCCGGCCGGATCGCGTCCTGGTGGGCCACCCCGTTCGACATGGAAGGGAAGGCCGAGGCGCTCCGGTCCCTCGCCGCTCGAGAGGGAGTTCCGCTATCCCGGTGCGCGTTCGTGGGAGACCACCTGAACGACCTGTCCGCGGCGCGGATCGCCGGGTTCACGGTGGCGTTCAATCCGAAGTGCCGCGAAATCGAGGAACTGGCGGGCGCCGTCATCCGATCGGCGGACCTCCGGGACATCCTGCCGTTCCTCGTTGCCTCGGGGTAACCCGGCGCCTCCGAGCGCGGCTGGCGTCCCGCTCCTGCCGTTCCGTGCGCGTATCGCTGACGATTGCCGTCGTTTCAGTTGTCCCGTTCGTCACCGTCTTCCGGCGATTCGGCTTTTCTGCCACCGAAAACCCTCGCGAGCCGAAAGCGACGGCGACGGCGAGGAAGCTCAATGATGGCAACGAATAGGTACGATCAGCGGCGCCGGACCGTCCGATCAGCTTTCCGATCGATGGCATATATATGCTAAAATTGAAATTGGCATATACATTGCTCTATTCCGCTCCCACCGTCGAGGACCGCGCAAGAAGCGACGAGACACGGCGGTCGAGGAGGACACGATGGGATCGAGAGCAACGCGGCTGGCATCGACCGGAGCACTGGTGCTCTTCACGCTCATCGTGCTGGGCTCTTCTCCTTCCGCAATCGCTTCGGGAGACCGCCTCGTGGTGAACGTCCCCGAACCGTTCGAGGTTGGCGGCAGGCTTTTCCCCGCGGGACTTCTCGCGATGCGTCATCTCGGCGACTACAACCCCACCACCACCATCGACCAGATCACGGTGGGCAACGAATGCCTCGGAATGCTCATGGCCCAGCATAGCGCAAGCGAGCCCGGGCTCATGGCGGCATCCCTGGTGTTCGAGCGAAGTTCGTACGGGCACCTGAGGCTCGTCGGCTACACCGCGAGCGAAGGGCCCGCCGGCGGGCTCTACCTCTATCATCGTCTGGATCGCGGTCCGTACGCGGCCCCCGCGATCCTCGTGGCGAGCCGCTGAGCGGCCCTGCCGGGAGGTGATTCGGATACGACGCTCCTCTGAAAGGTCAGCCTTCTCCGCCCTTGGCGAGCCTGCTCCACCTCCCCCCCCGGTGGAGCAGGCTCGCGCACTTGTGCATACTCGCGGCGCGGCGGGTCGGCACGCCGGAGGAGAGACGGGATGCGGCTCACGGACGTTCACGCGCATCTGTGCGACCCCACCTTCGACGCCGATCTCGCCCCGACGCTCGATCGCGCCCACGCGGCGGGTGTCGCGACGATCCTCGCGGTCGGCGAGACGCTCGTTGACGCCCGGAAGAACCTGGAGATCGCGGCACGTTTTCCCGGCAGCGTGCTCGCGGCTGCCGGTCTATATCCGGTGCACCTCGATGCCGTCCAGGCCGACGCGGTCGTGGCCCTCGTTCGCGAGCGGCGATCCGAGTTCGCGGCCATCGGCGAAGTGGGTCTCGATCACTGGAAGGTGCAGGACGAGGCCGGCCGCGAACTGCAGCGCGAGATCTTCCTCCGCTTCGTCGCCCTGTCGCTCGAACTCGACTTGCCGCTGAACGTCCACTCGCGCTCCGCGTCGCGGCACGCCGTAGCGCTCCTCCTCGAGCGCGGCGCCCGGCGCGTGCTCCTCCACGCGTTCGACGGCAAGATCTCGACCGCCCTGCCGGCCGTCGAGGCGGGGTGGTTCTTCTCGATCCCTCCGTCGATCGTTCGCTCCCCGCAGAAGCAGAAGCTCGCGCGGCGCCTGCCGCTGTCGTCCCTCCTGCTCGAAACCGACAGCCCGGTCCTGGGACCGGAGCCCGGCACCCGCAACGAGCCCGCCAACCTTAGGATCGCCCTGTCCGCGGTCGCGGCCATCAAGGGGTTGCCGGTGGAAGAGGTCGCCGAGGCCGTCACGGACAACGCGCGCCGCCTGCTCGGGGACCGCCTGCCGCCCGCTTAGCTCGGCGATCCCTCCGACGATTCACGGCTCGCGTCGTCAAAGCGCGATCAGCGCAGGTGCTGCTCGGCGCGGAGCAAGGCGCAGACCGACTTGGCATCGACGATCCGGCCGTCGCGAGCCCAGGACACCGCCTCGACGAGAGGGGTTCGCTCGACCGTCAGGAGCTCGTCGTGCTGGAGGGCCTGCCGCGTCGGCGAAAGGCCGGTCGCGAGGTAGAGCCAGATCCGTTCGTCGGTGAACCCCGGGGTCGTCCAGATCCAGCCGAGGGGCGCGAGCGTCGACGGGCGGTGGCCGGTTTCCTCCTCGACCTCCCGGAGGGCGCACGTCTCGGGGGCCTCGCCCGGATCGAGTTTTCCGGCGGGGACTTCGACGAGCCAGCCCCCCGTCGCATGCCGGTACTGCCGTATCAAGAGCACGTTGCCGGCGTCGTCCACGGGAACGACCGCCGCGGCGCCGGGGTGCCGGATCAGCTCCAGCTCGCAGACTTTTCCGTTCGGGAGACGGAGCCGCTCGATCGAAAGGTCGACCACCCGGCCCTTGAACACTTCTCGCCGGTCGAGAACCTCCGCTTCGGCCAAGCTTGCCCCTTCCCGCGCATCGAGGCGCGATGGGACATTATGCAGCGGAGGTCAGCGGAGCGTGAGGGCCGGCCTTCTCAGTGATGACCGCGATGGGAACCGCCCTGGCTCGAGCCACCGCCGTCGCAGTCCGGCGACACCCCGCTCATCAGCCCCTGAGCGGGACCCAGCGAGTCCACGATCTCGCGCGAGGAGTACGTCTCGACCTTCGGCGCGACGTAACCCTTGCGGCGCTTCTTCTTTGGCGCCTTCTTTTCCGTACGCTTGGATTTCATGGATGCCTCCGTCCGACAACATCGACTTCGAAAGGAATATGGGTTCCGAGACTCCGAGAGGCAACATCGGGCGGCGGGGCGCAGGGAACCGCGCCGGCGAAACGCGATGGCCGTAACCCCCTGAGGGGCGGTTGTGAAAGGGGTCATAATGGAAAGCGCGGTTCCGGAGGATGCGGCGTGAACGGCGACCCGATCTATCTCGACCACAACGCCACGACCCCCGTCGCACCGGAGGTCGCGGAGGCCGTTGCCCGCGCGCTCCGGGATGCCTGGGGCAACCCTTCCTCCAGCCACATCTTCGGTGCCCGCGCCGGGAGGGCCGTTCAGGAGGCTAGGAAGAGGGTCGCATTGCTCCTCGGCTGCGATGCGGACGAGGTGATCTTCACGAGCGGGGGGACCGAATCGGACAACGCGGCTCTGATCGGGGTCGCCGAGGCTCTCGAGACGCGCGGCCGGCACCTCGTGATTTCCGCCGTCGAGCACCCCGCGGTCGAGGAAGCCGCCCGCTACCTCGAGCGACGAGGCTGGTCGGTGGCCCGCGCCGCCGTGGACCGTGAGGGACGCGTGCTCCCGGCCGCGATCGAGGCGGCTCTCCTCCCCGCCACGGTCCTGATCTCCGTGATGCACGCGAATAACGAGACCGGGGTCGTCCAGCCGGTGCGGGAGATCGCCGGCATCGCGCGCTCTCGCAGAATCCTCTTTCACACGGACGCGGCCCAGTCGGCCGGAAAGATCCCGACGCGCGTCGACGATCTCGGCGTCGATCTTCTGACGGTGGCCGGGCACAAGTTTTACGCTCCGAAAGGGATCGGGGCCCTCTACCTGCGGCGGGGAACGCCGTTCGCGGCGTTCTTGCGAGGCGCGGGCCACGAGAACGGACGCCGCGCCGGCACGGAGAACATCCCGGGGATCGCAGGGCTCGGCGCGGCCTGCGCTCTCGCCTCGATCGAGATGGAGGAGCGCGCCGGGAGAATGCGCGCAACACGCGACCGTCTCGAGGCCGCCTTGCGCGCCCGGTTTCCCGGCCTCGTGGTGCACGGTGGCACCGCCGAGCGGCTGCCCAACACGCTCTCCGCCGCGATCCCCGGCGCGGACGCGAACGCTCTCCTAGCCCGGCTCGACGGCGTGGCCGCCTCCGCGGGCGCCGCGTGCCACGCGAGCGGCACCGAGCCCTCGCGCGTTCTCCTCGCGATGGGGGTCGATCCCGCGCTCGCGCGCTCGACGCTGCGGCTCACGACGGGGCGCTCGACCACTCTTGAAGAAGTAGACCTCGCCGCGGCGCGAATCGCCGAGGCGGCGCGCGAGATCAGAGAGTGATCCGTCCCCGGTCGGCCGGCGCCCGGGCAAGAGACGCGATGTGACTCCGGCGTTCTACAACGCGCAGGCGTCGACCGGGGTCGCCCGCGGGTAGCAGGCGGACGCCGGCTGCGGGCGCGGCGACCCGTCGCTCCGCTTGCCGAGCGATCCCTCCGCCGTACCATCGTTCGGCGCGACCAGGAAGAAGTAGGAATCCGCGCCGGGGTCCACGAGGGCGCTGGTCGTGCCGACACCGCAGAATCCAGGGAGCGGCGCCGCCGTGGCGTACCCCGCGAAGAGATCGCCTCGGTAGATGCCAAAGCCCGACCCGCCGCCGCAATCGGAGCCCCACGAGAGATTGAGGTGCGTCCCGTCGCGGTCCACGCGGAGCGGACCGGCGCCGGT
>Ga0315273_10013482_pt1 | contig 10504 bp, 5 predicted proteins | sample YL17G02_0_MG_FD_205753 | JGI IMG/M metagenome (GOLD analysis project Ga0315273, IMG submission 205753) | Sediment microbial communities from Yellowstone Lake, YNP, Wyoming, USA - YL17G02_0 | ecosystem: Environmental > Aquatic > Freshwater > Lake > Sediment | place: USA: Wyoming | collected... | reverse complement strand
TGGCTTGCGGGGACCCCAAGGCGGCAGCCGCATTGGGGTGGCATACGGGGTCCCCAAGGCGGCAGCCGCATTGGGGTGGCATGCGGGGTCCAGAGAGGTACACGACTGGATTCCGGCGTACGCCGGAATGACGACATAGAAAGGGTCCGTCCGCACTCGGCGGTTTGAGGCGAAGCTTCACTGGCAGCCTGTCATCCGACCTCGGGTGTGCGGTGCACCCTAGTCCGCAGTGGTTTTCTGGATGGTTGGATCCGGATACTTGGATTTGCGGCGGATCCCTCGACGTAGCTAGTTGTTTTTCGAAGATAATGCGTCCATCCGTGGCTGGCATGGTGACTGCATCGTATTCCGGAGGCGTTTAGTCCAGGCTCTGCGAAATCGCTCAGCGTCGTCGGGTTCTCTCGGGCGGGTCGCGTCGGCGGCGCGGCTCGAGGGGTTGAAAGAAACGGGCCAGTTATTCGAATGCACCTTCAGGAGGATCTCATGAGACGTAGCGTTTCTGTGGTGATGTGGACCATGGCCTTTGTGGCCATGCTCCTCGTGGCCAGTCCGCCCGCGTACGCCCAGGTCGGCGCCTCGACGTCGATGTCGGGGGTGGTGATTGACGCCCAGGGTGGCGTCATCCCCGGCGCTGATGTCGTGGTGAAGAACAACGGCACGGGAGCGACGGTCCAGTCGGTTACTGATGCGACGGGCCGGTTCGTGATTCCCAACGTGATCCCCGGCACCTACACGGTGACGGTCTCTCTCATGGGATTCAAGACGGCCGTGGCGCCCGACGTCCAGGTTATAACCGCGACGCCGACGTCGGTCAAGGTGAAGCTCGAGGTCGGCGCGCTCGAAGAGACGGTGATCGTGACCGGCGCGACCGAGATCGTGCAGACCCAGAGCGCGAACGTGGCGACGACCATCGCGGTCAAGCAGATCCAGCAACTGCCGGTCATCACGCACACCGCGCTCGACTACGTCGTCAGTCTGCCGGGCGTGGAGACTGCGGGCAGCAACACCCGCGGTTCGACCGTCAACGGCCTGCCGACCTCGTCGATGAACATCACGCTCGACGGCATCAACGTGCAGGACAAGAGGGGGTCTGAGGGCTTCTTCATGTACATCCGGCCGATGATGGACTCGGTCGAGGAGATCACCGTCTCGACATCAAACCCGGGGGCCGAAGCCAGCGGGGCGGGCGCGGCGAATATCAGCATGCAGACCCGCTCGGGCTCGAACCGGTTTACCGCATCGGCGTACAACACGTGGCGCAACCAGGCGGGCGTTATGGATGCGAACGACGTGATCCTGCGGAACAACAAGCCCGGGTGGCTCTGGGGCCTCAATACGCCGTACTGGTTCAACAAGCGGGACCAGCCCAGGACGAACTATTGGTACTCACAGAACCCCGACCAGGTCAAGGGCAACCCGACCAAGCCGGGCGGCTACTTTATCAACGACACCCGGCTGCAGACCCCCGGCTTCCGGCTGGGCGGACCCGTTTTCAAGGACAAGCTGTTCTACTTCTTCAACTACGAAGTCTTCGACCTGCCGGAGTCGCGGAGCCGCACCCGCTACGTCCTGAACCCGGCGGCGCAACTGGGTAATTTCTCGTATGTCGCGACAGACGGGTCTACACGCTCGGTCAACCTGCTGAACATTGCGTCGGCCAACGGCCAGACCTCGACGTTTGATCCTTCCATCGCCAAGGTGATCGCAGACATGCGGACGGCAATGGCGACGACCGGGGCTACCAGGGCCTACGACGGGAACGTCGACCAGTACGACTGGGTGCCTTCGGCCCAGCAGTTGCGGAAGTTCCCGACACTGCGGATCGACTACAACATCACCAGTTCCCACCGGTTGACGGCCAGCGGCCGGTTCAACGATTTCAACTCAAACCCGGACTTTCTGAACAGCGGCGACCCTGTCTTTCCTAACTTCGTCAACAAAGGCCAGCAGATCTCAGGGCGCTTCATGTGGCAGGGCACGATCCGTTCGACCTTTGGCAGGAACATCGTCAACGAGGCGCGTGTGGGTGAGCAGAACTCCACGGGAGAGGGGACGAGGTTCGGCGTAGGGGTCGATTCAACGATGTTCAATTGCACGGGCCTCGGCTGCCAGAGCGCTGGCGGCAAGGGCTGGAGCTTTGGGTTCCCCTCGGTGGGTGCGTCGGGCCTCAGTGGCGCGACCGCCTACACTGGCGCGAGCGCCGGCGTCGCCTCGCAAATGTCGGCTGAGGACACGCTCACCTGGCTCAAGGGGAAGCACACGCTGAGCATGGGCGGGTCGTGGTCCAAGACCGAGATGCGGAACTGGAACGCGGCGGTCCCTTATTACTCTGGCCTCACTCTTGGAACCACCTCGCTCGACAAGGTCGCCTACGAGATGTTGGATCCCGTCCTGGGCGCGGCGAACTTCCCGGGTGGCATCAACACGACGACTGCCGGTTATGCCCGGAACCTGTATGGCCTCCTCACGGGTCGCGTGACGGCAATGAGCGGCACGGCATACCTGGCGACCGACGGCCACTACTACTTCGGCGGCGAGCGGCGGAACTCGACGACGGCGAACGACTTCGGGTTCTTCGTCAGCGATTCGTGGCGGTTCAGGCCGAACCTGACGCTGACCGGCGGCATCCGCTACCAGTTGCAGCTCCCGATGACGACCGATGGCGCCTACTCGCGGCCGGATACGTGGCAGATGGTCTACGGGGCCACCGGCGCCGGTGGGGGCCTTTACGGGTCCGGGAATCTCTACAAGCCCGGCACATTGACCGGCACCCAACCGCTCCTCGTGCCGTACGAGAACAACAGGTCCGCGTACAACGCCGACTACAACAACGTCGCGCCGAGCGTTGGTGCGACCTGGCGGCCCAATCTCAAGGCGTCGTTCCTGTCCAAGATTCTGGGCACCGACCCGGTCTTCCGCGGCGGGTACTCGATCACGTACACCAGGCTCGGGACGGAGTTCTTCGACTCCAACTACAGCGGCAACCCCGGTCGCAGCCGGTCGGCCAGCCGCGGGACCACGACCGGTACCCCGATGATGGGCCAGGATACGATCGGCGGCCCGCAGGTCTTCCCGGTGCTGTTGCGGGATACCTCGAGGTTGTTCTCTTCGACCTTCCCGGACACACCGGCGTACCCGATCACCCCGGCCATTAACGAGTCGGTTGACATTCACTATCCCGATTGGCCGGTTCCCTACACGCACCAGTACAGCATCGGGTTCCAGCGGGAACTCGGCAAGACCATGGCGCTCGAAATCCGCTATGTCGGCAACACGAACGTCGGCGGCTGGTCAAGCTGGAACATGAACAGCACGGCGCAGTGGAGCATGCTCAAGGGCGAGAACGGGTTCTACGACGAGTTCCGGCTGGCGCAGGCCAACCTCCGGGCGAACATCACGGCGATTAACCCGGCGACCGGTTTGGTCTACGGCAACACCTTCGCCTACACCGGCGCTCCGGGCACCTCGCCGCTCCCGATCTTCCAGGCCTACTTTGCCGGGACGCCATTGACATCGGCGGCAAACACGGTTCCGGCGAACTACATCTCGGCGAACTACAAAGCGTCGACCTGGTACAACTCGCTCAACATGTACAGCCCGTCGATGACCGGCATGGCGGGCACCGGCACGAGCGGTTTGTCCAACTCGATCGGCACCAATACGGGACTCGACGCCAACCGCGTCGCCGCGGGCCTGCCGATCAACTTCTTTATCCCCAACCCGGCGCTGGCGCAGGGGTCGGCTTACCTGGAGACGACGGCGGGCAACACCCGCTACAACTCGATCCAGGTCGAGTTGCGCCGGCGGATGAGCCACGGGTTGCTCGTCCAGGCCAACTACAACTACCAGTTCGGCCGGAAGACCTGGACGCAGCGGTCGCTGCGTGAGGACTGGTTCTACATTCCGAGCACCGGAGGTGCCGATCACACGTTCAAGATCAACTGGGTGTACGAGCTGCCGTTCGGCCGCGGAAAGGACATCGGGGGCGGCGTCTCGCGCTTCCTGGATGGCGTGATCGGCGGCTGGGAGTTTGACGGCGTCGGCCGTGCGCAGACCGGCCCAGCCTTCAACTTCGGCGGGTACCGCCTGGTCGGCATGACCGACAAGGACCTCCAGAAGATGTTCAAGATCTATCATCGGCTCGATGCCGCCGGCTTGGACCGCGTCTACATGCTGCCGGAGGACGTGATCCAGAACTCGATCCTCGCCCTCACCACCTCGTCTGCCACCACGGCGAGCGGGTATGCCGGGACGCTCCCGACCGGCCGCTACTTCGCGCCGTCCAGCGGCCCGGACTGCGTGCAGTATATGACCGCGCAGTGCCCCGGCACGACCTTTGTGCGGAAGATCATCGGGCCGATGTACGTCAAGTTCGACATCAGCATCGTGAAGCGGATTGCGGTGGTCAAGAGCTTGCGGATTGAAGCCCGCATGGACTTGTTCAACGTCTTCGACACGGTCAACTTCAATGGGATCGGCATCGGGGGCAGCACTCCGCTCTCGTGGCAGATCACGTCCGGTGCGCAGGACGTGAACGCGTCGCAGGATCCGGGCGGCCGGATCACGAGCTTCGGGCTCCGGATCTCCTGGTAGAGCCGGCCTGAGCCAACCTCTGGGCGGCGGCGCGACAGGCGCCGCCGCCCATTTTTGTTTCTTCTGTTGGGAGTGATTATCTGGTCCAGCAGGCTCTCACGTCTTGAGAGACAGTGGAGGAACGGTATGCGACTGCGGACATGGACTTCTCTTGCGAGTCTCGCGCTGCTGGCGGCAGTCACCCTCCGGCCCGTCGTTGCCGCCGACGCCGGGCAGCAGCGACCGCAGGCGCCGGTCTTCCGCAGCGCGGTCACGCTCGTGCCCCTCGACGTCCGCGTCACCGACAAGGATGGCAAGCCGGTCACGGACCTCAGGCAGGACGAGTTCACGATTGTCGACAACGGCGTCAAACAGGACATCCGCCACTTCTCGGTGCGGACGCTCACCGCGGACGTGCCGGAAGCCGACACGGACCTGCTCGTCCGTAAAGAGGCCGTGTCGCTTGAGCCGCAGACCAATCGTATCTTCCTGATCGTGCTCGGCCGCGGCAAGCTGCAGGAGCCGTCGAGGGCTGTGGATGCCCTCATTCGCTTCGTCGGCGAGCGGCTGCTTCCTCAGGACCAGGTGGCCGTGTTCGCGTACAACCGCGCCACCACCTTTACGAGGGACCACCGGTCGGTCACCGCGCTGATCGAGCGGTTCAAGACGATGCACGAGCAGATCGACTTCGAGATCGGCCTCCAGATGAGCGGCCTGGCCGCGGTCTACGGGAGCAAGGCGATCCCGCGATCGCTTCAGGGCAAGATCGACCGGTTGTTCGCCGGGTCCGGCCTGCTCGCCTCGCAGCGGCTCGATCAGGCCGACGCCGCCGCGAGCCGCGTCGACCAGGACGCTCGCCGGCAGACCGATGCGCAGATCCAGAAGGAGATCGAGGTAGCCAAGGCCGAGATGGCAACCGCCGCCGGCGTTCCCAATCTGACGGCGTGGTCGGAACTCGATGAGATCCAGACCCAGATGTTCGCCGATCTTTCGCTCGAAGAGTTCATCTCGTCCACGGCGCAGACACTGCAGGACCTGGGCAATATCTACGCCGGCATCGCCTACCTCCGGAATTTCGAGGGCGAGAAGCACATCGTCTTCTTCACCGAACGCGGGCTGACCCTGCCTCGCCTCGAGGAGGACGAGCTCCTCGCCGCCGCCGCGAACGACGCGCGCGTCGCCATCGACACCATCGAAACGGGAGGGCTCTACGTCGGCCAGTCCGGCGGCGGGCTGGAGCCAGGGCGGTGGAACCAGACGTTCGCCTTCCAGACCCTGCGGGCGATCGCAGATCTGACCGGGGGCGTGTCGTCGATTGCCGAGTCTGGCGCGATCGCGATGGATCGGCTTAACGACGTGACCCGGTCGGGATACCTCCTCGGGTACTACCCCACGAACGGAAACTGGGACGGCAGCTATCGCAAGGTGGCGGTCAAGGTGTCGCGGCCCGGCGTCAACGTGTACTACCGTCATGGTTACTTCAGCCGCAAAGAACTGCCGGCGTTCAACCGGCGCGAGTTCGTCGCCGCCGACCGCATCAGGGCCGCCGCGTCGTTTAGCAGGGAGATCAGGGACATCCGCTTGAAAGTCGATGTCTCAATGGACAAAGCGGAAGGCGGCCGCGGCTACGACCTCAGCGTGGGCGTCAACATCGACGCGTCGAAACTGGCGTTTACGTTCGTCGAAGGCGTCCACGTTGGCCGGATCAGCATCGCCGTGTTCTGTTGGGACGATAAGGGGAACGGGCTCGGCAACAGTATGCAGACGGCTGACCTGAAGCTGAAGGATGAGGATTTCAAGAAGATCCTTGGCGCAGGCATTCCCTACAAGGTACGGTTCCCCGTCAACGCCGGCGTCCGGAGCGTCAGGGTCGTCGTCTACGACTCCAAGGCGGACCTTATCGGGAGCGCAGACAAGCGGCTGATGTAGTAGCGGGGGCGGCCGGCGGCGGGGCGCCGAATCAGATCCGGTAGTACTGCTCCCACCCGGGACGGGGCGGTGGCCCGGCCAGCAGGCGGTTGGCCGCGGCGTTGCCAGCGAACTCCCGGCGCACCGGATCGAACGAGAGCGACCCGCCCAGCCGCTGCGCGATCACCCCAAGCAGGAATACCTGGGTCAAGGGGCCGGATACCGCGAATGGTGAGCGGCTCTCCTCCTGGCCCTGGCACGCCCGGACAAAGTTGGTGGCGTGATCCGAGAATCCGCCGACGATCGTCGGGAGCAACCCGCCCATCTCGCGCATCCGGTCTTCGGGAATGACGCGCAGCGTGTCACCGTGCGTGCCGCCCTTGAAGACGAGCGTCTTGCTGTAGATGAACTTGCCGTTCTGTTCCGTCAACGTGGCGCCCGGTCCAAGTTCTGCCGGCAGCGGCGGCCGGTTCTTGACGCCGTCATGCCAGAACACCTCGACCGGCGGCATGCCGCGCCTGGCCGCGAAGTCGAAACGGATGGTTGACGCCTGGGGGAAGATAAACCGATTGGGCTCGTCGCGCCGGACGGCCTCGATGGTGCGCGGCAGCCCAAGATCCAGGAACCGGTGGGCGGTGTCCAGGATGTGCGGGCCCCAGTCGCCAAACGCGCCGTTCCCGTACGCGAACCAGCCCCGCCAGTTCTCCGGGTGCAGGCGGACGCTGAACGGGTGCATGGGCCTGGCGGCGTGCCACCCGTCCCAGTCCAGCCCCGGCGGCAGCGGCTCTCCGGTCGGGAAACCCTTCACGTTCCACCCGTGCCAGCGTCGTTCGGAGTTCATGTACGCGACGATCTTCGTCACGTCCTTGATGATGCCAGCTTCGGTCCAGGCCTTGAACTGGAAGTAGTTATTGCCCGAATGACCCTGGTTGCCCATCTGGGTGACGACGCCCGCTTGTGCCGCCCTCGCAACCAGGAGATCGACCTCCCGGAACGTGTGCGCGAGCGGCTTCTCGAGATAGACGTGCTTGCCGTGGCGCATGGCGTCGATGGCCAGCGGGAAATGCGAATGGTCAGGCGTGCAGATGACCACCGCGTCGAACTCGGCGCCCATCCTGTCGAAGAGCACCCGAAAATCCCGGAAGCATGGCGTTGCGGGATGCAGCCGGCGGGATTCCTGCGTGTGCGCGCCGTCGAGATCGACATCGCAGAATGCCGCGACCGCGACGAGGCCCGTGGCCGCGAAGGTCTTGATCATGTCGCTGCCGCGGTTGCCGATGCCGATGAAGGCCAGACGGAGCGGCCGGTCGGGCGGAACCAGATGGCCCGAAGACGTTTGAGCGAGACCCCACGCGCGCCCGGGCAGCGCGGACAAGGCCGCCCCTGCTGCGATCGACGTCGCGAGAAACCGGCGGCGAGTGACGAGGGCAGGCGTCATGGCTGCACGATGAGGCCAATCCAGCCGTCGTCTTCGGCTTGCCACTCGATGGCTGCGCGGCTGGCAAATGCGTCGACGACCCCCGTCGCTTCCTCAACGGTGATGCCGCTTAGAATCGCCGCGCCGCCCGGCCGGCAGAGTGTCAACAGGCCATCGACCGACGAAGCCAGCATCGCGCCCGTAAGGTTGGCCAGCACGATATCGGCGCCGGGCAGCCCCCCGTCCCCCAACCCCCAGGCCGTAGGGGCCGACCCCTGTGTCGGCCCGGAGGGTGATGCCCGGCGGGCCATTTGTCTCCGTTCGGCTCGGAAATCGCCCAGACAGAACGCGAGAGCCGCGGGATTGCCGTTGAGGCCGGCGTTGGTGCGCGCCGAGTCCAGCGCATCAGGATCGACGTCGACAGCCACGACCGATGATGCTCCGAGCAGTGCCGACGCGATGGCGAGGACCCCCGACCCCGTGCCAATGTCGAGTACCGCCCGTCCGCGCGGGTCCACCCGTTGCAGGGCCTGCAGGCACAACCGCGTAGTCGCGTGGTGGCCGCTGCCAAATCCCATGCCGGGCTCGATGATGATGGTGGTGACGTCGGGCGCTGGCGCGCTGGCCGCACTGTCCCACGGTGGTGCGACGACGACGCTGCCCACTCGGATCGCTCGAATCGCAGCCTGGCTTCGACCGGCCCAGTCGTCGTCCGGGACGTCCGCCTGATCGATGCCCAGGCCCTCGCCCACCAGAGCGCCGAGTGTGTGGGCGGCTTGGTCGCGCGCGGCCGCGTCTCTGAAACACACGCGCCACAGGTCGTCCGAGTACTCTTCAATGGCGACGATGTCGACGTCGTCGAGGGCGGCCGAGACCTGGTCCCGCAATGGGAGGAAAGACTCGGGAGCGGCAACCGCCGAACCCGCATGGTGCTGGTCGGCGGCCGCCTCGTGGGTCGGAAAGGTCAGGGTGAGCGCTGGCCAGGATCGCATCAGCTGAACAGATCCTTCACGCGATCGAACACGCCGCGGTCGTCGGGGTCCTGCCCCGGTTTACGGATTTCGACCTTGTCTGGCGGCAGGACCTTGGCGAGATGCTGGAGCGCCGATTTCTGTTCCTTGGTCAGCTTCTTCGGCGTCCTCGCCTGGACGAGCACGTTGAGATCGCCGCGGCCGCGGCCGCTGACACTCGGCACGCCCTTGCCTCGGATGCGGAAGACGGTGCCGGCGTCGGTGCCGTCCGGGATCCGGAGAGGTTCTTCGCCATCGATGGTCGGGACTGAGATCTCGCCGCCCAGCGCGAGCGTGGAGAAATTGACCGCTACTTCGCAGTAGAGGTCGTCGCCCTCGCGTCGGAAGAACTCGTGCTCCTGGACCTGCACGACGACGTAGAGATCGCCGGCGGGCCCGCCCGTCGTTCCAGCTTCGCCCTCGCTGTAGAGGCGGAGACGCTGGCCGCTCGAAATACCTGCCGGGATCTTGACCGTCAGCTTGCGATCCCTGGTGAGATGCCCGGTCCCTCGACACGAGGCACACGGGTTCGCGATGACCGATCCCGACCCGTTGCAGTGCCCGCACGTCTTGGAGACGACGAAGAAACCCTGCTGGTAGCGAAGCTGGCCGCGGCCCTGGCACTGGGGGCAACGGGTCGGCGAGCTGCCCGCAGCGGCGCCCGAGCCCCCGCACGTCTCGCACTGTTCGAGCCGGGGAATCTGGATGGTGGTCTCGACGCCTCGCGCCGCCTCTTCGAAGCGGATCTCGAGGTCGTAACGCAAGTCCGATCCGCGCTGCGGACCGGCGCGGCGGCGGCCGCCGCCAAACATGTCACCGAGTCCGAAGATGTCGCCCAGACCCCCGAAGATGTCTTCGAAGCCCTGGAACACCGAGGGATCGAATCCGCCACCGGTTGAGGCTCCGACACCCGCGTGGCCAAATCGATCGTAGGCGGAGCGCTTGTCCCGATCCGCGACTACCGCGTAGGCTTCGGCGGCTTCCTTAAACTTGTCCTCTGCGGTCTTGTCGCCCGGGTTGCGATCCGGATGGAACTGCAACGCGAGCTTGCGGTACGCGCTCTTGATCTCCTGTTCGGACGCCGACTGCCCGACGCCGAGCACGCTGTAGTAGTCGCGCTTGCTCACGCCCGCGCCACCTTGACCATGGCCGGCCGCAGCAGGCGCTCGCCGATCATGTAGCCGCGGCTGAATTGCTCGAACACTTCGCCATCGCGTCGGTCCGGCGTCTCTTCAGACACGACGGCCTGATGCAGGTTCGGGTCGAAATCCTGGCCCACCGCGTCGAACGGCGTCACGCCGCGTCGCTTCAGCAGTTCCAGCATCTGCCGGTAGATGAGATCGACGCCCTGTCGGTAGGCCTCGGCCTGATCGCCAATCGCCTCGGCCTTGAGCGCGCGCTCGAGGTCGTCGACGACCGGCAGCATCTCCAGCAGCAGATCGGTGACGATCCGGTCCGCCCGCTCACGGCGTTCGCGCTCGACCCGCCTGCGGTAGTTGTCGAACTCCGCCGACTTGCGCAGCAGCAGGTCGTAGAACTGATCGCGTTCCTGTTCGAGCGTCTGTTCCCGGGTTGGTGTCTCGATGCTCGCGACGGC